>Ga0210396_10000021_pt1 | contig 360863 bp, 355 predicted proteins | sample IncBWH17OmetaG_FD_155466 | JGI IMG/M metagenome (GOLD analysis project Ga0210396, IMG submission 155466) | Forest soil microbial communities from Barre Woods Harvard Forest LTER site, Petersham, Massachusetts, United States - Inc-BW-H-17-O ... | reverse complement strand
ATTGGCGCAGTCTTCGGGAGTGTCATAAATCGCCGCACATGCAACCAGCGCCGGATGCCCCATGGTCAATCCACTCGCAAAGAAATTGTCCATGCCGTTGTATTGATCGCCGCCTCCGGTGATCAAGTTGTCCGCTCGGTGCCAGGGATCGATGGAAGAACCGAAAAAGGATCCCGCCAAGTCCGCCGGCGAACCGGCGATCACTTCTTGATCTCCACCGCCCTCCCGGTGAGGCGGCGCCCCAGGTCCGGGCTCTACGCCGTCAGCTGGGTAAACAACTGCATAATTTCCCGCGCTATCGATCGCACCGGCGGACAGCGTCTGCAGGGCGTAGCCGACGCAGTTTCGAATATCCTGCGCGCCGTGAGTATCGCAGGTTCCCGAGGATTTCGACATCAAAACACGGACGAAGCGTGTCGTGACGGGCGTATCTGAAAGCTTCAGATGGACATCCCCGCCGCCGCCGTTCAACACCGCACCCGATTGAAAAGGCTTCCAGATACCATTCGGACCCATGTCCCAATCCATCGCGTTGTTGTCGCCCACCCAATACTGCACAACATACACGACGGCATACGGATTCACCCATTGGATATGGATCGCATTCACGACGCGGGCGGTGCCCATATCGATCACCACCCATTGCGGGTGCAGCGCATCGCTCTCACCCGTGAAATGGCTGGTTAGGTAAGGATTACTCTTCCAATAACTTTGAAAACCAGCCACCAGAGGTGGATCGCCGCTGGTCATAAAGTCGCGATGGGGCAACGAATACGAATAGCCGTAGTGAATGGGTTCGCCCAAGTCGGCGCTGCCGACGTAATAGCCGCTCTTTGTCGCTCGATCGCTCCATGCGCCGTTCTCGTTCCAGTGCCATGCCGCAAGGCGCAACTCGCTGTTGTTGCGCATGGTGATGGAACCCCAACCCAAGTTTTTGACTGCCTGAATCGTCTCGGGGTTGGTCAAGTTGTCCACCTGCTTCTTACTGAGATCATCCATCCACGCGCCGGTCGCAGTGTCGGGATAGATCGTATTCAGAACGTGCTCCGGCGTTACGTCAACGTGGATCGTGGCAACCGAATCAATCGCGCCCACCTTGGCAACCGAATCTGGCGGGAGCTCTTGCCGAGACTGCTGTGCCGGAGCCGTTTGTGCCGGAACGGTCTGTGCATTGACCCGCAAAGGAAGGTGGAGAGACACCGCCATCAGCCCGAGCGCCGCAACCGCGTCAAATAGCCAAACGCGAGACGAGATCCGTGGAGAACCAATAATCATGATGTTATCGCCATACCCACGTGAAACGTTGAGGGTTGAGATTGCACGGTCGAGTTTACACGAATGGCAGACAGCAAATCCTTGAAGCGTTTCTGTTCCATCATCCGCTCCAGGAAAGCACAGAAGTTCCTGCCGAACCCTTCCAAATCTCCCCAGACAGTTTCACGGTTGTTTGCGACATCTTCCATCTGCAGTATCTCGGCCTGCTCATGGGCGAAGAGCATTTCGTTCTCTTCCCCGCGATAGGCGTCATACACGAGCGTGGTGCAGAAATCCGCGCCGTCATAATGATCGGACAGCACGAACTTGGATGTGCGGAAGATACCGTTGCTGCGAGAGCGCCAGGACACTCTGTGACTTACTCTTGCCGCCAGAGATTGAGTCCGAGTGCTCCCTTGGCCAACACGCCCAGGGTGGCTGGCGCGAGAGTAGGGGCGACAAGCGGCGCCGGCAGCGTAATTTCTCCCGCTTCGGGCGGCTCCGTAATCACATCCGGGCCAGTGATCTGGCCGGCGATACATCGACAGTCAACGCTCAATGAGTTGGGCGTTTTTTAGCCCATCGCCCGCTGTCGAGAAATCAAGATTTTGAAACGACGCGCGCAGCCTAGGCGCCGCTTCGAATTTACTGCACTACCTGCGTCAGCGAGGCCGAACTGCCAGTGAAACTATCGGCGCCATTGTAGGTTGCGGTAATGCTTGTTGAGCCCACTGGCAGTGAAGCTGTCGAGACACCGGCTACGCCGTCTTTCAACGCGACCGTCCCTAGCGTCGTGCCTCCGGCGGTAAACGTCACTGTGCCGAAGGGATTCACTCCGGCCGAAGACGTCACCGTTGCTGTGAAGGTTACGGTTTGACCTGGCGACGACGGATTGGCTGACGAGACCAGCGCCGTTGTAGTCGAAGTGGGAGTTACGACCTCTTTGTAAACCGGAGAAGTGCTCCGAGCGAAGTCGCTGTCGCTTTGGTAAGAGGCGGTGATGTCGTGCGTGCCCGCCCGCACAAGGTTCTTCGTGATCGTGGCCACTCCGTTGACCAATGGCACGAGACCGAGGTCACTGATACGCACGTTCCCCGTCGGGGTGCCATAGCTCGATGTAACCGTTGCCGTGTAAGTGACCGCCTGCCCATAGACTGCGGGATTCGGGCTAGCGGTAACCGTGGTCGTGGTCGGGTCTTTATCCACGGTCTGTATCTGATGCGTAAAACTGGTGTGGAAGTCGTCGTCTCCCTCGTAGTAAGCAAAGATAGTGAGCACCCCGGCGCGCAGGCTGGAGGTTGTAATGCTGGCCGCACCATTTTGCGTGGTCCCCGTGCCCAGTAAGACGCCCTCGCCGGTGGCGAAAACTACCGAGTCGCCGTCCGGTATCTCGCCGTACCTCGAACGGACGTACGCGGTGAAGGTCACTGCCTGCCCGACCAACGAGGGCGAGCCAGAACTGCGCTCGACGGTATGCGTTTGGAAGAGCCCGCTGTAGTTGATCCACTCCTCCAGCGCTGGCGAAGTGCTCGGCAGAAAATTGCCCGAGCCCAGATACGCAGCCGTGATGGCATACTTGTCCCGCTTCAGCGAAGATATGGTGAATGATGCGACTCCATTCACCAGCGTCGCACTGCCCATGGCGTGTTTGGTGTCCTCAAAGAAAACCACCGTGCCGGTGGGTGTTCCTGACGCCGAGGTTACGGTCGCGGTGAAGGTCACCGGCTGTTGATAGATGCCCGGATTCTTGGAAGTCGCGATTGAAGTCGTGGTGGCGATCGTGGCTCCGTTGACCACCTGAGTGAGCACCGGCGACGTACTGGGTGCAAAGCTGCCCGAGCCTTGATATGCGGCCGTGATCGAGTGCGAGCCAACTGCCAGCGATGAGGTAGAAAGAGAAGCGGTGCCGCTGGTGAGCGTGGCGCTACCAATCGATGTTGAGCTGTCGTAGAAAATGACAGTGCCGGTGGGCGTTCCTGACGACGAACTCACTGACGCTGCGAAGGTAACCGTCTGCCCGTAGTTTGACGGATTCAGCGAAGACTGGACCGTGGTTGTCGTGGGAGCGGTCTGGACCGAAGTTGTCTGAAGCATGACCGCGATGGTTGATCCACCATTCGCTCCGGGGACAACTGCGTCGAGATGTCCGTCCTGGTTGAAATCGGAGACCGCTACATTCCAGGGATCTGTCTCCGTTGGGAAAGAGAGCGTTGGCTGGAACGTGCCGTCGCCGTTGCCGAGGAGAAGATCGAGAGTGCTGGCATAGGTGACGACAGCGACGTCAAGTTTACCGTCCTGGTTGAAATCTCCGACCTCTGCTCTAATGGCACCTCCCGAGACCGAATATTCCACTTGTGGCGCAAAAGTGCCGTCTCCTTTACCGAGCAGAACCGAGACGTTGGAGGAGCCCTGGTTGGGTACAAGAAGGTCTAGAATTCCATCTCCATTTACGTCCGCGATATTGACGCCGCCGGGATTGCTGCCGGCGGGATAGGAAGTGGCTGGCTGAAAACTACCATCTCCATTGCCGAGCAAAACTGAAACAGTGTTTGACCCCCAGTTGGAGACAGCGATGTCGAGTTTGCCGTCTCCGTTGAAATCTCCGACAGCCGCGCCGGTAGGGGTGCTGCCGCCGACGCTGTACGCGGCTTGCGGCCGGAAGGTGCCATCGCCATTGCCGAGGAGGACGGAGACCGTAGCGTCATACTGGTTGACGATGAGGAGGTCGAGATTACCATCTCCATTGACATCCGCGGTCAAGGTGTAGGTCGCTCCGCGGCCAACTGCATAGCTAACAGCAGGCTGAAAGGTACCATCCCCATTGCCTTGAAAAACGGCGATCTGGCTCGGTTCTAATTCGTAGGTAACGGCGAGATCGATCTTGCCACTGTTGCCAAAGTCACCGAAGGTTGTCGATTGAGGTTCGGTGCCCACGCTGTAGTTCACCGCATTCTGAAAAGTGCCGTTTCCGTTCCCCAGCAGGACGGAAAGAGATGCGGATTGAAAGTTCCCAACTGCCAAGTCTTGCTTGCCGTCTCCGTTGAAGTCGGCGGTTACCACATAAAGCGGATCATCCCCGACTGTGTAGTCGCTGGTGTTGAATGCGACAGAGGCTGTTGGTTGATTGATCGGGAAAAATATGGTGTTAGACGCGCCTCCGCCTGGTGTGGGACTCGCCACCGTGACTGCAGCGGTCGACGCCGTTGCAATGTCGGACGCCAGGATAGCCGCGGTTAGCCGAGAGCTGCTCACAAAGGTGGTCGTACGTGGACTGCCGTTCCAATTCACCACCGAGGCGGAGACAAAACCTGTGCCATTTACGGTCAGCGTGAAGCCAGCGCCCCCAGGCGCAACAGCATCTGGCACCAGCGGCTGAGAAACGAAAGGCACTGGATTCTGCGCCAGGGCTTGCGTGCACAGGATGCCGAGAATTGCGAGAGTGGCGGCGAAGCGGATGGCAACAGTCAGAGTTTGGAATTTATTGGCGAAGTGACGAGTCATGGCAGACCTCCTGTGAGCTACAGTCGAGGGCCGATCACAGCGAGGGAAAACGATGGGCGCGAGGGGAGAGCCGAATTACGGCCAGCGCGTTTCGAAATATCCCGGACAGATAGGGGTGTCCGCACCCGCTCAGCCAAAAAGTATAGCGCTGCCGGAGGAGGGCGCGCCATCTTTTTTGAATGACGGCCAGCGTACAAAAGTGGCGATTGCTTGACTACAACTCAACGCTGTACTTCGGCAATCATCACTCCGTAGGGCTCTAGTGTAACTTGATTCCCCTTGACGGATGCGCCGGATGCGATCAGCGCGTTGAGCGCGGCTCCGCCGAAACCCTGCTTCGTTAAATCGAAAACCGCCTTTTGCGGAGTGGCCGACATGTTCAGCGCTACCAGCACGGCTTTCCCTTTGTAGCTGCGCAGATAAGACATTACATGCGCATCATTTTCATTGAGTGCGGTGTAACTGCCATCGAGCAGCGCATCGTTCGTGTGGCGCAGCGCCAGCACTTTTTTGTACAGGTTAAGAATCGAGTTGGGATCTTGGGACTCCGTCTCTACGTTATGTGTGCGGTAGCTCGACGGCACTGGTAGCCACGGCTTTACCGTGCTGAATCCAGCGTTCGGCTCAGCATTCCACTGCATGGGCGTGCGCTCGCCATCGCGGCCTTTTTCTTTCGGCCATCCGGTGCGTCCGATCGGATCCTTTACGTCCTCTCTCCGCTTGGGATCATTATTCCGCATTCCGATCTCTTCGCCGTAATACATGATGGGCGTGCCGCGCAGGGTCAGGTAAAAAGCGGCCATAAGCTTGGCAATGGCGTCATTGTGCTTGCCATCGCCATAGCGGTTGTAAGAGCGAACGCGATCGTGGTTGTTAATCACAAAGACCGGCCAGCCGTGCGCGCTCTCGACGGCGGCAATCTGATGGCGATATTCCGGCGGCGAAAGTTTGTCGACCATCATGAACATAAAATCCATCGGCATCTGAAGTTCGTTGCCGTTCTGGCCGTAATAGCGATCGAGTTCCGCCGCAGTCGAGGTCCAGGTTTCGCCGATCAGCACCGCTCCTGACTCGTCCGCCACTTTCCGCATCTTCTGCAACTCCGCGTGAACCTCGGGAAAGTTGGTGTTGTACTTGTTCTCCATGTTGGGATCGCCCTGCGCGTTCTTTCCGGGCAACACGGGATTGTCATGCAGCGCTGGATCTTCAAACAGAGTATCGACAGCATCGAGGCGAAATCCTGAGACGCCGTGCTTGTACCACCAGCGCATGGTGTCGAGCATCGCCGTTTCTACCGCCGGATTACGCCAGTTCAGGTCGGGCTGCTGCGCATAGAAATAGTGATAATAGTATTGATCGGTGGTCGGATCGAACCGCCATGCGGAGCCGCCGAAAAGCGAAACCCAGTTATTCGGAGGCCGACCCTGCCCTTTCCCGTCGCGCCAGATATACCAATCGCGATGCGCCGATGTGCGCGAAGATTTCGAATCGAGAAACCACGGATGCTTGTCCGAAGTGTGGTTGGGGACGAAATCCATAATGATGCGGACGTCGTGCGTCTTGCCGTCGGCCACCATGTGATCGAAATCAGCAAGCGTGCCATACATCGGATCGATATTTTCGTAATTGGAAATGTCGTAACCGAAATCGACCTGCGGCGAGGGATAGCAGGGAGTGATCCAGATGGCATCGATCCCGAGGTCACGCAGATAACCCATTTTAGAACTGATGCCGTTGAGATCGCCGATGCCGTTGTTGTTGCTGTCGGCAAAACTGCGCGGATAGATTTCATAAAAAACAGCGTTCTGCCACCACTGATGGCCTTCCGCATCGACCGGCTGCGTTTGGGTCGCGGCGAAAACGCCATAGAGCAAAGTGAAACCCATGATTAGCGTTGATCGCGCCGGCCACATGGACATTATTTCTTCTCCCTGAAAAACATAATGCGGTTGCCGAAAGTTAGCAAATCAACAGCGCCGCAATTTGCAGAATCGTTAACCACAGAGTCGCGAAGTTGCACGAAGGAAAAACCTTGCCAAACCCTTTGTGATACCTGGTGTCCTTGGTGGTCAGGGTTTTTGAGGTTGCAATTTGCAACCTCAAAGGACGGCGGCAGTGAGCCGGGAAGCGATACTATCAATCCTGAGAACCTTGTCGATCGAAAACGGAGGCTGGTTAAGGATAATGAAAAAACAACACATGAAGCCAGTGTCGTGCTTGGCAATCGCCTTGTTTGCATGGGGCATATTCGCAAGCGCGGACGATAAAGCCGGGGACGATCAGGCTGAATGGCAGCGCGATCTGCTCTCCTGGCGGGCGAAGCGGGCGGCAGGCTTGCAGGCTCCGGAAGGCTGGCTTTCTCTGATTGCTCTCGGCTGGCTGCAGGAGGGAGACAATAGTTTCGGCTCGTCTGAAGACTGCCGAGTTCAGATCAGCGGCAAAATTCCGGCCCACACTGGCGTAGTGCGATTGGAAAAAGGTGCCCTACGCTTGCGCCCTGCGAGCGAGGGCTTTCCGAGAGAACTTCTCGTTGATGGTCAGCCGGCAAAAGAGCAAGCTCTGTTGGCCGACGATGCTGACAAGCCGTCGAAACTCACGATCGGCACCATTACCATCATTGTCATCCATCGCGACGACCGCTACGCCCTGCGCGTCAAGGACCTGCAAGCCGCTACCCGCACCGCTTTCCACGGATTGCGCTGGTACGATCCGAATGCGAGTTATCGCGTGCATGCACGCTGGATTCCCTACAATCCGCCGAAAGTGCTCGACATTCCAACAGTGCTTGGCACGACGACGCATATGCCGGCGCCCGGCGTCGCCGAGTTTACTGTGGATGGAAAAGTTCTCCGCCTTGAGCCTGTGCTTGAAGATCCGAAATCGACCGACCTCTTCTTCATAATGCGCGACGCCACCAGCAAAACTACGACGTATGGCGCGGGACGCTTTTTATATACCGAATTTCCTGACCATGGCCTCGGTCAGCCTGGCGAAATCTGGCTTGATTTCAATCGGCTGTTTAATCCGCCGTGCGCCTTTACCGCGTATGCGACTTGTCCGCTCCCTCCGCCGCAAAATCGGCTCACTGTGCCAATTCCGGCGGGCGAGCAGCGCTATCACGATTGATTGGCCCGGCATATTCAACCCAATGTCGTAGCAACAACAGGAGCGAACTGCTCCGCGCTTTTCCATACCGGCGGGTGAACCCGGTGCAACGTGATAATGCGGCGGATGAAGTACAGCGAAGCGAGCAGGCAAACAATTACTGCAACAATGGAGGCCTCTGGTCCGAACTCTCCGCCAGTCAGAAGTCGTGGACCGCTCAGAGAACCTTGAATCAGACCCCCGCTCAGGCCCGTTCCCGACACTGACATGCTGAAGATTGACCCCTCAGTAAAATTCCAGCCGATGTGTAGGCCGATCGGCAACCACAACCGTTCCGTGGCCGCATAAGCCGCACCCAGCAGAACGCCTGCCTCGATGGCGATCGCGAGCGAACTGCCGACGGTTGCACCTCGATTGAAAGCGTGCGCTGCGCCAAATAGCGCCGCCGTAAACAGCAGGGCTCCCCATGTCCCCAAGATCTTTGAACTCAAGCGGAAGAGCAGTCCGCGGAACACGATTTCTTCGAGGACGCCAGCAACTATCGCCGCGACCAGGCCGCGCCCGAGACCGTACGCAGTGCCCGCTCCCGCGGGATGATAGACGCCTATAGCCCAGAGAATCGTCACGCTGATAGCGAATAACCCAAAGCCAATGACTAGCCCAATTGCCGTCTCAGGCAAGAAACGACGGAGATCTAACTCCGAAGGCGTCCGGCGCTCGATCCACTTCGCACAGGCGGCGAAGGTCGCCAGCAGGCTCAGCGCCAGCAGAATTCCGCCGACCATATGTGGAATATGGGGAAGTACAGGGTGTGTCGCAACGATCACCAGGATAACCGCAAGCAGACTGAGCATGCCCAGGCCTACTTCTTTCCAAGTCTTACGCATAGTTGCTCCGCTGTAGCATACGGCGAACGATTCGACAAAGTTCAGGTATTGCTCTCACTTTACCTTGTTGAGCCGGGAAAGCACTTTTAATTTTGGCGATTGTCGTGAACTTGAAATGCTTAGAGGAACATGCGGGCAACCCGGTCTCCCGGGATTGCTTCGCTGAATCCCGGTGTTGCTTCTCTGAATCGTGGATAATATCTCTTTCGGCAAAGCACTTCATTTATTTTTGCACGGGAGTCTTCCATGAGATGGGCGCTGATCGTTCTTGCTGTCGCCGGCATCGTCGCTTCTTCGCTCGCCTTGCGCGAGCATTACCGCACCGACGCTTCGCCTTGCAGCATCAATGAACGCTGGGATTGCGGCATCGTCAATCACAGTCCGTATGCAATGTTATTCGGAATTCCCGTGGCCGTAATCGGCATCGCCGGATATCTGCTGCTGGGTCTATTAGCCGCTCTGCGAGCGTATGCGTGGATGCTGCCCTTTGTGATCGTCGCCTTTGCATTCGCCATCCACCTCGCAGATGTCGAGTCGATGGTCCTCGGGGTTTGGTGTATCTACTGCGTCATTTCGCTTGGAATCATCACTATCATGAGCCTGTTAGTGGTCGGCACCGTGATTGTCGAGTCGATGAGGCGCACGCGACTGGCCTAGTGAGTCAACCTTATTCGTAGCGCAGACTCTCGATGGGATCGAGTTGCGCCGCTCGGATCGCCGGTACCATCCCGCTCAGCACGCCGACCACGCCAAGAATAATTGTTGCTACGGCGAGACTGCTGATATTGATTTGCAGATGAATATCGCCCGCCTGCAAATTATCTCCAAACGCGCTCATCAGAGGCAGAGCGCCGACGCACCACGAAATCAAATACGCGATGCCAATTCCCGCCACGCCCCCGGCAAACGTGATCGCCAGCGCCTCGGCTAGAAACTGAAAGAGAATGTGGTGCTTCTGCGCGCCGAGTGCCTTTTCCACGCCGATCTCGCGCGTTCGCTGTTGCACCGAAACCAGCATGATGTTCATTAGTCCGATGCCGCCAATGCCAAGCGTGAGCGCGCCGATGAATGCCAACAAGATTTTGAGCGCGGTGGTTACGACGGTGAACTCGTCGAAATCCTGTTTGAAATCGGCGATGAACACTGCGCGCTTGTCGTCGGGACGAAAGTTGTGATGCCCTGCAAGCACGCTGCGCACGACGCGCGCGAGCTGCTGATGATCCTGCCCCTCATAGTCCATGAAAATTCCCGTGATGTATTGCGTGTCGTAGAGATCGCCCATGGCACTGAACGGGATGGCAATCAGCGTGTTGTCGTTGTTGTCGCCGCCCTGCACTTTGTGTTGATAAATTCCGATCACCTGAAATGTCACGCCGCTGATGCGTATGCTCTGCCCGAGAGCCTGTTCGCCGGAGAAAAGCCTACGCTTCGCTTCGTCGCCAATCACGGCCACGCGCGAGTGCTCCGCCTGATCCTGTTCGCTCAAGCCGCGGCCGGTAGCAACCGCGAAGCCGCGAATGCGTTCATACACGGGAAAGACGCCGGTGAGAAAAAGATTGGTGAAGGTGCGTGTGTCGTGCTGAATGGTCACACCCTGCTTATCGAAAATCGGAGTGACTCCCTTTGCCATCGGTACTTCGTTGCGAACGTAGTCGACATCTGCCAGCTTCAGCCGTACTTCTGCGCCAGCCTTCGCACCGCCCGCCTGCAATGACGTTCGCCCGGGGAAAGCTCCGATCACGTCGGTTCCCCAGGAACTAAAAATTAAGTTGATGGCGCGCTCAAATCCCGATCCGAAGGCCAGCAGAATGACAACCGTCGCAATTCCCCACGCCATTCCGAGCATGGTCAGCGTGGTGCGGCGACGATTGTGCCGCATCGAACCATATGCTTCTTGCAGCAGATCTCTGGTCATGACTTACTCCTCACTCCTGCCGCAACGCCTCTACAGGCTCAAGCATTGCGGCCTTACGCGCGGGATATAACCCCGCTGTAATCCCGGCAATCGCCAGCGACAGAACCGCGCCGATCGCCGACACCGGCACGATTCGCGGAGTATCGAAACCCGGCGGCAGTTGCACTCCCGAAAGCAGGTGTACGATCAGCATCGCGCCACCCACGCCGACCGCACCGCTCAAGAGCGTAAGAAACGCGCCCTCCAGAAAAAATTGGAACAAAATGTTGCGATATGTCGCGCCAACTGCTTTGCGCAACCCAATCTCGCGCGTGCGCTCAGTCACGGCCACCAGCATGATGTTCACGATGCCGATCGCGCCCAGCGCCAGCGTCACCAGGCCGACTCCGCCGAGAAACCAATCCATCGCGGTAAAAATCTTGCTCATCGTTTTTTGATTCTTAATCGTGTCCCACTCTTCCCACACATCAGGATTCTTCGGATCGAAGCCGCCATGATTACGCGCGACGATGCTGTGCAACTCAGCCTTGGCCGTCTCGTTTTCATCAAACGTCCGCGGCTGATAATTGATGAACGAAATCGCCTTGCCATCGAGCGAGTCATTGCCCGTCAGTGGAAACAACTCGCGCATGGTATTGAACGGAACAAAAATTCGAATGTTGGTGAAGTTCTGCTCCTCGTGCCCGATCACCGAGAGCACGCCGACCACCTGGAAGCGAACGCCATTGAGCAAAATAGTGTTCCCGACCGCGGGGCGCCCTGGAAAAATATTGCGCGTCATTTGACTGCCCAGGATGCACACACGCCGCCGCTGCTCGTTATCGTCGTCGTTGATCCAGCGCCCGACGGCCAGAGGAATCGTCCGCACCTGGCTATAAACCGGCGGTACGCCCGATACTTGCCCGTTGGTGCTGGTATATTCGCTGACCGCGCGGATGTCATCGCGCGCGATCACCGGCGATAGATTAACGGCGAGCGCCGACTGGTTCTTGATGGCGACATAATCGTCGTAAGTGAGGTTGAACCATTTCGCAGAATTAAAACTGCCCTCGACCGCCGGCGCGCGTCCGCCATAAAAGAAGATGATGTTCTTGCCAAAAGTTTCGAGCTGCTTGCGATTGCCGTTGCGGAAGCCTTCACCCACTCCGGCTAACAACAACAGGGACCCAACGCCCCACGCGATTCCAAACATGGTGAGAAACGACCGCAGCTTATGCGCCCACAATGTCTGCAAAGTTTGCGCGAAGGTATCGACGAGCGTGCGCATATCGAAGTCGAGGCCGGAAGGGCGTCGGACACCACAGCTGCCGGTATTGAGTTCGACTCGCGAGGACGGCAAGAGTTAGCCCGGATTTTGTTGCGGCGAAGGCTGATTTATTGGCACGTTAATTGGCCTTTTCACCACGGAGACAGGCACGGAGAAAACCTTAACGCCGCTAGAATCAGGAGAAGTTTTTACCACACATTTGGGTTCCTCCGAGTCTCCGTGCCTCCGTGATGAAAAGCAGCCATACTTCCCACAACCTGATTGACACATAACAATTGTTGTGGGGATTATTTATCGTTGTTTGGTTTGACGTTTGGCTCGACGCCCAATTTCCACGCCACCTGCCGCAGCATTCCGAGCAGCACCTCGGCGTCATTGTCATTCAGTTCCATGCGCCGGACCAAGCGCCGCAGCTTTTCCTCAGCAGCAATGATTCGGGGCTTCACATATCCACTCGCGCGGAGAACCTCCAGCAAAACCGTTGTCAGCCGTTCGAACTCTCCCGAAGTGGCGAGCAGCTTCTTTTTCTTGGCGATTGCGCTACTGCCGGCTGCAGCTCTCGCCATCTCTCGCCCGCGTATCAACTCATAAAGGCAAACCGCCACCGCCTGCCCCAGATTCATCGACCCGTGCTCTTCGCGCGTCGGAATCCGCATCATCCAATGGCAGTGGCTCATCTCGAGATTCGACAACCCAAACCGCTCCGAGCCAAACAGCAGCGCCACCGGGCCCTCCGCCAGCCCGCGCCGTATCGCGCGCCCTCCCGCCTCCAACCTCTTTAACGAATGCTGCAATTCTCGCGGCCCCACCGCGCTCGTGCCCACCACCAGTCGGCAATCCGCGACCGCCGCGCCGACGTCTTCAAACTGCTCCGCCTTCGCCAACAACTCCGCGGCGCCCACCGCCGACCGCGCCTCGCGAAACGCCACTTCGTACGGATTAACCACCCGCAATCGCGGCACTCCGAAGTTGCTCATCGCCCGCGCCGCCGCCCCGATATTCAGCGGATTTCGCGCCTCGACCAGCACGACGCGCAGATTGTCCATGAGGCGGATACGGTCAACGTTGTTAGCTCGTTTCTTCTTCGCCATCCTCTGCATCTTCCGGTAAAACCCTCATTCTACGGCCCCGGCCCGATGGCCGCCCACCTCCGCCCGCGCCTGCGTCGTTCGCCACCATCGAAGCATCCAATGCGTAGTGTTAGGATAAAGATTCCGCCCGAAGCGGCCCAAGCAAGCCCGCCCGCGGAATAGTCAACTAACCGAATTCTGGAGGATTATGGCAAGCAACGCCATCGTCGAGGTCACCGACGCTAATTTTGATTCTGACGTATTGAAGTCCGATAAACCCGTACTGGTCGATTTCTGGGCCGCCTGGTGTGGCCCGTGCCGCGCTATAGCGCCCATCGTCGAAGAGCTGGCCCACGAATATGAAGGCAAAATCACCGTCGGCAAGATGGATGTCGACCGCAACGGCGCCACCCCCATGCGCTACAAGGTCACCGGCATTCCTACCCTGCTTATTTTCAAGAATGGACAGGTAGTAGAACAGCTAGTAGGCTACCGCTCCAAGGACGATTTGCAGAAGGCGCTCGATCGCCACGTGGCCGCCAAGGTTACGACGTAAGGCAGTCGTCAGCTCTCAGTCATCAGTTTTTCAGTAACTCCTTAATCTAGACGACGAAGGCCCGTGCGCAGCGCGGGCCCAAGCTTTAACTGATGACCCACAACCTCAGTACTTCCGCATCACCCCGATAACCCGCCCTTGTATCTCCACGTCCGCCGCGTGTCTGATTATCGGAGGCATGTTCGCGTTCGACGGCTGCAACCTTATGTTGTCGCCTTCGCGAAAGAAGCGCTTCAGCGTCGCATCCGACGACTGGATCAGCGCCACCACAATATCTCCGTTGTGCGCCGTCTTCGTCTTCTCGACCAGCACATAGTCGCCATCGAGAATCGCTTCATCCTGCATCGAGTCGCCGCGCACCTCGAGCACGAACACTTCTTTCGAGCGCACAAAATCCGCCAGCGAAATCGTCTCGCTTTGCTGCATCGCTTCAATCGGACGCCCCGCCGCAATCCGCCCCACCAGGGGCAGCACCATCGCCGTATTCACCGCCATCGACTGCTTCAACTTTCCCTTAGGAGGGATCAGATCGATCGAGCGGCTGCGGTTATAGTCGCGGGTCAGCAACCCCTTTTTCTCCAGATTGGTAACGTGCTTATGCACCGTGGCCAGAGAATTCAGCCCCATGGCATCCTTGATCTCCTCAAACGAAGGGGAGTACTGCTTCTCCGCCACAAAGCGCGAAATGAAATCATAGAGTTCGCGTTGACGCCGAGTAATCGCCATGCCCGGAGCATAGGCGAATGCTTGGCGAATGTCAAGAAGGGAGAGCAGTCAGAACAAGATTCACAAACACAACGCGGCGGGATTGGAATCTCTTACAGGCAAGCCAGAGGAGTTATAAATCGTTGTCAACGAGTGCTAATGAGATTTATCGCCAGTTACTCCTGTTCGTCTCGCAGCGGACGCCGTACCTTGTTGAGAACTCGGGCCTCGCACGCGCCCAAGTTGGGAAAATTAGCGCGTGCTTTGGTGAGGCTCAAGGTGCTGTTCGGCGCACCCCGTACTTCTTGCGCACATGGTCATCCTGACCGTCATCTGCCCAGAAGCAAATCGGACAGATTTCGTCATGCCCTCGCCCGTACAGGGTCTAAAACGCGCAGCATGGGCATCGATATGAATTCTCACGCTCAGAGGGTCTCGACACGTACTCAACTTGCATTTCAAGACTCGCGCAACGCGGACATCATTTTAACTTTGTTCCGTTTTTCTTAGATCAGCGCTGTCACGGTCCAGAAACGGGCGCGAGGAGTCGCTTCAGATCAATTCATATCGCTTCAGACTCGCTCCATGGAGATTCGCGCACCAATGGCGCAACACTATACCGGTTGTTGTTTCCAAGTCGGAGGAGAAGCGCTCGACGCTTCCGACTTGGATCCGAAGAAGGAGATTTTATGGTAAGCCTTGAAGGCCTGAAAACCCTGCGCCCGGTTCCTAGGATAACCGTGCTCATTTTCTTGACGGCGCTTGTTGCTGCTCTTTTCACGATGCCTGCGTTCGGACAGCCGGCCGTTCACGAGCTTTACTACAACAACAGCGCGTGGGTAGATACAAACCTCAGTGCGCTGGTCAGCGGTCCCAGTGTCAATCTCGGGGGAGTTGCGGCTTTCAATACCACTCCCAATAACCAATTGCATGTCTACTACCTGGGATATGACGAAGCTGAACGCGTTGACCACGTTCACCAGCTTTACTTTGACGGGTCGAGTTGGTCGGACGACGATTTGACTGCCTTGACCGGTGGCGTACCGGGATCGACCGAAGGTGGTTTGAGTGGCTTTTCAATCGGTAACGCTCAATATGTATATTTCGTCGGGACCGATTTCGACGTGCACGAGTTGTCCTATGTCGACAACTGGGTTGACTCCGACCTCACGGTTCTCACCAAGGGCAGTTTCGGCTATCCCTATGAGATTGCTTCATTCCAGACTCCTTCCAACCACCAACGAAATGTCTTCTATTTAGGTCCGAGTAAGCACGTTCACCAACTCCTTTTCAACGGGACTAAGTGGACTGACCAGGATTTGACAAAGCTCACCGGCGGCGAAAATGGTTATGGTGGGATTTCAGCCTTCGCGATTGGGAAAAAACAGTATGTTTTCTTCGAATCGTCGAAGAAGCACGTGGAGGAATTTCTCTTCACCTCCAGTTGGGCGGCCGAAGACCTGACCGTCGCCAATAGTTTACCCGCCGTGACTGGCACCAGCGTAGCGGCCTTTGCGATTGCCGGGACATCCAAGATCCGCGTCTATTACAACGCGAGCAAGAGCCTTGCGGTTCACCAACTGGCGAATGACACTGGCGCCTGGATAGACGAGAACCTGACGGCCCTTACGGGCGGTCCCGGAGGATTGTTGACCACTCAAACTGTCGGGTTTGCGACCACGCCGAACAAGCACCTCCACGTCTTCTTTCCGGGAAGTCCGGCCGGGGATGTGAACCAGCTCTACTACGACGGAACAACTTGGGTCGACGAAGACCTCACCGTCCTCTCGGGCGGCGATCAGGCCGCAGGTTCCAGTGGAATGGCCGGTTTCGCCATAGGCAACCTGCAAAGGCTCTATTACGTTGGGCAATAGGGATGAGTAACTTATTTTAAGTCGGTTGCCTGGTCGCCAATCGTTCATTGCGAGAATTCTAACAGCGGCTGTAGTCACTTGACGAAATCAGCCGTTAGCACAAGCTTGCGTTATTGCTTCGCCTTTTTGAACGTCAATGAGTGATCACGCGATCTTACGCCAACTGAGTTCTAGCTTCCGGTTTGCCGACGAACCGTCTAGAAACCAGCCATCCGCGCAAAACGTGCTGCGTGGGCTATAACGGCGCGCGAAATGAGCCTAACCTCTGGCATCAGGCTCGGCCCCCACGGAATTGTTGCGCCGCTGGGCACAGATGGAACGGGCGAGGTATACCGCGCGCGTGACGCGCGGCTCGGGCGCGATGTCGCCATCAAAGTGCTGCCCGAAGTGCTGGCGAACGACGCCGACCGACGGCGGCGTTTCGAACAGGAAGCGCGCACGATTGCGGCGCTCAACCATCCGAACATTCTGGGAATTCATGACATTGGTGCGCACGAGGGTGCACCCTTTCTGGTCAGCCAATATCTTGAAGGAATTACACTCAGAACCCCGGGTTGTAAGTGTTAATCGTGATTTTTCACAAACAACGGCACAGCTTCCCAAGTTGCCGACTAACCCTGATTTGGTCATTGATTTGGTTATTCGCCGGACGGTAACCCGGAACTATTTCTTTGAGTTGAATGCTTCAGTACCACGGCCACATCCTTAGTTCCTAAGCGGATGGCGGCGGGACAGAAAAAAGAAAATCCTTGACATGATGCATAGTGTTATAGTTAACTATAACAATGCAATTGAGGTTCATCTCATGTAATCGACGCCACCGCATATCTTGGCTCGACAGCATAAAAAAAGAAGAGATGAACTTCTCAAGGAGAACCAAACATGAAATCCCTTCGTTTAGCGCTATCCGTTGTTCCGATGTCCGTGCTGATGTCGCTCTCTACCGTGGCTTTTGCGCAGTCTGACATGCAGCATTCCGACTCGCAAAAATCCTCCGTGGCTCCCGCGCCCTCTGAGGCGCAGAAGTCTTTCACAACCATGAAAAGCCTGGCAGGAGAGTGGGAAGGCCCGGTCAACGTCCCGGAGATGCCGCAGATGTCAGACGGCAAGCCGCTCCACGTCTCGATGCGCGTAACCTCGAGGGGCAACACTCTCGTGCATGAGTTGCAGGAAGCAGGAACGCCGCTCGATGCGACCAAGTACGATCATCCGGTCACGATGCTCTACCTGGACGGAGACCAGCTCACGCTGGTTCACTATTGCGACGCGGGGAACCGGCCGCGCATGACCGGCAAGATGTCGTCCGACGGCAAGACGGTCGAGTTCGAGTTCAAGGACATCAGCGGCAGCCCGGACTATCACATGCACCATTCCGTCTTCACCGTTATCGACGCCAACCATCACACCGAAGACTGGACGTTCATGATGAAGGACAAGCCGATCCACGCGCACTTCGACCTGCACCGGATCAATTAAGGGGCGCAGCATCTGCTAATGTCTACGTGGAAAACCGATGGACCGTGAATGGAACGACAATCAGCCGATCTACCGCCAGCTGCGCGACCGTGTCGTCGCTATGATCCTGGACGGAGTGCTCAAGGAAGGTGATCCGCTGCCCTCTGTGCGCACGGTCGCGGCAGAATACCGGGTCAATCCGCTCACGGTCCTCAAGGGGTATCAGCAACTGGTGGACGATGGGCTTGTCGAAACCAGAAGAGGCCTTGGCATGTTCATCAATGCCGGAGCACGCAGCGTTTTGCTGCGAGGCGAACGGCAGAAGTTTCTCGGCGAAGAGTGGCCCCGCATTTACGCGAACATTCAGCGGCTTGGCCTGAAGGCGGAAGAACTCTTAGACGGTAAGAACAGCGACAGTAAGAACAGCGACGGCAAAAAAAACCGCCCGTCTGCAGATGCCAACGCCGTGAAGACTGACAAATCGAATCCCCCTGAGGAGGAGCGTTGACGCCATGGCATGCATAGAAGCACGCGGTCTCCGTAAGGCGTTCGGAACAGTCACCGCTCTGAACGGCGTGGATCTGCGTGTCGAAGAAGGTCGCATCCTCGGGCTGATCGGTCCCAACGGTGCTGGCAAGACCACTCTGCTGAACGCGATTCTCGGCCTCACACCGTATCAGGGAGAACTGCGAGTGCTCGGGCGTGATCCCTGGGCCGAGCGCGATCAGCTCATGCGTGACGTCTGCTTCATTGCCGATGTCGCCGTGCTCCCGCGCTGGATAAGGGTTTCGCAGGCACTCGATTATGTCGCCGGAGTGCATCCGCGATTCGATCGCGCCAAGGCCGAAGGTTTTCTGGCAAAGACCACCATCCAGCGCAATAGCAAAGTCCGCGAACTGTCAAAGGGCATGGTGACCCAGCTGCACCTAGCTCTCGTGATGGCCATCGACGCCAGATTGCTCGTGTTAGACGAGCCGACGCTTGGTCTCGACATCCTCTATCGCAAGCAGTTCTACGACTCTCTGCTGAACGACTACTTCGATCGCAGCCGCACCATTGTTGTGACGACTCATCAGGTGGAAGAACTGGAGCATGTGCTAACCGATGTCGTGTTCATCGACCGCGGCCGCATCGTCTTTTCCCGCAGCATGGACGAAGTGGAGTCGGGCTATCTGGAAGTCGTAGTGCATCCCGAGAAGGTCGCAGCCGCGCGGGCGCTCCAGCCGATGCACGAGCGCCAGGCGATCGGTTGCAGCATTATGTTGTTCGATCTGAAGCTCAACGGTATCAATCGTCAACAACTCGCCGGGCTCGGCGACCCGAGCACGCCCAGCATCGCCGACTTGTTCGTTGCCGTGCTGGAGCACAAGCCGGGCGATCGATCCCGCCAGCAGCAAGGAGCCGCACAATGAGCACTCTCGCGAAGGCAATATCCGACGTCCCGATGGTGGCGGACATCTCGCCCATGCGGCGTTTTTACTGGTCAGTGCGCCGCGAGTTGTGGGAGAACCGCTACCTTTACATCGCGCCGCTCGCGGTCGCGGCGCTGATCGTCGTGGGTTACGGGCTCGGCCTGGTCCACCTGCCCGACAAGTTGCGCGCCGCCGCGGCGCTCGACGCCATGCAGCAGCAGGAGCGCATCGAGCAGCCCTACACCTTCGCCGCGCTGCTGCTCATGTTCACGACGCTCCTCGTCCCAATGTTCTACTGTCTCGACGCGCTCTACGGCGAACGGCGCGATCGCAGCGTCCTTTTCTGGAAGTCGCTGCCCGTTTCCGACCTCACCACCGTCCTCGCCAAGGCGAGCATTCCGTTCGTCGCGATCCCGTTGCTCACCTGGGTCATCACCGTCGTGACGCATTTCGTCATGCTGTTGCTCGCTGGCGTCCGGTTGCTGGGAACCGGCCTCAGCGTGTCGTCCCACGTGTCATTCGGGCAGATGGAGTGGATCCTGTTTTACCACCTCGTCGTCGGGCACGGGTTCTGGTACGCGCCGTTCTGGGGATGGCTGCTGCTGGTCTCCGCCTGGTCGCGCCGCGCGCCCTACCTCTGGGCCACGCTGCCGCTGCTCGCCGTCGGCCTGGTCGAGAAAATCGCCTTCAACACATCGTACTTTGGAGGTTGGCTCGCATATCGCTTTATGGGTGGCCCAAAAGACATGCCGCAGGGTAGCAACCCAATGACGATGGCCCACCTCGCGCTGACGCCGGCTCAGTCCCTCGCCAGCCCCAGTTTCTGGTTCGGCCTGGCTCTCGCCGCAGCCTTCCTCGCCGCAGCGGTGCGCCTGCGCCGCTATCAGGGACCGATCTGATTTCACCGGCCCGAGGTTTTTCCGGTGTCATCCTGAGCGTAGCCGAGCCAGACGCGAAGCGAATGGCTCCGCGCAGTCGAAGGACCCCTATTCCTGCCATGCCGTCCGAGTTTGCTTTTGGGTGGCGCAGCGGTTCACCGCTGCGATAACATCCATCGGAAAATTGAGTTTGCGCTTGGCTTGTCATGGCTCATTTGCTACCCTTTGGGCGCTCCACACATGCTGCGGGGCAAGCGCTGGATTCCGCCTCACCTAGACACGGGAAATCTCATGAAACGTCTTCTTCTAGCTCCGCCGGCCATGATTCTCAGCTTGGCCCTGGCAGGTTTGACCGGCTGCGGCGGTGGGTCGTCGAGCACTCAACCCCCGCCTCCGCCGCCGGTTTCAATTAAAAGCTTTACCGCAAGTCCGGCAACCATCGCGACAGGAACCAGTGCGGCTTTGACAGGCGTCTTCGTGAACGGCACCGGCGTGATCACTCCCGGCGATCTTCCAGCCACCAGCGGCGTAGCCGTAACCGTGAGTCCCGCGACGTCGACCACCTACACGCTGACCGTTACCCCCACGAGTGGGACAGCGGTGACCGCGACCGCTTCGGTAGTCATCGAAACCTCGGTGGCCGTGGATCTGGGGAGCAGCGGTCCCGCCGTGACCGACAAGCTGCTGGGAATGAACATGGGCGTCTGGTATGACCTGGTCGCCAACCAGACTGCAATTGTGGATGCTTATCAGGCCGCCGGCATCACCCAGGTGCGTTGGCCGGGCGGATCGGATTCCGACCTCTACCACTGGGCGACCAATAGTGAATGCGACGGCGGCTACACCGATACGAGTGATACGTTTTCGAATTTCGTCAACGACCTGGCCGTGCCCGCGAATCTCGATGTGGCGTTGACGGCGAATTACGGTTCGAACGCCACCTGCAACGGGGGCGGCGAACCAAGCGAAGCTGCCGGCTGGGCCGCGGCCGCGCTCGCCTACGGCGTCACCGTGAGCCACATCACGGTGGGCAACGAGGAGTATGGAAGCTGGGAGTACGACCTCCACTCTACTCCGAACGACCCTACCATCTACGCCACTGCGGTGGTCGGAACAACTGGCTACTACCAGTCGATTAAGACAGCCAGCCCGAGTACGCTGGTCGGCGTCGTAGTGGACGCGGATAACACAGCTGGCGGATGGGACAACACCGTGCTGGCCAATGCCAAGGGGTCCTATGACTTCGTGGAATACCACTACTATCCGGAGACTCCGGGCAAGGAGAGCGACACCTTCCTGGTGCAGCAGGCGGCGCAGGAGCTGACCACGAACATCAACACTCTCAGGTCGGAGCTGACCAACTGGGGAACTCCCGGCACGCCCATCTACGTGGGCGAGATCGGAGGGCCTTACAGCAATCCCGGCAAGCAAAGCTGGTCGATTACCCAGGGTTTGTATGCCGGCCAGGTGCTGGGCGAGATGATGAACGATGGAGTCTCGCGCCTGACCTGGTGGATTGGCTTCGGCAATTGCAATGGCTCCAACGGAAACGATAGTGCGTCGCTCTATGGATGGCAGGATTTCGGAGGCTACAACATCTTCTCCGATGGATCGGAGGATCCTACCTGTCCGGGCGCGGGTCCACTCGGCACCATGTCTCCCACGGCGCGCGCGTTTCAGCTGTTCAGCCAGATCGACGTCAACGGCCAGACGGTGTTGACGGCGACCGTTGCCGGCGACACGACCGACGTGCGCGCCTACGCGGCCACCAACCCCAACGGCACGGCCCTGCTGTTGTTCAACGACAACGAAAATACCTCCCAGCCGGTGACAGTCACGCTCTCAGGCAAAAGTTCCTCCTCCAGCGTGAACGTCACCACCTACGACAAAGCCATCTACGATCTGTCAGGTTCGCCGGCCGGCACTCCGCCGGACCCGGTAGGCACGAGCACCTGGGCTCCGCCAAAGATCACCAACATGGGCGCGCAGACCCTGCCTCTGACCTTGACTCTCACTCCCTGGAGCATGAACGTAGTCATCATCCAATAACCGGGACGCGCATCCGCGACCCGCATTCGCACCAGAGGAGCTCCCGAGCACAGGCCCGCAATCAGTTCGGGAAAAAGCCACTTGCGGGAAAAAACACGCATTTGCTCTTGGGTGGCGCAGCGGTTCACCGCTGCCATAGCGGCCTCTGCCTTGAAAGGGCGCGGCTTCAGCCGTGCCGCCACAAAGCGCGAAATGAAATCATAGAGTTCGCGTCGACGCCGAGTAATCGCCATGTCATCCTAACCGAAGCGAAGGACCTGCTTTTTGCCTGCGTCAATTCCGCTGAAGGGTGCGGCTGTTAGCGTGACATGATTGCAAAAGCTGGGCCATCATCCGGCGGCATCGGCCTTTCCCAGAAACTCCTGCTGCATAGTGAGCAGGTTCTTCGCAAGCCACCGCTCCATTCTTGCGGTGAGGGAAGGGCAACGAGCTTCCCCATACTGACATAGCAGGTTTGGCAGAATGGACCCTTATCTCCGAGATAGTAATAACTCACAGCGCCCACCTGTCGTAGTTCAGGATTTTCCTTTTGTGCGTTGTGCAGGCGTTCAATTGCGATGCGCAATTCGCTGTTTTCATCCGTTAGCCGCAACATTGCTTCTTTCAGATTCAGTAGGCTGTCATATAGGGTGCTTATCTGTTCCTTCAGATCGCTGTCCTTCGATCCTTTGGAGCGCTCCTTCGCAGCCTTTATAGCGCCCAAGGCATTATTAAGAATCTGCATTGCGGCAGCGGCAACAGTTAGACCACTCATAACCATAAGCGTTACACCTACCCCTGACCCGAGTCAAATGGCCGATTTCGCGCGCGGGCTCACCCACCTTTACGTCGGCAGGACGCTACCATTTGCGCTTTTTGCAAAGGGCGGGCCATCCCGATTCGCGACGGATATACTCTGTGCATGCCTGAACCCTGCATCTTTTGCGATAACAACTCAGGAAGCCGAGAGCATCTATGGCCGAAATGGATTCACGAGCGGAAGGACTTTGGCCCGCTTAAAATGCAGCGCGGCAAATCCGAGGAAGTGATCATTCCTCATCCTGAAATTACTGTCAAGACCGTTTGTGGCATTTGCAATAGCGGCTGGATGAGCGACCTTGAAGCCGAGAATATCCCTATCATCGGCAGCATGCTGCAGGACATTCCGGTGCCCCTCGACGAAGCCCAGCAGAAGACGGTTGGAGCATGGGCGGTTAAGACCTCGATGGTGAGCGACACGATGAAGGGCCGGCTTGCGCCGAATCGGTTTCACAAACGCGGTGAATGCGTCAATATGCGTCTTACCCGCGAGATTCCGGCACGCACATTGATTTGGATTGGTAGGATCGAGGGCATGCATCTAGCGTTTGCTGGCACCGATTTCGCCCTATTCAGCCCTGACAAGAACCGCGTTGCCATGGGATCTGTAGACACGTTCGTAGCGGGCCACTTCGTTACACAGGCTGTGACGGTCCATGTCGAGAAGGAAAACATCGAGGTTCCGACCCTCTCGTGCAAAATGGGAAGCTGGGACGAGTCGCTTATTCAAATTTGGCCTATCAAAAATCCAACCGTCCATTGGCCTCCCAAGGTGACGTTCACGAATGGGGGTCCGCTGGGTATCGCATATCTAATGGACCGTTGGCGAATCGGGAAAGGAGTAGACCAGATTACGCCAGCGTAAGTCCCCGCCCGCAACCCGACGATGGCTCTGGAAATGTGAAAGCGCTATTGACACGCTCTGCTAATATAGTTACTAGGCCCAAAGCCACAAAACGCCAAGTTCCTTGACAACTTACTCCGACTGCTAGCCGGCGACTAACAAAAGGCTAACTCCCAATGTTAGCCACTAACTCCTATGTCCTGAATACTTTGCCTCTAACTCCCATCCGCTGAATACTTTGGCGGGAGCCATTCGCTAAAGTCGTGATTCTAATGTACCTGGCGAGGGGGTGGGGGGGAGGGGGGTACCCCTGGCAATCATGTCCAAGTTTCAAAATGGAACTAACTCCTGTCCAGCACCCGACTTACTCTGTTGTAACTCCCTTGAGAAACACGTAATAAAAATCAACCGCCCGCGCAAACGCCTGGACTCCGATGCGCTCATCCTTTCCGTGGGCGCGAATATCATCGCGATCATACAGTTCGCCGGATATGCAATAAGTCGGCATGCCGGCGGCATTGGTATAGACGCCATCCGACGCGCCCGTGCTCATGTCGGGAATCACCGGAATTCCCGGCCACATCTTCGCCACGACCTTCTCCAGCGGATCAAACACATCTTTGCGCGGAGCAGGCGGCACATAACTATGCCGGTCGGAGCCGTGATCCATCAGCGCGCCAGTGTTCTCGCGGTACTGCACCTTAATGGTCGGCTTCGGATTCTTCGGGTCTGCACTTTTCGGATCGGCGACAATTTTTTCCAGCGTCAACCGGATTTCTTCGAGCGAATGCCCTGGCTCGATGCGGCAATTCACGTTGGCCTGCGCCATCTGCGGTAGCGCGTTGTTGGCATGGCCTCCGCTTAAGCGCGTGGCAACGCAGGTTGTATGCATGGTCGAGTTATCCAGCGGATCTTTCGACAATCGCGCGACCGCGTCCATGTCAGGAGGAGTCTTCAGCATCGCCTGCAAATCAGCTGCGCGCTGTCCCGTCGACATCTTCACCTGTCGCTCGTAATAAGCGCGTGTGATGTTATTCAGCTCAAACGGAAACTGATAATGCTCGATGCGCGCGAGCGCGTCAGTCAATTCATAAATCGCGTTATCAGGCCGCGGAAGTGAACTGTGGCCTCCGGGATTGGTGGTTGTCAGCACGAAATCGCCATACAGCTTTTCGGTAGCGTTCACTTCCATCATGAGCGGCTTACCGTGATCGGCGAGCACGCCTCCGCCATCGTGGTTGAGCACGAACTCGGCGTCGACCAGTTCGCGATGATTTTTGATCAGCCAATCGACTCCGTTAAACGCGCCACCCTCTTCGTCGGCCGTCATGGCGAGTATGATGTCGCGGTCGGGCACATATCCTTCTTTTTTCATGCGGATGAGAGTAGCCGACATAATCGCGTCGCCGTCCTTCATGTCGCTGGTGCCGCGGCCGTAGTAGTAGCCATCTTTTTCGATGAACTGAAATGGATCGGTCGTCCAATCTTCGCGCCGCGCTTCGACCACATCGAGATGGCCGATGAGCAGGACCGGCTTGTGCGTGCCCGATCCATGCAGTCGCACGACGACATTTTTCTTGCGGTCGCCTTTGCCGCCGTCATTGGAGCCCGGCCCAAGCACGTGAATGTCGCTGTCAGGGAATCCAGCATCACGGAAACGCTGCGCCATGGCTTCGGCGGCAGCGGTCACACTGCCGACCGAATCGGTGGTGTTGATTTCGATCAGCTGTTTGAAAATATCGAGCGCAAGCTTGCGTGTTGCTTCGTCTTGCGGCGACGGCGATTGCGCTTGTAGCGAGATCGTCAGCAGCATAGAAACAAGTAAACTCAGCCCAAGGCTCTTAGATCCCACGTTCATCCTCCAAAAAGTTCCCAGTGAAAAATTGCGCACGCCGACGCTAACAGATTCGTTCCCCGAATCCAAGCTTGCGTCGCCAACGCGCGCCAAATATTGAGTTGCGCAATTTAGGTTGCAGAATTTAAGTTGCAATGTCGAATGGCTAACGCTACCTTCACCAATATCCTTTCGCTAAGATCGAATGACAAGCGAGCACAATTCTACAAAGACGACAATCGCGGCGCCTCGACTCGGCACCCTCTTCTGCATCTTTTTCCTGATCGCGTGTGGCCTCGGCTATCCGATTCTCAATCGCTTCGACCCGCGCCAGTCGCCTGGTTTATCGGACGTCAAGACTTATGCAGCGCTCGTCACTGGCACAACTATCGTCGACGCCGAAGACATGCGCTTCCGCCGTTTTCGCGTCTTGGTTCCATGGATTGCAAAACCCTTCTATCTGCTCGCGCGCGGACACACCGCAAGCTGGGATCCAGTGATGTTTGGACTGCTCGTGGCCGACTCGCTGTTCGTCGCCGCAACCGCAGTTCTTATCGTCATGATCGGTTGCAGCACTCTGGGCAACTCCGCCGTAGGATTGGTTGGCGCTCTGCTCTACATGGTCAACTTCGCGGTTCCTAACTTGCGACTGGCCGGATTGGTGGACGCTGGCGAGGGGTTCTTCCTGCTGGCTCTGCTGTGGAGTTTGTCCGAGCGAAGACTCTGGCTCTTGCCGGTGATAGCGGTGCTGGGAACGCTAACCAAAGAATCCTTCATTCCTTTCAGCATCGTGCTTACCTCTGGATGGTGGTTGTCGATGCGAAGAACTCAACCTAGCGGGGAAGAAAGCCGCTATCATTCTTCGCGAGACGCAGCGTGGATTCTGGTGAGTTGGACATGCGGAATGGCCGCAATGATTTTCCTGCACCGGTCGATCACGGGAAACTATGTCAACCCTCTGCAATTCGGTACTACGCTTCAACGCGGTGGAGGACAGCACTTCGCGGTCTCGCTGCGAGATCGAAATCTCTGGTACATCTTTCTGTGGTTGTTGCCGACCGCAATACCGAATCTGAAACGGTTCCCAAAATCGTGGCTGATTCCGATCACCGCAGCCTGCACGGCGGCCTTCGTGCTGGATGCTTATTTTGGAGGTACGCCAGCGGCCGGATCGGCCTGGGGACGAGCGCTCTTCAGCATCGCGGGTCCGGTGCTGAGCCTGTCGTCAGCGTTAACATTGATGCGATTTTGCGGCGTGCAACGGGACAGTCTTGGATTGAATGGCTCGCGACCGAGCGGATAGACTTGAGCGCTGCGCCCGCAATGCAGTTCTAGATTTCTACCAATTCGGGTCCTTGCGCCGGTGCGTTCTCCTGGCGCCTGTTCCAGAGTGGCGCGAGGATGCTGGATTGCAAAACTTCGGACTCGGCTTGTACCCAGTCTTCGAGTTCCAGACCTTCCCCCTGCCCGCGTTCATCGTAAAGTTGTTGCGCGCGCAGCCGTATTTTTCTCTCCAGCAGTTCCACCATCAACTTCTGCCGCTGGCGAGTTCTCGTGAGGCTATCCACTATTTACACTCCATAATTCATTGATCTACTTCTATTGTAAATGGCGTTTGCATCGAAGGGTTGCATTGGAGGGTTACCAAAGTGGCCGTCCAACGAGGTTTGTCGGGTTCAACGCATGAGGTCCGCGAATAGCAGTCAATCTCGCAATCGTCATTGATTGTGCCGCGTTATAATGCGCGCACTCGTGGCTGCGACAGTGCCTGGAGCTACAAGACGAGAGAGGAGCAAGAAATGCCCGATGAACGCAATCGCCATCAGGAGCCGGAAGACCAGCCCCAAGCTCATCATCATTACTGCGGCAACCTTTTTGGCTGCGGTGAAGAGAAGGGAACTGGCGTCTTGCGCGAAGATATCAAGGACGTCGCCTTCACCCGTCGCGCCGCCGATCGGCTTCTGCGCATCGACGAGGTGGACCAAGAGCAACTCGACGGCTATCTGACGGCGCGCGGTCGTTCGCGTCGCCGATTGCTTGGCGCGAGCACCTTCATGGGTGCGCTGGCGGGAATCGGTCCATGGTTCAGCAAACTCGCGCGGGCGGCCGACACATTCGACGGGCGCGCTGCCGTGCATGACTCGGGAAAGCCCGCACCCGCCAGAGACGACGAAGGCCATGTCCACGTGGTCGAAAGCAATGACAAGACCGTACGCCTCGGCGTCTACGACACTACGCTCGAACCGATCCTCAAGATCGATTCCGGCGACACGGTCAGCTTTCCGAACACGTGGTCACACTTTTTGAATCAGATGCAGCCGGGCGTTCCGGTCGAGACTCTGGCGAAGCTACGCGTGAGCAACCCGGGACACGGGCCACATTCGATCATTGGTCCTATTTATGTAAATGGCGCGGAGCCCGGCGATGTGCTCGAGGTTCGCTACAAGCGCATAGTTCCATTCGATTGGGGAGCCGTTTTCAATAATCCGGGGACGCTTGGAACTGGCTTGCTTGCGCAGGATTTCCCCGAGGGCCAGGTGAAATATCTAAAGCTCGATCTGCCCAACATGACGGCGGAGTTCAACGCGAACATTCATGTTCCGCTCCGGCCGTTTCAGGGCACGCTCGGCGTCGCGCCACCTGACGGATTTTATCCGCCCCTGACTCCTGGCGTGACCAGTTCAGTTCCGCCCGGGCCGCATGCCGGCAATACCGATCTCAGCGAAATGGTCGAAGGCTCGACTATGTTTATCCCGGTATGGAAGCCGGGCGCGCTAATATTCACCGGCGATTCCCACGCCGTGCAGGGTGATGGCGAGATCAATCTGTCGGCGCTCGAAACGCGCATGAGGGAATTGCGGATTCAGGTGGTGCTTCACAAGCAGAAGAATTTTGCTTGGCCGATGGCGGAGACTGCAACGCACTGGATTCTCCTGGGCCTGGATAAAGATTTGAACATCGCCATGACGCTGGCGGCACGCAACGCCATCAACTTTTTATCCGCGCAAGCGGGATTGAGTAAGCTCGACGCGTATGCGTTGTGCAGCATCGCCGTGAGTTTTCGGGTGACGCAGGTGGTGGATATTGTGCGCGGAGTTCACGCCATGATTCCGAAAAGTCTTTTTGCGCCTGGGCTGCGTCAGCGCATGAGCGTGGTTTAGCGGCTGCGCCTAACGCAACGGGCATAGGATTTTAAGCCTTGCTCCCTGAGCGTGTCCGTCGCTGGCGGGCGGCCTACGCAGGTTCCGCAGTCGCTTCACGAATGTGCAAACATTTTCGTCCACCCTGGGTGGTTACCGGTAACTCATTAGCATTCAACAATTTACACGATAACAGTTTGGTACCGACCTTGCTGTTATTGAACCCAGAGAAGCTTAGATCCGCAAGCTGGCTGGCGGATAATCCCCCGCTTCAAATTGGGAGACATGCGATGAAGAAGATCCTGTTTGTGCTCTGCCTGGCTCTAACTACCGTTGCGGTGGCGCAGAATAGCCTCGGGGGAAATAGCCTCAACAGCCAAGTTCAGTCCTACAGTTTTTCGAGCCATCCGCAGCACGCCGCTTATGCGCCGATGTCGCAGGAGCAAAACATTATCGCGTCCACAAGCTATAGCTCTGCCCAGGGAGAACGCCCGGCCTCCGATTTTCCACAACCGGAAAGCGTCTCTCTTGGCGCCGCCGCCCGCGAACTCAGGGAACATCGTACGGCAGTAAAGAAATCCCGCGTCGTTTGGATCAACCAATAGCTGACGGCGGCTAGCTACTCGTCGCGCTTTCGCATCGCGGTTTGCTGAAACTTTGGAGCAAACCGCCGCGCCAGTAATCCAAACATCCAAGCCGCGCCGGAAATTTATTCAGAAAAGAAATGTTACCCTAGGTAGGTTCAATGACCGTCCTGGGGTTCACCGCCGTCGTCGCGATCGTCTCCTTCGCCGCGGGACTTCTTGGATCGCTCACCGGCCTTGGCGGCGGCGTTGTGCTCGTGCCGCTGCTTACTATTCTTTTCCATGTGGATATCCGCTACGCCATTGGGGCGTCGCTCGTCTCCGTGATTGCGACCTCGTCGGGCGCGGCCGCGGCGTATGTGAAGGAGGGATTCTCGAACATTCGCATCGGAATGTTCCTGGAGATCGCGACTACCTTCGGCGCGCTGCTCGGAGCCTTTCTGGCGACGCGGATTCCGACGAGCGCCCTCGCTGTCATCTTCGGCGCCGTATTACTTTATTCGGCATATCTTTCGCGCAAGCCGCGGCCGCTCGACCAGCGCAACCTGCCTCTCGATCCACTGGCGACGAAGCTGCGGCTAAACGGAAGTTTCCCCGACCTCGAGGGCAAGCGCGATTACAACGTCCAGCACGTGCCGACCGGCTTCAGCCTGATGTTTGGAGCGGGCGCGCTTTCGGGATTGCTCGGCATCGGCTCAGGCGCGGTGAAGGTTCTGGCTATGGATCAGGCGATGCGGATCCCGTTCAAGGTTTCAACCACGACCAGTAACTTCATGATCGGGGTAACGGCCGCAGCCAGCGCTGGCGTTTACCTTAGCCGCGGATACGTTGATCCCGGCCTCGCCATGCCCGTGATGTTAGGCGTGCTCGGCGGATCGCTGGTGGGTACCCGCATTTTGGTCCGCGCGGAAACCAAGTCACTGCGCCTTGTCTTCAGCGTGGTGATTCTCGTGCTTGGCTTGCAGATGCTTTACAAAGGACTCTGGGGGAAAATTTAGTGCCGCCACTGCGAGTGCCGGCGCGCCCACCCGAACCTTTTCAACCGCAGGCGTGGAGAGACCGGCGTCTGGAATTGATTCTCGGCAACCTCTTGCGCGCGGGAGTTCTACTCTCAGCCGCGGTAGTTTTCGCGGGCGCTTGCATTTATCTGACGCGCCACGCGCACGAGCCCGCGAACTACCGTGTGTTTCGCGGCGAGCCGACGGACTTTAAGACCATTCCCGGCGTCATCCGTAGCGTCATGCATGGCCGAGGACGCGGCCTGATTCAACTTGGATTGTTGCTTCTAATAGCGACGCCCATAGCGCGAGTTTCTCTCTCCGTCGTCGGATTCGCACTTGAGCGTGACCGCATGTATGTCATGTTTACGCTGATTGTGCTGGCGATTCTGCTGTATAGCCTGCTCGGCTCCGGCATGGGCGGGTAGAAGGCTATCGGTTCGCCGCCACTATCTTCGCGGTCGTGATCGCCTGCCCCACGTGCCGTTGAGTGTGGTCCGCCACGTGAACTAGCAATCCGCCCACAGTAGTCGGCAGCCGCTTCTTGCCGACGACTCGCGCTTCTTCCAGATTCGCCTTTGCTAGTGCTCGCACTCGCATTGCTCCATCTGCCAGCGCCGATGTGAGTTCGGCAAACAGTTCCTCGCGCGTCGCTGCGGGATCGAGTTCTCTCCGCAGACGAGACATCTGTTCTTCGCTCAGGCTTCGTCCCTCGGCATAGGTCAACAGACGATCCAGGCTGCGCGCGAGATGGCGTATGTGATATGCCACTGGAGCCGCTGCCGCTGGCCGTGTATTCATTTCAGCATCCGAAAGGCTCCCACACCAGTTGCGCAGATCCTCATCGGCCAGTTGCAGTGCGTGCAAGACTGCTCGAGCGACGGAAGGGACATCCTGTTCCGTGCCACGCAGCCACGGTTCAAGTGAAGACATAGAAATTCCTCTCACATTCCAGCGCGGCAAAAGCCAACCCTGCGTTTTCGATCGACCTCAGGCCAGGATGGAATCGTCAAGCCGTTTGCGGTAGAAGTCGGCAACGTGCTGCACGAATGCCATGACGAGGGGATGAGGGTGGCCCTTGCTGGATGAAAGTTGCGGTTGAAAAAGCGTCGCGATGAAGAACAAATGCGCTGGCGATTCGATGGCGCGACATTCTTCTTTCGAGCCGCGAGCTACTACGGGGAAGCCTGCTTCCATCGCCATCCATTCAAACTCGGGATTCATCTCGTAGTTGCAGAAGAATTCCTCTTCGATCGATTCTTTGCCGTAGAAGGAAGAGAGATAGGAGCCGGGACGAAGGCGGATCTGCTTCACTTTTCCCGAAAGCTTGGGAGCGTTCGGATCGCGGCTGGGAACAGCGCAGGCGACGGGATAGATGACGATGTTCTTGGCGTTCGGGTTTTCTTCGGAGGTGGTCGCGTCCTTAATGCCGAGAACATTGCGCGCGCATTCAATGAGCGCGTACTGAAAGCCGCCACAGGTGCCGAGAAATGGGCGGTCATGCACGCGGGCAAACTCAATGCCTTTGAGCATGCCGTCGAAACTCTTATAAGGACTGCCAGGCGAGGCCCACAATCCGTCAAAGGAGTCGAGCGTAGCTGTTGCGGCGGGTTCGAGGAGCGACGGCGTCGGAATCCAGGCCGATTCGACTGTCAGTTGCAGTTTCTCTGCGGCGTGCTGCAGTGAGTCGTTGGTCGCGTGATGGGAACGGAACTCGGGATTGAAATCGCCGAGAATCCCGATCCGGACGGGTTCGGTCACAGATGACATTCTAAATTAGGCGTCTGCATCAAGAGTTAAGCATTTAGCTACTGGCTTGCGGGGTTCCCAGCGGCTAGAGCAACTCCATCTGCACCATCAGCATGTAGATGCCGAGCAGCGTGATAGCAGATCCTCCCCAAACCATGGCCGCGGATTTCCATCCGAGCGCGCTGACGAATTCCTTCTGGCTGCGGAAGGAGATCACGAACATCGGATCATTCTCCCCTTTCATCAACACGACGGGCGGATTCGGGTCGAAGTCGACAGAGGCGGATTGAGGTTCGCCTGCATGCTCGCGGTTCGAACTCGTCGTAACATGTGGAGCGACTGTGGCAAATTCTCCGCTCGGTTCGAAGGCGACAGACTGGTACGGAACTCCGGCGGCCGACCATGCTTCCGGCCTTGTGATTCCGGCACGAGTGAGCGCGGCGGCGATCTTCGCCTGCTGGCTCATCTCCTGCGTCGAGGATGGATTATCGCCGTTCGAAAGCTTGATGACCTGCGGTGCTGGAGGGAGGCTATCGCCGCTGAGATCGCGGGGATTGTTGCTTACGCCGTTCATGGACGAACCGCTGGCATTAGCGGCGCTGGCGAGCAGTTCGCTGTGCGGGGCGAAAGGACGCAACTGAACGCCTGGATTTTCAGCAAGCGTGCCGGCGACGAAGAGAGTGTCACTCGGCTTGATCGCATGCTCTTCGATGCGCAAGCGGCGACCCGGCGTGATGCCGTGACGCGCGAGAAAAACGCCGACTCGCGGGGGAATGGATGCACCGTTTGTTAGGAAACTGGAGACGAAGAATGAGGCGTCGTACTCCTCGCGAAAGTCGCGGTGCAGGTCGAGATCGGCTCCAAGCGGCTCGATGAGCAACTTTCCAGTCGAGTCATCGACGAAGAATGGCAGGTGCAGAGTCTCGTCGGCGACTTTCTCCCATTCCTGCTTCTTGCCTGCGCGCAATTGCCAGGCGATGGTGCGGTAGAGAAAGCAGGGTTTGCCCGTGATCGGCGCGGTCATCGTATGCGGACCAGTTGCTTGGCCATTGACTTCTACCAATCCCAAAGCGGCGCTGCGAATCTTGGAGGTGGGAGTGTTGAGCAATACGCGCTTGCGGGAGAGCAGTCGGAATCCTTGGGAGAAGAAGTACAAACCTCCGGCGATCGCGATCAGGGAAAGGGCAGCGAGGTGATTGATCGGAGGGAGAACAAATAGGCCGGCGTTCACAATGCTTTCCAGTATTCTCGGGATGATCTCTTACTGAGGATAAGGAGAGATTTCGTGAGCAACACGGAGAAAGCGCTGGGAGCGGCTTACCGAGGTAAGTAACAGTTACCTAAGAGCGATTTCTGTCTAATAAATGATAGGAGCTGTGCTTAGGTAGTAAGTGCGCGCGATCTTAGAATTTCTACTACTGCTTCCATCGCTGCATCTACTTCTTCGTCGGTGTTGTAGAAGTGTGGGGAGAAGCGGACTCCGGCTTTGGGGCGCCAGTCTACCAGAATGTCGCGAGCCAGCAACTCGCGGCTGACCTGCTGCGAATCGGGCATGTCGATCGAGACCGTGCCTCCGCGCTGGTTGGGATTGCGCGGCGTGTTGATGCGCCAGCCTTGTTGATCGGCGAATGCGATCAGGCGAGCAGTTTGGCGCTTGGATTTTTCACGTATATTTTCCACGCCAACTTCGCAAATAATTTTTATTCCGGGACGAGCTGCCTCGATCGAGGGGATATGGGTGGTTCCGTTCATGAAGCGGAAGGGTGGATCGGCGTAGCGGATCGCGCCGGTGGCGAAGGCAAAAGAATTTTCGTGGGCGAACCATCCGGTGAGCTTCGGCTCCAGTCTGTGGCCGAGGTCGGGACGAACGTAGAGATAGGCCACGCCGGGGCCGCCGCAGAGCCACTTGAGCACGCCTCCGCAGGCGAAGTCGACGTTGAGCGCCTGAACGTCTACTGGGACGGTGCCGAGCGACTGAAAGGTGTCGAGGACGACATAGGCTCCAACTTTGTGGGCTTTGTCGATGATGGCTTTCGCGTCGTTGATATAAGAGCTGCGAAAAATGACGTGCGAGACGGGGACGATCAGAGTGCACTCATCGATAGCGTCGAGCAGTCGGTCGGTGGGCACGGTGATTCCGTCGTCGGTCTTGACCATGTGAACCTGCGCGCCATAAGCGCGTTGCGCTTCCCAGAAATACATGACGGATGGAAAGTTCATGTCGCTGTAGACGACTTTGTTGCGCGCTCCGCTGAAATCGAAACAGGAGGCGACGACGGCCTGGCAGGTCGTGACGTTCTGATGCAGCGAGACGGAATCTTTTGGCGCGTTCATCAGGGCGCCGAGTTCGTTGCCAACTTCGAGGGCGAGCATCCACCAGCGCTCTTCCCAGGCGCGAACGCCGCGCGTAGCCCAAACATCGGCGTAGGCGTGGAGCGCGTCGTAGACGGCCCGGGGCATGGCTCCGAGGGAATTGGAAATCATGTAATTGGTGCACTCGAGGATGGGAAACTCGGAGCGGTAGCGGAGCAGATTGTCAGACATCAAGGATATTGTAATGCGGGGCAGACTCTTAGCTGGGTGCGCCACTTCTCGCGTTTTTCGAGAAGTGGCCTCCGACACAATTTCCGCTGCCGGTCTTTCATCACCATTGGACGGTGCGCGTCGTCACCGTGCCAACCTGTTTTGCACGGCCACGCTGTGGCCATGTGGCGCAATCTGAAACGATACTACGGTGCGGGAGACTTACACTTCATCACTTGCAGTTGTTATCGCCGGCAACCGCTACTCGGTACCGCGAACCGCCGTGACCTATTCCTGACAGTATTGGAGCAGGTACGCATGCGCTATCAGTTCGTTGTCGCCGGCTATGTGGTAATGCCCGAGCACATTCATCTTTTGATCAGCGAACCCCAAGAGAAGACTCCCTCGACGGTCATGCAAGCGCTCAAGATAGGCTTTGCACGTTGCGTGATCGCGGAGGTTCGAAGGCACGGGGCATCCAACGAGGCCACTTCTCGAAAAGCGCGAGAAGTGGCGCACCTACATGTGTCTCCTCCGATTCCCGTGCACATCTGGCAGAAGCGGTTCTACGATTTCAACGTATGGAGCGAACACAAACGTGTCGAAAAGCTTCGCTACATGCACCGCAATCCGGTGAAGCGCGGGTTGGTGGCTTCGCCGGAACTTTGGGGCTGGAGCAGCTTCCGCGGCTACTTCTTGGGTGAAACAGGTCCGGTTCGAGTGAACGATTGGGAGGTACTGAAAATGAAGATTCGGCCTCCTGCCGCCCAGCTCTAGAAGGGTGTTAGCGGTCGGGCGGGCCACTTCTCGAAAAGCGCGAGAAGTGGCGCACCCTCTTCTGATAATTGATTTACGCCGCTGATTCTTTGTCTTTAGCTTTGTCTTTGGGGTGGTGGGATTTAACCGATGCGGCGGCGTGGATGGTGGTGGATGAGCCGGTTAACGCTGCTAATAGCTTGGCTCCGTCGGGACTCCCCAGGCCGGTGCAGGCATCCCAGCCGGGGCCCGCGTTGAAGGCGCCGTTGTTGCCTTGGGTTATGTCGTGGAACCCGGAGGCTTCAACGGCTTGCTTGTAGATTTGCGGATTAAGGTAGCCGATCGGCTTCCCGTTGGCCTGATTGATGCGCGCCACCAATCCTGCGTACAGAGGCGCGACCGCGCTGGTGCCTCCGATCACGGCATTCTCGCCGTCCACGAGAATGTTATAGCCGGTGTTGGGATCGGCATCGCCGGAGACGTCGGGGACGCCTCGTCCTCCACCCTGCACCGTCGGTGCGGGCACGTCGAAACCATTCTGATACGTAGGAAGAGGGAAAACGTTGCTCACGCCGCCTCCGCTGGCTCCGCCGCTGGGGAGGTCGTCCCAGACGGTTTCGCTGACGATCTGGTCGTTCGACGATCGCAGAGTGGTGCCGCCACAGGCTAGCGCGAACGAACTGGAGGCGGGGAAGTCGACGTGGTTGTTGCCGTCGTTGACTCCATCGGTCGAACCGTTGTCGCCAGAGGCTACGCAGACGGTAACTCCCATGGCCGCGGCCGACTGGAAGGCATCGTCATAGTTGGTGAGAGATTGCGTGGTCCAGGATGACTCGGGACCTCCCCAGCTTATGGAGATGACCGAGGGCTGGTTGGTGCTGTCATGGACGGCGGTAGTGATGGCATCGAGGAAGCCCTGATCGGTGTTGGGCGCGAAGTAGACGACGATTTTCGCGGCGGGAGCGATGGCGCCAGCGACTTCAATATCGAGCATGACTTCGCCGTCGGGGCCGTTGGGATCGCCGGGGCTGTTCGTGCCTCCATCGACTAAGACGGAGAGAACTTGCGGCGTGGCGAGATTGAGCGAACCGAAATAAGTGCTCAGGTCGTCGAGCTGAAAGCCGCCGCCTAGCTCGATGAGGCCGATGCACTGGCCCGTGCCGTCTCCGGCGGGATAGTCGTAGATTTGCGCCACTTGATTCGGGTCATACGAGGTAGTGGCGGCGTGCGCCTTGATTCCCGGCGTCTCAGGCAGCCGCCGGAAATGCGGTTCGGCCTGGGGGCGGTTGTCGAGACCAAATACGCCAGTGATGATGTCGGCGTAGTCGGAGGGAACGCTGATTGCGCCGACGCGGCCGCGGAAGTTTCCCTTGGGATGGCTGTATTCCTTGAGTTCGACGTTAAAAGCTTTTTGAAATTGGGCGACGGTGCCGGAGAGGAGCACGGTGCGGCGGGCAAGTTCGGTACCGGTTTCGTGAACCTTCAGGCCATACTCTTGGGCGAACTTCTTGATCTGGTTGAGATCGGCGGGATCGGCGCCGTGCGCGCTTTCATACTCGGTGCGCGACATGGGCTGGAAGCCTGGTTTTTCGAGGGCGGCTTTCAACTCCCGGTGTTTGGTCTCAGATTTATGACGAAGGCGGATGGAGACTTCGATGGTTTGGTCCGGATGCGAAGCGTGAATTAGCCTGGCACCGCGGACGGGCTGGCGTTCACTACCTGCGAGGACGGTGAATTTCCGAGTGGTTGACATGAGGGTTGCTCCTTCGTCTCGGGGGAACAGAGCGGCCGGGAACTGGTCGCGACTGGGAGTCGCACAGGTAGGGAAGTCCGGGGTTCGTCCCGCCGTTCAGATGGTTCCCGAGACGTGCTCATAATATCAAGAAATGCACGATTGCGAATATACGTGGGCAAATAGTTTGGGAGGGCGGGAGGGATTATTTCCCAATTTGGGAGGGTTGGATAGCGGTTATCTCTTCTCCCCGTTGGGGCGAAGCAAGAAGTAGAGAAGCGTTAATGCGATCAGGAAAGCTATTCCTGCAATACGGTTGATGGGGGAGTCATACCAAGTCTTGGCGATGGATGCGAGAACGACTGCGAGGCCGATGATGGAACCCCATTTTCCGAGGGGGGAGCGAGCGGGGATTTCGGCGGCTTTGGCGGCGGCTAAGCGGCGGCGGAAGTTGATGTGGGCGGCCAGGGAGACGATCCAGGAGAGCATCATGCCGAAGAATGCGCCGCGAAGAATGTATTCGAAGGCTTTGGCTGGGGCCCAGCGTTCGAGTGCGAGGGCGACGACGATTCCATAGGAAGACACGAGCAGGGCGAGGGTTGGAGTGCCTTTCTTACTTAGGCGACCCAGGGCGCGTGGAGCCCATCCGGTGCGGGCGAGCGAGAAGAGCATGCGGGAGGAGATGTAGAGGGCGGCGTTCGCTCCGGAGAGTGCGGCGGTGAGCACGACGAAATTCATGAAGTGGGCGGCGCCGGGGATATTGACGGAGCGAAAGACGGTGACGAAGGGACTCTCGGTGACGCCGGCGCGGTTCCAGGGCATGATGCCAACGAGGATGGTGATGGCTCCTAGATAAAGGATGCCGAGGGTGAGAAACGTCCAGCGCACGGCGCGAGCGATGGCCTTAGCAGAGCTGGATTCGCCGGAGGCTACGGCCACGAATTCCACGCCGCCAAAGGTGTAGATGGCGAAGGTAATGGCGAGAAACGGCGCAGCCGTGCCGAGGGGGAAGAATCCGCCGTGCGTGGTGTATTGCGGAGCGGCGCGCCCGGTGAGAAGAAGCGCCGCGCCGAGCACAATAAAGATAGCGATGACAGCGACCTTGATCATGGCAAACCAGAATTCAAAGCGCCCGTAGTTGTGGACGCTGAGAAAATTGATGGCGAGAAGAAACGTGGAGAAGGTGAAAACCCAGACGAGCGCCGGAACGTGCGGGAACCAGAGCTGCATGTAGGTGGCGGAGGCGACCATCTCGGCACCGATGGAGACGGCGATGGCGAGCCAATAGCCGGCGCGAGAGATGAATCCGGCCCAGCGGTTGAGATAGAGGTCGCCATAGACGCCGAAAGAGCCGGCGGCGGGATGAGTGCTGGCGAGTTCGCCGAGGGCGAGAGCAACGGTCCAACTGATGAATGCAGCCAGGACGAAGCTGAGGAGGACAGCTGGCCCGGCGAGTTCGATGGCGGCAGCGGTGCCAAGGAGCAGTCCAGTGCCGATGGAGCCGCCGACCGCGACCATGGTCATTTGGCCGGCGGTGAGTTGATGGCGGAGTCCGAATTCGGGGTTGGCCGATGAAGCGTCAGATTTCAAAGTGCCAGGTTTCAAGATTTCAGGTCTCAAAGTTTCAAGGTTCGTACTCGTATATCAGAAAAGGCAGGTTTCAGGGGTTTCAAAGTTTGTGGCACGGTTTGCGAAAGCTCGAACCACGGAGGGCACGAAGGGGTTTGGCACTATACCGAGTACCTTGAAACCTTGAACCCTTGAACCCTTGAACTACACGCTTTCACCTGAGGCGCTGGCGGCGGACGCGGATTCGGTGAAATTCACTTCAGGGAGGGCGGCGGCGGGGCGGGCGACAACGACGCGATCCCGGCCGGCGCGTTTAGCCTGGTAGAGAGCATCATCGGCGAATTTGATTACAAGATCGACACGATCGGTCGTCTCGTCAAAGGCGGCCAGTCCGATGGAACAGGTCAGCTCGGTAGCTGGGCGGTCGGGCTGAAGATGATATTCCTTGAGGCGCTTACGTATTTCCTCCGCGCGCACAGTAGCTTTACTGAGGGCGCACTCGGGTAGGATGAGCGTAAATTCTTCGCCACCGTAGCGGCAGGCAATGTCCTCGGCGCGCACCATGCGCAGTAGCATCTCGCCGACAGCGGCCAGGGCCTGATCGCCGGCGGTGTGGCCAAAATTGTCGTTGTAGCGTTTGAAGTGGTCAAGGTCGAGCATGACCACCGAGAGCGGACGGCGCTTGCGGCGGGCAGAATGCAGTTCGCGCTCCAGAAACTCCTGCATATAGCGACGGTTGTAAAGGCCGGTGAGCGGATCGCGAATAGCCTCCAGCCGAAGAGCTTCCTGAAGATTGACATTGGCGATGGCGAGAGCGATGTGCTCGGCGACGCCAGCGGCGAGCTGCCGGCGTCGTGCAAACGAATCGGAGTCGGCATCAGCGTCGGACCCAGGAGGAGGATGCTGAAGACGATCGTCTTCCTGAACGGCGAGAATTCCGATAGCCACGCCATTGGCGATCAGAGGGATGCACACGGAGGGGCCTTCTCCTCGAAGGTGAGTGCACCGACTGTTCGCGCCGCCGCCGGACTGAGCATGGGTGCGTCCGCGGCGCAGCGCCCAACATTGATCGGGCGCGAAGATCTGGTCAGCCGGGAATAGCATTCCCCATTGCGCCGAGGACTGGAGGTGGTTTCCGGACGCGCTGAGCAGCGCCACGCTTCCGGAGAAGCCGGGAAAAAGACGACGCAAGCGCTCCGGCATCAGGCGAAAAACTTCTTCGCGAGTGGCGCAGGCGTGCAGGACGCTGCCCAGTTCGCTGATCTGAGTAATCTCGGAGGTTTGCCGCCGGGCGTCTTCGAGCAAGCGGCCAATTTGCTGATGAGACGCGGTAAGCTGCTTCTGTGCAGCGTGGCGTTGCACGATTTCCTGCTGCTGGTGGAATTGGGTGAGGGCCAAGCGCAAGGTGAAGGCAAGCAGAGATGCGGCGATGGCCAGATCGGTGAGAGCGCTACCATACGCTGCTTTCCACCGGTTGGTCAGCAACCCAACGCAACAAAGCATGGACACGAGAGCGATATTGGTGCCGAGGAAGCCGAGAAAGTTGGTGACTCGCGGCGTCGCTTCGAGTTCGACGGCGGGAACCCAACTGATGGCGATCATAGCGGCGGCGATCTGCGGGATGGACCAGCCAATATTGAACCATGCGGCGGCGATCAAGTGATGATGGAGATCGATCCAGTCCCCGATCGGCGTAGCTATGGCGCACACCAGCAAGAAGAGCGCCAGACGGAGCAACAAGCGGCGAGTGTCCGAAACACGAGAGAATTGCAGGCGGACGATCACGACGATGAGCAGAAGTAGACTCTGCGCGTCGCTAATCGTGATGTTGTGGAGGAGAGCATCCTCGGGCAACATGCTGCGCGCCGGCAGAAAGAAAAAGGTGGAGTAGAGCAGGCCGACGACGATCGCGATTTGAACCAGGGCGAGAATAGTTTCCCACCTGATGTGCGCGCTCCGATTGGTTTCGGGAAGGAAGAGCATCATCAGGATCGGCGCACCGTAGAGGCAATAGAGCAAGCGCCAGGTAGAGTCGGACAAGGTGGTTTGCCCGGTTAGTGTGTCATAGGTCTGGAAGGCAGTTGGAACCAGCAAAACCATGAGGACGACCGCGAATAGAAACCAAAACAGAGCGTTAATACCCTGTGCCCGACGAAATGCACTCCAGGCGCAAGCGAGCGCCAGAAGGCTATCCAGCACCACGATCGACTGCGCAAAGCCGGAACCCGCGCGGCCAGTTCCAAGAAGAAGGAATCCTACGATCTGGCCAGCCATAAGTGCGGCGAATGCAAGGCCCACGCACCACGCTGGACCAAAGCTCGCAAATTTGCCGAGGTGCGGCAATCTGTGCTCGGAATTGACTTTGGTAATCATTCGCTCCAGCGGCGAAATCTGGGAAGACACACCAAACCTCATGGATGAGATCGGCGGAAAAGCTCGAAAGCTCCAGCCTTAATGGGTGAGCAGAGGGCCAGCCGTACGGTCCTAAGTGTTGATGCGGTGATTGCAGCGCGTCCTCTCGGGATTGTTGGCCAGGATTTGCGGCGCATCTTCAGTCTGAGCGCGAGCTCTCGGCGTGACTTTCGTAATCGCCGAGCAGGCGAAGCGCGTTGCTGGGGTAGAGGTCGAATCCTAGAATCGAATAGGAACACTCTGTCTCGTCCAAAGATAAAGACCGCCAATGTCGGAAAATCCTAATCGTGCCGAGATCGCCCGCCGAGTTGAAAAGGCGGAAAAGCTCTTGCAAAAGGGCAAGACCGCCGACGCGTTGGCGGAATATTTGCTCATCCTCGAAAGCGATCCACCGAACGACAATGTGCGGCAAATGGCGGCGGACTTGTGTCTTTCATTAAACAAGGGGCCGCAAGCCGTCCGCCTGATGGGCGAATTGTTTGAACGCCAGGTGGCTGCCGCCGATGCCACCCGAGCGAGCCTCACCTATAAAAAGCTGGCCCGCTATACCAACCCTACGTGGGAACAGAAAGTACGCTTCGGCCAACTACTCGAGCAATCCAATAAGAAGCTGGCGGTTGGCACCTATGAAAATGCGCTCGAGGATTTGAATAAGCAGGGACGGAAAGAAGAGGCGTTGCTGGTTTTGCAGCGCATCGTCAGTCTGGAGCCGTCGCAGCCGAACCACCTGCGGATCGCCGAAGTCTCGGCGCAACTGGGCGAGCATGTGATGGCGTCGCAGTCGTTTTTGCAATTGGCGGAAATGACGGAGGCGGCTGGCGCAAATGCCAGCCAGTGGTTCGAGCGCGCCTACACAGAGAATCCGTCGGATGCCAAGATCGCTCTGGCCTACGGCAAGAGCCTGCTGACACGGGGCGAGGCCGGAGCTGCGATCTTTATATTCGAGCCGCTGGTGCATGCCGGAGACGCATCGCTCGAACTGAAGGATCTCTATGCTCAGGCGCTCCTCTCGGCTGACCGCTGCCTGGAGAGCGAGCCGCTGATCTGGGCGTTATTCGAACAAAATCCGGCGCGTATTCACCAGGTGGTTGGGCTGATCGGCAAGATGATCGACTCCGAACTCGACGCCGAGGCAGTGGCGCTGGCGCGCAAGCTCGAAGCTTTCCAACGGCGCCGCGGAGAACGGCGATCGTTTATCACGACCATGCAGGAATTGTTGGCTTCGCACCGGCCGTCGGCGGACATGCTGGAATTTCTGGCGGAACTTTTCAACGCATCAAATCGTGAGACCGATTATGCGCAGGCGCTGCTCAAATTGTTTGATCTCTACTGCGCGAAACACGATTACCAGAAGGCGGGCGAGTGTCTGGACCGCGCGGCGGAAGTGGATCCCTACGAGACAGGGCATCAGAAGCGCCTGGAGACGCTGCGCGGCAAGATTGACGATCAGCGTTTTAACGTGATCGCTTCCCGCTTTTCCGCAACGGTAAAAAAAGAGGAACACGCGGTCAAGGCTCCGGAGCCGACGCTGGGGCCGGCGGCGCTGCAGGATCTCATGCTGCAAGCCGAGATACTGGTGCAATACGGCATGCGCTCGAAGGCGATTGAGCGGCTACAACGAATTCAAGAACTATTTCCGCGCGAAGAAGAGCGCAACCCGGATCTTCAGAAGCTCTATATGGCAGCCGGCATCGAACGGCAATACGCGAAAGCGCCGGGAGTTCCCGCACCAGTCGCTGCCTCAGCCGCTCCGAGCGCCGATGCGCCGACCCCGCCAGTCGCAGCGACGGCAGCTAGCGAAACGGCGGATGTGAGCAGTCTGGCGCGAGTGGCCGAGATTACGCGCAAGCTTTATCACCAGGGCAACGCCGAAGGAGTTTTGAAAACGACGGCCAACGAAATCGGCTCGAACTGGCGCACGGCGCGTTGCATTGTCGCGTTGCGCAAGCCCGGCTTGCCGCCTTCGAGTATTCAGGAATATCACATGGAGGGCCTGATTCCGGCCAGTTCCGCGGCGCTCGTCACCCTGATAGAAACAGTGCAGGATCTGGCAGTGGCGCGCGGCACGGTCACAGTGAACGACGCGAAAAACTCGCCTGAACTTATGGGTGTACGCAATTCTGTCGAAGAGTTGCAAATCGAATCGCTGCTGGCGCTGCCACTGACCGAAGGCAACGATACTAACAAAGAGCAGATCGGAGTGCTGGTACTGACGCAGAACATGGGGCGCATTTGGCAGGCGGCCGAGGTGCTGGTGATACGGACGCTGAGCGATCAGGTATTAATCGCGCTCAATAACGCCGGCCTGCGGCGATTGGTAAAAAATCTTTCGGTGACCGACGAAAAATCAGGCTTGCTGAAACGCGCTTCCTATCTCGATCTTCTGCAGGCGGAGACGCGGCGCGGCTTGCAACAGGGAACCACGGTCACGGTTCTGCTCATGCAGTTTGGTCGGCGCAGCGCTCTGATCAAAGAATATGGCGAGCAATCAGTAACGGCGGTGATGGAGCAGATCGGGCAGCTTTTTTCAGCGAATATTCGAACCAACGATCTGGCCTTCCGCTACGAAGCGACGACGGTCGCGCTGGTGCTCGGCGACACAGGCGAAAAAGAAGCGCTGCTCGCAGTCGAGAAATTGCGGCGCTTGCTGACCGAAGTGCGCTTCCCCGGCAAAGATAAGCCGGTCGAATTCAGCGCTGGGCTGGCCCAGGCGGTCATGCGGCAGCATTTCGATCCGGTAGATATCGTGACCGAAGTAGCCAACCGCGCCGACCACGCGCTGGAATTGGCGGTAGCGCAGGGCGCAGGAAAGATTGTGAGCCAGGCGCCGCAGTTCGCCGCGTCAGCAGCCGTGGCGTAAAGCCTTTTACCGCCGAGACGCGGAGAGCGCCGAGAGAACCTGCCATTTCCGACAAACCTGGAAGCCATCTACCCTGCTAAACTCACAAATTGCCATAAGAGCGTCACACACCCGTCATCCTGAGCAAAGCGAAGGACCTATGCATTCCGTTGGCGCCGGCAAAATGCATGGGTTCTTCGCTTCGCTCAGAATAACAAAGCATTTTTTCAGTTTGTGAGCACGAAGGAAGCAATTCACGAAGGAAGCAATTATGGATATCAAAAAAGTTGGTGTTCTAGGTTGTGGCCTAATGGGTTCTGGCATCGCGCAGGTCTGTGCTACTGCTGGGTTTGACGTCACTGTGCTTGAGGTTGAGCAGCAGTATCTCGACAAGGGGTTTGCCGGGATTGAGAAGTCGCTCTCGAAGTTTGCCGAGCGGCCGGTGGAGAAGGGTGGGATTACTCCGCAACAGAAGAACGAGATTCGGGTGCGGCTTCGGGGGACTACTAACAAAGCCGACCTTGGCGATTGCGACATTATCATCGAAGCCATCATTGAGAACGTTGAAGAGAAGAAGAAGATGTATGCGTCGATTGATGGCATCGTAAAAAAAAATGCGATCTTTGCTTCGAATACTTCTTCGATTTCGGTGACTGAGCTTTTGACGGCCGTGAAGCGTCCGGAGCGATTTATCGGGCTGCACTTTTTTAATCCTGTGCCGCTGATGAAGCTGGTCGAAGTGGTCAAGACAATTGCCACAGCACCAGCCGTATACGACGCTGCGTACGAGTTTGCCAAGAAGCTGGGTAAGGTTCCGGTACGGACATCGGATAAGACGGGATTCATCGTAAACCGGCTACTGGTGCCTTATTTGCTGGATGCGATACGGGCTTATGAAGAGGGCGTGGGATCGATCGAAGACATCGATAATGCGATGAAGCTGGGGTGCGGGTATCCGATGGGGCCGTTTACTTTGCTGGATTTTGTCGGGCTCGATACTACTTACTACATTACGCATGTGATGTATGACGAGTTCAAGGAGCGGCGGTTTGCATCCCCTCCACTGCTGAAGCGGATGGTGATGGCGGGGTGGTATGGGCGGAAGTCGGGGCGCGGGTTTTATGATTATGCGAATCCGGAGAAGCCGGTGGCGAACAAACTGTGACCTCGATGAATCTTGGGCCAACGATGAGCGCAGAACCTGATGTTCCGCGGGATCGCAACTGGTCGTCCACAATAAAGCGAGTGGTCTCGGGATTTCTGGTGGGAGCAGTGGTTACATCTATGCCATGGCTAGTTCACAAGCTCGATGATGCAGCACTATGGCCAAACTTCCTGTTGATCCCTGGCGTCATCGTCGCAGTGATCTTTGGTGGGGGAAATATACACGCCTTCAGCCTAAAAGTTTTATTTGCAGCAAACGTAATTATCTACGCAGCGTTGGTATATATGATTTTGAGCGTGTGGAAGGGGCGAAAACGGTCAGATTGAAACCAACTGATTTTCTCTTTGGGGGCCCGACCAGGATTGAACCTATGACCTACGAAGACATTCTCCTCGAAAAGAAAAACTCGATCGCCTACGTCACCGTCAATCGTCCCAAAGTTCTCAACGCGCTCAACAGTGCCACCATCGAAGAGCTGCGCTCGGCGTTTCACGACATTAAGAACGATGTCAGCATCCGCGTCGTGATTCTGACGGGGGCGGGCGAGAAGGCGTTTGTTGCCGGAGCTGATATCGGCGAACTGGCGAAGCAGGATGCGGTTTCTGGGAAGCAATATGCGCAGCGCGGCCAGAGCGTGCTCAATCTGATTGAGAATCTGGGCAAGCCGGTGATTGCCTGCATTAATGGATTCGCACTGGGCGGCGGATGCGAACTGGCTCTTGCTTGCACGATGCGTCTGGCTAGCGATAGCGCGAAGCTCGGGCAGCCGGAGGTGAAGCTCGGGATCATTCCAGGATACGGCGGGACGCAGCGGCTGGCGCGGCTGGTGGGCAAGGGGCTGGCGATGCAGATGGTGCTTGCCGGGGAGATGATTTCGGCGCAGGAAGCGCATCGCATTGGGTTGGTCAATGAAGTGACGACCGCGGCGGAACTGGTTCCTCGGGCGGAGGCGATTGCGGCTAAGATCATTGCGAACGCTCCGTTGGCCGTTCAGTACGCTATGGAGGCGGTCAACAAAGGGATGGAGATGACCTTGGCGGAGGGGCTGTATCTGGAGGCTGCTTTGTTTGGCGTGTGCTGCGCTACGGAAGACAAGAAGGAAGGGACTTCGGCGTTTTTGGAGAAGCGGGCGGCGGCGTTTAAGGGCAAGTGAGAATTCACCGCAGAGACGCCGAGTTACGGAGAGAAAAAACGAGAGAAAAGATAAAAATCGAGCGTCCTCCCGAACCTCCGGTTCCTGCCATTGAAGGCGGCCTCAGCGCGGCTGGAAAGCGTTTCGCCATCGTCGTCTCTCGTTTCAATTCGTTTATTACCGAGCGACTATTTCAGAGCGCCTACGACGGACTGCTGCGCTCTGGCGCTAAGAAAAAAGACATTGCCCTCGTGCGCGTTCCCGGCGCATTCGAGATTCCCATTGCAGCTCGCGCGTTGGCGGAAACGAAGAAGTACGATGCGATTGTTTGTATTGGCTGTCTGTTGCGCGGCGACACGGCGCACTATGACGTCATCGTCAACGAAGTTACGCGCGGCATTGGACAATCGGCGCAGGAGACAGGCGTTGCTCACGCCTTTGGCGTGCTGACTTGTGACACGCTGGAACAGGCGATTGATCGCGCTGGACTGAAGATGGGCAACAAGGGATTGGAAGCGGCACTCGCCGCGGTTGAAATGGCAAACTTGAAGAAGGCTATCGTTGGTCGGCGATCGTTGGGCGTTGGCAGACGTTCGCGTTCGTCACGCGAATGCTAACGAGGTTGAACGTCCGGCTGTGAGCCTGCTCGTTTGCGGCGAACGAAGCCTGTGAGCGAAAGAATAACGCCCGCTGGCAGACAAAATAAAGTAGCCAGCGCAAAAACTATCGGCGCAGGATTGCCGGGACCGCATGGCCCCCATGAACTGGAAACAACGGCGAAGCCGAAAGCCGAAAACAAACCGACACTTAAGGTGACTAACCCGATCCGTAAAACAGGATCCATGAGCAGATCATAGTACAGATAGTCCTAGCGTGACGGGTTCTTACCCTCAATGCCAGCATCCTGTAAACTGTTGCTGGTTTTCCTAAGACCTGTCACCTGAGACCTAAGACCTGCTTTCCATGGGTACTCGACGCAAATCCCGCGAACTGGTTCTGCAGATGCTCTTTCAGGCGGATATGGGGAAGCAAGCGCCCGAGATCGTGCGCCAGACTTTCTGGGCGGAGCGCTCGAATGTCGAGGACGAAGTGCGCGGATTTGCTGACGATCTGTTTCGCGTTGCCAGCGATCGGCTGGTCGAGATCGACGGGCTGATCGGCAAACACACCGAGCACTGGCGCATGGATCGCATGGCTACAGTCGACCGCAACGTACTGCGGGGAGCGGTGGCTGAGTTCTTGGGATATCCGGCGACTCCGCGGGCGGTCGTGATTAACGAGGCGCTCGAGATTGCGCGCAAGTTTTCTACTCCCGAGTCAGTGCAGTTTATCAATGGCGTGCTCGATAGCGTGGGGAAAGAAGTGGGAACGTAGAAAAGCAGCTATCAGCTGTCAGCTTTCAGTTAGAGCAAACGGGGCAGCCTTGCCCGCGTCGTGTCGCGTTCTCTGCTTGCCAACACAATTACTCACCAGCGGTAGTATCAAGTAGTCATTCATCCTTGATCATTGCGGCTTAATCACCACCAGGTTGGGCAGACACAACGGGCCGTTGCCACCCTGGCTGTTACACATGTTGGGATTGTTGTTGTCGTCGATATTGACATAAGGTACCTGCTGGTAGTCGCCTTGAGTGATGGTATTGACGATGTGCACCGATCCCGCGGTGCAGGTGGGCGGAGCGGGGGGTGGGTTTATCTGCGTGTATTGATCGCAGGCGGCCACGTAGACCTGGCTGCCGTCGCTGGTGGCGTCGGCAGAGAGCGGGTTGCTGTTGCCGACTAGCGGAATGGATGTCGTGGTTCCGTTATTGACGTTGAATATAAGCACGGCAGGAATGTGGCTAGCGACCATGATGAGCTCTGTGCCATCGCCGACCAGTCGCGCAAAGAACGGAGTGAAGTTACCCTGCCCGAGATTGTAGGACTGCCCGGCCGTAAAGCTGAGGAGGCTCGGAGGGTTGCAGGTGAACTGCATCTGCGGCATGTAAGGTATTGGACGTTGCCGAAACTGCGCCTGCAGAGACTCCACGTAAGGCGGTTCGAGTGCGAGCACGTTCTGAGTCTCCCACAATAGCCCGCCCTGATCGAAGGGCTCCGGTATAACGGGCGACGGAAAGAGTTTAATCGGCGTACCGTTTGTCCCCACGGCGGGGACGAGTGGGGCGCTGCCAATGCCGGGCAGAGAGCAGGTGGAATAGGCCGAGACAGAGGCGCTGGCAGGGGTTCCGGCGACATAGGCAAAGCTGCCGTCGGACGAGAACTCGATGTCGGTTGCCGTAGGCGCGATCGGAACCTTGGTCAACGCGTCGACGGTGGAGTAGATGTACATGTTGCCGAGGTTGGTGGCGATGAAGACTTTCGACTGGTCGGGCGAGAAGGTGGCGGCGATGGCGGTTTCTGTGTTTGAGAGAACCAGGTCGACGGGACCGGTCGTGCTGTTGCCGCTGTTGTAGATGTAGACCTGGCTCGGAGTGGAAACAGTGTCCGAGATCACCACCAGTTTGCCATCGTTCGAGATATTCAGCACTTTTCCGCACAGGGAGACGTAGCACGGAGTCGGAGAGTTCGACACTAGAGTCGCGGTTGTGGTCGAAGAGCCAATATCGAGGTACATCAGGCCCAGATCGGTGCCGAAGTAGATGCGTGACGCGTAATTGATCATCATGGAATTGGGCGTGCGCGGCAAGGTATAGATGGTGGTGCCAATCGGGATGAGTCCGGGCTTCACCGAAAACAAGGCACTGGTGCAGCCGACTTGATTGTTGCAGTCGGTGGTCGCGACGTAAGCGGTATAGGTCGGCACGATCGAGGTGGAGGTAACGTCGACAGAGACGGTGCCGAAACCTTTTGTCAGGTTGGGCGGCTTACATTTTGGTCCCAGGCTAGCGTCGTAGTCCGTGGCATAGACGGGGAGGCTAGGGACGGCGCTGGTTTGGCCGGGCGGGGTGAAGCCGGAGACGCCGACATTGCAACTGGGAGGACTACAGGATGCGAAGAGGGTTGCGCCGCCGAGATTATTCTTGGCGCTGGCGTTGTTGCTGCCGGTAGTGTTGGTGGTCGTCGCAAAAGCCGCAACCTCGGGATTGGTCGTGCTCCAGGTGAGCGGCGGATTGCTGAGCGGGGTGTTGTTCGCGACGCCACACAGGCTATCGACTGCAATGGCGTTGACGCCGACGCTGGTCCCATTATTTACGGAGATGGAATTTCCCTGCCCCGCCTGGCCGTTGATCTGGAGGTAGATGGCTTGAATCAGGCAGGTAGTGTAAAGATAGGGGCTGCTGGTGGTGCCGGAAGCGCTGGCGAAAAGCTGGGTTACGCCCGGAGTCTTGGCGGTGGTCAGAACCTGGTTTAGAACTGTGGCCTGATTTTGTGGCACGTAGGGAGCGGTCGTGACCACGCTGGCATTGCTCGATGACCAACTGATGGGCCCAACACTGGTGGTGATGTCGGCTCCGTTGCTGTAGGCGAACGCTTCGAAGCGCCAGGTCTGTCCTTGCGAAAAGCAGTTATAGGGGGGCGCGATGCCCTCGGCGGAATTGCTAATCTGCACGCTATCCACATGCAGGTGGACATAAACGGTGGTGGGCGCACTGCTGACGCCGTTGATGACCGCGGTCACCAGCGCGATTCCGGGATTGCCCGGACTGCAAAAGGCGACGCTGGCATCCCACGTGCCCGCGCAGGTATTTCCGTTGCTCGCTACCGCAAGCGGCGAGGGGTTGCTGCTGCCCGTCGGGACACTCACGACAAATTGAATGCTGACCGGGAGCACCGTGCGTCCGCTCGAATCTTTGCCGGTGGCGCTGAAGACCAGCGTGGTACCCACGTCCAAGGATAGGGTGTTCGTGGGGCTCAACGTAACCGATGCCACCCCGCCCTCGCCCGGGGTGGTGCTGTTCTTGCCCAGACACCCGGCGAGGGCGAGCATGGAGATGATGGCTGATGTAAAAAGAAGACCGAGACCGCAACGATGCATGAATCCTCCTCGCGACCGTTTGCCAGGCGCGAGCCGTAAAATGTCTTTGGGTGGAAAAGTGTCAGTGTAGCAAAAATTAAGTGCAAGGTTTCAGGTGGTTTCAAAGTTTCAAGGTTTCAACGCCCCCAATTCGAGGCTTCTGGTGTTTCGATAACTACGATGCCCGCAGCTCCATAGCTTCGGTCTTCGAACCCTTGAAACCCTGAAACTTTGCAACCTGAATCTATGATGCTTGCAACAATGGTTGACGATGTGCAAGCCACTTGTTATTATCAGACAGTTCCGCGAGTTTAAGAGTGTTGCAGAAATACGTACCCGGTGGGGGTAAAGCCGGGAACGCCCTCGCTGAAACGTCCTGCGAAAACCTTGGCACCCGGGTTATAGGTAAGAGCCTGGAAAACACGCGAGGCTATGCAGGGTAAGCAGACGAAACGGAGCGCCTCCGGTCGACTTGGAATTTTGGAGTCAGGCCAGGCGTGGCGTCACCGTCGTCGGCGATTAGTCTGAGCGGGAAACTGAACGAATCCTCACCAGCGTGCATCATGCTGTGCGGTGAGAGTATGGCTGGGCGCGACAGCCTGTGCCAGACCAAAGACGGGGTACTCCCTGTCTTTTGGGGCATGGCGTCGTTAGTCGTTCGCGAGCATGTTTTGCCAAAGATTATTAACGACCCAACGACTATCGACCAACGACTTTGAGGAGCTGCAAGAGTGCCTACATTTAATCAGCTGGTGAAATTCGGCCGCGAGCGGACGAACTATAAGACGGCGAGTCCGGCGCTGCAATCGTGCCCGCAGAAGCGCGGAGTTTGCACGCGCGTGTATACCCAGACGCCGAAGAAGCCGAACTCGGCGCTGCGCAAAGTCGCTAGAGTTCGCCTGACGAATGGCATTGAAGTAACGACCTATATTCCGGGCGTTGGTCATAACCTGCAGGAGCACTCGATTGTGTTGATCCGCGGCGGCCGTGTGAAGGATCTGCCCGGTGTGCGTTATCACGTAGTGCGCGGAACGCTCGACGCCACTGGCGTCGCCGGCCGTAATCAGGGACGGTCGAAGTACGGTACGAAGCGCGCCAAGAAAGCATAAGAACAGTGGCCGGTTGCGAGTACCACTGCGAAATCTGGGTTAACGAAAAAAGCTGAGAGCTGAGAAGCATGCCAAGAAAAGGACACACCCCGAAGCGAACCGTCGATGCCGATCCCATCTATGGGTCGGATCTGGTGACGAAGTTCATCAACTCGATGATGTGGCAGGGAAAGAAGTCGACTGCCGAAGGCATCTTTTATAAGTCGCTCGAGAAGTTGAAGGAAAAGGGTGGCGACGAGCCCTTGAAGCTCTTCACCAAGGCGGTCGAGAACGCGAAGCCGCTGCTCGAAGTGAAGACGCGGCGCGTCGGCGGCGCGAACTACCAGGTGCCGATCGAGGTCGCTCCCGATCGCCGGACTTCGCTGGCGATTCGCTGGATCGTGAGCTACGCCCGCGGCCGCGGCGAAAAAGGAATGATTGAGAAGTTGACCAACGAGTTGCTCGACGCCTCGAATGGCAAAGGCGCCGCCATCAAGAAGAAAGAAGATGTACACAGAATGGCGGAAGCAAACAAGGCTTTCGCGCATTATCGGTGGTAAGAAAGCCATTAGCCCTTGGCTCTTAGCCAGAGCCGATTGAGCTAAGGGCCAAAAGCTAAGGGCCAAAAGCTAAGAGCTAACAGCAGAATTTCAGAGCCCCAGAAAGATTAGAGAAAGACAGTGCCCAGAACAGTCCCATTAGAACGCTGCAGGAACATCGGCATCATGGCCCACATCGATGCTGGTAAGACCACGACGACGGAGCGCATCCTGTTTTATACAGGAAAGACCCACCGTATCGGCGAGGTCCACGAAGGCACTGCCACCATGGACTGGATGGAGCAGGAGCAGGAGCGCGGCATCACCATTACCTCCGCCGCCACGACCTGCACTTGGCGCGATATTCGCATCAACATTATTGATACGCCCGGCCACGTTGACTTTACGGCCGAGGTGGAACGCTCGCTGCGCGTGCTCGACGGCGCTGTCGCTGTGTTTGATGCCGTGCATGGTGTGCAGCCGCAGTCTGAAAAAGTCTGGCGCCAGGCCGATAAGTACGGCGTTCCGCGAATTTGCTTCATTAACAAGATTGACAAGATGGGTGCCGATTTCGAGCATGCCGTCGATACCCTCCGCAAGCGCCTCAACGCCAAGCCAGTCGCGATTCAGATTCCCATCGGACAGGAAGACAAGTTCAAGGGCGTGGTCGATCTCATCGCGATGAAGTCCATCATCTGGGAAGACGAATCGATTGGCGCGGAGTATATAGTCGGCGACATTCCCGCGGACTTGCAGAAAAAGGCTGAGGCGTTCCATACCCAGCTGGTCGAAACCGTTGCCGAGAACGACGACGACATTTTGCACAAGTTTCTCGAAGGCGAAGCGATATCCGCCGACGAGCTAAAAGCCTCGCTGCGCAAGTCGACGATCGGTCTGAAATTGTTCCCCGTGGTTGTCGGAACGGCCTTCAAGAATAAAGGTGTGCAGCCCTTGCTGGATGCGGTGGTCGATTACCTGCCGTCCCCCCTCGATACTAAAGAGACGCATGGCATTGACACCGACAAAGGCACGCCCATCACGCGCAAAGCTGACGACAAGGAGCCTTTCTCGGCTCTTGCTTTTAAGATCATGGCCGATCCGTTTGTCGGCCAGTTGACATTTATCCGCGTCTACTCCGGACAGTTGAAGTCGGGCGAGTCGGTGATGAACTCGCGCACTCAGAAGCATGAGCGCATCGGGCGCCTGCTTAAGATGCACGCCAACAAGCGCGAAGACATTCAGGAAATTCTCGCGGGCGACATCTGCGCTGTGGTCGGCCTCAGAAACGTTGGCACCGGTGATACGATCTGCGACGAGAAGCATCCGATCACGCTCGAATCGATCGTGTTTGCGGTGCCGGTCATATCTGTGGCCGTCGAGCCGAAGACCAAGGCCGATCAGGAAAAGATGGGTATGGCGCTGTCTCGGCTGGCGCAGGAAGATCCCACCTTTAAGGTTCACACCGACCCCGACAGCGGACAGACCATCATCAGCGGCATGGGCGAATTGCATCTCGAAATCATCGTCGACCGCATGATGCGCGAATATAAAGTTGAAGCGAATGTCGGCAAGCCGCAGGTGGCGTATCGCGAGACCATTCGCAAGCACGCTGAAGCGGAAGGCAAGTACATTCGCCAGACCGGCGGCCGCGGTCAGTACGGGCACGCCAAGATTTATCTCGATCCAAACGAGCCGGGCAAGGGCTACGAGTTCATCAACGAAATCGTGGGCGGCACAGTGCCCAAGGAATTCATCAAGCCGATCGACCAGGGCATGCAGGAGGCGATGGAAGGCGGCGTTCTCGCCGGCTATCCGATGGTCGACATCAAGGCGACATTATTCGACGGCAGCTATCACGATGTCGATTCGAACGAGATGGCGTTCAAAATCGCCGGATCGATGGCGTTCAAAGAAGCGGCGCGCAAGGCGAGTCCGGTGATTCTCGAACCGGTGATGGCGGTCGAAGTCGTGACTCCCGAGGATTACGCGGGCACGATCATGGGCGATTTGAGTTCGCGTCGCGGACGCATTGAAGGCATGGAGCATCGCGCCGGTTCGCAGGTAATCAAGGCCATCGTTCCGCTGGCGGAAATGTTTGGCTACGCGACGCATATGCGGTCGTCGACCCAGGGACGCGCTGAATACTCGATGCACTTTGCGCGGTATGAAGAAGCTCCGCGGCACGTGGCGGAGGAGATTATTGCCAAGACGCAGGGCAAGACGGCGTCGCGATAACTATAAACTGATTTTCAGCCGGCAAGACGCCGGCGCTACAAAGGAAAACAGGAAATGGCGAAAGAAAAATTTGAACGGACAAAGCCGCACTGCAACGTAGGGACGATTGGTCACATCGACCACGGCAAGACGACGTTGACGGCGGCGATCACGAAAGTTTTGCAGAAGCACAACCCGAAGATCGTTTTCCGGTCGTTTGATTCGATCGATAACGCTCCGGAAGAAAAGGCGCGCGGAATTACGATTGCCACGGCGCACGTCGAGTATGAGACGGCGAACCGGCATTACGCTCACGTCGATTGCCCAGGGCACGCCGATTACATCAAGAACATGATTACGGGCGCGGCGCAGATGGATGGTGCGATTCTCGTCGTTGCCGCAACCGACGGTCCGATGCCGCAAACGCGCGAGCACGTGCTGCTCGCTCGCCAGGTTGGTGTGCCGTACATCGTTGTTGCGCTCAACAAGTGCGATGCGGTCGATGATCCCGAGTTGCTCGATCTGGTCGAACTCGAAGTGCGCGAACTGCTGAAGTCGTATCAGTTTCCGGGCGACGATGTGCCGGTGATCCGGCTCTCGGCTCTAGGCGCGCTGAATGGCGAAGAGAAGTGGGAGAAGCAGATTGACGCGCTGATGGATGCGGTCGACAAGAGCGTGCCGCAACCGGCGCGCGAACTGGACAAGCCGTTCCTGATGCCGATCGAAGACATTTTTTCGATTCAGGGGCGCGGCACGGTGGTGACGGGACGTATCGAGCGCGGCAAGGTGAAGGTCGGCGAAGAGTCGGAAATTGTCGGCTTCCGTGAGACGCGCAAGACGGTGGTGACGGGCGTCGAGATGTTCAAGAAGCAACTCGACGAAGGCATGGCCGGCGACAACGCTGGCCTGTTGCTGCGCGGCATTGCGAAGGAAGATGTCGAGCGCGGGATGGTGTTGGCGAAGGGTGGATCGATTACTCCGCACACCAAGTTCAAGGCGGAAGTCTACATCCTGACGAAAGAAGAAGGCGGGCGGCATACGCCGTTCTTTAAGGGCTATCGTCCGCAGTTTTATCTGCGCACGACGGATGTGACCGGGATTGCGGAGCTGCCGGCGGGCACGGAGATGGTGATGCCGGGAGACAACGTGAGCCTGGTCATCGAACTGATCACGCCGGTGGCGATGGAGAAGGGCTTGCGCTTCGCGATTCGCGAAGGCGGGCACACGGTCGGCGCTGGCACGATTGCCGAGATTGTGAAGTAGTACAGGTCAGAGGTAAGAGGTCAGATTGCAGAAGTGAAAAACGAGTAAGCGGCTTGCAGATTGCCGCCAGATCTTTCTTTCCGGGATGCAGTATCGGCCGGGAGGGGCAAAGAGAGTGACACAGTGACAGGCAAAGAAAGAATCCGAATTCGGTTGAAAGCCTACGACTATCGCATTCTCGATCAGTCGACGGGCGAGATCGTCGAGACGGCGAAACGCACCGGCGCGCAGATTGCCGGGCCGATCCCGCTGCCTACGATGAAAAACAAGTACTGCGTGCTGCGTTCGCCGCACGTGGATAAGAAATCGCGCGAAGCATTTGAGATTCGCACCCATAAGCGGTTGCTCGATATTCTCGAGCCGACGCAGCAGACGGTCGATGCGCTGATGAAGCTCGATCTGCCGGCGGGCGTGGATGTGGAGATTAAGGCGTTCGGGAAAGAGCACAAATAGCTGTCAGCTCTCAGTCGTCAGCCGTCAGTAAAGGCGGCGGATTGAAAGCTTGAGCAGCCCCAGCCAATAGCCGCCATTCAAGAACGGCGAGCCATGCTGGGAACGGAGAAGGAAATGGCAAGAGTTACCGGAATTCTGGGCAAGAAGGTCGGCATGACGCAGCTCTTCGATTCGAAGGGCGATGTGCGGCCGGCTACCGTTCTGCAAGCGGGGCCGTGCGTGATTACGCAGCACAAGACGCAGACGCGCGACGGCTACGAATCGGCGCAGATTGGTCTCGTCGAGTTCGTGAAAGAGAAGAAGCTGACCAAGGCGATGCGCGGACACTTTTCGAAGCACAACCTGCCGCCGGTGAAATTTGTGCGCGAGGTGGGAGTGGAAGTCGATGCTCCGGGGGAGACGACCGAGGGCGTGATCAAGCCGGGAGACCGTATCCTGGTCGATATTTTCGAAGGCGAGCGCTTCGTCGATGTCATCGGAGTCAGCAAGGGGCACGGCTTTCAGGGTGTAGTGAAGCGCCATCATTTTGGCGGCGGCCCGAAGTCGCATGGTTCGATGTTCCAGATTACCGGTTCGATTGGCTCGTCGGCGTTTCCGTCGCGCGTCTTCAAGGGCATGCGGATGTCGGGGCACATGGGCAACACGCGGATCACGACCCGTAACCTGCGGATTCTCGGTGTCGACAAGGACGAGAATCTTCTAGTTGTTGAAGGCAGCGTCCCGGGCGCGAATGGCGGCTACATCATGATTAATAAAGCCAAGAAGCCGCCGCGAGAGCGCCGTGGGTTTGCCGGTTCGGCGACGGTCGATCCGTTGAAGGCGGCAAAGAGAGCGGCCAAGAAGGGCTAGTTGAGATCTAGGTAAAGCGAGATCAAAGGCAGCGGGCGAGGGCGCCCGCTCCACAGAAGACGAGAAAGAATATGGCAACTATTGATGTCTACAATTTGAGCGGAGCGAAAGCCGGGTCGCTCGAACTGGCCGATGAAGTTTTCGGCGCGGTCAACGAAGACCTGCTCTGGGAAGCGATTACGCACTATCGCGCTTCCGCTCGCGCCGGCACGCACGCCACGAAAAACCGCTGGCGCGTCTCCGGATCGGGCAAGAAGCTGTGGAAACAGAAAGGCACCGGCCGGGCGCGTATCGGTTCGATTCGTTCTCCGCTGTGGCGCCACGGCGGCACGGTGCATGGACCGCAGCCGCGCTCCTACGACTACGCGTTCCCGAAGAAGAAATTGCTCGGCGCGCTCCGATCAGCGCTGGCCTCGAAGTTTGCCGACGGCAAGCTGATGGTCGTCAAGGCATTCGATGTTAAGGAGCCAAAGACGAAGCTGTTTCGCGAGGCGCTTGACAAACTGAAGATCGAGGGCACGATGCTGCTGGTCGATATTTCGACGGCGGAGAACAAGAATCTCGAACTCAGTTCGCGCAACATCGATGGGCTTGAACTGGTGCGGGCGAACGAAGTGCATCCTTATCACATCATGCGCTACACCCACGTGGTGTTCGCGCAGCCGGCGCTCGAGAAATTGCAGGATTCGCTGAAGAAATCGGCGTCGCGGCGTTCGCATGAAGAGGAGCCGTCCGAGGCAAAGAAGAAGCCGGCGCGGCGCGTGCGTAAGCCGAAGGCGGAGGTGGCCTAGGGCCAGACGAATATGAAATCCGCATATCAGATTATTCAGAAGCCGGTGATCACGGAAAAGGGTCTCGGCATTAAAGAGACGCAGAATACGCTGGTGTTTCAGGTTGCGCCGAAGGCAACAAAGACCGAGATCAAAGAAGCGGTGCAGGCGATCTTCAAGGTAAAAGTATCGTCGGTGCGCACCGCGAATTATCCGGGCAAAGAACGGCGGCGCGGCAAGTTTACCGGCTACCGTCCCGATTGGAAGAAGGCGTATGTACGGCTGAAGAGCGGCGAGAAGATGCCGGAGTACGCGCAGAATTTGTAAGGAAGGTTTTCAGTTATTAGTCGTCAGTGATCAGTTAAATCTGATGAGTGACTGACGACTGAAAACTGATGACTGATAACTGAAAGCTGAGAGCTTTATGGCCATTAAAACTTACAGACCGACAACGCAGACGTTGCGCTACCGCACCTCGGTTACGACCGACGATATTACTTCGTCCACGCCGCACAAGGCGCTGGTCGAAGGCAAGATCCGTTCCGGCGGACGGCGCAATTCGGGTGATACGACCATGCGCTTTCGCGGCGGCGGCAACAAGCGCAAGCTGCGCACGATTGATTTCAAGCGCGACAAGCACGGCATTCCGGCGACGGTCGTGACGATTGAATACGATCCCGGGCGCTCGGCGCGTATCGCTCTTTTGAGCTACGCCGACGGCGAAAAGCGTTACATCGTCCAGCCGGATGGATTGAAGCTTGGCGCAAAAATTTTGAGTGGCCCCGAAGCCGACATTCTCATCGGCAACGCATTGCCGCTGCGGAACATTCCGCCGGGCACGACCATTCACAATATCGAACTGCGTCCCGGCAAGGGCGCGCAGATGGTGCGCTCGGCGGGCGGTTCCGCTCAACTCGTCGCCAAGGAAGGCGACTACGGACTGGTGAAGCTGCCTTCCGGCGAAACTCGCAAAGTGGCGCTCGATTGTTTAGCCACCATCGGGCAGGTCGGGAACACGGACCACGAAAACGTGACTTGGGGTAAGGCGGGACGCACGCGCTGGGTAGGGAAGCGTCCGCATAACCGCGGAGTTTCGATGAACCCGGTCGACCATCCGCACGGCGGCGGCGAAGGCAAAACTTCTGGTGGACGGCATCCGGTAACCCCGTGGGGCCAGCCGACGCGCGGCTTTAAGACGCGCAACAACAAGCGGACCGATACGTTTATCGTGAACCGCAGGAAAAAAGGGTAAGAAATTATGGCTCGTTCTACTAAAAAGGGACCTTTCGTAGACGCGCACCTGGCGACGAAAGTCGAAGGCATGAATGCGCGCAACGAGAAGAAAGTGCTGCGCACTTGGTCGCGGCGCTCGACGATTATTCCGGAGATGGTCGGACACACGATCGCCGTGCACAACGGGCGAAAATTCATCCCCGTCTACGTGACCGAGAACATGGTGGGACACAAGCTGGGCGAGTTCAGTTTTACCCGTCAGTTCAAGGGGCACTCGATGAAAGCGGCGACGGAAGTGGCGGCGAAGCCGGCGGGCGTGCCGGGCGGCCCGGGAGCGATTACTCCGGCGGCGCCGAAGGCATAAGAACAGCTTCGAGCTTCGGGCTGCGAGCTAAAGGCAAAAAAGATTATGGAATTTCGAGCGGAAGCCAGATACATGAGAGTGTCGCCGCAGAAGGCGCGGCTGGTGCTGAACCTGATCAAGGGACGGCGCGTGGAAGAGGCGCGCAACACCCTCGCCTTCACCAAGAAGCGGGTGGCGGCGACGGTTGCGAAATTGCTGCAATCGGCAATCGACAATGCCAACTTCTTGAGTACAGAAAAAGGGTTGGATGTCGAACTCGACAACCTGTATGTGAAGCATGCGGTGGCAAATGATGGCCCGCGCATGAAGCGGATCCGTCCCGCTCCGATGGGCCGCGCCTATCATTATGTGCGGCGCATTGCGCATCTCGAGATTGTGCTGGCGGAGAAGAACAAGAACGGCGCAGAGGTCGGAGCGTCGGCAGCAGCAGGCCAGAAAACGTCGAGGCCGGCAGCGCGTCCGCATGTGAAGCCAAAAGCTAAGGCCAAAGCACCGGCGAAGAAGAAAGCGGTCGGCAAGAAGGCTACGGCGAAGAAGTAGGAGCGTCGTTCGCTGTTCGTCGTTCGCGAAAAGCGGGCGGCGAAAAGCGAATATCGAACAGCGAGGATTTTAGGAGCAACGATGGGACAAAAAGTTCATCCTTACGGATTCCGGCTCGGCTACACCAAGCCGTGGAAGTCGCGCTGGTTTGTCGAAAAGGATTACGACAAGCTGCTGCTCGAGGACTACAAGCTCAAGGCGGAGTTGAAGGACAAGCTCAAGTCGGCGGGCGTGAGTTCGGTCGAGATCGAGCGTCCGGGCAACAAGCTGCGCATCATTATTAAGACGGCGCGGCCGGGGATCATCATCGGGCGCAAAGGCGCGGAGATCGACAAGCTGAAGCAGGACTTGCAGAAGAAGACGACGCGCGAGGTCCATGTCGACATTCAGGAAGTGCACAAGCCCGAACTCGATGCGCAGCTGGTTTCCGAGTCGATCGCGCTGCAACTGGAAAAGCGGGTAGGTTTCCGGCGGGCGATGCGCAAGTCGGTCGATTCGGCGCTGCGCTTTGGCTGCAAGGGAATCAAAGTCCGCGTGAGCGGCCGGCTGAACGGCAATGAAATCGCGCGTTCGGAGTGGTATCTCCAGGGCCGCTTGCCGCTGCACACGCTGCGCGCCGATATCGATTACGGCTTCACCGAAGCGCGCACGACCTATGGCGTGATTGGCGTGAAGGTCTGGGTTTATAAGGGCGAAATTTTGCCGACGAAAAAGCGGGAAGCGACGCCAGCTCGGGAAGTGACGACTGGAGCATTTTAGAGGTCAGAGGTCAGATTGCAGAGGTGAGGATCAAAGTCGCGGAACTTTGAGTTCTTGCTGAGAGCTGACAACTGAGAACTGAGAACTGATTTTTATGTTGATGCCGAAGAAAGTTAAGTACCGCAAGCAGCAGCGCGGGCGCATGACCGGGAAGGCTTGGCGCGGCGGCACGCTCGCGTTCGGCCAGTATGGGCTGAAGGTGCTGGAGCCGGGATGGATTACCGACCGCCAGATCGAAGCGAGCCGCGTGGCCATGACGCGCTTCGTCAAGCGTGGCGGCAAGATCTGGATCCGTTTGTTTCCCGATAAGCCCGTCACCAAGAAGCCGGCCGAAACCCGTATGGGCAAGGGCAAGGGCGCTCCCGATCATTGGGTCGCGGTGGTAAAGCCGGGGAAGATTCTGTTCGAGATGGAAGGCGTCACGATTACCGACGCGAAAGAGGCGATGCGCCTCGCGTCACATAAGCTGCCGCTGCGCACGACATTCGTGAAGCGCGAAGTGTTTTAGGAATTGCAGAGGTCAGGGGTCGGATTGCAGAAGTGAAAGCTTCTCGCTGAGAACTGACAACTGAGAACCGAGAACTGATTTATGAAGGCTGAAAAGATACGCAACTTAACGGACGACGAGCTCAACCACCAGCAACGGGATCTGGCCGACCAGCTCTTCAAGCTGAAGTTCCAGATGAATATGGGACAGACGGAGAGCCTGAAAAAGATTCGCGGGCTGCGCCGGGATATTGCGCGCGTCCAGACCGTGCTGCGCGAGCAGGAACTGGCCGCGGTTAAAACGGAGACGCGCAAGACGGAAACCGGCAAGGCGCAGTCGAGCACCGTGCAGACGACCAAGATGGAGAAACGATAATGGCGGAAACAGCAGGCCACACCGAAGCACGCAAGCCGCACCACAAGGAATTGATTGGGACCGTCGTCTCGAACAAGATGCAGAAGACGATCGTCGTCGAAATCACGCGCAAAAAGGCGCATCCGATGTACGGACGGGTGATCTCGATCCGCAAGAAGTTTTACGCCCACGATGAGAAGAACGAGACGAATCCGGGCGATGTGGTGAAGATTGAAGAGTCGCGGCCGCTGTCGAAGCTGAAGCGCTGGACACTGAAGGAAATTGTGCGCAAGACGGCGCTGGTGCCGGAAGTGGACGTGGACGCCGGTTTGGGCGTTTCCGCGAAGTAGGCAGCCGCAGTTCCGGAGAAAAAGAAGGAGACCGAATATGGCGCTAATGATGAGATCGATGATCGAGGTCGCCGATAACTCCGGCGCGCGCAAGCTGCAGATGATCATGCCGCTCGGCGGCTCGACCGGTCTGCATGCGCGCCTCGGCGACGTGATCACGGCAAGCGTGAAAGAAGCTGCTCCGGACGGTCAGGTACAGAAGGGCAAAGTCGTGAAGGCAGTAATCGTGCGAACGCGAAAGGAATATCGGAGGCGCGATGGAACCTATATCCGCTTCGATCAGAATGCGGCGGTGCTGATCAACGAAACGGGCGAGCCGGTAGGAACGCGCGTGTTCGGTCCGGTGGCGCGCGAATTGCGTGAGAAGAAGTTTTTGAAGATTGTGTCGCTGGCGCCGGAAGTGCTGTAGATCGCTGCGCTGAAGCGGTAGCGAAAAGCAGGTCCTGCCCCTTCGGTAAGCTCAGGGTCAGGATGACAAAGGGATTTGGGAAGGTTTGACAATGGGAACAGCAACCACGACTGAACATAAACGCGTTGATATCCGCCGGAACGACACCGTGAAGGTGATGACCGGCCGGGATAAGGGAAAAGAACACCGCGTGCTCCGCGTGTTTCCCGACGAGGGCAAGGTGCTGGTGGAGCACGTGATGATGATCAAGAAGCACGTGCGGCCGAACCCGCAGAAAAATATCAAGGGAGGTATTGCCGAGCAGGAACGGGCGATTCCTTTGTCGAACGTGGCTCTGGTATGCGCAACCTGCGGGCCGGTGCGCATCGGGCACGAAGTGCGCGGCGATCGCAAGGTCAGAGTTTGCAAGAAGTGCGGGACGACGCTGGACAAGTAGCGGTTAGCCGTTAGCACTTAGCCTTTAGCGGTTGGTTAAGAAGCGAGGGGCAGCGACGAAAAGTTTGAGACTTACGAACCGGTACACGTCGAGATTCAATGCGAAGAGCTAGTGGCTAACTGCTAATAGCTAATTGCTCGAATCGGACAATCCGAAACCGTGAGAGAGAAGGCAGCACAAGCAATGGTAGACGAACAGAAAAAAGCGGAACAGATAAAGAAGCAGGCGAAGGCGGGCAAGGCCGACAAGCAGGCGGCGGCCGAGAAGCCGAGTGCGGAGGCTCCGCGGCATGCGGCAAAAGAACGGCCGCGGCTGCGCGCGCGGTTTGAGAAAGAAGTTTCCGTCGCGCTGATGAAAGAGCTCGAACTCAAGAACCCGATGGCGGTGCCGCGGCTGAATAAGATCGTGGTGAACATGGGTGTCGGCGAAGCGACGCAGAACGCGAAGCTGATCGATCCGGCAGTGAATGAACTGGGACAGATTACGGGTCAGAAACCTGTAGTGACGCGGGCAAAAAAGTCGATTGCGGCGTTTAAGGTCCGCGAAGGCATGCCGATCGGCGCTATGGTGACGCTTCGCGGCGACCGCATGTATGAATTTTTCGATCGCCTAATCAGCATCGTCCTGCCGCGAGTGCGCGACTTTAAAGGTGTGTCCACGAAATCATTTGATGGACGCGGCAATTACACCCTGGGTTTGCACGATCAGCTAATTTTCCCGGAGATCGATTACGCGAAGGTCGACAAACTGAAAGGTATGAACGTAACCATTGTGACGACCGCGCGATCGGACGACCAGGCACGGTCGCTGCTGAAGCATCTGGGCATGCCGTTCAGAGCGTGAAACGGATCGGGTGGTTTGGCCGTCAGGTGATCGGGTAATTGAAAGTCCGGATTCGAGGGTTTGACTGAGAGCTGACGGCTGAAAGCCGGCAGCTGGTTTTAGGAGCGAATTTGACTACAGCAAAAAGAGTGAAGGACGCGAAGATAGAAAAGAAGTTTGATGAGGCTCGTGGCAAGGGGCCGAAGCCGAAGTTCTCAACGCGCAGGCATAACCGCTGCAAGATTTGCGGACGTCCGCGAGCGTTTCTGCGGAAGTTTGGCATTTGCCGGTTGTGTTTCCGCGGTCTGGCGCTGCGGGGCGAGATCCCCGGAGTTTCGAAGTCGTCTTGGTAAGGCGTCGTTAGTCGTTAGTCGCTGGTCGTTAGTCGTTAGTCGTTCGCGACGATGGGTGACTGAGACGATGCGGGTTCACCGCAAAGTGTTGGGAAGATCGGTTCGCCGGATGTTGATCGCTAACGACTAGCGACCAGCGACTGACGACTGACAGTAAGCTGCTGACAGGTTCTCCGCTGAACGCGGAGCGAACGGGTGGCTTTAGGAGAAGCAAACGATGAGGTTGACCGATCCGGTCGCAGACATGCTGGCGCGCATCCGCAACGCGATCCGCGCACGGCACCAGAAAGTCGACATACCAGCTTCCAAGCTGAAGACGGAGATTGCCCGCATCTTGAAAGAAGAGGGCTATATCGCGAACTTCAAGCCGGCGGAAGAAGAGGGACACAAGGTCCTGCGCGTGTATCTGAAGTACGGCAACAACAACGAGGCGGTGATCACCGATCTCGCGCGCGTGTCGCGCCCGGGCTGCCGCGTGTATGTGCGCCGCACAGAGATTCCGCGCGTCCTCGGCGGGATGGGCATCAACATCCTGACCACGCCGAAGGGCGTGATGACCGGACGCCAGGCGCGCCGCCAGGGTCTCGGTGGCGAATTGCTGTGCGAGGTTTGGTAGAGGAGCAGCCGTTAGCACTTAGCATTTAGCTAAGTGCCAAGCGCTAACCGTCCAGTTACTAAGTGCGAATTGCTAAAGGCTAAGAGCTGATCTTATGTCACGAATTGGAAAAAAACCGATCCCGATCCCGAAGGGCGTGACGGTGAAAATCGAAGGCAACACGGTGATGGTCCAGGGGCCAAAGGGCAAGCTGGATACACCTCTTCCGTCCGGCATCACGATGGAGCAGAAGGACGGCAACCTGATCGCGATTCGTCCGGACGACGCCCACTCGGCGGTGCATGGGTTGGCGCGCGCGCTCGTCAATAACGCGGTCGATGGCGTGACCAGGGGCTGGACGCGCGACCTCGAGATCGTCGGCATCGGCTATCGCGCCGAGATGAAGGGCAAGGGGACCGTGGTTTTCAGCCTCGGTTATTCGCACCCGATCGAATATCCGCTGCCCTCGGGCGTGGATTGCGCGATCGACGCGAAACTGACGAAGCTGACGCTGAACGGAATCGACCGCCAGAAAGTTGGCCAGGTTGCGGCGGAGATGCGCTCGCTGCGTCCGCCGGATCCGTACAAGAACAAAGGTGTGCGCTACGCGGGCGAGCGCTTGAAGAAGAAGGTTGGCAAGACGGGAGCAAAATAGCTCTTAGCCGTCAGCTCTCAGCTTTAGCTGAGGTTTAACTGACGGCTGATAGCTGATCGCTGAGGGCTTATGTTAAGAATTGCGGCAAAAAACAAAACGCGCCAGCGGGTGCACGACCGCATCCGCAAGAAGGTTATGGGGACGCCGGAACGTCCGCGGCTGAATGTGTACCGGTCGCTGAATCATATTTACGTGCAATTGATTGACGACCTCAAGGGCGTCACGCTGGCGGCGGCTTCGACGGCGGATGACCGCAAGGACACGCGCGTGAATGGGGGCAATGTGGCCTCGGCGAAGATGGTTGGAAAAAAAATTGCCGAGCTGGCCAAGGAAAAAGGTGTCTCCAAAGTAGTGTTCGATCGCGGCGGCTACATCTATCACGGCCGGGTAAAGGCCGTGGCCGATGCGGCGCGCGAGGCGGGATTGCAGTTTTAGTCACTGGTCGATAGTCGCTAGTCGTTCGCGCAATTCTCGGAACGACCAGCGACGGACGACCTTCGACAAAAAAAGAAATGAGATTTTAGAATGCCAAGAGTTACTAAGAAACTCGATGCAGGTTCGTTCCAGTTAAAGGACCAGGTCGTCTCGATTAACCGGGTGACGAAGGTGGTTAAGGGCGGCAAGAACATGTCGTTCGCGGCGCTGGTCGTCATTGGCGATCCTTCGGCGGCGGTGGTGGGATACGGGTCAGGCAAAGCGAAAGAAGTTCCGCAGGCGATTCGCAAAGGGATTGAATCGGCGAAGAAGAACTTGATGCGGATCAACCTGACGCAGACCACGGTTCCGCACACGGTGATCGGTCGCTTTGGCTCGGGACGAGTGCTGCTGAAGCCGGCGCCGGAAGGCACGGGTGTAATTGCGGGCGGAGCGGTGCGCGCGGTCATGACCTCGGCGGGCGTGCAGAATGTGTTGACTAAGTCGATTGGCACGACCAATCCGCACAACGTCATCAAGGCGACCTTCGACGCGCTCAAGAAGCTTAAGAATCGAGAACACGTCGCGGAACTTCGCGGCAAGGCAGTGCAGGAGCTATAAGTTCGTCATTGGCATTAGTCGCTGGTCGTACGCTAGCGACAACCAACTAATGACTAACGACTAAGGAAGTGAAATGACAACCAAGACATCGAAATCGCTGGCGAACGGCAAGATCCAGTTGAAGTGGGTGCGGTCGACGATCTGCACTCCGGTGAAGCATCGGGCAGTAATCAAGGGACTGGGCTTTACGCGCCTGAACCAGGTCATCGAGCGGCCCGACACGGCGGCGATTCGCGGCATGGTCAAGAAGGTGCCGCACCTTGTCGCGATCGTAGAGTAGGAACGCAGATCCTTCCCCTTCGGCAAGCTCAGGGTCAGGATGACAAAGTTTTGTTAGAGAGACGGCTATGAATTTATCGACAATACGGGCACCGAAGAAGTCGACGGAAAAGAAGAAGCGCGTCGGGCGCGGCATGGGCTCGGGCATGGGCAAGACTTCGACGCGCGGCCACAAGGGACAATGGTCGCGTACCGGCGCGCGCCTGATCCGCGGATTTGAAGGTGGCCAGATGCCATTGCATCGCCGCATCCCGAAGCGCGGATTCACCAACATTTTCCGCGAGGAATACGACGTCGTGAACCTCGGCCGCCTGGCCACTCTCGGCGAAACCGAAATTACCCCCGAAGTGCTCAAGAAGGCGGGCGTAGTGCATGGCAATGCGCCGGTCAAGATTCTGGGCATGGGCGAACTGACAGTGGCCATCACCGTTCATGCGCACAAATTCTCCAAGTCGGCACAGGAAAAAATCACCAAGGCGGGCGGCAAGTTCGAGGTCTTGCAGTAATGGCGGCAGCAGGCGAAGTCGCGATCTTCAATAAGCTAGCGAACATCTTCCGGGTTCCCGACCTGCGCAAGCGCGTGTTATTCACGCTCGGCCTGCTGGCGGTATATCGCATCGGCGGCCACATACCGACGCCTGGAATCAACGGCGACCGCCTGGCGCAGTTCTTCGAACAGAATCGCGGATCAGTCCTCGGCTTTGTCGATCTGTTCAGCGGCGGCAACCTCCGGCGGCTTACGATTTTCGCGCTTGGCATCATGCCGTACATTACGGCGTCGATTATTTTGCAATTGCTGACGGTCGTTTACGAGCCTCTCGCCAAGTTGCAGAAAGAAGGCGAACTCGGGCGTAAGAAAATTACGCAATGGACGCGTTATCTTACTGTGATTTTGAGCGCGGTACAGTCCTTTGGCATTGCCATCAGTCTTCAAAAAGCTGGCGATTTCGTTAACACTCCTGGGCCCGGCTTCATCCTGATGACTATGCTCACGCTGACCACGGGCAGCGCTTTCATCATGTGGTTAGGCGAGCAGATCACCGAACGCGGCATTGGCAATGGCATGTCGCTCCTGATCTTTGCCGGCATCGTCGTCGGCCTGCCGCGCGGCGTTGCCGATCTTTATCAGAAGGCGAGCACCTCAGCGTGGGGAGTGTTCACAGCTCCGGCGATCATCATGTTGCTGGTGTTGATGATTGCGGTGGTGGCCTTCATCGTGTACGTCGAACGCAGTGAACGCCGCATCCCCGTGCAGTATGCCAAGCGCGTCGTCGGGCGAAAAGTGATGGGCGGGCAATCCACCCACCTGCCGCTGCGGGTCAATGCCGGCGGCGTGATGCCGGTAATTTTTGCGTCGTCGATTCTGGCGTTACCGCAAATGCTTGGGGCGGCATTCCACAATAATAAAGTCATTGGCCCGCTGTTGGACGCCATGCGCTGGGGCGAGCCGCTCTATACCCTGCTTTACTGTCTCGGCATCATTTTCTTTGCCTACTTCTATATCTCGATCGTGTTCAACCCGAACCAAGTAGCCGACGACATGCGGAAGTGGGGAGGGTTTATTCCCGGCATACGGCCCGGCAAGCGCACATCTGATTTCATCAACGATGTGCTCACGCGGATTACGCTGGTCGGTGCGTGCTACCTGATCCTGATTTCGCTGATACCGGAGTGGATGATTGCCGGCATCAAGCTGAACCACCTTCCACTGTTCGGGAGAGTTTTCGAAAACCTGCCAACCTGGGTGACCAACGGTTTGGGCGTCAATTTTTATTTTGGTGGCACCTCGCTGCTCATCGTAGTCGGAGTGGCGATGGATACGGTCACGCAGATCGAAGCGCAGCTGATCATGCGGCACTATGACGGATTCACGCCGAAGAGCGGCCGTCTGCGCGGCCGCCGGACGTGGTGACAGGGTTTTGCGGGCGCGGAGCAAGGGAGTATTTCCGCGGCAGGAAATACGAGTAAAAGGGGCCACTTCGATGGCCAATGAGCCGGCCATGTCGACGGCCAATAACGCCGCGCGAAATATTGGACCCGTGATTCTTCTCGGCCCTCCGGGGGCGGGGAAGGGCACGCAGTCGAGACGGATCGTCGAGCATTACGGCGTCCCGCAGATTTCGACTGGCGATCTTTTGCGCGATCACGTCGCTCGCGGCACCGCGCTTGGCGTGGAAGCAAAGGCGATCATGACGCGAGGCGATCTGGTGCCGGACGACTTGATGTACGGCATCGTAGCCAGCCGGTTGCGCGAAGTCGATTGTCATTGCGGATTTGTGCTGGATGGCTTTCCCAGGACAGCTGCCCAGGCAGGATGGCTCGACGCCTTCCTGGAAAAAGAGGTCTTTGACAACTTTGATTTGAACCTTGATACGAAGGCGGAGAAGCCGAAGAAGTGTCCTCTCATTGTGATCCAGTTGCTTGTGGACTATAATCAGTTGTTGCTGCGGATTGCCGGACGTCGTTCGTGTCCCACCTGTGGGCGGCTCTATAACATTCACTCTCAGCCACCTCTTGTCGATGAGTTGTGCGATGTGGACGGATCCAAGCTACTGATTCGCGAAGATGATCGCGAAGAGGTCATCGCCGAGCGCTTGGCTACTTATGAGCGGCAGACCAAGCCGGTAGCAGATTATTACCGGGGGCAGCGGCGTCTGATTGCGATTAATGCTGATCGCACGGTGGAAGAGGTTACGAAACAGATTTTCGGAGTGATCGATAGCCACTGCGTCGGCGGATGCTAGTTGGAACCCAGCGCCAGAATTGAATATGAGTTTTGCAGAAGACAGGATCATCCGCAAGTCGGCGGAAGAGATCGAGAAGATGAGGCGGAGCGGCCAGATAGTCCGCCAGGTTTTGAACCATCTGAAAGCGATGGTCGCGGCTGGCGTTACCACGATGGACCTGGAAAAGGCCGCGGAAAAACTGATTGCGGAATTTGGAGCTGCGCCGGCATTTAAGGGATATTACGGTTATCCTTGCGTGCTCTGCACTTCGATTAACGAAGAGATCGTGCATGGCATTCCGTCGGAGAAGCGGACGCTGAAAACGGGCGACATCGTTTCGATCGACTGCGGCGTAGTTTCGGAGGGTTATTACGGCGACGCGGCCATAACCGTCCCGGTTGGTGGGACGATTAAGCCAGAGCTGAAAAAGCTGCTTGAAGTGACAGAAGCTTCGCTCTACAAGGGTATCGAGCAAGCGAAGATCGGCAACACCGTAGGCCACGTTGGGTCGGCGATTCAGAAACACGTGGAAGCAAACGGATTCAGCGTAGTGAGGGATTTTGTTGGGCACGGGATCGGGACGAAGCTGCACGAGGCGCCGCAGATTCCGAACTTCGGCAAAAAGGGCCAGGGCGCGGAGTTGACCGAAGGCATGGTGCTGGCGATCGAGCCGATGGTGAATTCAGGCGGTCCTGAGGCCAGAGTTTTAGGCGACAAGTGGACCGCGGTAACGGTGGACGGCAGTTACAGCGCGCACTTTGAGCATTGCGTCGCGGTAACCCGGCAAGGGCCGATGATTTTGACGCAGTAATGACTAGCTCTTAGCTAAAGGCCAAAAGCTAATAGCTAAAGGCAATCTTAAGGAGTCGATGAGTAAAGAAGACGCGATTGAAGTGATGGCAACGGTCGTCGAGCCGCTGCCCAATGCCATGTTCAAGGTGGAGCTGGAAAATAAACACCAGGTTCTGGCGCACGTCTCCGGCAAGATGCGGAAGAACTTCATACGCATACTGCCAGGAGACAAAGTCGCGGTCGAACTTTCTCCCTACGACCTGAATCGCGGTCGGATTGTTTATCGTTATAAATAATTGGGGAACGGCTGGCGAGACGCAGCCGGACAGCAGGCGAGGACGCCGGCGCTACACGAGGAGTTATGAAAGTAAGAGCATCGGTAAAGAAAATTTGCGACAAGTGCAAGGTCATCCACCGCAAGGGAGTAGTGCGGGTGATTTGCGAGAACTCAAAACATAAGCAGCGGCAAGGCTAAGGACGAAGGTTTTTTGCGGTTGCATTTACAGACAGCTAAGAGCTGACGGCTGGTTTAAGAGAGGGATCATGGCACGTATTGCAGGCGTCGATCTTCCGCGCAACAAGCGTACGAATATCGCGCTCACTTACATCTACGGCATCGGCAACTCGCGCGCGGCGAGCATCCTGGACGCGGCAAAAGTCGATCCGATGAAGAAAATTTCCGACCTCGGCGAAGATGAGGTTAACCGCATCCGCCAGGTAATCGAGGCGGAAGGCTCGGTCGAAGGCGATCTGCGCAAGGACGTTTCGATGAACATCAAGCGGCTCATCGAAATCGGATCTTATCGCGGATTCCGCCATCGCCGTAACCTGCCGGTTCGCGGACAGCGCACGCACACCAATGCCCGCACCCGTAAGGGCCCGCGTAAAGGCACGGTCGCGCAGAAGAAGAAGACGGCTAAGGCGTAAGACCGGTTGTCAGTCGTCAGTCATCAGTTCTCAGGTAAAGCTGAGAGCGGTGCTACTGAAAGCTGACAACTGAGAACTGAGAACTTTTAAAAATGGCAAAACCCGTAGCAGCAGGCGGCGCCGCGGCGCCCGAGAAAAAAGGCAAGACGAAGAAGTTCAAGAAGAAAGAGCGCAAGCACGTTCCTCATGGATTGGTGCACGTACAAGCCTCTTTCAATAACACCATTGTCACCATTACCGATATGTCCGGCAATGTACTGGCTTGGAAGAGTTCGGGTTCGCTCGGCTTTCGCGGATCGCGCAAGGGCACTCCGTTCGCCGCGCAGCAAGCGGCGTCGAACGCCGCCAGCATGGCGCGCGATCATGGCGTCCGCACCGTCGATGTGCGGGTAAGCGGACCGGGTTCCGGCCGCGAGTCGGCAGTGCGTGCGCTCGCCTCAGCCGGAATCGAAGTGCGTTCGATCAAAGACACGACTCCGATTCCGCACAACGGTTGCCGTCCGCCGAAACGGCGCAGAGTGTAAGTTTTCGTTGTCACTGTTTTGCCTGTCATCCTGAGCGAGGCGAAGGACCTATGCACCTTGGCGGCGATGACAGATTGACGATAGCTTTTCGTCCGGGATGAAGGGTGAAGCCAAACCTGTAAACCGGTCATCTAAAAGGAGAACAACTTGGCACGTTATACAGATGCAGTGTGTCGTCTATGTCGCCGGGAAGGCATCAAGCTTTTCCTGAAAGGCACGAAGTGCTTCAGCGACAAATGCCCAATTGAAAAGCGCAACTTCGCTCCCGGACAGCACGGGAAAGATAAGAAGACCAAGGTTGTAGGCTACGGTCTACAATTGCGCGAAAAACAGAAAGCCAAGCGCATTTATTTCACCCAGGAGGGCCAGTTCCGGAATTATTTCGAGAACGCGGTCCGCTCCAAGGGTGTAACCGGCGCGAAGCTGCTAGAGTCGCTCGAGCGCCGTCTCGACAACGTTGTCTTCCGTCTCGGCTTTGGCATCTCTCGCCGCCAGGCGCGCCAGTTGGTGCGTCACGGGCACGTGCAGGTAAATGGCAAGAAGGTCAACATTCCTTCTTATGAGGTCAGCGTCGGCGAAGAGATTCAAATTCGCGAGAGCAGCCGCAAGATTCCGATTCTCGAAACGGCGAAGGATTTTGCCAGTCATCAGCCCGCGCCGGCATGGCTCGAAATCGATCGCGACAGTTACAAAGGCCGCGTGATCGCGCTGCCGAAACGCGAAGATATTCAGTTGCCGGTGAATGAGCAGCTGATTGTCGAGCTCTACAGCAAGTAAGTCGATAGTCGTTGATCGTTAGTCGCTGGCAAGCAAAACACGCACGCGAACGACCATCGACGAACGACAAACGGCAGATTTTTTGGCCTACTATTCGTGCCAGATCAGCCCGCTGCAGCGCTTGATCTGAACCCGGGCCGGTTCAGAGAGCTGCAACAGAGCCACATGGCCGAGAGGAGTAACACATGCTTTGGAGAGGTTTTCAAAGACCAAAACGCTTAGCGAGCGACACCAGTTCGCTCACCGATAAATACGGAATGTTCTGGGCGCAGCCCTTCGAGCGCGGATTCGGCACCACCATCGGCAACGCACTGCGCCGCGTGATGCTCAGTTCGATCGAAGGCGCGGCCGTTACCGCCGTGAAGATCGAAGGCGTGCTGCACGAGTTCCAGTCCATCCCCGGCGTGGTCGAAGACGCAACTGACATCATCCTCAACATGAAGCAGGTGCCGTTCAAACTTGCGGGCGATGGTCCGAAGGCGATCTACCTGCGCGCCGATCAGCCCGGAGTCGTTACCAGCAGCATGATTGAGGCCGATGGCGATGTCGAAGTTCTCGACAAAGATATCTACATCGCAACCGTGAGCGAGGGTGGCAAGCTCGACATGGAAATGCGCCTCAAGCGCGGCCGCGGCTACGTCTCCGCCGACAAGAATTTCGAGGACGATCTCGGCATCGGATTCATTCCCATCGACTCGGTGCACACGCCGGTGCGCAAGTGCAACTACACCGTCGAAGCCGCACGTCTCGGACAGATTACCGACTACGACAAGCTGACCGTCGAAGTCTGGACCAACGGTTCGATCACTCCAGGCGATGCACTCGGCCTTTCAGCGAAGCTGATTAAAGATCACATGAATATCTTTATCAACTTCGAAGAAGAGATCGAGACTGCGGCGTCGAGTGAAGAGCGCCGGCCGGAGATCAAGAACGAGAACCTCAACCGTTCGGTCGAGGAACTCGAACTCTCCGTGCGCAGCTACAACTGTTTGAAGAACGCAAATATTCAGACCATCGGCGAACTGGTGCAGAAGACCGAAGCCGAGATGCTGAAGACGAAAAACTTTGGCCGCAAGTCGCTGAACGAAATCAAGGAGATTCTTTCCTCGATGGGCTTAAGCCTGGGGATGAAGATCGACGAGCACGGCAACGCCGTGCCCGGACCGACCTCAAACCTGGTTCTGCCCGCGTCGGCATACGGCGATAACGATCTGTAGAACCGTTGCCAGTTGCCAGTGGTCAGTTGCCAGTAAGAGCGCTGACCACCTGGCAGTTGGCCACTGAGTTTGAATTTGGTCCACTGGCAACTGGCCACTGGCAACCGACAACTGGGGTTAAGCCATGCGTCACAAAGTAGCAGGATACAAACTCGGACGAACCACCTCCCATCGCCGCGCGATGCTGCGCAACATGGTCACGTCGATCATCATGGAAGAGCGCATCGAGACAACCGTCATCAAGGCGAAAGCCGTGCGTCCGTCGGTCGAGAAGATGATCACCCTCGGCAAAAAGGGAGATCTCGCGGCCCGCCGTCAGGCCGCGTCTTACCTGATGACCAACGAAGCCGTCAGCAAGCTTTTCGACACGGTGGCTCCGCGCTTCGGCGACCGCAACGGCGGCTATACGCGCATCGTCCGCACCGCGTGGCGCAAGGGAGACGGCGCCGAAAAAGCCTTCATCGAACTCCTGGGCAGCGAGCAGGTAATCGACGAAAAGCGCCAGAAGCGAGCCGAAATCCGAGCCAAGCGCGCCGAAGAAAACCGCAAAGCAATGGAGCACGCCGACGAAGAAGCGCAAGCGCAGAAAGACATGGCTGCGAATGAGGCTGAGGGCAAGACTGAGGGTAGCGACGAGAAAGAGTAATCGGTACTGCGCCCGGTAAGAAACCTACGCGTGGCGACCATGCAAACTCGCAGGAGGTCGACATGGGGGCTCAAAATGCACGCCGTGTAGCCGCGATCATTCTTCCTGCTACTGTAATGCCTTCTCTGTGGTCAGCCGCCGCCCAGAAGACTCCCGACAACACCGCGTTCAAAAACTGTCCCGGACTGCACGCGGGAATCCGCGCGCAGATCGTTCCTCCTTATACTGAAACTCCAAGCGTGATGCTCTCATTCCTGTTGTTAAATGATTCGGATGCGGCGCTCGATGTTGACGCGGGGTCTTGGAGGCTATTCGTCGACGGACACGAGTTGAACGGATTGGACACGCAGCAGGTATTCGGCAACGGACCGATGCCCGTCGGCGGATATCGGATTCTAAAGCCCGGCGAGACCTATGAGTTTTCGAAGGCGCTTTCCATCTCCCAATATTTCCTTCCGAACGGTGAACATAAGGTGAGCTGGAAGGGAACAGCGTTTCAAAGTCCCACAATCACCGTCACGATAACTCTTGCCTCACATTAGCTGTACCTGCCATTTGCCTGATACCTCAGCCCTCCCTACAATAGAGATTTCATCCAAATCTATGATTCATTTTCCCGTCCCCGAAGCTCTCACATTCGACGACGTTCTACTTCTGCCGGCGCGCTCTGAAGTTGTGCCGGCCAATACCAACACGCAGACGCAGCTCTCGCGCAACATTCAGCTGAATATTCCGATCATCAGCGCCGCCATGGACACGGTCACCGAGTCGCACATGGCCATCGCCTTGGCGCAACAGGGTGGAATCGGCATCATTCATCGCAATCTGACCATCGAGCAGCAGGCCAATGAAGTCGACAAAGTGAAGCGCTCCGAGAGCGGAATGATTGTCGATCCCGTCACCATGTCGCCGGACGCCAAGGTTTCAGACGCGCTCGACGTGATGCAGAAGTACAAAATTTCTGGCGTGCCCATTACGCAAAAAGATGGGCGCCTCGTCGGGATTCTTACCAATCGCGATCTGCGCTTTGAGACACGCTTCGATATTCCGATCAGCAAGGTGATGACGCAGAAAAATCTGATCACGGTTCCGGTGGGAACGACGCTCGAGCAGGCCGAAGAAATTCTGCATGAACATCGCGTCGAAAAATTGCTGGTTGTCGATGACAAGTATAACCTGAAGGGTCTGATCACGGTCAAAGACATCCAGAAGAAGCTGAAATATCCCGGCGCCGCAAAAGACAATCAGGGCCGTCTGCGCGTAAGCGCCGCGATCGGCGCCACCGGAGATTTCCTTGAGCGCGCACAGGAATTAGCAAAGACGAAAGTTGACGTGCTCGCCATCGACAGCGCCCACGGGCATTCTACGCTCGTCCTCGAAGCAGTCAAGAAAGTAAAAGCAATGTTGCCCGAGGTCGATCTTATCGCCGGCAACGTAGCAACTTTCGACGGCGCATGCGATCTGATTCGTGCGGGAGTCGACGGAATTAAAGTCGGCATCGGTCCCGGTTCGATCTGCACCACGCGCATCGTCACCGGCGTTGGAGTTCCGCAGATCACAGCGATCGCCGAGGCTACACGCGCAACGCGCGATTCTGGCGTTCCCGTGATTGCCGATGGCGGCATCAAGTATTCCGGCGACATCAGCAAAGCGCTCGCTGCGGGTGCTTCTTCGGTGATGATTGGATCTATGTTTGCCGGCACCGACGAAAGTCCCGGCGAATTGATTCTCTACCAGGGACGCACTTTCAAGGCCTATCGCGGCATGGGTTCGCTCGGCGCGATGGCGGCAGGATCGAGCGAGCGCTACTTTCAGAACTCCGACGGAGACGCGTCGATCGCCATGCCAGTCGTCGGTGAAGAATCCAACCGTCTCGGCAAACTGGTGCCCGAAGGAATTGAAGGCCGTGTGCCCTATCGCGGCTCGGTATCGATGATTGTGCATCAGATGGTCGGCGGTCTCAAATCAGGCATGGGTTATTGCGGATGCCAGACCATCGCCGAACTGCAGCAGAAGGCGCGCTTCGTGCGCATCAGCGCCGCCGGCTTGCGCGAAAGCCACGTGCACGATGTCATGATCACGCGCGAAGCTCCGAACTACGCCGCCGAATGAGGGAAGCTACAAATTTTGTTGCTGCGCCTCGTCCCAATCTTCTGCGCGCCTGGTGGCCTGCCGCGGTTTGGGTCTGCCTCATCGCCTTCGAGTCGACGGATTTTTTCTCGGCCGAGCACACTGGCAGCATGTTGTATTCGCTGTGGGTGCACGTCTTCGGCAACGTCGACCTGCACTTTTTCGTGATCTTCCATCATTATCTGCGCAAGACGGGGCATGTGTTCGGCTATGGAATGTTGAGCCTGCTTCTGCTTCGTGGCTGGCGAGCAACTTTCGGGCGCATTTCTACTTTGTTGCTACGCGCGACGCTGCTTGCTTGGCTCGGAACGCTGTCCGTAGCCGCGCTCGACGAATGGCATCAGAGTTTTATTCCCTCGCGCACCGGCACGGTTTGGGACGTCCTACTCGACAGCGTTGCAGGTGTGGCTTTCCTGTTGATTGCGTATTTATGGCTGCGGCGGACGGCGAATAACGGTTAATTCAGCGGGTATTCGCTAAAAGGGAGCGATGGGCGAGCAGCGCCAACGCCGAGACTGCGGCGATCCCCGCCGAAAGATAAAAGGGCACCGCCGCGCCATATACCTTCCACAATGAACCGGTAATGACGCTTGCCAGCAGTGTAGTGACGCTAGTCACGAAAAAATAAATTCCCAGCGCGCGCCCGCGTACTTCACCTGCTACGTTTTCGATCACCAATGCTTTGAGCACGGGATTGGTCAGTGCATAAAAGAGTCCATAGAAAGCCATGGTTAGCCAGATTGCGCGTTGCGAAGGCGCGAGCGCGAAAATAAAGTAGACAGCGGCAAACACAAGGTATCCGCCAGCGGCGATGCCCGACCGCGAGAAGCGGTCGCTGAATTTGCCCGCCGGCCACGACGCGAGTGTGAACGTGATGTTGAAGACCAATCCCAGTAGGGGCGCACGCGACGCCGGGATGCCAATGGTTCCAGCCCGCAGCACGAGAAACATGTCACTGGAATTTCCCAGCGAAAACAGAGTGACCACGGCTAGTACGTAATAGAAACCGGGTGGAAGCTTTGGCAGCCAACTTCTACTCGTTGCAATGGGTGAGTTGCGCTCAGCTTCGAGAGGCGGAAACGCCTGTCTCTCTTTGTGCGACCCTGTGCGGCGAACCTCGCGAATGCCGAACCAAACGACGAGCACGCACAACGCCCCCGGAACCGCGGCCCACGCGAATACGCCACGCATTCCGTACCTTCCGATGAGCGCCAGCGCCAGCAGCGGGCCGACGATGGCGCCGGCCGAATCCATGGCTTGAATCAAGCCATAGGCGGAGCCGATGTGCGCCTTGTCAACCGATTCAGCGACCATCACATCGCGCGCAGTTCCCCGGACACCCTTGGCGAAGCGATCGGAAAAGCGAATTCCGAGAATTTGCCACCATGACGAAACCAGCGCTAGTAGCGGTTTTACCGCATTGGCAACAACGTAGCCTCCAACCACGATCGGTTTGCGCTGAGAAACCCGGTCGGCAAGGTAGCCCGAAAAAAGCTTGGCGAAAGATGCTGTACTTTCCGCGATGCCTTCGATGATTCCTAGCTGCGCCGGACCCGCGCCAAGTGTGCCAAGAAATGCTGGAAGCACCCAGTACGCCATTTCGCTGGCTGTGTCATTGAGAAATGAAGTGAGGCCGAAGGCATATACATTTCGCGGGATGGACCGGGGCGGCGCAGGCGATCTGTCCATGTTCTGAAATTTTCGGATCTCGAAAATTGTTTCCTTGAAAATAGCATGGAGCTAACGTCATGGAACTAAATAAGATGACCGAAGGGTAGACGTCGGGATTGCCCTAAAGACTACGAGACGTTCGCAGGATGTTATTGTATCCCGTCACCTCTCTTGGTATGCTAGCGTACGCTCGCTAACACAACGAATATTCGAGGTTCCTATGAGTATTGAGGGGAACGTTTGTCTAACCTGACTACGTCGCTCACCCTTCCTGCTCGAATCGAATATGCGCGATGGTTTTCCCGTGGGCGACTGATCGCTTTGTTTTGGATCGGAGCGATTACCACCATCGTTGTCATGTTGTGGCTTGGACCCGTCGGATGGGATGCCCAAGGCTATTGGAAAACCAGTCTGATTGTGCATCATCATGTTGATCCTTACGCCCAAGACCTGGTGGCGCTGCGGGCATTTCACGTTCGCTTAGCAGCCGATCCCGCCGAGCCGGCGCCGTTCGTCTACGTCTATTCACCGCTGACACTCTCACTTTTGCGTGTGCTCGCATGGTTTCCGAGCTGGCTCGTTGGACTGTTTTATGGGCTCGCGATCGCGATTGGGGCTATGCTTGAGTTGTGGGCTGGGTACCAGATGGCGGATCAGCGCGAGCGCCGTTGGCTGGCGTTGCTGCTGCCTGCCATTGTTTTTTTCCCCGGGCTGGTCACCGATGACGTCATTCTGAGCGGGAACGTCGCATTTGTTCTTTATGGGGTGATCCTCGCCGCTGCAACTGCAGGCTGGAAACGCGGCAACTGGTCGTGGTATTACGTCGCCGTGTTGCTAGCATCGGTTTTTAAAGCGCCGTTCCTTGCCCTGCTGGCCTTTCCGATTCTGATAGAAAACGACAAGCGACAATGGGTTGCGTCGCTTACGGTAGCCTGTGGAGGCGTACTGCTGTTTGCCGCGCAGATGAGATTTTGGCCGGCGATGTTTCGCGAGCAACTCTTGAGCCTGCGCTTAGTTTTTGATTGGTTGCATGATTTTGGATATGGTCCAGCCAGCGTTCTGGGTCGCGCTCTGTGGCAGCGCGGAGTGCCTTCCGCGCGCGCGACGGCGATCCTCTACCTGGTTTCAGCCTGCTGGCTTGCGATCGTTCTGTTGTTTCTCGCTAACCGCGTCCGCCGGTGGAATATTCCGCGCGAAAGCTGGGTTCCTATCGCTCTCGTTGGCACGGTTCTGCTGAACCCGCGCATCCAAAAATATGATCTTGCCGCTATCACTATTCCGATGCTGTTGATCGGCTGGCGAGCCCTACGGCTGGGCTGGACTATCTCGCTTGAAAGGGTGTCCGGCAGTTCCTACAACGCGCAGAGCGAACCTCCTTGGAAGCTGATAGCGCTTGCGGCGGGATGCCTGCTGATTCCTAACGTTATTACTGTCGCCGGGCCCGTCTGGTTTCCGAACGAGCTTATGGTCTTGCTGGCGATCTTTGTCATGGGAGTATGGTCGCTCGACCACGCCGTCGCCAAGAGCAGTTGGATGCCGAGCCTCGTGCCGGTGATTGATCCCACCGCGATTCCCGCGCTAGAATAACGAGAATTATTCCCCACGCGGGACCAAAAAATCGGTGGTTCCTCGGTCACGATATTTGCGGATTTTACATCTAACGAAACAATGCTCGACTCCGCCGAATCCAGAACTCATCTGACGGAGAGAGTTCCGCCCGTACTCCCGCGCCCCGCTCACCCCATCGACCTTGCTATCGTCGTTCCTACCTACAACGAGCGCGGAAATGTGCCGGAGTTGATTGCGCGCCTGCAGCGGGTGCTGCGCGGATTCGAATGGGAACTGATATTCGTTGATGACGATTCGCCGGACGGCACGTCGGATTTGATTCGCGAGTATGCGGCCTGCGATCGCCGCGTTCGATTGCTGCACCGCATCGGACGGCGCGGCCTTTCATCCGCCTGCATTGAAGGCATGCTGGCGACGCCTGCGCAATCCATCGCTGTGATGGACGCCGACCTGCAGCATGATGAGACCATTCTGCCGGAGATGGTGGACCGCTTACGGACCGAGAACCTCGATGTGGTCGTGGCCACGCGCAATGGCGAAGGCGGCTGCATGGGCGACTTTGCGCCCGCGCGAGTCAGGCTGAGCAGTCTGGGTAGAAATCTCAGCCGCTTCGTCTGCCGATGCAATGTCAGCGACCCGATGAGTGGTTTTTTCGTAGTTAGCCGCGCCTACTTTCGCGGTGTCGTCGAGCGATTGCAGGAGGGCGGCTTCAAGATTCTCGTAGATATGCTTGCCTCGAGCGACCGCCCCGTACGGCTGGGTGAAGTTGGCTATCGTTTCCGCAATCGAACATGGGGCGATAGCAAACTGGACGCGAATGCCGCCGTCGAATGCCTCTTCCTGATCGTCAACAAACTTCTCGGCGGATTCGTGCCGTCTCGATTTGCCGCTTTCGCGCTGGTGGGAGCATCCGGGCTCGCCGTTCATCTCGGCTGTCTTGCATTTCTTTTCCGTGCGGAGCATGTAGGCTTCGATGCTTCGCAAGTGCTCGCCACATACGTGGCGATGACTATCAATTTCTTTCTCAACAATCTCATCACCTATTACGACCGGCGGTTGCGCGGCGCCCGCATGTGGACCGCCTTGGCTATGTTTTGGATCGCCTGCTCATTCGGCGTGCTGGCAAACGTAAGCAGCGCGCACTCGCTGCTGCGCTGGCACATGCCCTGGTATCTCGCAGGATTGGCCGGCGCCGCTGTCAGTTCTGTCTGGAATTATGCTGCCAACCAGATACTTACCTGGCGCCATCGCCACCCCTACAGTTCATCGCCGTCGCCATCTCTGCGCGGAAGCTTTCATTTCACGCTTTCGCCAGCAGAGATAGTCCAGAGCCAGATCGAAACGCTGCCAAAAGAAAACGAAGAACAGGTCGTTGCTTAGAGATTGCGACGTATGCACGAAGAAGAAATGAAGATCGAGTGCCAAATATTGACCGGTAAAAAGGGGATCAGGTTTTTGTCGATTCGTAATCTAGCTCAGCGCGGATTTATTCTCCGCTTCGTCTGGGTCGCCGCGCTGCTCTCGCTCGCAGGCTTGATACTCAGCGCCACGAAAACCGAGCCCTCCGCGTGGCTCACTCCGGGCCGCGCCTGGGACGTTGATATTTATTACCGCGCCATGCAGGCCGTGCGCGCCGGACAGGATCCCTACGCCACTGGACTGGCTCGGCAAATTGCGGCCGAAGCCACCGGACATCACGCCTTCACCTACGTCTATCCGCCGCTGACGCTGCTCGCATTGCGCGCCGCCAATCTTCTACCACTGTGGCTGGCTGCCGCCCTCTACTGGATAAGTTACAGCGCCGCTTTTATTGGGATTGTGTGGGCCGCAACCCAATCCTTCCACCCGCCAGATCGCGACATAATGCAATACGCTGTTCCGCTGGCGATTTTTTTTCCCGGCCTGATGCCGGATGACGTGATCCTCAGTGGCAACATCGCCTACATCTTCTATGGATTAATTTTCACGGCAGCCGTCTTGGGCTGGAGGCGCGGCGTCTGGCGCTGGTTCTATCTCGCCGTTCTGGTCGCAGCTTGTTTCAAGCTTCCATTCCTCACGCTCTTGGCAATCCCGCCGCTGGCGGGCGATAGGCAATGGCTCAAGGCCACGGGAGTGGGCGCAGCGGGCGTCGGCCTTTTTGCCGTGCAGTACTGGCTCTGGCCGGTGCACTTTCGCGAATACCTCCAGAGCGTGAGCCTGCAATTCCAGTTCAATGGCGACTTCGGATTAAGCCCTGCCGGGACTCTTGGCCGCTTCCTCTATGAGCGCGGCCTGCCCTATTCCGCGCCGTCAACCCTAGCGTTCCTGATCTACGGCTCCGCTCTCTGCGCCACGCTCTACGTCTTCAGCATTTTCTACCGCGAGCGACGCATCTCCGCCGAGAGCTGGGTTCCTGTATTGTTGGTCGGAACGATTCTGCTGAATCCGCGCATCATGCAATATGACGCGCACGCCATCGCCCTGCCCATGGCGCTAATCGTCGCGCGCTCCATGGCCTCGCGATCGAAGGCCGGCATCGCCGTAGCTGTATGCGTGCTGCTGTCAATGGTCGCGGGTTTTATGGGCAACACTCCCGCCAGCGTAGATCGCACAAGAAGCATGTTCGTTCTGATCGCAGTCATGGCCCTGGGCTTTCAGCAGTTGGCCATGGAGGCTCGCCGCACGCGGGCCGAGAGTTTGCTCATTCTTCCCGATGTGTCCGCCACATCTGAACCGGCACTGGTTACGGTCGACGCCTATCAAACCGAATCTGGCAACTAGAGATCCGGAAGCTTCTCCAGGCGCAGGGTTTAGCGGCGCCAGCAAAGATTTAGGAGATGGCCGGAAGTCCGAGGCCCGCAGTTCCCGGCATAGAAGGTATTTTCCCTGCCTGCTTCCGGTAGAATAGGAACAAATGTCCAACCGCACTTTTACCCTCGACGAAGCGCAAATGTTGTTGCCGATTTTGGAGTCGCTCCTTAAGCAGGCGATCAACGGCAAGAAATTGATTGAAGACGTGGACAACGAGTTGCAGGAAACGGCACACCGCGTTTTTCTGAACGGTGGCACCATGCTGAACGTCGTTCATCTCGCCCGCCGCAAAGCTGAGCGCGAAAAGGCCATTCGCCGCATCAAAGATGCTCTCGCCGAAATCGATGCCACCGGTGTCCAGGTAAAAGACCTGGATATAGGCTTGCTCGATTTCCCCTGTAAAGTCGAAGGCGAAGTTCTGCTCCTATGCTGGAAGCTAGGCGAGACTGCGATCCAGCACTGGCACAGCACCAGTGAAGGCTTCGCCGGAAGAAAGCCAATTGACACGCGGATCGCCAACGCCGGCAAGAAGCGGGGGAGCAAGAGCTAGCTCTCAGCTGTCACCTGTCAGTTTCCAGTTGTCAGCTCTCTCCGTTAACCCGCAGTCTTGGTTTTTTCTCCGGGAATGCCGTCAGTTGACAAAGTTTTACGCGTCCCCGTTCAAAGCCGCGCGCAAGTTCGTCCGTCTACCTCGTTCCTTGTATTCGAGAACGCTCCCGGCAGTTGTGACTTGTGTGAGCCGAGTAATGACCCTAACCATGTACTATTGGCGATCGAGCGAAGTCCTTGCATTCTGCTAAAATTACGCTATCCGAGGCGAGTTCCTTATGTTGAGTGGCCGCAAACTGGCGTTGACGCTTGTTTTTACGGGGTTGGTAGCAGTAGGCGCTGGGGTCAGCTGCAAGGGATTCTTCGTCAATCCGACTTTGGCCTCGATCACGATTCAGCCGGCCACTCCGTCTGTCCAATTGACGGACACCGTTACCTTACAGGCCTACGGCGTGGACAACGAAAGCCCGCCAGTGGGCAGCTACCTGACCAGCGGTGTGTCCTGGTCGAGCAGCGACCCAACGGTTGCACAGATCACCGGCGCTTGCGCAACCGCACCGTGCGGCACCGTTTCGCTGCAGGGGGTCACCATCGGCACCTCGACGATTACCGCCAGCTCTGAGAGCGTCACCAACACCACTACCATCACAGTGTTTATCAGCGTTTCGTCGATGACGATATCGCCCACATCCCAATCCCTATCGACGCTTGGCGCGACCACCCCCGATCCCTTTATCGTAACGGTCAACGGTACCACCGATGTAAGTAGCTCGGCGACTCTTACGGCGTATCTCAACGGGACGGCGTCTCCCGACATCAACTGCACCTACTCGACCTCGAACCCCACTGGCGGCGCTGGCGGCGCCGGTATTTATTGCGCGGGCGATGGTTCGGAGGGCACTGGCACCTATCAGCTGATTGCCACCTACACGGGTACGACCATTACGGCCACGGCCACGCTGAACGTCCAGTAAGAGTGCCGAGCGCCGGCAACGTTCAGACCGTAGAGACCCGCGTGCACGGTTTTGCAACAAATGAGCTGCGTTCGCGAGCCCTCCTGTCGCCCGCCGAGAGGTACGCGCCTTTTCATCACAAAACCCGTGTGAGCCCCATCACATCCCTCTGACTCGCCGTGCGCGATAATAGCGGCGAAAACAGGCTCGCGCTATATTGGTTAGCGAGCCCGTGAAACGCTTTCTCTGTCGCCCCTCACTGTCCGCCATAACATCATTAGTCGTAATCTCTGCCCTCGCGCTGCTCTCAGCCTGCAATCGCGGCGGCAATCGCGTGCTCGAAGTTGCCTACGTTTCCGGAGTGCAAGCCATCCTTCGTGACCGCGTCGCAGCGGTCTATGAAAAAGCCGGAGTCGTAAAGAATGGTGAGCGCGTTGAAGTGCTCGATCACGACCGCCGCTTCGTGAAAGTGCGCACTGCGAGCGGCGCGACGGGATGGGTCGAGCAGCGCTACCTCGTCGGCCAGGAAGTTTACAATCAGATTCAAAAGCTGACTGCAGACAACCAGAACGATCCCGTGCAGGCCGAAGGCACGACGCGCAATGACACCAATCTGCATGTCGAACCCGGACGCGACGCAGAACACCTCTATCAGATTTCGTCCGGCGAAAAGCTGGCGCTGCTGAAGCGAGGCACAGCCGAAAAGGCGGGATCGGCTGCTCCGCCGCCGCGCCCCGCTAAAACAGCCAGCAATAAAAAAGAAGACGAGAAGAAGCCGATTCCTGTCGTCGAAGACTGGTGGCTAGTGCGCGACTCGCACAGCCGCGTCGGCTGGGTGCTCGGACGCATGATCGACCTCGACGTCCCGCTCGAGGTTGCGCAATACGCCGAGGGCCAGCGCATCGTAGCCTTCTTCGTGCTCGATCAGGTTCAGGACGGAGAAAAGAAGGTGCCGCAATATCTGACCGTGCTTACCGAACCGAAGGACGGCCTGCCATTTGACTTCAACCAGATTCGCGTCTTCACCTGGAACGTGAAACGCCATCGCTATGAAACCGCCTATCGCGAGCGCATCCAGGGAGTGCTGCCGGTGGCCGTGTCACAAGAGAATTTCGAAAAAGAAGGCACTCTGCCTGTTTTCATGATTCGAGTGAAAGGCGACGACGGCAAAGTGAGCGAGCGCAAATACAAACTTAATACTCCAATCGTGCGCCGAGTACTCGCGCCGGGAGAAGAGCCAGTGCGTTCAACCGCGAAGCATGCAAAGCGTCGACAGCGATAAGGGTGAGTCACCGCCGAGACGCCGAGAGGAGAGCAGAAAAAGCAGGTCCTTCGCTCCGCTCAGGATGATAACTCTTGTGTATAGATTTCTGCGCGCTCGGCGACTCGGCGGTGAAAGTCAACTGTAGAAATCGGCGATGCTCTCGACCACTCGCCCAATCTCAGCCTCGGTCAACTCCGGGAACATGGGCAGCGCCAACACCTCGCGCGCAGCCAGTTCTGAAATGTGCATGTCTCCGACCGTCAACCCGAGATAAGAAAAAACCGGCTGCAGATGCAGCGGCAGTGGATAGTAGATTTCCGAGCCAATTTTTCTTTCCGCGAGAAATTGCCGCAGCTCGTCACGCCGCTGTGCGCGAATTACATACTGATGGAATACGTGCTTCGCCTGCGGACTCCGCGCAAGCAAACGCACCGGCGTAGCGCTTTGCTCAGACGCCTCAGTCGAATTCTCAAGGGAAGCGAGTCCGGAAGCGGCAAACAGACGATCGTAGATCGCGGCATGTTGCCGCCGTTTCTCATTCCATTCGGCAATGTGGGTAAGCTTCACGCGCAGCACGGCTGCTTGAATGGCGTCCATCCGGCCATTCCAGCCAAACTCATCATGGTAATAGCGCTGCGGACTGCCATGGTTGCGCAATCGCCGCATGTGCTCAGCCATCCGCAGAGAGGTCGTCGTGACGATTCCCGCATCTCCGTAGGCGCTGAGATTCTTGGTGGGATAAAAGCTGAACGCGGCAGTCGCGCCGAGTGATCCCGCTCCCCGACCATTCCATTCCGCGCCGATTGCTTGAGCCGCATCCTCGACAATCGCAACTTCGAACTCTTCGGCAATGCGGCCGAAGCAATCCATATCGGCGCATTGCCCGTAAAGATGGACGGGAAGAACCGCACTAATATTCTCAGCCTTCGAGGCCGAGGCCGCTCGCTCGCGAAGGCGTCGGCTTTGAATCTCTTTAATGACGAGCGCAGGGTCGAGATTCAATGTGCTGGAATCGACGTCGACGAAGATCGGAGTAGCGCCCGCGCGCACAATCGCGCTGGCTGAGGCAAAGAAGCTGAATGCGGTGGTGATGACCGAGTCCCCAGGCTTCACGCCGGCGGCGATCAGCGCCAGCCACAGCGCCTCGGTTCCGGATGCGCAGCCGACGGCGTGACTCGCTCCAGTCAAAGCGGCGATCTCGCTTTCCAGCGCCTCAACTTCCGGCCCAAGAATGAAATGTTGCGAATCGCATACACGCGCGATGGCCGCCAGCACCTCTTCGCGGATGCCCTCATACTGCCGCCGCAAGTCGAGCAGTGGAACCCCCTCGGGCGATGCCGTAGTCGGAGTGGTGCTCGCCGGTGTTGAGCGGGGCTTCACGCGAGTGAGATTCTAGCAGGCTGCATCGCCCGAGGAATAATGTGTGTCGAACAGCCGTCCGATCACAAAGGACGCGGAGATTTCCACTCTCTCAACGGCGGGCCTTGCGATTGAGGATCTGTGGACTAGCTGGCCGCGGCCCAACACCAGACAGGTACTGAGCCCAATCCGCCATGTCGGAACGGAGCCGGTCGAGATCAAATTCGGGAAACGAATCGTCTGCCCCGTCCAGGTTGCGCAAAGCACGCTCAAGAACCGAGCGCGCGCCCACGGGGTTGCGCTTCAACTCGTGGTGAAAGGCGACTGCCAGTTGCACCATGCCCTGGACATGGCGGCGGAGATATTGACGTGGGAAGCGCCCCCCGGCCCCATCTCCAGGCAGGCTGCGCCACACGTCCTCAAGAACTTCATGAGCGTCAAAGAAGCGCGCGCGATTGAACAGATCGACACCTCTAAGAAAGTCATCGTTTTTCGGCAGCATGAAGCGGCAAGGCTTCCATCAATATACATATTTCCATACATAAATCGATCATCTCCATCCCGAAAATTGTAGAGTATTTAGATGGATGATTTATGTCATTGAAAAATATGATAGTTAAATGTGTTGCTTCTTGGAATTGTGATTGCCTATAGGTTTCTAGTCATCCTTTGAGAATTCCTCAGGTAAGGGCCGCTGTTGGGGCGGTCCCTGAGCCACAAAGCAGCCTTAACCAACTTGTAGTTTTTCGAGTTAAATAGGAGAAGGTCAAATGGTATCCAAGTTTCGCGCCACTTGCAGTCGTCTTGTGCTCGCACTCGTCGTCATAAGTCTTTGCGTTGGGGGCTCTGCCCAGGTCTCCAAGGGTTCCATCTCAGGCACCATAGTGGATGCCACCGGCGCGATCGTTAGTGGCGCTGAAGTAAAGGCTACCAGCGTGGAGACTAACCAGGTCGCCACAACGAAGAGCGACGATTCGGGCCTGTTTAAGCTGCCGCTGCTGCCCATCGGTTCCTATCGCGTGGAAGTTTCGCGCGAGGGCTTCCGCAAGGCCTCCCTGGCGGGGATTGGCGTGACGCCTGGTGTCGATACCGGACTTGGAAGTATTAAGCTCGAGATTGGATCGGTTGCCGAAACGGTCGAGGTCACGGCTGCTACGCCCCTGATCGAGACGACGCAGGCGCAGGTCACGACCACATTCGACCAACTCGATTTGGCCAGCAACGCTGGTCTCACAGGGAACCAGGGTCTGGACATGCTGGCACCGCTGCTGCCGGGCGTGAGTGCCAGCCGCGACGGAAATCGGGCCAACACGAATGGCACGGGCTTTACAGTGAATGGCCTTCGCGGTCGCAGTAACGACCAGCAAATCGACGGACAGTACAATAACGACAATTCGGTGACGGGACCGGCGATTTTTGTGGGAGATACCGAGTTCGTGGATCAATACCAGATCACCACCAATAACTTTGGAGCGGAATACGGGCGCAACGCCGGCTCTGTGGTCAATATCAGCACCAAATCAGGCAGTAATGTGTGGCACGGATCGGTTTATGGAACGGAGAGTAACTCCGTGCTGACGACGTTGACCAATCAGGAGAAAAACAACGTCTGGGGGGAGGGTTTATTGAAGCCGCCGCACTTTAACGACGAATTTGCCGGCGCTACCATCGGTGGTCCCTGGGTTAAGAACAAGATTTTCTTCTTTGGCGGTTTCGACCAGGAAATCATATTCCAAAAGGGTGTACTTGCGAGCGGTGATTTGACCCCTGATCCGACTGGAGTGGCGGAGTTATCCGGGTGCTATCCGGGTAGTTCGAGCGTCGCTGCGTTGCAAGGCTACGGTCCGTTCGCAGTCGGCGGGGGTAATCCGACGATCTTGGGGGCGCCCCAGATCAAGAATTATCCTAGCAATGGCTATCCGGGTTTTGTTCCAAATGATGGCGGTACGGGGTGTAACGTAGAGGAGACTGGCGTGCAGCGTACTCTGGGAGACGGTGCCCACATCTACAACTGGATATCCCGTCTTGACGTAACAGGGGCCAAAGACACCGTCTATGTGCGCTACATATTTCAGAAACAGACCAACTTTAACGTGGACGAAGGACAGGGGCCGGCCGGATATCCCGTGAATGTTCCGGATCTGGCCCAAGATCTGGGGCTTAGCTGGACCCATAAAATCTCGGACCGTATGCTAAATGAATTCCGAGCCAGCGTCGGTCGTCAAAATGTTCAATTCGGAGGCAACGGCATTGGGAACACAGTTCCGTTGGACAGCGGTGTATTGAATGGATTGGCGAATATTTCATTTTCAACGCCCGGGTTGCTAGGTTACGGTCCGAGTACATCCTTTCCGCAAGGCCGCATCGTAAATTCCGATCAAATACAAGACAACTGGAGCTATGTGCGGGGCAAACACCAGTTCAAGGCGGGATTCAACTACACGTATCAGAAGTCGCCAAACGTGTTTCTTCCCAACGGCAACGGTGCATTCCAGTATACGGATTGGGGTACCTACGCAGCCAATGTTGCTAACTTCACCTCAATCACGTTGGGAACTCCCAAGTTGGATTTTCTTGAGCACGACAGTTTCTTCTATTTCGGGGATGACTGGAAGATTAGTACTCATCTAACGCTGAATCTAGGACTGACCTACTCTTATTACGGCCAGCCTGCTAACCTATTTACTAAAAACGATACAAGGCAACAGAACAGCAGCGAGCCTTTTTGGGATCCCACCTTGCCCGCGTCTGTGACCATATTCCCCAGCCTGCCTGCTCCCAAGAACAGTTGGGGACCAAACATAGGCTTTGCCTACGCAGTAGGAAACGGCGGGCGGTTGATGGGTGATAACAAAACCGTTTTCCGCGGTGGTTACAGACTGGCCTACGATCCGCCGTACTACAACGTCTACCTCAATATCGCGAGCTCGGCGCCGCAGGTTCTGGCACAGACGATTGTGCCAGGACAACCGCTTCTGGCAGCCCCTTTGGGCCCAGCAAACCGGGCCGAACTCGCGCCGTTCCTGACGCTGGGCGTGTCCGATCCGCGCACGTTCAATCAAACGTCGGTCGCACCCAATTTCAAACCTGATCGGGTGAGTTCTTGGTCGTTCGGAATCCAGAGAGAACTGGGTACGCACGCTGCGGCTGAAGTCCGCTACGTCGGCAACCACGCAGATAACCAGTTTCAGTCCATCAACGGCAACCCGTATCTTGGTTGCGGCGACCCGGGGTGCGTCAATCCAATTACGCTCGGGGGCGAGCAGCCAGGGTTGGCGGACGGAATTGCTGCGGGAACTTTCAAGTCCAGCCTGCTACCGGCAAGAGACATTCCTTGCTCCGCGGCCGACGCGGCTGTGCCGACGGCCGTGGGTCGCGAGAACTGCAACGAGGGTGTCGTTCGAGAACGCACCAATACCGGCTACTCGGACTACAACGGGCTGCAGATGGAATTCCGCACGACTAACCTCTTTAACCAACTGACTATGAGGACGACTTACACGTGGAGTAAAGCGACAGATAATACCAGCGAGATTTTTGGCTCCTTTGGCGGTGCCAATACGGTCGCGTTCTCGCAGGACCCGCTCAACAACACCAGCGCAGAACATGGCATCTCGGGTCAGAATTTCCCTAACAGTTGGACGCTTTCGTTCAACGAGGCCATACCGGTTTTCAGATCACAGCGCGGCATCCTCGGGCACGCATTTGGCGGGTGGTCGGTAGCGGGCACCTACATTTTGCAATCCGGGCAGGCTTATACTCCGGTAGAATTCTTCTCGGCTTACGCACTTAGCCCATATGACGCAAGTGATGTTTTTCACTTCCTGGCGGCGTTTAACTCGGGTTCGGATACAGCGAGGCCGTTCATAAGTAATGTTTCGGCGCCCCCTGCAGCGATCGGGGTCTACGCGGCCGACGCGTGTGGCCTCTTCGGGAACCCAACTGTTTGTGCCGCTCCAGCCAACGCGCTATATGACTATACGGCACTGAATGCGAGTGGGGGAGCCACCGCCAACACAGTCACGCCTAGTCAGGAACACTTCATTTTGAACGCATTTGAGGCGCAGACCATCAACGGCACACCCTACGGTACCGCTGCCCGCAACAGCCTGCGCGATTATAAGACCAACAACGCCAACATCCAGATTGCGAAGACTTCCAATTGGGGCGAGCGAGTACGCATTGTCTGGCAAATGAGCCTGGTCAACGCGTTTAATCACCCGAACTACGGCGGCCCATTAAGCGGAAGCTTAGGTATCGACCCATTCGTAGAGGATGCCGGCCTCGTGGCTCTCGGCACCGGCTTTGCGAATCCGGCCGTGCAGGGTGGCGGCAACCGGACGATCCGGTTCGGCTTGAGGGTGTCGTTCTAGGAAGAAATGATTCCTTGACTTGGCCGGCCCATTTGATTCTGGGTCGGCTTTTTTTCTGGGGGATGATTCTGGTGTCGGGCCCCAGCCAGACTCAGTCGCCGGTTGCCCCGTTCATTTGCTCTTACCTCGCTCCTTCTTAGCGTCGTCGCTCCTGCCAGCATGCTCGTACGCGTCGGCCAGGGCTTGATGGGCGGGCGCGAAGGCCGGCAGGCGTCCCGTAGCGATCTCAAGGTGCACAACGGCCGTCTTATATTCGCCAGTCTTTAGCAGAGTCGCGCCAATCTCGTAATGCGCCCAGGCTGAGTCGGGCTGGAGTTCGATGGCGGCATGCAGATGCTTGGCCGCTTCGGCGTACTGTCCTTTGCGGGCGAGGTCGGCTCCCAGCGTATATTGCGCGAGATAGAAGGTGGGGTCGGAGGCGACCACGGACGCGAGCGCTGCGATGGCTCGATCTGGCTTCGACTGGTCGCGCGCCGATGCTGCTTCGATCACTTTGTTAGCGGTCGCGATTTTGTCTTTGGGATCGGTACCTGCGACGGTTGCGGAAGAGCTCGACGACTTCTGCATTCCTATGTATCCAAGCGAAGCCAGCTTCTGCATCTCCGAAGAACTCAGTTCGGCGGAAGGCTTACCGGCGTCAGCATTAAAATGGCGCGTGAAGTTATCGAGTTGCGCTGAAATGGTGTCGAGCGTCGCCTTCGAGCTCTGAGCCAGGTTGTGGGCGGCCCCTGGATCGGCAATTAGATCGTAAAGTTCGGGCTTGGGCGCGCGAATGTAGAGGTATTTGCCGGCGCGCCAGGATTCGAGCACGCTCCAGCCAAAGCCACGTTGCGGAAGATCGGCGCGCGAATAGACGGGCTGGTCGGCCCCTCCGCCTGCTTTGGCGATGCGCAAGAGAGACTGCCCCTGCATCTGCGAGGGCACGGGAATGGCCGCGATTTCAAGCAGCGTTGGAGCGACGTCGACGAGCCTTACTTTGGCGGCTACGTGGGAGCCGGCGGGCTTGGCGGCGGGTTCGACTTGAGGGAGCTTTATGAGCAGCGGAACGTGGATCGTCTCGTCATAGAGAAAAATGCCATGTGTGTCTTCGCCGTGAGCTCCGAGGCTTCGGCCCTGGCTGGCGGCCACGATGATCGCGGTGTTTCCGTAGAGTTTGCGCTGCTGCAAGGCGCTGATCAGCTTGCCGACGGCAGCATCGGCTGCGGTGACGGCCGCACTGTAGGAGGCGCTGGGCGCGTCCGCATCGCTGACGTGAACCCAGAGAAAGAACTGTCCTGGTGCCTGCGCGGTGCGGTCTAGCCAGGCTAATGCGTTTGAGACCACCTCGGAACCGCGCCGCTCAGTGACGGGAAGACGCGAATCCCCAGGAATTGCAGGTCGAAATCCGGCGTCATACGTCATGAAACCCCGGTCGAATCCCTGGGCCAAGCCATTCTGCGGGTCGAGATCAATCGAGCCGACGAAGGCGGCGGTGCGATAGGACTGCGCTTTCAGTTGGTCTGACAGGTAGGCCAGAGATGCAGGCAGCGTGCCGCCGATTTCGCTCATGCCCGTGCTTTGCGGGTAGGCACCGGAGAGAATCGTAGCGTGCGAAACGACGCTGGCGGGCGCCTGGGCGTAGGCATGATCGAAGACGATGCTCTCTGCGGCGAGGCGATCGAGATTGGGAGTGAGCCCACCTTTCGCGCCGAGAAAGCCCATGCGATCGGCGCGCGATGAGTCGAGCGTGATCAGCACCAGGTTCGGCTTGGAGGCGGCGGCGGCGAAAGATATAGAAAAAAGCAACAGGCCCAGGCCGGCGAAGGCCCTTCTTGTCTTTTCAATAATCGGCACGGTAATCATGCTCGTAAGTCTAAAGGCAGCGCCACCAATGATCAAAAACCATGATCAAAAACCAATGATCAAAAACCAAAGAGTGAGTCGGCCCAACGCTCCAGTCTTGACGGGCGGGCATCACCTTGTACAATCTATCTACCTGCTCCTCGGGATCCCCAATCTCGTGGTGATCACGTATCACCACCCATCGTTTGGCTCGAGGTTGGCCTCGACGGCGCGATGGCCCACCGTGAAGCTGGATCAGATTACTTGCAGATTACTTGTAGTGACCGCATCCTCCAGAAAACGCGTTCTCGTATGCCTGCTGGCTCTGTGCGCCACGGGGTTGGGCGCACTGCTTTCTTGCCAGCGCGCTCATGGCGGAGCGGTTGCATCGAAAAAGATGATCATCCTCGGCGTCGACGGGCTTGATCCGGACCTGCTCACCAAGTTTATGGCCGAGGGCAAGATGCCAAACTTTGCGCGACTGGCCGAGGAGGGATCGTTCCGGCGTCTGACGACCAGCATTCCGCCGCAAAGCCCGGTGGCGTGGTCGAACCTGATTACTGGGATGAATGCGGGCGGCCACGGAATCTTTGATTTCATTCACCGCGATCCGAAAACTTTTCAGCTTTATTTTTCTACATCGAAAGTTGAAGGGCCTAAACATAGCTTTCATGTTGGGAGTTGGGTGATTCCGCTGGGCAGCGGATCGGCGGAGCAGTTGCGGCATGGCAAGGCCTTCTGGGAGATTCTCGACGAGCAGAACGTGCCCAATTACGTTTATCGAATTCCGGCAAACTTTCCTCCGATTGCGGCCAAGGGAAAGACGCTCTCCGGTATGGGGACGCCCGATCTGCGCGGGACCTACGGCACGTTTACTTTCTATACGGACGATCCGACCGCGGCGGTGGGCGCAATTGAGGGCGGGGAAGTCGTGCAGGTTGACGTGAAGAACAATCGCGTCGCAACCAACCTGATTGGGCCGGACAATACGTTTCGCAAGAATTCGCCTCCGGCCACGGAGCCGTTTACGGTTGACGTGGATCCCTTGGATGCGGTGGCGCGCATCGGCTTGCAGGATCAGCAGTTTGTTTTGAAAGAAGGCGAGTGGAGCGGATGGGTTCCGGTGGAATTTCAGCTGATGCCGGTGATTGGTAATGTCAAAGGCATCTGCCGTTTTTACCTCAAGCAGACACATCCACGCTTTCAGCTTTACGTATCGCCGATCAATATCGACCCGGAGAATCCGGCGCTGCCTATCTCTACGCCTGCCAGTTATTCGAAGGATCTGGCGAAGCAGATCGGCGAATTCCACACGCAGGGGATTGCCGAAGACACGAAAGCACTCACCGCCGGCGTGCTCGATGACAAAGAATATCTAGAGCAAGCGCATACTGTGCTCGCCGAACATCGGCGGGCGTTCGATGTTGAGTTTCCGAAATTTCACGAAGGTCTGTTCTTCTTTTATTTCTCAAGCCTTGATCTGAACGCGCACATGATGTGGCGGCTGACCGATCCGCAGCATCCGGCCTATGACGCCGCGCTAGCCGCGCAGTATGGGACGGCGCTGGAGGAATTTTATGAGCAGATCGATCAGGTGCTCGGCGAAGTACTGCCGAAGGTCGACAACGATACGACGCTCCTCGTGCTCTCTGACCATGGATTTGCTCCATATCGGCATTCGTTTAACTTGAATACCTGGTTGTTAAACAATGGCTACATCACGATAAAAGAGGGCGCTACCGGCGATCCGAACGCGCCGTTCTCTGACGTAGATTGGAGCCGCACCCGCGCTTACGGGTTGGGGTTAAATGGACTTTATTTGAACATTCGTGGGCGTGAGCGCGAGGGCATCGTCGAACCTGGAGCGCCCGCCGATGCGGTGCTCAATGAAATACGGCAGAAGCTGTTGGATGTACGCGATCCGAAGGACGGTTCGCAGGTGATTACGCGAATCGATTTTGCGAGCGAGGCCTATCAAGGTCCGTATGCGGATACCGGGCCGGATGCACTGGTCGGTTATAACCGCGGCTATCGCGCGGGATGGAAGACAATCTTGGGAGCGTTTCCACCGGATGTGCTCGAAGACAACACGAATGCGTGGAGCGGCGACCATTGTATGGACTTCACGAAAGTGCCGGGAGTGCTGTTGAGCAACCGCAAGATTGACGCGCAGGCTCCGGCGTTGACGGATATTGCACCTACGATTCTGTCGGAATTCGGGATCGCAAAAACCAAGGATATGATGGGGCAGTCGGTGTTTCACTCGCGATAAAGCGCGCTAAAAACACAAACGGGAGAAATCATGTTTGGTTCACACAAAGTGAAGATCCAAGGCGAACTGCTGGAGAAGGTGAAGCAATGTTCGGATGCGGCGGGATACGAATCGATTGATGAGTTCGTCATCCACATGCTGGAAAAGGAAACCAAGAAAATTCTGCCGGACGAAAGCAACACGTCTAAAGAAGAGATACAAAAACGCCTGCGCGGGTTAGGGTACATCGAGTAGCTTGGCGGCTCTATCCAACCCGACGAGAATGTATGCGGCTGCCATCGCTGCTTTCTCCTGGCTGACCAGTCCGCTGGCGATTGTGACGGCGCTTTCGCTGGTGGTCGGGTTGGTGATGGTGGTTTTATTCGGCTACACGTCCGATCAAAAAGCGATTGGCATTGCCAAGGATCAACTCAAAGCCCACCTGCTGGCGGTACGGCTTTATCGCGATCAGATTCCGGTGGTGATGGGGTCTTATGGCAAGATTCTGCGCGGCACTGGGCGATATTTGAAGCTCGCATTCGAGCCGCTGCTCTATGTCATTGTTCCGATCACTTTGTTGATGGTAGAGGTCGATCGTTATCTGGGGCAAACTCCGATTGCCGTGAACGCTCCGTTTCTGCTGACGGTGCACTTCGATGGACACAAGGGCGGAATCGCCAATATTGGTAACGAGGACACTAATACCAGCGATGCTCTGAGCAACGCGACGCTCGAACTGCCGCCTGAAATTTCAACGACTGCGCCCCCGGTGCACATTGTGGCGGAGAATGAGGTTGTCTGGCGATTAGCCGGAGCGAAAGATGGCAACTATACGTTGAAGATCAGCGGCAATGGACCGAGCGTGGGGAAAGCGGTTTGCATTGGCGGCGTTCTGCCGCGAATCTCGACGGTCCGCTTACGCGGGAAATTTTGGGAGCGGATGTTCTCGTCGGCGGAGCCTGCGATACCGCAGGATAGTTCGATTGAATCGATATCGATCAATTATCCGGACCGAGATATCTCAGTCGCGGGTTATGCGATGAACTGGATTTGGATGTTTTTCATCTTGTCGATGGTGGCCGGATTTGTCTTCAAGGAGCTTTTGGGGATTCAGATATGAAAAAATCGTGTGGAGCGGACACTCCTGTCCGCTTGTCGGCATTGGCTATCAAGTTGAAGGAGAGCCGTGGATGCCTGTCAGTTCACGGCCTGCGCCGGCCTTTCGCGGGCAAGAGTGCCCGCTCCACACGATTGTTGCTGATTGCTTTGATTCTTCTACCTGCCCTTGCTCATGCGTACGCCGGGCCAGGCGCCGGATTTGCCGTGCTCTCGTCGTTCTGGGCGATCTTCGTTGCCTTTCTCTATTCGTTTTATGCGCTGATGACTTGGCCGTTTCGGCAGTTGTTTCGTTTCTTGCGGCGGAGAAACGCCTATGGCAAGGCGACGTTTGAGCGAGCGGTGATTTTAGGATTCGACGGCATGGATCCGGAACTCGCCGATCGCTTTATGAAAGAAGGCAGGCTGCCGAATCTGGCGAAACTTCGCGACAAAGGAACCTTCAGCAAACTGCGCACTACGTTTCCGGCGATTTCTCCGGTGGCCTGGTCGACGTTTATGACGGGAGTGAATCCGGGGAAGCACAACATCTACGATTTCCTGGCGTGCGATAGGAATACTTACCTGCCCTACCTTTCGTCGGCTGAGATCAAGGCGCCGAAGCATCACATCAAGATTGGCAAGTATTCCATCCCGTTTGGCAAGACCGAGATCAAGGCGATGCGGAAGGGCACGCCGTTTTGGCATTGGCTTGGCGACGCGGGGATTTTTAGTTCGGTGATTCGTGTTCCGGTCACATTTCCGCCAGAAAAATTTCAGGGCGTATTGCTCTCCGGGATGTGCGTGCCCGATCTTAAGGGCAGCCAGGGCACTTTTTGTTTTTGTACGACTCGTGCTTCGAACGACAAATTTCGCGAGGGTGGAGTGCGCGTGCCCATCGAGCGCAAGAACGGCATTTGCCGATCCTATGTTCCGGGGCCGGATAATCCAGTGAAGGAAAATGCCGGCGAAGTCCGGATGGAATTTGAATTCAAGCCAGATGCAGCATCAAAGCAGGCGCGTTTCACGGTAGGCTCAGAGAAATTTACGCTCAAGGTCGGAGAATATTCGGAGTGGATCACCGCTGAATTCAAGGCTGGCATGGGCTTTACGGCGCATGGCATCTGCCGTTTCTATCTCAAGGAACTTTCGCCGGAGGTCGAAGTGTATGTGACGCCGGTGAATATCGATCCCGGGCATCCCGATCTGCCCATCTCGCACCCGGTCACGTATTCAATTTATTTGGCGAAGCTTTTTGGGCCGTATGCCACGCTTGGACTGGCGGAAGATACGTGGGCGCTGAACGAACACGTACTCGATGACGACGCCTTCTTGGCGCAGGCTTATGGCAATCACGAAGACCGCGAGCGCATGCTTTTTGACGCTCTCGATAAAACTAAGCAAGGCCTGTGCACCTGCGTCTTCGACACCACCGACCGCATCCAGCACATGTTCTGGCGCTATCTGGAAGATGATCATCCGGCGGCGCGCGATGTGCCGCATAGCGAACATCCGCAAGTAATTCAGGATCTTTATGAGCGCATGGATCGGCTGATCGGTCGCGTGATGGGAAAAGTTGATGAAGACACGCTGCTGATGGTCATCTCCGATCACGGATTCAAGTCGTTTTCGCGCTGCATGAATGTGAATGCCTGGCTGCATCAGAAGGGATATCTCGCGCTCAAAGAAGGAAAGACGGAAAGCGGCGACTGGTTCGAAGATGTAGATTGGTCACGCACGCGCGCTTACACGATGGGACTCAACGGTCTCTACTTGAATATCAAGGGACGAGAGAAGCAAGGAATTGTCGACCCCTCGGACACGGAAGCGTTGAAAGCCGAGTTGCAGAACGGCCTGAATGGTCTGCTAGACCCGGCTTCCGGCGCGGTCGGAATCACTGGCGTGTTTATTGCCGATAATGTTTATCGCGGTCCTTATACGGAGAATTCTCCAGACCTGATCGTTGGCTACGGCGCGGGCTATCGCGCTTCATGGGATTCGGTGATGGGTAAAGTAACGTCGCAAATCTTTGAGGACAACATCAAGGCTTGGAGCGGGGACCACTGCATCGATCCGCGGTTGGTTCCGGGCGTTCTATTTTCGAGTCACAAGTTTATAGAGGAAAAGCCGGCGATTGTTGATATCGCGCCTACGATTTTAAAACTGTTTGGGCTTACGCTTCCGTCACACTTCGACGGCAAACCGTGGACGCTGGCGACGAAGGCGACTCCGGTCACACCTGCGTCTTAGCTCCGGCGGAGTTTGTCCGCAGTTTCATGCCCGCCAGCACCCCTCGCATATAAGCGAAACTCTCAACCACTCCCGGCATCGGATCGTCCGCATGAATTTCATACTCCAGATCGACCCAGCCCTTGTACTTGACGGCCAAGAGGGCTTCAAACATTTCGCGCACCGGCATCATGCCTTCTCCCACCGCGACCTGACTCTCTTTCTCGTGGAAGTCCGCGAGATCTTTCATGTGTACATTGAAGAGTCTCGCGCCCGTTTCGTGGATCGCCTGCACCAAGTCCGTCCCCGCACGGACCGCGTGCCCGACGTCAATGCAGCAGCCCATTCGCGCGTCCATATTCTTCACCGCCTTCAGCACATCCAGTGGCGACGGCCATAACTTATCTTCTGGTCCGTGATTGTGAATCGCGATGCGAATGTCATACTCCTTTACGAACTTTTCAATTCGCGGCAAGGTTTCGACTGCCGGGTCTCCAGCCACAATTACGTTGATGCCGGCTCGCTTGCAGTATTCGAACTTGCTCCGTATGTCAGCATCTTCATCCTTGGGAAAATAAATCGCTCCAGCGGCGTGGAGAGTGATGCCGGCCGCAGCGTAGTCCGAAAGCGCGGCTGCTTCCTGTTCTGGGTCGAGGGGAAGATGATCTTTGACGTCCTTCGCGTTCAAGGCGGCGACCTTAAGCTGCTTCATGAAGCCGATCAACTGCGCGCGAGTGAAGTTACGGAACGTATAACTCGCGAGCCCCAACCGAATCGGCAGCGCCTCTTCGGCAGATGGCTTTTCATTGCGTGATGCCAGGGATGAAGATGAGCCCAAGGTGGCAATCGGAGCAGCTAACGCCACGGTAGCTAGCGTTCCCGAGCGAACGAAATCCCGGCGAGACAGTCTTCCGTCCCTAGACATGCGGCTCCCAGCCTTTCTCGTATTCCCGCGCCCACATCTTCATCGCGTCCTCGTCGTTTTGGATTCGACCGGAGGTCGCATCAAGATGCAGCTCGCGCTTGACCTCCCACGCAATATTCGAAAGCAGCAGCATCGTGACCGAAATATTACCGACATTAATCGGCGCGTTGAGCTTCTCGCCTTTGCGGATTCCTGCGATGAAGTTCGCGAAGTGCGCATCGGTCATCGAGTCGCGCCCGACCAAGTCGGCGACTGAAGCCGCTATACCCGCCTTCACTTCGCTCTTCTTGTTCCCTTTGAGGTCATAAATCTCGTAGCCGCCGCGATCGATGAGCGCCGTGCCCTCCGTTCCCATGATCGTCGCACCACGATCGCGGCCATAAAATTTCATCCCCTGGCAACTCTTGCCCTCCCACGAAATCATCTTGTCTTCGTATTCAAAGCTGGTCATCAGTGTGTCGTAAAATTGCCAGTCATCTTTGAAGTGGAATCGGCCGCCCGATGAAGTAACTCGCTGCGGATAGTCCACGCCCAGCGCCCATCGGCATACATCCACCTCGTGCGTGCCGTTGTTGAGCGACTCCCCCGTCCCATAAATCTTGAACCAGTGCCAGTTATACGGATGTATGTTATCCCGATAAGGCTGGCGAGGCGCGGGCCCCTGCCACAAATCCCAATCAAGCTGCGGCGGCACCGGTATTTCTTTTCCTATGCCGATCGACTTCCTCGTATTCGAGTACCATGCCTTTGCGAAATATGGTCGACCGATGATGCCGTCGTGAATCTTGTCGACAATCTCAATCGTGTGAGCCGACGATCTCTGCTGCGTGCCAAGTTGCACCAGCTTTTGATACTTCTGTTGCGTCTGCACTAGCATCTCTCCCTCTGCGGGATTGTGGCTGCTCGGCTTCTCCAAATAAACATGCTTGCCCGCTCGCAGCGCCGCAATGGCCATCGGTGTATGCCAATGTTCAGGAGTAGCAATCGTGATCGCGTCAACATCCTTCACTTCGAGAATTCGCCGAAAGTCTTTTTCGCTCACCGGAGCCTCACCCATCTCCTGCTGCGTCTTTTCGGCAAACTTGGCCAGAATATTGTTATCAACATCGCAGACATGCGAGATGCGAGCTGCACTTCTGTTCGCCTTAATAGAAGCAAGATGCGCGTAGGCTCGCCCGTTCAGCCCAATCACCGCAAAATTAACTCGCTCATTCGCTCCGAGAATCTGGCCATAACTTTTTGCCGTAGTTCCTAGCGCCAGTCCCGCAGTACCTACGGCGAGCGCATCGAGAAATTCACGTCGTGTAACCATTGGTGTCTCCTTTAAACGAATCAACACTCCTGATCAGCAGGAAATTCCAGCCCTCGTCAGGGCCTTCTTGAGCCCATTCATGCTAACCCGTGTCGACGCTTCAGGCGTGCCCGCGCCTCGCCAATGCGTTTCGAGGCTCAAGCCGTTGTGGAAACCGTCGCGCTGCAAAGCTTGCAACTGTCCGACCCAGTCCACGATGCCTGCGCCTACCGGAGCCCAATCATATTTGTTAACGTGTTTGCGCACGGCGTCTTTGCAGTGGCAATGTCCAACGCGCTCTTTGGGCAGCGCATTGTAGCCGGTTGGATAGGGCGTGCTGCCGAGGGCAGCGGCATTGCCCGGATCCCAGTTCAACATGAGGTTCTGGTTTGGAATCGCCTGGAGCACGGCAGCTGCCTCTTCGCCCGTCGCTGTATTGCACGACATTTCGTTCTCGAGCAGAAGCACGATGTTGTCTTTGGCACAACGTTCCGCCGCTTGCCGCAACCTCGTATTGATCGCCTCGCGATAAGGCTTTTGATCATCGAGCCGCCAAAAATCGAAGCAGCGAATCCTGTCCGTATCGAAGGATTTCGCGAGCGTGATGCAATGCTCAAGCAGTTTGTCTTGCGCACTGGCGTCGAAGTCCGCATGAAACTGATCTCGTGTTTCACTCTGCGGCGACCGCGGAGCTCCCGGCCAATCAGTCTTGAACAGCGGGCTGGCAATATCCGTGACTCGCAGTTTGTGTTCGGTAAGAATCTTCCGCGCCTCGTCAATGTGTTTCGCATCCAGTTCAGTCACATTCTTATTCCACATCGAACGCAGCTCAATCCAACTCAATCCGAAATCGACGGAGACGATCTGACACGCCTTCTCGAAATCCTGTGTAATCTCGTCATTAATTACGGCGAGACGAAACGGACAACGACCGACTGTCGACATCGGATCAATCAGTAATGACGCGGCTTTGGTGACCGGCGTCACCGCCGCTGCGAATCCAGCCAGCCCCAATCTCGCAAGCACTGCGCGCCGTGTATGCATCATGCCAGCAACCTCCGCTTTACCAAAGATAGTTCAGCCATTCCATTATCTTCATGCGGGTAGTTCCACTTGTCGAGTGTGCGAGTAGAGTCGCCTTTTCTCCTAGACGTAAATCATAGATCACACTCTTCCCGGCGGGAAGCGCCGATCTAGCGTTAGGTATCCATTCGGAACTCGATTGCCGGTTGTTTCACGGACTTGAACGAGTTATCTTGTCCGTGAGTTCTGTATGCGCCGGGGAACCTCCAACATAGATGTTGAAATCGCCGGCGTTGACTGTCCATTCGTGATTCTTCCAGGTTGTAGCAGGCGAAAGCGCGGCGATCGAGCGGGGCGGAAACGTGGCGAGTTTCGCCTGGGGTTGAGTTGAACCTTCGCGAAGCCTTTCAAATCTTTGACGGGTCGCGGATTGGCAGGATGCAGTTCGCCGACGGTGATTTACATCGGGATCAAATCGGGGACGAGAGCGATGAATCCAACCGCAAGAAATAGTTTGCTTGCTCTGGTAATGAAGGGGATCTTTGTATCCCTGTTGTTTTCAGTCAATCCGCTGTTCGCGATTTCCTATTACGCAGCGCGCCTCGACGACTCAAAAGCGATTTACTTCACGCCAGACAATTTCGCGGTGAAGGGCGACGGCGTTGCGGACGATTCTGCCGCTTTGCAAGAGGCTATTAATAAGGTTCAGGAGAAAACGAACCAGGGAATTTTGTTCATTCCGTCGGGCCGTTACCGTGTAACCAAGACCATCTATATCTGGCCAGGAATTCGGTTGATTGGTTTCGGGACGACGCGGCCGTTGCTGCTTCTCGCCGCAAACACGGCGGGATTTCAGCACGTCCCCACCTATATGGTGTTCTTTGCGGGCCGTCGGCCGAGTGCAGGCGGCACGGTGCCCGATGCGTCTCCGGGCACATTTTATTCGGCGATCAGCAATATCGACTTTGACATACAAGATGGAAATCCGGGCGCGGTTGGCGTACGCGCGCACTACGCTCAGCACTGCTTTCTCGCGCATATCGACTTTCACATTGGCTCAGGGCTAGCCGGAATTCACGATGGCGGCAACGTCGCGCAAGACGTGCATTTCTACGGGGGTCAGTACGGCATCTGGACGCGCAAGCCGTCGCCCGGATGGCAATTCACAATCATCGACGCGACGTTTGAGGGGCAGCGCGAAGCAGCCATCCGCGAGCACGAAGCCGGGCTTACGCTCATCCGTCCTCAATTCAAGAATGTTCCAACGGCGATTTCCATCGATCCCCACTACTCGGACGAGTTATGGATCAAAGATGGTCGCATGGAGAATGTGAGCGGCCCCGCCGTCGTTATCAGCAACGAGAAAAATGCGCGAACCGAGATCAACATGGAGAATGTTGCCTGCGCCAATGTTCCCCTCTTCGCTTCTTATCGCGACAGCGGCAGGTTTGTATCCGGTCCGGCAAAGATTTACGAAGTGCAAACCTTCTCGCATGGCCTCCATTATGAAGACATGGGCGTAGTTCCCGCTATTGAAGATGTCTTTACGACGACGACACTGAATGCCTTACCTAAACCTATCCCATCCGATATCTTGGATCTCCCTCCGATCGAAACCTGGGTCAACATCCGGACTCTTGGTGCGGCCGGCGATGGCGTGACAGATGACACGGAAGCGCTTCGGAAGGCCATTGCGCAGCATCGGGCGATTTACTTTCCGTCGGGACAATATCGTGTGACCGACACTGTCTCGCTCCGGACGGATACGGTTCTCATCGGCCTCCAACCAAGCGTTACGCGAATATTGCTTGCGGATTCGACTCCGGCCTTTCAAGGTATCGGCAGCCCCAAGCCGCTGCTCGAAACTCCCAGGGGAGGAACGAATATTGTGACCGGCATCGGACTCTACACTAATGGAGTCAATCCGCGCGCGGTAGCCGCGAAGTGGGCAGCGGGCAAGGATTCGATGATGAACGACGTGCGTTTCCTGGGCGGTCACGGCACCGTCGATCCAAACGCTAGCGCGGAGGAAAGTGCGAAAGGTTGGAAGCTCATCTATAACGATACTCATACCGCCGATCCCGATCCGCGGCGGCGCTGGGACTCACAGTATCCAAGCCTCTGGATTACTGGCGGCGGCACTTTCCTCGACATCTGGACTCCGAGCACATTCGCGCAGGCGGGCCTGCTTATCTCTAACACATCTACTGAAGGAAGAATTTATCAGCTATCTAGCGAGCATCACGTTCGCAACGAGGTGATTCTCGACCACGCGTCGAACTGGCAGATCTATGCTCTGCAAACCGAAGAAGAGCGCGGCGAGAGCGGCTTAGCGCTACCGCTCGATATTCGAGATTCGAGCAACATTACTTTTGCGAATTTGCACATGTATCGCGTCGTGAGTAGTTATCAGCCGTTTCCGACTGCGGTCACAGTCAGGAACTCACGAGACATAAGCTTTCGCAACTTACATTGCTATAGCGATAGCAAAGTATCGTTTGATAACTCGCTTGTCGATCAAGGTAATAACATCGAGTTACGACAACGCGAATTTGCTTGGCTGACGATTTCTGGCCACACTCCGCAAAAACATGCCACCGATTCCTCGCCGATTCTGGAGCAAGATGCGAAGGTTGAAAAACTTGCGGGCGGCTTTTTCAATATTTCCGGTGGCGCTGTAGATCGCTCCGGAGACGTATATTTCGTGGATGCTCAGCGGCAAACTATTTACCGTTGGTCGGTTGCCAGTCGCCAATTATCCAAAGTTCGCGATAATCCCTTGCGCCCGGTGCAATTGTTTTTCGATAACGCCGGTGATTTGATTGTTATTTCTTACGATGGGGATGGAACGGTTTACAGCTTCCGGCCGGGCGCGCCCGACGACAATATTACCTTACTGAAAGCCGTGCCCACCGCGCCGCGACCGGGAATGACACCCGTTCTCGCTGTCGACTACTGGAGAAACGAAAACGACTTTCTCACAGCCATTTCTGCCCCAAAGCCCTTTCAATTCGTGTCTCCAGATGGCAGCACCTTTTTCCCTGCGGGAGCGGACTTCGTGACTGGCGAACTCTACTATGGATCCAAACTCAATGATGCGCTCCGAACTTTTGGTCTAGCACCCGCCATCTCCGGTAAGCCTTTCTACGTCTCTGATGAGTCCGTGGAAAAAACCTATGTCGGCAGCGTCGGCGACGACGGGTCTATAACAAACTTGCGGCTCTTTGCTGAGCAGGGTGGGGAAGGACTTGCGGTAGACGACAAGGGAAATGTGTACATCGCTGCAGGCCAGGTGTTGGTCTACAGTCCGTCAGGCGATCTCATCGACACAATTGAAATTCCGGAACGGCCTTCTCAGCTACTATTTGGGGGCGCTGACGGCCGTTCATTGTTCGTCCTTGCACGCAGCTCGTTGTATGTCGTTCGAACCGTAATAGAGGGTCCTAAGGCGGCGCACCAATAATTGAGCGAGGGTCTTATAGCAAGGCCAAGGAAGGAGCACTCATGACAGATAGCCGGTCGCGCCGAAGGTTTCTAGGAATATCCGCGCTGGGATTGGCGGGAACGTTTGTTCCTAAATTAGCGCAGACTGCGGATGCGGCGACCGACGGGCCAATGCCGAGCAGCGGATCGGCGATTTCCGTTTGGGTTACGTCAGGCGATAAGCGTTTTGCGAGCGCGCCTCCGCTGGCTTGGCAGCCTGCAACGGAGACGCCGACCGCCGATCATCTTAGACTCAACCCTAATTTAAGGTTTCAGGACATCCTGGGGTTCGGTGCCGCGTTTACCGACGCCGCCTGTTACACATTTAATCGGCTCTCATCCGAAGCGCGAGAACAACTCTTTCACGAGCTGTTTCATCCGTCGCAAATGGGGCTAAGTGTGGGTCGCATTTGCGTGGGTGCGAGCGACTATTCGACAAAGGTTTACAGCTTTGATGAGGGGGCGCCTGATCCGACACTATTGCGATTTTCGATTGATCACGATCGCGAATACATTCTTCCTATGCTGCGCCAGGCGCGCCAGGCGAATCCCGACTTGTTCCTTTTTTCTAGTCCGTGGAGTCCACCAGGATGGATGAAGTTCAGTGGCACGATGCTGGGCGGTTCGATGCGGAAGCACTATCTACCGACTTACGCGCAGTATTACCTGAAGTTTCTTCAAGGTTACGCGGCTGAAGGCATCCCGGTGCAGGCCTTAACGTCGCAGAACGAAGTTGACACTGATCAGGATGGCAAGATGCCCGCATGTATCTGGCCGCAGGAAACTGAGATTGAATTTATCCGCGACCATCTCGGTCCGCTCCTGGAAGGCAACGGGATGCCAGTCAAGATATGGGTGCTGGACCATAACTATAATCTCTGGGGACGTGCGATATGCACGCTGGGGGACACAAAGCTTCGCGAATACGTTAATGCCGTGGCGTGGCATGGCTACTATGGCACTCCCGACATGATGACCAAGGTGCAAGATGCCTATCCCGAAGTGGAAATGCATTGGACCGAAGGCGGTCCGGACTACACCGATCCCGGATATTTAACGGATTGGTGCAAGTGGGCGGGAACCTTCAGCGATGTGCTCGGCAACTGGTGCCGCTCCATCACTGCATGGAATCTGGCTCTTGATGAGCAGGGACGGCCGAACATTGGACCCTTTCCCTGCGGAGGAGTGGTGACAATTAACTCGCAAACGAGGGAGATTACTCGCAGCGGGCAATATTGGGCCTTTGCTCATTACGCCAGCGTTATTCGCCGCGGAGCACGCCGCTTCGATTCGCAAACTACGGTCGCCAACCTACAGCACGTAGCCATTGAAAATCCCGACGGTCAGCAGGTGCTCGTCGTGACCAATCCCGGCGCAGCCAAAACGGTTGAAATTCGCCTCGCGAGCATGGCGGTCTCAGTAGCATTGAACCCAAATTCAGTTACTACGCTGGCGTGGCGCCAATAGGTTGGGACAGGTTGATCGACGAACTGTAGAACAGCCAGAATTTGAAACATTGGCAACACAGCGCGGTTGCCGTAAAAATCTTCCCCTCACGCAAGCTCGCGACCCGTCTCACCGCCTCGCGCATCCTCGTAAGAAGTACAGACTTGGCCGTCAAGCGGAGATGAGACCGGTAAGTCCTTTGTTTTGGCGGAAGCGTGCGCGAGTCGAATCTGCCAATAAACGACAAACAAACGACATGGCAGAGCGCAGTTGGCATTCTTAGTACTTGTCAGTCATTGCAGGGTAAACAACTGATTTCCGAAATGATTTTTGCCGGGTCAATAGGCGGCGGCTGTCGGCCGTCGACACGGGAGGGTGACATGACCCCTCAAACTTACGGCAAAGGTTTGAAATTGGAGTATGCCGAAGAATTCGAAAGATGAAGAGCCTGCTCCGCCTGCCACACTCGCAGAAGTTGAAGTGATAGTGGAGTCCCCTGAGCAGGGTTAAGAAGCGCAAGATTAGCCATGCTTGAACCACCTTTGTTTGTAAAGCCAGGATGAAAGCCTGCGGCATCCGCGCAGCAGGCTACCCATCTGCTAAGCCGCATTCTTCTCCTAAGCTCTAATTTTAGCGCGCCGTGCCTTTTGTGCCGCCGCGATCTCTCTGCGGCCTGCCGCCGACATGGTTCGCTTGGGAGTCGACTCTGGTTTCGCCTTTCTCCCACTCATTACGTTCGTAATTTGTGAGGCCAACCGCACCAAGTCACACTGGCGTTGCCGGTGGGGGAGTTTGTGCAGTCAGCGCTAAAAGCTCAGCTACCATCGCTACTTGTCGCGGTTAAGTGGCTGGTTGGGATTGCTTTGTTTGGCTCTCCTACCTCCAGTTCCGCGCAAATACCGACGCTGCGTACCATTGACACACTTCGAAGTTTCTATGCCCGGAAACAAGCAAAATGCGAGCCATGGTGCGGCCGTCTGGATCTATAACCCAGGTTTAGATTTAGTCGTGGGATGCGGCGCGTGGTCGATTCCGTTACTACTGCTCGCCTATTTCTCTTCTGCCGCTAGCACACTCACGTGGTCCTTCCTCTTCTACATACTGGCGTTGTTCTTTAATTATCCGCATTACATGGCGACCATCTATCGCGCCTATCACACCAAGGAGGATTTTGAAAAATACCGGATCTTTACCGTCCACATCACGCTGCTATTGGCGCTGACTATAGTTTTTTCGCACTTCTGGATTCGTGCTCTGCCTTGGATCTTCACTGTCTATCTTACGGCAAGCCCCTGGCACTATAGCGGCCAGAACTACGGCCTGTTCATGATGTTTGCCCGCCGGGCTGGCGCGCAGCCCACAACCCTTGAGCGGCGTGCCCTTTACGCTGCATTTCTGATCTCCTACGCAGTCTTGCTGCTGAGCCTCCACACCGGCCCTTCTGGCGATCCCCTGTTCGTCTCGCTCAATATCCGCGAGACGATAAGCTCGCGAGGCCAGCTCGTGCTCGCCATCGCATTTGTGACATGCTCCGTTCTCGGCTTGTCCCGGCTTATCTCGCAGGCAGGCTTCCGCAGAATGATTCCGTCGCTTACCCTGTTTTCCACTCAGTGCGTCTGGTTCCTGTCGCCTACCCTGCTTTCGCTGCTGGAACATTTCCAGGTTCCGCGGAGCCGCTATAGCACTGGTGTTCTCGCTGTAATGCACTCTGCGCAATACCTCTGGATCACCAGTTACTACGCGAAGCGAGAAGCAGCGACCACTCCGAACCGGCCCTGGCGTCCCTTTTCTTACTTTGCGATTCTCGTTGTCGGCGGCATCGCACTCTTCATTCCCGGCCCCTGGCTCTCGAGCCTGGTGTTCCATTTTGATTTCACGCGGAGTTTCTTGCTCTTCACCGCCCTGGTGAACATTCACCACTTTATCCTTGACGGTGCGATCTGGAAATTACGGGACGGACTTATCGCCACCTTGTTGGTAAGTTCACGCGCCCAGATTTCGAGCAGCAAGCTTACTGAGGGCGCGCGTGTGGCAGGGAGCAGGACGATGACAGCATTACGCTGGATGGCGGGAGCGAGTTCCGCTGCACGCGCTCTGCGAGTGGGAACAGCTGCAGTCCTGCTGGTCTGGGGTTGCGTCGATCAAGTGCACTATTACTTCGCCCTGCACAGCAGTGATCTCACCGATCTGAAACGTGCGGCTTCCCTGGCTCCTTACGACACTCCTCTTGAGGTGCGCCTGGCGCGTCAGGCGCTGGCGGAGGGCGACCCTCAGGACTCTGTCGCTGCCTGGCAATACGCGATCAGGGCTAACCCCTCTGATCCGGCTCCCCGCGATGCGTGGCTGAGATACCTGACCCAGGAGAAACGGCTCGACGAGGCATATCAGCTCACCGGCAGTTGGCTCAAGCTCGCTCCCCGGGATGTATCTCTACTGGTAAATCATGGCATCCTCGCCCAGCAATTCGGACATGCCGATGAAGCCGAAGTGAACTGGCAGAAGGCTCTCACGCTCGACCCGTCGCAGGCCGATGCCGATCTCTATTTAGCCGCAGCGTTGGAAAAGCAAGGCAAGCTCGAGGATGCCATCGTTCACTACGAAGCGTTCCTCACAAAGGTGGTGCAAGAGCCCAAATCCAGCCTCCCGCCTGTGGACAGCGTAATCAACGTGGTGCTCCAGTTGGCGGATTGCAACGCCCGCGCGAATCACCTCGATTTGGCGTTGCGCTACTACAAAATGGCGCGCGTCCTCGCGGCTCAAACGAAGGAAACGAAATTAGAGAGCTTTGCCAACGTAGCGGAAGCCTCACTACAGGCGAAGCGCGGCGAAACCGGCAAGGCGCTGCCCCTCTATCAGACGGCGCTTCAGCTCGATGCCGGACTCGACGACCAACGCAGCGAGGCCGTTGATTGGTACCAATACGCTATGTTCTTGCGAGACACGGGGTTTCCGGCACGTTTTGTCTACGCGAGTCTGCTCAAGTCCCAATCGTTGTTGCGTTCCGATGCCAACGGTCAGGAAGCTGCAGTGATCCGAATCCGCCAAGAATTGGAGCGGCAACTTGGTCCCCAGGCTTCCGCCATCAGCCGCAATCCTGACCCAATCCTGCACGAGGCGCTTGAGCTAAAGCGTTAACGACATTGCGAGCGGTAAGGCTCGCGCGAACGTTTTGCAGGTGAGAACCGGGCAGGGAGCCGACGCCGTCCGCGTCCGGGCGCTCGCCCGCTTACAAAGGTGAACCGGAGTAAGAGCCTACGGGATAGTCATCCTGCTATTGAGTAGCTTTCGCGGCGCTGAAGCGCTGCGCCACCCAAAATCAGAGGCAGAATATGGGCCTCTCGTTGCGGTTCTGACCTACTTCGCCGTCACCAGCGAATGCGTGATCGCATGGACTGAGAGCGCAATGCGATTCTGCACTCCTACTTTGCGCATTAGTTTCGCTACGTGCGCTTTTACGGTGCGTTCTTCTATGCCCAGGGCGGAGCCGATTTCTTTGTTCGAGCGGCCGGCTACCAGCATCTCAAGGACTTCTTTTTCGCGGTCGGTGAAGGTGATGCGGCCGGCGGGGAAGATGCGTCCTGGTGACGCGCTTACTCGTTCGATGAAAGTTGAGAGTACGCGGCGCGGAGCCCAGACGGAGCCTTGATTCACGATGCGAAGAGCTTGGATGAATTCGGCGGGCGAAGCGGCTTCGTCGACGTAGCCTTTGGCGCCGGCGGCAATGGCTTTGAGGACGCTTTCATCGTCCATGCCGGAACCGGTTACGATGATGCGCAGATCGGGACGGACGGCCTTCATGCTGGCCATGATGTCGTAGAGGTTCTGGCCGCCGCGATTGCCGAGCAGGACGAGATCGATGTTGGGCAACTGGCTAAGATCGGCCAGCGCGGCGGAGACCAGTTCGAGATCAGGTTCGGTATCGAAGAGGGCCCGGAATCCGACAAAGCGCAGTGGATCGCTCTCCACTACGGCGACACGTATCAGCGGCTTTCTGGCGACGGCAGCTTTCATCAGTGTTCCCTGTTTCCCTGTTAGGATTGCATCCTGTTCAAGATTGCCTGAAGCGGCAGAGAATTGAAATGATTGGTAAGGCAGACAAATTACCGGGGTAACCCCCAAAGTTTGGCCTTGTTTGGTGACAGAGGAGGGTTTGGCAGTGAGTCGAATGGGAATGCAGCGATATTGGGCGGGGATTCTGGCGGTAGGTGTTTTGGGAGCGGGGCTGGCCGGGGCAACAGCGTCGGCGTCGGCTCAGACGGCCGAGCAGGCGCCGCCTCCGGCCGCGTCCACCTATAAGCCGAATTTTCCCGGCGATCCGGCCCGCTCCGATTCAGAGGCGCAGGCGCTCGGCTACATGCGTGTGGTGCTAAGGGCCCAGAGAGAATATAAGAAGCGCCATGATAAGTACGCGCCTTCGCTCCAGGCGCTGGCGGGAACAGGATCGTTCACCAAACGGATGGCGGCCACGACCGACCGCGGCGATTACAAGGCCAGCTTTCGAGTGCACGAGGATGGTTTTATTTTCACCATGACGCCTAACCACATGGACAGCGAGCACCGCTCGTTTTATGCCGAAGAGGATGGTGTCATTCACGCGGACGATCAGAAGGCTGCCGACATGAGTTCGCCGAAGATCAGGTGAGAAGAAGCAGGAAAGTCTAAGAGCAGGAAGTCCAAAGGCAGGATCTGGGGCAGGAAAATCCAGGGCGGGAACATCCCAAGCGGAAACCAAGATCTAAGCAGAAGCGGAATCGTTCTGTTTTCCGCCAACGCCCATTCAGACCCTTCGCAGACCTGCGTTATTCCTGAGAAGTAGTGGTTGGGTTGGAGCGCGTTTCGTCGCGATTCTCGTCGCCGCGATGCTTATCGTCTTCGTCATCGGGAGCAGTTTCGGACTGCACGGTGTGGACCTGATCCGCGATGCGGCGAGCGGGCATGGGACCGGCGTCGGTATGGCGCCGAAGTTCCCGGACAATATCTTCATGGCCACTGGCGGCATAGTCGTTTTGCAGGCGTGTCAGGGCCTCGGCGAGAATGTCGTGGTGATGGAGGTTCTCCAGGCCTGGTTCGCGCGTGATATTGAGCCACAGGCGATGCAGCAGTTCGACGTCCTCATTCTTCATGGTGGGCGTGTGCGGGCCGATGCGGAAGGTGTCGACTTTGCCGTTGGGGTGAACGATCTGCAGCAGAAACTGCTGTTTCGGTTCGGGTATGGCTTCCCAGGTGGTGCCCAGGTTGAAGGCTTGCTCGGCGGTGGTCATTTTGCTGGAAACGCCAGCGACTACAGAGGAGGAGTCAAGATTGTGCGCCGTCTGTGAAATTGCCGACCAGGGGTCGCGCGCCGGTACCACGAGCAGCGAGATCTTCTTCCCGAAACTCTCTGCAATCGAAACCGCGCGTGTGAACAGAGTCTGCTCGTAATCGTCGAAAATCTGCTCGGTGGCAAGCCCGTAAGCGGCACTCCCAAACTGGCTGATGCGAGCGCTCATTACGACCACTTCCTGTTCTTTCGTGTCGGTGTGCTCGAGCGCCCAGCGCAGGTGATTCATGGTGTTGTAATCGCGAATAGGCACCAGCACATTGCCGGCGCGGATACCGAGCAGATCGCGTCCGACCGTCTCGCTCTGTAACAGTTGAAAATGATCCTTCATTTGCTGCTTGGCGAGCGCGTATTTTTTCCGGTTCGTGTGCTCCGAGACCGTAAAGATCACGAAGAAGACGACCGAGAACGAGACACCAGCAACCGTAGCGACGGACTTGGTAGCCAGGTTCACGAGGGCGGTCGCGAGTAGAACGAGAAAGACGGAGAGCAGACCGATGGGGATCTCGATTCCGGCGATGGTTACATTCGGCGGAACTTTCCAGCCGCGCGCTCCCTTGTACTTAAAACGCAGAACCAGCATGGAAAGACTGTTAAAGGTGAAACTCCATATCACCCCGAAGGCGTAGGCTTCGCCGAGCACATAGACATCGCCGCGACTCGCGAGAATGGTCAGGATCTGCAACAGGACGACCAGGTTGATAATGCGGGAACTCGTCCCGTATTTGCGGTGGGGAAGGCGAAACCAATCGGCGAGGACGCCGTCTTCCGAGACGCGGTTCAGAACGCCGTTGGAGCCGATGATGGCGGTATTTACGGCACCGGAGAGAATCAGGAATCCGACCACGACGACGAATGCGCGGAAGATGAGGCGCAGCAACAAGGGCCCCCACATGTACATGGCGAGGCCCGAGATGAGATTGTCTTTGTAAACCGGAACCCGGACTGCATCCGGGATGAGCATGACCGACAACAACGCCGAGAGGCCCGTAAAAACGAAGCTGTAGATGGCAATGACGACGGCGGCGCGTTTCAGATTCTTAAGTTTGGGATGAGCCAGTTCGCGATTGACCTGCGCGAGCGATTCTTCGCCGCTCATGGCCAGCACAGAATGACCGAAGGCGATCAGGATGCCCAGCACTCCAAACATCCTGGCCAGACTTTGTTCGGGAAAGCTGTGCCGAAGAAAACCAAGAGACTCTCTCGAAAAATGAAGATTCTCCGGAGTGGGCAGAGGAACCGGATTGTATCCCGATTTGAATAAAGTGAGCGCCGACCAGCCGAGCAGGATGACCACCATCACCGTAGTGACCTGCATGACGCGAAGCGCCTTTTCGCTGGACTCCTGGATGCCCTTGGTATTTTCCCACCAGTAGTAGATCGTGACGGCGAGCGCGAAGATGACCGACGTCAGATTAACGTTGAGGTGCGGTGTGCCGTTGAAGAGACTGTGGACAGCTCGGGGGATCCAGCCATGGGTGTCGGCGGTGACAAAAGTCTCATTTAGCAGGCCCACGATGTACTGGCCAGCCGATACGCCGGAGATGGGGCCGGTGAGTATGTAGTCGAACATGAGGGCGGATACGCTGAGTTTGGCCAGGGTACCGCCGAGCGCTTCTTTCACGACGCGGTAGACACCGCCGCGGACGAACATGGAGCAGCTTTCTACGTAGACGGCTCGCACCGCGAAGGAAAAAAGCATGACTCCGACGATGAACCAGGGGGCGGACTTTCCGACGGCCTGCTCAGCGATTCCGCAGGCGTAAAAGGCAGAGGAAGCGAGATCGTTCAGCACGATGGCGGCGGCCCGCCAGTAGGAGATGAAGGTGAGCATCACCGAAGTGGCGACGACGATGCGCACCCGATTCGACGGAGATGTGGGCTGAAACGAGGACATACGACTAGGAGTGGTTCTCTTCCTCCCGGCCAAGAAGCATCTTCAGGTCTTCAATCCCGGTAAGCACGATGACAATGAATGAACCGCTAATGCCGATGAGGAACATGGCTTCGAGAATCCGCACCAGCATGGTGACAATCAGCAGACCCATAAGTTGACTATGGTATTTGAAACCGGGCTGGTTGACCAATTATTGATATTGACGGATACGAGCGCGCAGGTGAGAAGGCGAAGCTATCCTCGTCTGCGGAAGCCACTTTGCTATGCTGGCTTGTGCGACGAATCTCTCCCAACGCCTGGCTACTGGTCATAGTGTCGGCTGCCCTGCAAGTTGCAATCTTTCCGCTGCCAAATCTCTACTGGTTGTCGTGGATCGCGGTGGCGCCCCTTTTAGTCGCGATTCTGCGGGCCCGAACGCCCGAGCGCGAAACTCTGCAACTGCAACTCGATGGCCAGCAGCACTTGCTGCCTGCCACACCGTTACAGGGATTCATCCTCGGATACGCATGCGGCATTCTCTGGTTTGCCGGAACCTGCTACTGGATCTTCGACACCATGCACCGCTATGGCGAAATGCCGATTCCAGCAGCCACGCTTGCGCTGCTTTTGTTTTGCCTGTATGTCGGGGTTTATCACGGAATGTTCGGTCTGCTGCTAGCGCTGGTCGCTGGATCGACGCGTGGCGCGGCGAAGGGTGGTGCAGCGAAGGTGGGTTCACCGCTGGCATCCATCCGCCGTGCGCTTGCGGCTGCTCCATTCCTTTGGGTCGCGGTCGAGCTGGCGCGCACGCGGATCACAGCGTTTCCCTGGGAGTTGCTGGGATATTCGCAGACGGCGAATTTTTCTTTAACGCGGATTGCTACCATCGTCGGTGTATACGGGCTCTCGTTTGAAATCATGCTCGTCAACAGCGTGTTCGCGTCAGCCTTTCTGGTGGGGAAGGAGCAGCGCAAGAGCTTGCTGACCGCGGCTTTCGTAGCAGCGGTGATTTTGCAGGCTGGCCAATTACTGGCGCCTGCTCACCTAGCAACCGATCGCAGCGCTCTGCTGGTGCAGCCCAATATTCCCATCCTCGAAGGTGCGGCGTGGAGCAGAGAATATTTTCAGAAGACGCTGCGTGAGTTGACTGACGTAAGCTTGCATCCCTTCGGAGAAAAATCCGGCGGTAACCAGAACGCTCAACATTTCGATTTAATCGTGTGGCCGGAATCGCCTTCCCCCTTCTATACCAACGACCCGCTGTTTCGCGATGCGGTGAGTGCCCTCGCGAGGCAGTCGGGCGATTGGGTCGTCGCGGGGTCTATCGGAATTAATCCCGCAATCCACAGCGGCGGAACCAACTCGCAGATTTTCAACTCGGCTGCGCTGGTCAGTCCGCTAGGCGAATGGGTTGGGCGATACGATAAAGTGCATCTCGTGCCCTTTGGCGAATACTTGCCATTTCCAAGCTTGTTTGCGTTTGCCGGAGGGTTGACGAAAGAAGTAGGAGAATTTCAACACGGAGTCTCGCATGCGCCGCTGGATGCGGGCGGCGAGCGGCTGGCGATCTTTATCTGCTATGAGTCGATCTTTCCCGATGAGGTGCGGCAAGGGCCGTTGCTGGGCGCGCAGGTGCTGGTGAATATTTCGAATGATGGATGGTACGGCGACAGCGGGGCGTGGAAGCAGCATCTGCAACAGACGCAAATGCGGGCTATCGAAAACGACCGCTGGCTGCTGGCCGCGACGAATACAGGGATGACGGCGTCGGTTGATCCTTATGGACGGATCGTCGAGGCGACTCCGCGCAAGGTGCGTACCACACTCGCAGCGCCTTATGCTCTGCGCTCGGGAACCACGTTTTATTCGCGCCATGGCGATTGGTTCGCATTTCTCTGTGCGATAATTTCCATAGGCGCTTTGGTGGTTAGTCGATGGCCGCCGGTCGTTAGTCGTTAGCTAGAACACGCGAACGACGAACGACTAACGTTCGACGACCAGGTAAAGTCAGGTGACAAGCAATGCTAGATGAACTGGAACAGCAATACTCTTCTCTGAAAACCAAAGTTCACGACCTGCGGGAGTATCTTTGACGCGGGTAAACTGCGCCAGCAGTTTGCGGAAATAGAAAAGCAGGCGTCGGACCCGAATCTGTGGTCGAATCCGGAGAAATCTCAGCAAGTGATGCGCGAGCGGAAACGCCTGGAGAGCCTGTTGTCGCTCGAAGGCGACCTTGCGCGCCGAACCGACGATATCGCCACCTATTTCGATCTCGCCGGCGAAGGCGAGAATGTTGAGGGTGATTTGCAGCGCGACCTCGACTCTCTGCGCGAACTTGTCGATCGCGTCGAAACCGAAACGCTGCTTTCGGGCGAGACCGACCCGCTGAATGCGATCGTAACCATTCATCCGGGCGCGGGCGGCACCGAATCGCAGGACTGGGCCGAGATGTTGTTGCGCATGTATCTGCGCTGGGCGGAGCGGCAGGGATTCAAGACCGAAATGTATGACTATCAACCGGGCGAAGAAGCGGGAATCAAGTCGGCGACGTTTTCGGTGATTGGGCAGTACGCGTTCGGCTATCTCACCAGCGAGATCGGCGTGCACCGATTGGTGCGGATTTCACCGTTTGATCAGGCGAAGCGCAGGCATACTTCGTTTGCCAGCGTCTATGTTTCTCCCGAGATTGACGACAGCATCGAGGTCAACATCAAGCCCGACGATATTCGGATCGATACGTATCGATCTAGCGGCAAGGGCGGACAGCATGTAAACACAACCGATTCCGCGGTGCGGATTACGCATATTCCGACGGGCCTCGTGGCGGCATGCCAGAACGAGCGATCGCAGCATAAGAACAAAGATAAGGCGATGAGCATGCTGCGCTCCAAGCTCTATGAATACGAGTTAGAGAAAAAACGCGAGGTTACAAAGAAGATCGAAGACTCGAAATTGGACATCGATTTCGGATCGCAGATTAGATCGTATGTGCTGCAGCCGTATCGCATGATCAAGGACCATCGCACGAAACTGGAGATAGGGGATGTTGATCGTGTGATTGATGGCGATTTGCTGCCGCTCATGCGGGCGTATTTGCGGATGCGCAGAGGAGAGAAGAAGGCGTAGGCGTTGCATGCAGGTAGGGGCCTTCGACTCGCTATGCCATTCGCTTCGCTCCTGGCTTGACTGCGCTCAGGATGACATTGTTATTTTTCTATGGAGTTAAATGGGAGTTAAGAAAAATGTCTCGCTAAAACCTCCGGCGCTCGGAACCCGCCTGCAGCGCGCTTTTCGCTATGCCGCCGAGAAACATGCAGGGCAAACGCGCAAGCAAACGGCGGTCCCTTATCTTTCCCATCTGATGGCCGTTGCGTCACTGGTACTCGAAGCTGGCGGGGATGAAGATATGGCGATCGCAGCCTTGCTGCATGATGTGGTTGAAGATTGCGGCGGGATGCCGAGGCTGCGCGAAGTCCGCAAACTGTTTGGGCGGCGCGTGGCGCATATCGTGGAAGGGTGCACGGACTCGTTTGGCGAGCCGAAGGCGGAGTGGATCGAGCGCAAGAAGGAGTATCTGCGAGAAGTGACGCATCCCGATGCGGAGACGCGGCTGGTTTCGGCGTCGGACAAGTTGCACAACGTGCGCACAATCTTGAGCGATTACCGGCACGACGGCGAAGCCATCTGGAAGCGGTTCTCAGGTCAAAAGGAAGGCACGCTCTGGTACTATCGCGCCTTGAGCGACGAATTTCAGCGGCGCGGGGCGAACCGGATTACGCGCGAACTCCATCTGGCGGTCGCAGAATTGGCGCTGGTGGGCAAATCATTGGCATGCGGATCGTCGGTAAGCAAATCGAAAAAAGTTCGCAAAGAAAAACGCCGTGTTGATTCGGGGAGATAAATAATGCCGCGAATGCTTGACCTGATCCGCAATTCGCAAGTGCCAGTGAATCTGATGCAATCGGCGGCGCGCGGATCTTTGTCGGTGACTCCGGCGGAGATGATTGAGATTCTTGTCTATCTGGCCTCGCATCACAAACTGTTTGGCGAGCAGGCGCGGATGACATTGGCCGGGTGGGATGAAAAAACCAGTGTGGCCGCGGCCGCCGATCGCGCGACCAGCCCCGAGGTGCTGGGATATTTCGCCGCGATGGGGAATCTAAGAACTTGCCTGCTGCCGGCGTTGGCGGAGAATCCGGCGGTAACCGAAGAGTCGCTCGACGTCTTGGCAGTATCTGGGACACGCTCCGTCGTAGAAATCTTGTTGGCGAGCGAGCGTGTGATGAGTTCTACGCGGCTGCTGCGGGCTTTGCAGTCGAATCCGATCCTGCGTCCGAATGAGCTTGCCGAAATTGGGAAGAAGCTTGCCGACCGGGAAGCCGATACGGCAGCCGACGGTGGTATCGCGGAAATCGAAGCGCCGAATGAGGAGATCGAGAACGCGGTGGCAAAGTATTTGGAGGTAAATGCGAAAGAGTTGGCCGCGGAAAAAGACAAACCATTTCAAGGCGTCGGCATCACCCACGACGAACTGCATTGGCACGAGGCCGAAGCGGTCGAACCGGCAGAGGTCGCGGCAACGAGCGAATCGGCGACTAGCAGTTCTGCGCCGACCGGCCCTGCCGGAACCTCGGCTGCAACTTCGGATGCAAATACGGACGCGATGAGGGCCGCCGCGAAAGCGGCGATTGCCGCGAAGTCCAAGAAGCATCCCGTTCCAGGCGAGGCGAAGCGCGATAGCACGCTGCAGAAGATCGCCAAGCTGGATATAACGGGACGGATTGCGCTGGCCATGCGCGGCAACAAAGAAGATCGGACAATTCTGATTCGCGATTCGACGAAGCTGGTGGCGCTGGCCGTCCTCGATTCGCCAAAGATTAGCGACGCCGAAGTAGAAAAAATCGCGCTGCAGAAAAATGTATTGGAATCGGTGTTGCGCGCGATTCCGATGAAACGCAAGTTTGCGAAAAATTACAACATCATGCGCAACATCGTGTATAACCCGCGCTCGCCACTCGATACTTCACTCGGCTTGATGAAGATTCTGCTGACTCGCGACTTGAAGAACTTATCGGAGAACAAAGAGGTATCGGAAACGATTCGCAAGATGGCGACGCGCATGTTCAAACAGAAACTGGAGAAGAAGGACTAGAAATCAGTAGCCAGTACCTGGTACCCAGTATCGAAAGAGAAGCAATCTTGGAGCAATCCGATCCTATCTACGAGTTGTTATTGCGGGCCAAGACGATTGAGGTGGTGGGATTGTCGCAGAGCCCGATGCGGGCTAGCCACGGGGTTTCCGCTTACATGCAGTTGGCGGGGTACAAGATCGTTCCGGTGAATCCGCAGATTGCGGAGGCGCTCGGCGAGAAGGCATATCCGTCATTGCTCGGTCTGCCGCCTGATATGGTGCCAAAGATCGATTTCGTGGATGTATTCCGCCGGCCGGAGTATGTCGATGAGATCGTGGAGCAGGCGACTCAGTTGAAGATTCCTGCGATCTGGTTGCAGGAGGGCGTGATCAACGAGCGCGCGGCGGAAAACGCGCGAAAGGCTGGAATTTTTGTGGTGATGGACCGCTGCGTTCTGAAGGAGCACCGGACGAGGTTTGGGTAGAGGCGTTCAGGGTGAGCCTGACAGAGGGCATCGCAACCCACATCAAGCATTGCCGCCAGAGTGGAAGCCTCCACCAGCTTGAACCAAAATCACGGTGGCATCGTCGCGCAGACCACAACCGTTGGTAAATTTCCTAACATCTGCCAGCAGGTCATCCGTCGTGACATTGGCGGACTGCATTTCGGCGAGGAGGCGTTCCGCGCCGTATTCTTCGCCAGAATCGGCCCCAGCCTCGGTGATTCCATCAGAATAAAACGCGATGCTCGAATGCTCGCCGAGCGTCATTTCAGTCTCCGAGAATTTGCTGGCGGAAATTCCCAGTGGCAAGCCGTGTTCGTGATTGATCCAGCGGTGGCCGGAGGGCTCGACCAGCAAGGGCGCGAGATGGCCGGCGTTCGCGATGCGGAGAATCCGGGTTGATGGATCGAGTTCAGCGTAGACCATGGTTACGAAGCGGCCGCTGGGAAAATCTTCGATCATCATGTTGTTGAGTTGAGTGAGAACCTCGGCCGGCCCAGATCTGGTTTGCGCGAGCGAGCGCAGCATGCCGCGCGTGGCCGACATGAGCAGGGCTGCTGCCATGCCTTTGCCTGCGACATCGGCGAGGACTAGGCCCCAGCGGCCATTGGCGAGCGGAATGAAATCATACCAATCGCCGCCGACAGAGCCTGCGGGAACGGAAAGGCCAGACACGCGAAATCCCGGGATGAAGGGAGAAGTGCGCGGCAACAAGGCTTGCTGCATGGAGCGCGCTTCTTCGGCTTCGCGGCTCATGCGTTCACGTTGGGCCCGCTCGTCGCCAAAGCGCCGCGCGTTATGAACAGCGACGGCGACGTGATCGCATAATCCCTGCAACAGGCGCAATTGGTCGGGGCAGAAAGCGTTTAGCTCGCAATGAGAAGCGGTGAAGACCCCGACGAGATCACCGTCGCGTTGCAGCGGGATGGCGACCTCGGAGCGCGTATCGGGCTCGCAGGCCACGTAATAAGGATCGCAAGTGACGTCGGGAGCGTAGTGCATCTTGCCGGTAAGCGCGACGTGTCCCACCATTCCGGCGCCTTTTTTGAGGCGGTGGCCCTTGCCGTAAAGGCTGCAGCCACGAACACCCGCCAGCACAAATTCAGGTTCGTCGTGATCGCGAAGATAGAGGTTGATTTCGACGCAGCCGAGCGATGCAGCCACCTCATCGACGATGCGCGGCACGAGTTCCTCAATGTCGAGCGTGGAGGTGATTCGCTGCGCGAATTTCTGCAGGCGCACAAGCTCCGCTAGCCTTTGCTCGGAGGTTTCAGCTAGAGGCGGTCCAGGGAAGCCGGGGTCCATGAGAGGTGCGGTGGACACAACAAAATCCTCCTGCCGGTGGTTTGCAACTAGTGTATGAGATTGAAAAAAGCGGGTTTCAGATTCTCTTTTTGTGGGGTCTTTCCTCAGATTTTGAAGCTTATTTTTTTGCGGTCGGATTTGCGGGCTGACTTGATGCTGGCCCCTTCAGCCGCTTGATTTCTTCGAGGCGTTCGCGAAGACGCTTTTCGACTCCTTCATTCGTGGGGCGATAGTAGACGCGGTCGCGGAGGCTGTCCGGCAGACATTGCATGTCGGCGACCTTGGCTTCGGTGTCGTGCGCGTATTGATAATTCTTGCCATAGCCGAGGCCTTTCATCAGGCCGGTGAAAGCGTTGCGCAAGTGCAGCGGGACGGACTCGGCTGCGGTTTGCTCGACATCCTGCAACACGGCGCTGTAGGCAGTGTAGAGAGCGTTCGACTTCGGCGCGATTGAAAGATAGACAACCGCTTGCGCCAGAGCGAGGTTGCCTTCGGGCATGCCGATGAAATCGACGGCGTCGCGGGCGGCCATGCATAGGGCGAGCGCATTTGGTTCGGCCAGGCCGATGTCTTCGACCGCCATACGGACGACGCGACGGGCGATGTAGAGCGGATCTTCTCCCGCCTCCAACATGCGGGCGAGCCAGTAAAGGCCGGCGTCGGGATCGCTGTTGCGAACCGATTTGTGCAGTGCGGAGATGATGTTGTAGTGCTCTTCGCCGTCTTTGTCGTAGAGCAGAACGCGCTTCTGTAGCGCTTCCCGGATAATGTCATCGGAAAGTGCATTCATGTTGGCTTGTTGCGCCAATGAGACTGCTACTTCGAGTACGTTGTAGGCGCTGCGGGCATCGCCGCTCGAGTAGGAAGCGATTTTGCGCAGCACATCGTCGGAGCCGTCGATGTGCATCTGGCACAGGCCGCGATCATTGTCTTTGAGCGCGCGTTGCAACAGCGTGACGATTTCATCTTCGGTCAACGGCTTCAGCACATAAACGCGGCAGCGCGAAAGCAACGCGGAGTTGATTTCGAACGACGGATTTTCCGTGGTCGCTCCGATCAGGCGAATGCTGCCTTTCTCGACGTGCGGCAGAAAGGCATCCTGCTGGGCTTTGTTGAAGCGGTGGATTTCATCGACGAAGACGATGGTGCGCGTGCCATATTGCCGGGCGCGTTCGGCATCGCTCATGACCTGCTTGATTTCCTTGATACCGGCCAGCACGGCGGAAAATTCGATGAAGTCAGCCTTGGTCATGCGGGCAATGATTTTGGCGAGCGTGGTTTTGCCGGTGCCGGGAGGGCCCCAGAAGATCATCGAAGTGGGATCGTCGCGTTTGATCTGCACCTGCAGTGGCTTGCCGGCGCCGACGAGGTGTTCTTGCCCGACGAATTCGTCGAGCGAGCGGGGGCGCATGCGGTCGGCAAGCGGGCGCCCGCCCGGAGAGCTGGAGTCTTCTGGCGGGATGGGCGCAAACAAATTCATAAGATCATTTCACCACGGAGGCATCTTGTTTTTTCCGTGCCTCCGTCCCTCCGTGGTGAAAACGGTTTCTCGCCGCTTCATACAACACGATGCTTGCCGCGATTCCAGCGTTGAGGGATTCCACTTGCGCGGATTGCGGGATGACCAGCGTCTCGCTCATCTCGCGCAACAATTCGCGGGACAGGCCGGCGCCCTCGTTGCCGATGAAGATCGCTAAGGGAAGCGTCCATGAGATTTTCGGCAGCGGCGTTCCCTGATGCGAAGAGGTTGCAATTAGACGAACGCCCCGCGCTCGCAGAAGCGCGATTAGTTCAGCAGAAGAGACTTGCAGAAAGGGCAAACGAAAAATCGAACCCGCCGAGCCACGCAGAACTTTCGAATTGTAAGGACTGACGGTTCCTTCAGTCAGAAAAATTCCGGCGGCGCCAAAGGCCTCGGCGGAACGCAGGATTGTGCCGAGGTTACCCGGATCTTGCAGGCCAGAGGCCACGACCAGGGGGCCTTCACTCGCCCGGTCGAGCAATTCCGCCAATGAAAACGCCCGCAGTTTGACGAGCGCCGCCACGCCCTGCGGCGCATCGCTCGGCACGATCGAGTTGAAGAGGGCATTCGGCAAAACCAGAGCTTCGGTGCGGGAGTTGACTTGGGGCAAAAGTTTTTCGGCGAGAGGACGCGCTGCTTCGCTGAAGAATATGCTGCCGAGATCGAGGCCGCTGCGCAAGGCTTCTTCGAGCAGTTTGACGCTGTCGATGGCACACTCGCCGCGGGCCGTGAGTTCCGCACGGCGGAAGGCCACGCGCAATTCTTTTAGCCGCTGATTGTGGCGGCCTGTGACCGGGCGGAGACGGTCGGGTCCAGTGCGAGTTGACGCGGGCTTCGCCTCCGGCTTCATCGGTTAGTTCCGAGATCAGGATGTATGGTACATTTCATTATTTATACCGACAACGTTTATACCGAAGTTCATACCGGCAGCATCGATGCCGACCACGATGATACCGGCGAGGAGCACGCCGACAAGATTCTAGCTGTCCGTCCGAGGGGGAATAGAGTGCGCGCGGAAATCCTGAAGATTCATGCCGATACGCCCGAGGTTTCGCTGATTAAGTATGCCGCCGAGCAGATTCAGGCCGGGCAGGTCCTGGGCATGCCGACGGATACGTTTTATGGCCTGGCGGCCGATCCCTTCAACCTGCGCGCGGTAGAGCGCGTGTATGAAATCAAGTCGCGTCTACGGCACAAGCCTTTGTCACTACTGATCGAGAATGTTGACCAGGCGGAAGAATTTGCGCGTCCCTTACCCGACGACTTCCATCTGCTGGCGCGCCGTTTCTGGCCTGGGCCGCTGACCATGATTGTGCCGGCGGCGTCGCATCTGCCGCTCAAGGTTACCGCGAATACAGGGAACGTCGCACTGCGGGTGCCGGCGTCGGAGATTCCGCTGGCGGTGGTGCGGGCGGCGAAGATTCCGATCACCGCGACCTCCGCCAATCTGAGCGGCGCGGCGGAATGTACGACCGCGGAACAGGTGCGCGACCAACTCGAAAATCGCATCTCGCTGATCGTGGACGGAGGGAAGTCTCCGCGAACCATGTCATCAACCATCGTGCACTTCAGAGAAGATGGCACGTGGCAGATTCTGCGCGAGGGCGCGATTCCCGCTAAAGAGATTATCGAGGCGTTGTCGTAAGGCGGCGTTCAGCGCTGAGCATTCAGAACTCAGGAAAGCCGACTGAGGGCTGAGCTCTGGCGGTTGCACTCCTAAAGCTTGGAAACCTGAGTTCAAATTGAAGATGGCCGAAGATCACAATGCATCTACTCCCCAAAAATCTTACCGAACGCGACCGGGCCTGCTTTTGGCGCTGGCGGTGTTGGGAGCGCTGCTTTTATTTTTCGGCATTACCGGGTCGCGCATCGTGCGGGCCGCCGGCGAATCACCCGCCCATAAAGCCGATGTGATTATCATTTTCGGCGCCGCCGAATATTCCGGGCGCCCTTCGCCCGTATACAGAGCGCGCCTCGACCATGGTTTCGAATTGTTTGATAAAGGACTGGCCCCGGTAGTGATTACGACAGGCGGGGCGGCGCAGGATCCCGAGTTTAGCGAGGGCGGAGTCGGTCGCGATTATCTTTTGCGTCGCGGCGTTCCGGAACAGGCCCTGATTGCCGAGACCCAGGGCTCCGACACGGCGCAGTCGGCGGCGCGCGTGGCCAATATCATGCGCGTCAATGGCATGCGCAGCTGCATTGCCGTGAGCGATGCCTTCCATGTCTTCCGCATTCGCGCCTTGCTGGAGCACGAAGGCGTACAGGTCGAGGTGGCCCCGAGACCCGAGTCGCGCCCGCGACATATGTGGGATCGCTTCGGGGCGGTGATGCGCGAGGCGGCGAGTTATCTGGCGTGGAAAGCGGGCTGGTCGTGAGGAAGCGTTCAGCAATCAGTCGACTCGCGCTGATTGCTGAGCGCTGAACGCTTCCTACCACCCCATCTTTTCGCGCAATGCCGTGACATGCGCCACGTGATGGCGTCCATGCCAGGAATACAATGCCAGATTTTTCTCCAGCGACATTGGACCCAAATCGGGATGGCGGAAGGTGCGTTGCCAATCTGCGTCGGTGAGTTTGCGCAGCATCAATATCCAAATCCAACGCTGGTGCAGGGAATCGAGCAGGGCCAGCGATATCTCGATGGGAGCTTGCTTCGCCTCGGGCAGTTCCGCCCATAGATCTTCCATGTAGGGCTTAACGGTGGGATTGTCTTCGGTGAGCGCCAGCTTGCAGCGAATATAGGAGTTCATGTGGCTATCGGGAACGTGATGCGCCAATTGGCGCAGAGTCCAGCCGCCATCGCGATAGGGAGTATTCAGCTGTTCGTCTGAAAGCTCGCTGAGCGCGGCACGCAAGCGGGCGGGAGTCTGTTCGATGTCGGTAAGGCATCGGTGTTTTTGTTCGGCAGTAAGCGGCCCGGAGTAGGAAAATTTTCCAATCGGATAACGCGGGTCAGGCATGAATTTCCCTCCGAAGAGGTAGATGATTATGCGGTGAAACGAGGTGCAGAAAATGGAGCGTCAATAGGCCGCGAGCTGTGCGCAGAAATTGATGCCCAGAAGAACGCCGACTATCTCACCATGGCGAGGATGCGGACGGGAGCTTCGCCCGGCTTCTTGTTTTTCGCAGGAGCGACGATGATGAGCGATCCCGTCGAGGGCAGCGAAGTGAAACTTGCGGTTCCTTCGACCACATAGTTGCCGTGAAGGGCGAGTTGGGTGGCGAGCGTGCGGTCGGAAGCGATGCCCACAGGTGTCTCAACCGCAAAGCCGATGGTGTCGCGAGCCTCGACCAGGAATAAAGCCGCATCGCGCGCAATTGGAAGGGGGAAAGATTGCCGCGCCGCGGGCGCATCGCTGGCTGCGCCATTGTCGCGCCCATCTGCGCGGCGGATGGCGACAACGGCTCCCGGTGGAATGATGCCATACTGCGCTTCCCACGCGGCGATATCGTCGAGAGAAATCTGCGGGCTTGCTTCGGAAGCGCTCTTCAAATCCATTACTACCAGCGGGGCGACCAGGCGCTCGGGCGGAATCTGGCCGGCGGTCCAGGTGCCCGGAATGATCGCGGCGGGAGCAATGATGCGGGTTCTGGATTCCGAAGGCTCGAGCGATGTTTCGAGCGACGTCGCGTGTTTAGCGGTCGCGTTTGGTCCGTCCGTCAGATCAACAACATGGGAGTAGCGATCCTGCTGGTGCGCGCCGGGGCGCCGGTCGGCGAACAGCAGAATGGCGAGCACGAGCGCGTAGGCGATGATGAAACTGCGAATCCGCATTCCATTCCTTGGCAGGAAGTAAATAAGAGTTAGATGCTGTCTTTTATTGTTGCCTGCAGGACCCTGAAATTCAATTGCCGGTTGTACATGCCCCGCGGGATGGTTGCGAAGTTCACTGGAAATTGCAGGCCTTTCGCCGGAAACTTTCGTTTTCTTCCGGCGATTACGTTGGGTGTTGCTGCGGGTTACAATACAGTTAACTCGTCACAACAGACTGGATCAATGTTCGGCCGCGAAGAAAAAGTTTCCGCCCTCCGGCTCACCGCCGTGCAATACGTCGTCGTGTTTATTTTTCTGCTGCTAGCCTATGGGCTCTGGCGGCTGCAGGTGATGCACAGCGACGAATACGCTTTGCTGGCGGAGAAAAACCGGGTTCGCAATGTGCCGATTCTCGCGCCCCGCGGCAAGATTCTGGATCGCGAAGGCCGCGTCATTGTCGATAATTATCCTTCATTTTCCGCGCTGTTGTTGCGCGATTCCACGCGCGATCTGAATGCCGACGCCGAGGCGATCGCCCGAGGCCTGCACTTGAATCCCGATGAAGTGCGGCTGCGTGTCAGGCGCTTCGCGTCGATGCCGCAGTATCAGCCGATCATTCTGAAAGAAGACATCACGCCCGATGAACTGGCGTTCATCGAAGCGCACAAAAACGAACTGCCCGAACTTGAAACCATCATGGCGCACCGGCGGCTCTATCCGCGCAACGGTTTCATGGCACACCTGATTGGCTATGTCGGGGAAGTCACCGAAGACATGCTGAACCAGCCGCAGTTCGAGCTCTATACGCCGGGCGACGTGGTGGGCGTGAGCGGAGTCGAAAAACAATACAACAATATTCTGATGGGCAAGAACGGATCGCGGCGCGCGCTGGTGAATAGCCACGGAAGGGAAGTTGGACGGCTCGATGAAACTCCTGCGGAGCCGGGCAAGCAGCTCAAGCTGACGGTGGATCTCGATCTGCAGATTGCAGCGGAGCAGGCGCTGGAGGGAAGGAACGGCGCCGTGGTAGCGATGAATCCGCGCACTGGTGAAATCCTAGCGATGGTGAGCCGGCCGACGTTTGATCCCAATGATTTTGCGGTGAAGATTTCACGGGACGAGTGGAACAAGCTGGTCGATGATCCTGACCATCCGCTGCTGAATAAGGCCATTCAGGCGCAGCTGGCGCCGGGGTCGGTATTCAAGATCATTATGGCGACGGCCGGTTTGCAGGAAAGAGTCGCGCAGGATCTCCACGTAAATTGTGCCGGCGGCGCTACTTTCTATGGTCGCTACTTCAAGTGCTGGGTGCTGACCGAGCATCGGGTCCACGGGCCAGTCGATATCAGCAAAGCTATTTATCAGTCTTGCGATGTGTTCTTTTACACACTGGCCGAAAGACTGGGCATCGATCGCATCGCCAAATACGCCACGGCCTTTGGTCTCGGACAGAAGACCGGCATCGATCTGCCGCAGGAAGTCAGCGGAGTAATGCCTTCCGAAGAATGGAAAATCCGCAACTTCAAACAGAAGTGGTACGCGGGCGAAACCATTTCGGTCGGCATAGGTCAGGGCGCGGTGGCGACTACGCCGATTCAGTTGGCGCGTGCGATTGGCGCGATCGCCAGTGGTGGATTGCTGCAGCGTCCGCACGTAATTAATCCCAGCGAACTGCCGGCGAATATTGTGCCGGCGGGCGCTACGCCTGGCGAAACGCGCGTGCCGATCGATCCGGCGAACTGGGAACTGATTACCGACGCCATGGCGAATGTGGTCTCGCCTATTGGGACGGCGAACAGCGCGCATTTGCAGGGCATTGATTTTGCGGGCAAGACGGGGAGCGCGCAGACCATCAGCAATATGGCGAAAGCGCGCGTCGCCAACGGGAAGGCGAAATTCAAAGATAACGGGTGGTTCGCCGGCGTCGAACCGCGCCGCGACCCCGAGATCGTTGTCTGCGCGCTGCTCGAAGAGGGCGAGCACGGATATCTGGCGGCGCGGGTTGCGTCACAAGTCATTAAGGCCTACGTCGAAAAGCAGCGGCGGCAACCGACCAAGGTAGCGGGCTCGTCCAGCGGCAAAGTAGAGATTGGCGCGGTTTGGACGGACTCCGCTAGCGACGGTGATAATGCGGAAAGCGCTAGCGAAAACCATCTCCACGCCGGGCGCTTCCTCGTCGACGTAGCGCGCAAGCGAGCGCCACTGGCGACGGCTGCGCCGGGTATACACTAGCTAACCTTACCCGCTGCTTGCTTACCTGTGCTCGTGATACGTTAAATCTGCAATGAAGGCCGCTGCCAAACTGGCTCTCGAGGCCGCTACCGGGCGCGGAGCAACTTACGCCGACGCCCGCGCCGTCGCGATCCGCAACCGCTCACTGACTACCAAGAACGGACGCGTGGGCCATGCCTCCGATTCTGAATCGCTCGGCATCGGTGTGCGCGTGATCGCGGACGGTGCGTGGGGATTTGCGGCGTCTGCTGATCTGGGCCGCGCTTCGCTGGAGGTTGCAGCCGCGCGAGCCGTCGAAATTGCGCGCGCCTCGGCGCAAGTAAAGCGCGAAAATGTTCGGCTGGCTCCGGAACCGGCGGCGGTGGCGGAATGGACTACTCCGTACAAGATCGATCCGTTTAGCACTTCGGTCGAGCAGAATCTCGATCTGCTGATGAAGGTCGATGCGGAGATGCGCGCCGTTGCCGGAGTCACGCTGGCTGAAACCGGCATGAACTTTCAGCGCGAAGAGTCGTGGTTCCTTTCGTCCGAAGGCGCGGACATTCACCAGACAAAATATTCCACGGGCGCGGGCTACACCGCCTATGCCTTTGCCGGTTCTGAGATTCAGAAGCGGTCGTATCCGAATTCGTTTGGCGGGCAGTGGCAGAACCGCGGGTATGAACTGATCGAAGAGATGAAGTTGCTGGAGAACGCGCGGCGCGTCGGTGAAGAAGCGGTTGCGCTGCACCGCGCCGATCAATGCCCGGAGGGTACGGCCACGATTATTCTGGATGGCTCGCAACTCGGGTTGCAGATTCACGAATCGATTGGGCATCCGATTGAGCTCGATCGCGTCCTGGGCATGGAAGCAAATTTTGCAGGCACATCGTTTCTCACCCTCGAAAAGCTGGGCCACCTGCGCTATGGGAGCGAGCTCGTGAATGTGGCGGCCGACGCGCGTCAGGAACATGGCCCCGGGCTGGGAACGTTTGCTTATGACGACGAGGGAGTGGCGGCGCAATCGACTCCGATTATTACGAATGGAAGATTCACCGGCTATTTGAGTTCGCGCGAAACTGCGCACACGATTGGTGCCACGCGATCGGGCGGAACATTGCGCGCCGAAGGATGGAACCGGTTACCGATGATTCGCATGACTAACGTCAGCATTTTGCCGGGAGAAACGCCGCTGACTCTTGAGCAACTTATCGCTTCGACCGACGATGGCCTCTACATGGAGACGAACAAGTCGTGGTCGATTGACGACAAGCGCTATAACTTTCAGTTCGGTTGCGAGATCGCGTGGGAGATCAAGCGCAGCAGGCGTGTGCGGATGCTGAAGAATCCTTCGTATTCGGGGATCACGACGGAGTTCTGGAATTCGATGGACGCGATCTGCTCGCGCGACGAGTGGAATTTGTGGGGCACCCCGAATTGCGGTAAAGGCCAGCCGCAGCAGGTGGTCGGTACGGGGCATGGAGCGAGTCCAGCGCGCTTTCGGAATATTCGAGTGGGATCGGCGTACAAGGGAAGCTAGCTCAGAACATGCTTACTGCCGAGACGCCGAGATCAACAAGATGCTAACGCCAGAAAAAGCCGCCGACATCTTCGACCGCATTCGCGGCTTTTCTTCCGCCGATGAGGTTGAAGCTAGTTTCACAGGCTCCCGCTTTGCCCTGACCCGTTTTGCCAACAACATGATTCATCAGAATGTCGAGGAAGAGAATTCCGTGGTTTCGATCCGCACGAATTTTGGCGGGCAGACGGCGCGGTCTACGGCGAATCAGTTTGACGACGAAAGTTTGCGGCGAGCGGTGGCTGCTTCGGAGAGTTTAGCCCGGGTGCAGGAACCCGACCCGGATTTGCTAGCGATGCCTGCGGGGAGGGAAGCGGATTTCTGCGATACGCCTGCTGGCAAAGCAGCGGGCGAGGGCGCCCGCTCCGCACTTACTTCGCGATTTGTTGAGGAGACGGCGGCTGTTACTCCAGCTGATCGTGCCGAAGTTGTGCGGCACATCGTGTCGGTTGCTGATCAGCACAAGCTGACTACCGCGGGAATTTATTCGACTTCAGATTCGCGCGAGGGAATCTTCAACTCGCGCGGGCTGGCGCGCTGGCACAAGCAGACGCTGGCGGAGATTTCTATCACCATGCTGGCGGGCGACTCTTCGGGTTGGCAGAAATTGAATTCTCCCGATGTGCGTAATCTCGATGCTCGGCGACTGGCGGCGACGGCGGCACAAAAAGCCGTCGACTCTACACGCCCACAGGAGATTACGCCGGGCAAGTACACCGTGATTCTCGAACCAGCTGCGGTTCTCGATATTGTTGGGTTTATGTTCTGGGATTACAGCGGTGTAGCGATTCTCGATCAACGTTCGTTTTTGAACGATCGCATTGGCACGCAATTGTTCGGCGAGAATATCAATATCAGCGATGATGTCGCACATCCACTGCAGGCGGGCTCGCCGTTCGACGGCGAGGGCATGCGTCGGCAGCGCGTTCCGCTGGTGGAGAATGGTGTGGTGAATCGAGTAGTCTATGCGCGCGCCACGGCGAAGAAGATGAAAAATTCGGAGTATGCGAGCAAAGTGGGACCCATCGAGGCGACCGGCCATGGCTTTCCTCTGCCGAATGAAGTGGGCGAGATGCCGATGAACATTGTCTTTGCCGGGCCGGAAAAACCACAGAGCGTGGATGCAATGATAGCTTCCACCCAACGCGCCGTGCTGGTGACGCGTCTCTGGTACATACGTGAAGTCGATCCTTACGAAAAGATCGTGACCGGCATGACCCGGGATGGAACGTTTATGGTCGAGAACGGCAAGGTGCAGTACGGACTGCGGAATTTCCGATTCAACCAGAGCCTGATCTCGATGTTGTCGAATGTCGAAGCGATGAGCGTTCCCGTTCGCGCCAGCGGAGAGGAATCGTTCGACATGGTGGTGCCGGCAATGAAGGTGCGGGGGTTTAATTTTACGGAAGCGACGAAGTTCTGAAGCCAGCAATTAACAATTAGCACTTAGTAATTTCTGTCTACGTTAACTTTGCGCAACAGCGAGCTCAGCGTCTTTCTAACCTGGGAAAGCTCGTCCGCGATCCGCGCATAGTCGGTTTTGGGTAAATAGCCTAAGTTTTTAGCGAGCAGCAATTCGTAATCGAGTTCGCTTGCCGAGCCGGACGCAATCTGAAGATAGCGTTGAAATTCGTTGTTTCCCATTTTTCCACAGCCTTCGGCGATATTCGCGCTTACGGAAACTGCGCATCGCCGTATTTGGCTTGTCAGGCCGTAGAGTTCTTCCCGGGGGAAATTTCAAGGTCGCGGCATAGATTTCCCGCGTGAGCTGGCGAGATCGTTTCCAAACGTGCGGATCGCGAAAATCGTTCACAACGCCTCCGAGGCGGTAGAGGGGCTAAGCGCTAAATGCTAACTGCTAAGTGCCGCCGCTCGCTGTGATGGTGCTCATGGCACACCCGCTACGCCCCTAAGTCCCTGTACCACTGGCACTTCGCCGCTTTTGTTCCATGACTTCCGTAACTTTGCGTTGCTGGTTCGGGGGTGTAATCTCGCTCTGAAATGTGCACATACTCAAGGGGAGTTGTGCATGGCAGAAACCGGAAGGAAGGTCATCCGAAACGTGTCTGAAGCCGCCAAAGGAACCATTGCTGATCCCAGCAAGAATCGAAAAGGTTATACGGACGTGCAAGGCGCGCCGCGCTTTCCCATCAAACTGCCGGTAGCACTGAAGTCGGCGGTGTCTCAGGCTGGAGCTGCGGGCCAGGGCGTGATAGGAGAGACGGTCGAGACCGAAAACATTTCGGCCAACGGGGTCCTGTTTCGAATGGACGCGGATGTGCCCGTGGGTTCGCCAGTGGATTTCACGATTTCACTTCCCGCTGATGTCGTGGGCGCGGAAGCCGATGTACAGGTGGACTGCCGCGGGCGCGTAGTGCGCAGTTTTGAAGACGGTGGCCGCCGTGGCGTTGGCGTGGTCATCGATGAGTACCGTTTTGAGCGCAGGTAACTGGACCCTGTAGGGCGACGGGTAGGGCGCGAAAAGAGGACGGATGGGCAGCACTTCGGTCGGCAGTTCGGGCAACACCGCGGTCAGCGCTTCGACCAGCGCTTCGATCAGCACAGCGGTCGGTGTTGAGTCCGGCGAAGGCCTTCAGCCTGATGACGGCAAAGGCACGATCCGCGTGATCGTGGCGGATACGCAGGCCATTTTCCGCGCCGGGCTGCGCAAAATATTCGCGCTCGAGGACGACATACGCGTGGTCGGTCAGGCCGAAAGCCTGGATCAGACGGTCGCAGCCATCCAAAAATTCTCCGCTGACATTGTCATTTTCGAAGCCGCTCTTACGCCCAATCCAGTCGATGCGGTTTCCGATCTCCTTCGCCAGAGCGCTGGTTGCCATCTCGTGGTCGTGCTACAGGAACCTGACCAGGAAATGACCCTCGACCTCTTCCGCCGGGGCGCGCACGGCATTGTGTCGCGCGAGATTGAGCCCGAGGTACTGGTCGAATGTTTGCGCAAAGTCGCCCAGGGAGAGCCATGGCTCGAAAGTCGCGCCGTCGCCTGGGTGATGCAAGCCTATCGTACGCAAGGCTTGCGCCCGTCGGGCTCGCGCCCCAAGGTTTCGCTCACTCCGAAGGAATCGCTTATCGTTTCCTGCGTCACCCAGGGCATGAAAAACAAAGAGATTGCTCTGCGCGTGGGCACCACGGAACAGGTGGTCAAAAATTATCTTCGCAAAGTCTATGACAAGCTCGGCGTCGCCGATCGTCTGGAACTGGCGCTCTACTGCTTGAATCATCGCGTCGTCGAAGGCATGGCGCCGGCCAAGCCTGCAGTGCCCGGCCAACCCACCAATGGCCACGCCACAGTGGCTCCCGAAACGGCCGCCGCCGCTGCTGCCTCCGGCTCCCGTTCCTGATTCATCCTCCTCAGGCCACCGCTGTCGGTTGACGGCTAACCGGCAACCTTGCTACAAATTGTTTCAATTCACCTCGTCGCGCCAGGCCCAAGTGAGGAATTCCAAACAGGAGCGCTCCAAATGAAACTAACTAAAATGCTGACTGCAACCGCTATGGGTTTGTGTTTCCTGCCTGCGCTTTCTTTTGCTGCCGATGGAGCGGCCGCCTACAAAGCCAAGTGCGCCATGTGTCATGGTGCGGAAGGCCAAGGTAAGGTTGGTCCCGCGCTGAAGGCAACGAGCCTGAGCGCTGACCAGATCATGGCACTCATCACGACTGGCGATGACAGCAAGAAGCCTCCTCACAAGAAACCCGTGAACGGACTTTCCCCTGATGACGCGAAAGCAGTCGCTGATTACATCAAGACTCTGAAATAGAGTCTCCCGAGAAGAGCGTTCAGGCCGGTTGTTGCCGCTGCATCAGCCTGCCGGATGCACAGTTGTGTCGATCCGAGTAGTGGAGAAACCGGCTCTAGTACAATTTCCTGTCGCGTTGCAAGACCGCGAAATCGTTCTAAGGCCAGAGAGCAATCGCGCTGAATTCTCATACTTCGATTGCCACCGCCAGGCGTATAGCGGGAACGAAGAGGGCAAATATGAAAGGTGACGCAAAAGTTATTGCTATTCTGAACGAAGTGCTCAAAGCCGAGCTCACTGCCATCAACCAGTATTTTCTTCATGCCGAGATGTGCGAGAACTGGGGATATCAACGGATGGCCAAGCAGATCCGTAAAGAATCCATCGAAGAAATGCAGCACGCCGAAATTTTGATGGAGCGTATTCTCTACCTCGATGGCGCTCCCAATATGTCCGACTATTTCAAGATCAATATCGGGCAAACCGTGAAGGCGCAACTGGAGAATGATCTCGAACTGGAATACACGGCGGTGAAGCGCCTCAACGATGGCATCAAAGCGAGCGTGGCTGCGGGAGACAACGGGTCGCGCGAGTTAATGGAGAAGATTCTGCTCGACGAGGAACACCATATCGATTGGCTGGAAGGACAGTTGCACGCGATCAAAGAAATGACCTACGAAAATTATCTCGCGCAGCAGTTGCACAAGCCCGACGAGAGCTAAAGCGAGAAGCAGGATCGAACAATAACAAGAGCGAACCCAATTCAGGTCTTCTCGGAGCACCACCGACTCCACCAGGATTGCATCGAGCGAAACTCATTTCGAATTGGTGAAGGCCGCCGAAGGAACCTCACAGGAGTCCTCTAAAATCCGGAAACCCACGGGCGTCCCAAGGCGTGTGTACAATGTCAACAGGAATTTTGCGCAGTAAGCGCGACGGAGAGATGGCCGAGTGGCTGAAGGCGCACGCTTGGAAAGCGTGTTTAGGGGAAACTCTAACGTGGGTTCGAATCCCACTCTCTCCGCCAGTTCTTTTGCTTTCAATGAGTTAAGTGCCATCCATACCGTCGTCCATACCGTAAAACCCTTTCTAGGAGCGGTATGCGATGCGATTTTGCCGTCCGTTTACCCTGACAGCCGGCGCTCGCGGCAGGAAGCAAGCGCCCCCTTCTCACCCACGAATTGGCCTCCAGTGCGACCAGCCATGTTCGATTGTCTTCTCCCCGTGCGCCATTTTTCCTGGACAGACCGCGCGGTCGACCTCGTGTCCGAAGAATTTGACCGAATTTCCGTTTGCACATAATTTCTCCAAACCTGATTTGGAGGTCCTAGGATGCGGGCCGGCAAGTCCCATGTGGGGCGCGTCAATCTCACAAAATACGTGAAGGTGCGCGGCGACGCCTCAGATAAGTGGCGCTTCTGTCCCGTTGTCCGTACGGGCAATGGCCGTATTCGGCCAGACTACGTCCTGATCGATGGCAGGTCCGAACTCCACAAAGAGGGCGCTTACTACATCGAGTGGTATCTCGATGGCAGACGATATCGAGAATCGGTGGGCAAGAATCCAAGTGAGGCGTTTGCCTCTGCAGAGCGCAAAGCTCTCATTCTCAGGAACCAGGCGCTTGGAATCGAAATCGTCGGCGAAACCAAGCGGACCGGAGCGACCCTGGCGGAAGCTTGCCGCGAGTTCCTCGAGGAAACCCGCCAACACCACAGGCCGAAAACATACAGTCAGTACAAGACCGCTCTCGAATATTTCCGCCAATCGTGTCGTGAAAAGCCACTTGGCAGTGTCGAACGAACCGACGTCATGAGTTTCATGGGCTTTTTGTCCGACAGGGGACTTGCCCGCCGCACGATCTGGACCAAGGTGCAGGTTGTGGTCTCGATGCTCAAGGCGAACGGAGTTACGAAATTAATCCGCAAGCGCGACTGGCCACGCTACACGGAAACGGAACCCGAGGTCTACAGCAGCGAGGAGATCGAGATGTTTCTTGCCCAATGCAATTCTTGGAAGCGCGTGCTCTTTGAATTCTTCTGGATGACTGGTTTTCGAGAAGGCGAGGTAATGCATGTCGCGTGGCCCGACATTGACTTCGGTAATCACGTGGTTCGGGTGAAGGCAAAGCCAAAGCTGGGGTTCATTCCGAAGGATTGGGAGGAACGCGAGGTTCCGATTCCCGACCGCCTGTGCAACAGCTTGCGCCATCACCAAGCCTCGGCATCCGCAAATCATACGCTGGTTTTCGCGACCAGCAATGGCAGGGTCGTTCACAATTTCCTGCGTCAATGCAAAAGCATCGCCTGGCGTGCTGGTCTGAATTGCGGCCTTTGCGAAACGGGGGAAGGGCATTGCGCGAAAGGGCCATATTGCAAGAACTGGTTTCTGCATAAGTTCCGGGCGACATTCGCAACCATGCACCTACGCGCCGGTGTTGATTTGACAACGGTCCAAACGTGGATGGGACACAAGGACTTGGAATCGACTATGCGCTATCTCAAACCCGCCAGAAACAAGGAAGCACTGCAAAAGGTCAATGCCACGTTCCCGCTACCGAAGGTCAATGCCACGTTCCCGCTACCGAGACCGACATCCGAGCCGGACGATGCGCAGGTCTAGGCGGCCGTTTGGTTCAACGGCATCTTCCGGCGAAGCCAATCGGCAATCGCTTGCGGATCAAAACGGATCAGCCCACCAACCCTGAAGTGAGGAATCGCGCCTTGTTCGACGAGGCGATAGATGGTCATCTTGCTGGTCGAAAGGATCTTTGCGAGTTCCGAAGCTCGCAACGCGTGTGGCATTTTTTCAAGCTCGACTGCTAAGGATGATCGGATATTCATGGTGTTTCCTGGATAGGCCAATCGCTATTGAGAGGAACCCGCCACCTGCAGGTTGTCCCTTCCAACCGCGGCCCTGTCATGGGCGTTGTAGTAGAGGTTCATGATTCCGTCAATCCGCCCCGAAATCGTTCGGGATTTGACCGAAATCTCATTCGGGTCTAGCTTTCAGACGCTCGCGATCAAGAAATTTGTCTCGGGCAAGGAGCCAACTGTGTTTTCCTGTCTGGAAGAAGTTGGTCAACGGCTGAGGGCCACGGGCTACATCGCCGATTCGATTGCTGCCACCACCGTGTATTTGGCGGCGAGACTCCAAAAGCCACTGCTGCTGGAAGGCCCCGCCGGCAGCGGAAAGACTCAGTTGGCATACGCTGTCGCGGAGGCAGCAGACGCAGTGGTCGAACGCTTGCAGTGCTACGAGGGCATTAACGAAGAGAAAGCCATCGGGAAATTCGACGAGCCGCTGCAGAGGCTTTGCGTCGAATTGAAATCGAAGTCCAGCAACATCGATTGGCACTCCCTGCAGACCGAATTGCATGGACAACAATTTTTCAGTGCCGGCCCTCTGTTGCGCGCTCTCCAGTTCGAAAAGCCCTGTGTTTTGCTAATTGACGAGCTAGACAAAGTAGACCACGCGTTTGAAGCCACGTTGTTGGAACTCCTGAGCGTTTGGACACTGAGTATCCCGAAACTCGGAACGATTCGAGCCCGGAGTATTCCCTTTGTTGTACTCACATCCAACGAGGAACGACGCATTGGGGATCCTTTGCGCCGGCGCAGTTTCTACCTTCGGGTTGAACACCCCACCGCCGAACGCGAAGCAGAGATTGTGGCGCTGAGAACGCCAGATTCCACACCCGAGTTTCATGCCGGCATGGCGGGACTCGCGAAAGCCTTACGCGGCTGGAGCATGGAAAAACCGCCGTCCGTCTCCGAAATTCTCGATCTCGCACAGGCGCTCAAAGTTCTCGGCACAGAACAAATTACGTCAGAGATGAGGGATATTCTGCTGCCATTGCTGGCCAAGACCGAAGCCGACCGGCGAAAGCTGCTTCTGCGCGACGGTTTGGGACACCCGATTCCGGTCAGGAGGCCGGTCGACTATGGAATCTCAGCTCACCATCCACAATAGGCGTCCGGAGGCCGAGATACTGGCTAGGCAGGGATTACGGCTCCCACCGATCACGTTGAAGTGTCTGCGGACTGTCGGCATCTATTGCCAGCCCTCGGTTTCGATCGAGCATCAACACCTGGCCAAGAAGTATGTGCTTCGGGGAGTCGAATCAGGCGGGGCGATCGCGGAGGTTGGCGCGTACGCGAGCTTCGTCGATGAACAAGGCCACGCATTGCCCTGGCTGCAGCGCGTGGACAGCATCGGCGTGAACGGCGTGCACGCGATCGTGGTGGCGCCAGTACTGATCCGGGTGCAAATGCTTCGGATAGAGCGGACTTACGATCTGCTCATTACTCGGCATCAGCTGGCAAAATCGGGGACTAGCCATAGACCGCGACTCGAGAGCTCGGTCCTCTTTTATGGCCGCAGGGGCAGTCTAGAGATAGAGCTGTGGGGGAAAGATGTCGGCTTCCGTGGAACCGTCTGTCCGGTCTTCTACACGCGGGCTGGGGAACGGTCGGCGTTGCCAAACGAATTCCAGGATGCAGCCGATCGAGTCACATCTGCCGTGTGCTGCCTTGGTTGCCGTCACTGTCATTTGCTCGTGCCTAATCTGATTGCCCCCGACCGGACGGAGAATCTCAACGCGCTTGATGTAAGCGCCGACCGGAGCGCGAGCGTCGACGCCGTTACGGGCGGAACGGCATGAGGAGTCTTGGATGAGCGATTGCACCACAAGCGGCGACCTGCCCAGCATCGACGAGGCTCTTGCCGACCCAGCCGCCTCTTTCTGGCTGAAAACGGCGCTTCGCTCCGCCTTGTGTCGCGACCCCGTGGATGCCGCTCATGACTCGGAAATCCTGGCGCAACTGCTGGGGCAGAGATGTGATGCGATCCTCTCGGCGGGTTAACTCGGCCCTCCGCGATGTTCCTTTTGTCCCAGCTCAGGTTCAAAACGAATCCACAAGCGTGTTGCGCTTTATAATGTCCCGCCCATAGTTCCTGCAGCTCTCGCGGCCGCACGACCCGGCACCATCTGGGTCATGGGGAGGGAGGATGGATATGCCTGATAGAACACCCAGAAATCTGCGACGAAATAGACAAAGCGTGCCTCGCATCGGACCGGAAGAGGCGGCTCGAGTCTTTGCACAATGCGAGCTCCTGCTGGACGGTGCTCCCGTTTTCGCGGAGAATTTGCGGCGACTGGGTTTCGCCCACTTCCTAGCCCCACTGAACGAGCAGATCCTAGAGCTCTCGGTGCAGCCGGATTCATGGGGTGAACGAACCAGGGCTCGTATGATCTCTTACTTCTTTCCTGCCCTTCGAGGGCTTCCCGCCGAATCTGCGACCGTGGAGGAGGTCGTGCAGGTCTCGAATGTTGTCGTGCCGTGTTTCCTCCTCGAATTGGGACGTCGAAGACAGCACATCGAGATCGAATTTCCTAAGAATCCCTGCGATTCGGGCGCACGTTTTGAGTTCCGCGCTGGGCCGTCGCGTCCGGTCTATTCCATCGACCGTGAGCAGCTAGTCCGGCTAGTCACCGAGGCCGGCGAAGAACTAGTGGGGCTTTGTTATTTCGGAGACCAACCAAGCCGGAAGCACATTGAATCACACCTAGCGCCCACAGGCTCAACGAACGTTTCCTAAAAGCGGCCGTGTCGTTCATCTTCCCCTTGCAAAACGAAACATTGGAGCAACTCCGAGAAATTATGTAGCGCCGGTCCGAGCGACCGCTTCAATCCTTCTCGCCATCGCGGCACGACTGGATCTGCCCGCTTCGATCCCAGAGCTGTCCGATCGCCGCGCGAGTGATTGACGCTGGAAGTCGTTGGAGATGCGAAATCCCGGCCTGAGAAAGGTCGATCAGCGCAATCGCTCGCGGGGCGATCACCCCCAAATCTCGTCATTTTGCTAAGGGTGCCAGGTCTCACGTTGAGAGTTAGCTTCTCGCAGCAACGCTGCACAAACGACTAGTGGCAATCCTTGCGAGCCTGCACTCGTCAATGATAGACTAAACTAACTAAACTTAGTTTGAGAGACTCTATGAAAACAGTGAACATTCACGAGGCGAAAACTCAGCTCTCGAAACTCATCGAAGAGGCGTCGAAGGGTGAGTCGTTCGTCATTGCCAAAGCTGGCAAACCAGTCGTAAAGGTCACGGCCCTTAGCGCGCCAACCGGTACTCAAGTGCGGCGCCTTGGCTTCATGGCCGGGCAGATTTCCGTGCCTGACGATTTTGACAGAATGGGCAGGGAGGAGATCGAGCAAATGTTCGGCGGTGGCGAATGAAACTTCTGCTAGATACGCATCTCCTCCTTTGGGCGGCGGGTGAACCCCGGCGGCTCTCAAAACAAGCTCGCACCCTGATCGACAATCCGGAGAACGAGCTTCTTTTTAGTGCGGCTAGTTTATGGGAAGTGGCGATTAAACGAGGATTGGGCAGAGATGATTTTAAGGTAGACGCACGGCTGCTGCGCCGTGGTCTCTTGGACAACGGGTACAGCGAGTTGCCAATCATCAGCGATCATGTCGTAGCCATCGATAGCCTGCCCACCATTCATAAGGATCCTTTCGACAGAATCTTAGTGGCACAGGCGACAGTCGAAGGGGTTACGCTCCTGACCATCGACTCCTGGGTGTCTCAGTACCCGGGACCTATCAGGACTGTGTAGGGATCAGGAATGCTGGTCCGGTTCCACCGTGAGTTCTTGAGCCCCACAGTTCAAAAATCTTCCTTCGCACGCTTCAGGGCACTCTCAACTCTCAACTCTGCCATTTGAACCATAGCGGGGTGAGCAACTACCCCGAATAGGAGGCGTCGCCATGACTTCCGCATTCACCGAAGGTCGAAGTGAGATGGCCTTCCGGCCGCACGCGCTCGACGGCTCGAATGGTCATGCCATTCAGCCGGGTGCGAACGAAGAACTCGCCGGAATTCTGAGAGCGTTGGAGGTTCCCTTTGAAGTGAACCTCGTCCTGTGGCGCGTCACGGAATGGAGTGATGACAGCACACGCGGGCTGATGCTGCCGTATGCCGACCCGCGAGCGTACAGCGACCGACTGAACGCCCTGTTCACCCCGGCAGGTTGGACACGCCGCTACACGGTGCAAGCCAGCGCACCGGTTCAGCGCAGCAAGCGGGGACCGGCGGCGAAGATCCTGGTCACATGCGAGGTAACGATCGCGTGTATCGGAACCAACTCGGGCACTGGAGAAGAATGGTCTGATAAGGAGAATGCGCTGACTGGTGCAGAGGCACAGGCGTTCAAGCGTGCCCTGTCCTGCTTCGGGCTGGGGCGCTACTTATATGACACGGACGGCGAGTGGATCGAGTTGGACCAACACGGAGTGCCAACGAAGATCCCCAAACTGCCGCGATGGGCGACGCCGAAGGGGTGGCTCGCCGGACTCCGCCCCAAGCTTCGCAGAAACCGCCAGGCTTTGATTCGGGCGAATGGGCACAAGGGCAACGGTGCCTTCTTAAGTCATGGAGTCAATGACAATGGCCAAAGCCTGGTCGCTGAGATTGAGACGATGGAGAAGAAGATCGGCCATCGCCTGTATCGCGGTTTGCTGAAGCGAGTTGCAAGGGCATGGGGCCCACAACAGATCCGAGAGACGGGTGTGCTCGAGCAGGTGCTGGCGCAGATGCAAGGTGCCGAACGAGGTGTAGCCCGGCTGGCGGCCGCTCAGGCTAGACTCGCGCCGGAAGTTGTGCAGAAGGTGATTGTGTCTTTGAATGCGCCGCCAACGAAGGTGGAAGACCTACAAACGTTGCACAGCCTGGTTGTTGCTCTTGAGAAGGAAGTCGAAGCGGCGCAGATGCAAGGGTAGGGTTGCTCTGGACGTTCCTTTGCACAACGCAACGGGGAACGCGAAACCTACCAACGATTTTGAGAAAAGAGGGACCAATAGAAATGGAAAACCAGTCAACAACGAATCATGATGCCTTGTCGCCCGAAGAAGCAAACAGACATCTTAGTCAACGAAAGGGCGTGCACTCGGCGGAGCTTACAGGGTAGCCGCTAGTTGCTTGAGGACCGCGTCAGCCGTTACACCGGCCGAATAGTTCTGCTGACCCGTGATGAGGTTGCCGTCGGCGATGGCATGGGGTGTCCAGGGTGCTTTTGCGATGTAACGCGCGCCAGAAATACGGAGGCGATCTTCCAAGAGCCACGGCGCGTTTCCGGCAAAACCGGCCTGCGTTTCTTCTTCATTGCTGAAGCCGGTGAGTTGCCGATCCTTAAGTGCCCATGTTCCGTCCGGGCGTGACGCCGGTAGGAGACCGGCGGGCCCGTGGCACACGGCTGCGACGAGCTTCTTTGGATTGTCGAGCATCGCGACGAGCACTGCACCCGTGGTCGGATGCGCAGCCATGTCCTGCATCGGGCCGTGACCGCCTACCAGAAAAATGGCATCGAACCGATCCGGATCGATGTCCTCGACGCGCATAGGCGACGTCAACGCGGAACCCAGTTGCTTCATATAGCTCTGCTGCTCCTGGATCTTGGTCGCGTCGTTGCTGTTGTAAGCAAGGTTGAAGCTCAACGGGTCAACGGTCGGAACCACCCCGCCGGGACTTGCGACCGTGATCTTGAGTCCAGCTTCCGTGAACTTGCGATGAGGCGTCACAAATTCTTCGGCCCAAAACCCCGTTGGATGAGGTTTGGCGTTCTTCATCGTCCACACATTCGCACCTGAGACGACCATCACTAGAGACGCCATAGCGTCGCTCCTTTCGACTTTGGGACAACGAAGTTCGGCACGGTCGTCTTGTAAAGCAAGTCCTGCCTCGCAGAGTTATGTGTACAAGGCCAAGGGATCGGCAGTCATCGTCGTCTGTCCAACTTCAATGAGATACCCATCTGGGTCTCGCATGTAACACCGCAGTTCCGTCGCATGGACTTTAGGCTCCGTGATGAATTTAGCGCCGCGCGACGACCAGAGATCGTGGTAGCGCCTGATGTCCGTCACGCGAAGGTTTAGAAAAATGCTTAGAACGTTTGGATCGCGGGGTGGCGATGCGACGACTTCAGGCTTATCGTCGGTCGGACCGCCTCCGTGGTTGATAGTCACCCGCTTAGGCCTACCCGTCTACATCTGGCGCAACAGCAACGTCGTAAGATTGTCTCCGAGCAAGACGAATAAGTCTTCGAGACGGCGAAAGTAAAAAGCCCTACCCTCTCCTGAGCATCCCCAACTGGACGGCCTACACCGTTCTAGACCTGCGCATTTCAAGTAGCTCCCTCGCGGCAGCCAACCAAATATCAAGCGAAAAAGAAATGAGGACGGTCATGAGAATTCGTGTGACCACGAGAGCCGACTTGTTTGAGAAACGAAAACAACAACACGTCGAGCGCGGCTATCGAATCGAAGATGAGCGGCCGATCCCTGTGAACGGTTTCTGTTCGTTCATCGCGGTGAGCGAGATAGCCGATTCAGACGGAGTTGGGGACCTCGTGACACAGGCGCTCAATGGGATGCCAAGATGAGACCACATGGAAAAGCAAGGTTAGGGTTTTTCCCGTTGCCCGTGGCGGAAGCCGCACGGCTGAAGAATCGCCTTGCTTTCGCATCGGAATTCTCGGCACTCGATCCCTGCGTGGGAGATGGTCTGGCATTCACTCACTTGCTGCATGGCGTAAGCGCTCGTCGCTATGGCATTGAGATCGATGCCAATCGGACCCACCAAGCGAGCGCTTTAGGAATTGAGACTTTGCAAGTCAACGCCTTGGATGTCCGGTGCCCACCGGAAGCGCTGTCCCTGCTCTACCTGAACCCTCCATACGACTGGGAATCGGGAGAGAGCAACAATCAGCGATTGGAACTGGTCTTCCTGGAACACAGCTATCGCTGGCTCAAAGCTGGGGGCGTGCTGGTATTCGTCATTCCCCAACCGCGACTGGCGAAATGTGCGAGATTGCTAAGTGAACATTTCACGGGGTTGCGCGTGTTCCGACTCACCGAACCGGCTTGCCTCGAATACAAGCAGATCGTAGTGCTGGCGACACGGCGCAAACGGCATTCCAAGCTTTCTGATGCCGACTTGTTGGATGGAGTTCGCTACCTCGAAGCGCTGGCAACGACCAACGAACTTGAGCCGCTGGGCGACAATCCTGAAGTCCAGTACGAGGTTCCAGCCTCCGAGCCGGTTGTCCTGACCCATGTGGGCATTCCCTTGGACGAGGTTGAAGATTTGTTGCTGGAATCAGCCGCGTACCGACAGGCGGGCCGTGTACTTCTACCCAAGCTAAATGACGTCAGAGGCCGGCCGCTTACACCGCTCCATGGTGGGCATGTCGGATTGCTCTGCACCGCAGGAATGCTCAATGGAGTATTCGGCGAAGGAGAAGCTCGTCACATCGCTCACTGGCGCTCTGTGAAATTCACCGACCATTGGGAAGAAGAGGACGAAGACGGAACCAAAATCCTGCACGACCGGGAAAGGTTCTCGCATGAATTGACCCTTGTCTTTGCCAAAGGAAAGACTCAGGTTCTCACCCACGAAAAGAAGGAGCCAGAATGAGAAATGCTCACCTTCGATTCGGTTGGCTCACCTACGTGAAGAGCACGGAAAAGACGACAACCAGCATCAAGCTGCGACTCGACCGCTTTATCGGCGAGGTATTGCCCGACCCACCGCGGCAGGCCAAGGCCCATCTCATTTCCGTGATTGGCGGAGACACGCAAATTGCGGCCGTCAGTGCGGCCATCTCCTTGGGAGACGGGTTCATGGTCGAAGGGCCAGGGGTGCAGCCGATCCGCGTATGTTTGGAGCGGAATGCACAGTGCTTCAAGGGCTCCATACAGCTTGCCCGGCGAAAGAAGCCTCTACGTCATCTCATTGGGATGTCGGAGGAGCTCATCTCGGGGAACACGTCGACCAGTTCGGGGAGGACGCTGTTGGCAGGCTCGGACAAGCGCTTGGTTTGGGCTTCCATCGCACACATCTTCGGGATTCCAGGAATCCCGGAGTGGGCAGACTGGTTTGCGGACGAACTACATACACATCACGCGTTGGTTCATGCGGTAGGCATTGGATGTGATCCGGTGATTGTCAAAGGGGAGAAAGAACAATTTCTCGACTGGCTCAGCTGGGGAGTCGAAAGCGAAGCGATCAATCTTCCAGCGGAAACTGGGTCGATCCGCTGGCCGGGGTTGAGCCTCGAGGACATCTTCTTGCCGGCCAAGTAATTCGTATTTTGCGAGTTGTGCACATCGCAGAATGCCTCTCTGGTTGCTCGATCTAAGCGTTTATAGATGGCTTCTGAATTGCCGACAAGTGGGAGTCGACCGTCAATCACTACAAGCTCGTTTCTTGTTACTTAAGCGGTGAAACCTCCTAGCACCAACTTCGAGGACCAGACTGTCGCATTTTCAACGTTCGGTTACCTGTTTGCTGAAAATGAAGCCTGGGGCAGGGCGCCAAGTTCCGGTCGATCCGCGGGATAACGGGGCGAAAGCGTTCTTACATATATAGCCCGCAAGGCGATTCTGGCCCTCTTGCGCGGCGGCGAACGTCATACGCGCGGAGGGGAGTTCAGAAACCACACGAACGTAACTTGAGGGCAGCGCTATGCCATGCAAGAATTTTCGGGCATTTGAGTGCTTTTCGTGGGATCCGCAAAATTAACCTGCCGGCGCGAGGGAATTCAGTAATGAAACGTTGATTGATGATGTTAGATGCGCCAGCCACTTCGAAAGAAGTTGACTTGGAGACGGTGATCTCGGCGGGTGAAAGGGCAAGATGAAGATCTTGGAAATGCATGCGGCAGAAATTGAGACAAAGAGTCTGATTCTGGGAATGGCGCTAGCCGTCACCCTAGGTCTTGGCGGACTGCAAGCGCAAGGGCAGACCAAAAAGACCGAGTCGCCCGAGCGGCCACGAGAAACGGAATCGCGTCCGACTTATACTCCACCGCCCAGTAAGCCATCGCGGCCCGCGTACACGCCTTCTGCGCCCGCTACGTCATCTACGCCTTCGCATGAACCGCATCCGTCTTACGCGCCCAGCCAGCCGTCGCCGCCAAAGTACGCGCCCAACAACAACTTTGCGCCAGGACATCAGCCGCAGCCTGCTTCTACTCCAACACCCAGCCAACCGACGCATCCGCCCATGGTCTATACGCCGCGTGGTTCCGGGGCATCCGGGTCGGGGACCGGTGCTGTCGGGAGTTCGACGACGGCCTCCAAGCCCTCGACATCGGGGCCAACGGTTTACACACCCCACGCCGCGTCGAGTGCAATCTCGGCATCCGGGGATGCTGGAAGCCCATCTCATGTGAACGGTACTACGGTTTACACGCCGCGCAGCAGGGTGCCCGACGATGCGGCATTGTCTACCAAGCCATCCACAACGGCGCGATCGAGCAGAAAGTTTAGTGTTGCGTCTTCTGTAAGTTCTCCCGCTGCGATGCACGCCGCATACGCGCTGCCGCCGGCGAGCAGCATTGCGTCCAAGACGCCGGATCAAGCGAGGGTGCTCACGACGGCAGGTTCGCGGCGCGTCGTCAGTCAGGTGAATACGGCGCGAGCGGCGTTTTCGGGAGTGAACAAACGCGCTTTGCCGACAGGGCAGGTTACAGTGCAGTCGAGCGGACGGCTTGCGCTCTCAGCATCCGGAGGGCGGCAGTACGGCCTGCGTTCCGACGGTACGCTGGCATCTTTCAAGAGCGCGCAGGGCGCCAGCGCAAGGTTCGCCCCCAACGGAAGGTTTCGTTCCCTGCAGACTGCCAACATGAATATCCAGTACGGCCCGCATGGCGGCCGGACCGTGGTGCAGCAACTTCCAAGCCACGCAACGCTCGTGAGCTACGGGCGGCACAGCGGATACATGGAGCGCACGTTTGTGCATGGTCAAGTCACTCTTGTGCAACGGGCGTACGTGGCGCCGAGGGGCTATTTCACTCCGAATGCTACTTATGTTCGGACCTACAGTCCCTACACCTATCGCGGAATGACACTGGTGAGTTACACACCGGGAATCTATTACGCACCGGCGTTCTATGGCTGGGCATACAACCCCTGGGCTACACCGGTGGCGTACGCATGGGGATGGACGGGCGATCCGTGGCTAGATTTTGCTAACGGATATTTCGCGCCGTTGCCGATGTACAGCAGTCCGATGCAGTGGATGGCCGATTACATTCTGGGCTCAACTCTGGCCGCAGCGTATCAGCAACAGCAAGATTTCCAGCCGGAAGGCGCTGCGGATGCGGCGGCGAGCGACGCGGCCGCGGATGAGACAGCATCCGGCGACGGTTCATCGGACAGCGAGGTTTATGCGCAAACAACCACCCCAATTACGCCGAAACTGAGAGCTGCGGTTGCGGAGGAGGTACGGCAGGAATTAGCGGCGGAGAATGCGGTAGCCAACGACCAAGCCCGTCCCGAGGTGCAGCAATTGCCCGAGATCCTGCAGCCAAGACATGTCTTTTTGGTGAACTCTCTGTTGAATGTTTACACAGAGCATGGCAATTGCGCGCTGACTGCGGGCGACCTCATCGTTTTGGTCAATGCGACGGATTCGTATGCGGAAACCCCGTTGCTGACGGTAGCCAGCAGCAAGAGCGGCGACTGCCCGGCGGGAGCGCAGGTGCAAGTAGTCCTGCAAGACCTGCAGGAGATGGACAACAATCTGCGCGCCCAAATGGACAATGCGGTGGCGAAACTGCATGCCGATCAAGGGCAGGGGGGCTTGCCGGCGGCACCGCAGTCGGCCATTGCGCCGCCTCCGCGGCCGGCGATAGACGGTGCGCCAGGCATCCCCGAGCCAGGGGTCAGTACCATGCTGGATCGAGAACAACAGCAAGCATCACAAGCAGAAACAGGAGTCGTGCAAGCGGCCTTCGCCAACGACGACGGCGGTGGCAAGGCGAAAGCCTCGAACGAGACGGCGCAATGAAACGATACGGCGCAATGAAACGATACGGGGCGATGATATGTCTTGCAGCACTTTCCGTGAGTGCGGCATTCGCACAGCAAAGCAAGACTGTGCCGCCTAAACCGGCGGATCAAGGACCGAGCCTGGAAGTCACGTTGAAGTTTATTCAGGACAAGCTGAACGATGTCGGCGAGGTGAATTTCGCTATCTACTGGTATAACAACATCCTCAATCGGCAGGAATTGACCTACCAGACCAGTTACGAAGTGAGCAATGTGGTCGCCCACCCGGCCCGTTGCGGGATAACCTTCCACCGGAAAGTTCTCAACGATGGGAGAACCGTGCAAGACCTTGACGATTGGTTCAGCTTTCACGACGTGCTTGATCTCGCAGTGAGAACGGGCGAGCAGGAAGTCAAGAAGGCACAAAACGATATCGGAGATCATACCTACGATACGAAATTTGATCCCCCCCTCTTCGTGCTTGCGGCGCGAAGACCCAAGAATAAGAGACAACAACCTTCCGGATGGCAAGTGGCTGGAACAGATCAGTTTTTCTTCACCGATGAAGAGATGGCCAACCGCGTAGCCAAAGCCATGGTACATGCGGTTGAACTTTGTGGCGGCGGCAGCAAGCCGGAACCATTCTAAGGAGGCAGCAATGATGAAACGTTACGTGATGACGATATGTGTTGCGGTTCTGGCCGTGAGCGCGGGATTAGCGCAGCAAAAGAAGGCTGCGCCGTCGTCCAAACCTGCGGATCAAGGGCCCAGTCTAGCGGTTACGATGAAGTTCATCCAGGGAAACGCCTCGGCGGGCAAGCTGAGTTATACAACCTTCGTTTCCGACTCAACTCAGCAAGGAGTGGAGTGGAAAGACAATATCAACGTCGAGATGAGCAACCTGGTGGCGGATGCCAAGACTTGCGGCATCTCGTTCCACTGGCGAGCCGAAGTGAACGGGAAAGTGTCCGACGACTCGGACTACAACCTCAACCTGGCGGAGGTGAAGGACATTGTGGTGCTGCCCCAAGACCAGAACCAGCAGAAAGTGGACGCTCGCAACGGTCATCCCGAATGGACACTGCGCGTCGAACCAAATCTGTTTACGTTGGTGGCGCGGCGCCCCAAAGGATTGGAGAACGCCTTCCTGTTTTCCGAGGAAGAAATGGCTGGCCGCATAGCGAAGGCCATGGTGCATGCGGTTGAGTTGTGCGGCGGCGGCAACAAGGATCCGTTCTAAAGGAGTCCGTTCAAAGAGGGATACCGTAATGACTGTCGGCAGGAACTCAGGTGTAGTGCTTCTGCTCGGTGTGGCCATAGCTGCAGGGTCGGCCACTGCCCAGAATCAAACGCCCGCGAACAGCAGCCCACTGCCCGACACCATGCAGTCCATCCAGGACGAGCTGAATAATCATGGCAGGGCCTCGTTTGACACACTCGACCGTGAATCGGGTGATACTACGCACCAATCTGCACACACGTCTGGGGCAGTCGCGGACGCCACTTCCTGCATCTTGCATTGGGTCACAACGACCGACGGGACGCTGACAACAGGTGGAGACGCTACCCAGGTCCAGAATGTATGGACGACCACGGTTCCTTTGAAGGACATCGAGAGCATTCGAGTGGAAGGCAGCCAGGATCGAAATCGGCGCCTGCAATCGGACATCACGGAGACTCCGAACGTTTATAGTGTGGCCGTTGAAGCATCGAAGCCGGTCGTTCAGCTCCAATATCGCGATCATCACGACGCAGCGCGCCTTGTCGGGGATGGGGCAGTCATTTCCGCCGAGATTCTCTTCAACGACGAAGAAGCGGCTAGTCACGTCGCCAGATCTCTCAGTCTCGCCGTAAGACTCTGCGGTGGTGGCCAGAGAGGGCGCCCTCGATGAAATGCCAGATAACTGTCGGCAAGAATGCAATTCTTATGCTTCTGCTGGTTATGTCTGTCGCTGTCGGGCCGGCAGGCGCCCAGAACCAGACGCCCGTCGATAGCGGCCCACTCCCAGGAACCATGAAGTTCATTCAGGACACGCTGAACAATCAGGCTACGGTTGCCTTTGACGTGCACAGTCAATATGGAACCAGCCACATTTCCTATCGTATTTCCGGGGCAACTGCCGACATGACTTCCTGCACCTTGCGCAAGAGCACAGCGTATGAAGAAAGATATGCTGGCGGCCAGGCGCTGCGCGACGCGAGGACGACGATGATGCCTTTGAAGGACATCGAAAACATTTTAGTGGAAGGCGGACAGGATATTTTCAATCGGCAAGGCCAAAGCGCCGCGACCCACACTCCGGAATATTATGCCGTGACTTTGGCGGCATCGAAGCCAGTCTTTAAGGCCCAATACACCGCCACCACAGTCCGTGACGGCCAAGAATTTCCAGCTACCTCCGAAGTCGCCGACAAGAACGATTCAACCTTGTTCGCAGATCAAGACACGGCAGACAGGGTCGCCAAGGCGCTCACCGTCGCCGTAAAACTGTGCGGCGGTGGCCAGAAAGGTCCCTCTCAGTGAGACACCAGATGATTTTCCGCAACACAGCAAGTCTTGTTCTTCTGCTCATCATGGCCGTGGGCGCCGGGCCAGCCTTGGCACAGAATCAGACGCCCGCGAACAGCGGTCCGTCGGCCGCTGACAAAATGAAGACGCTCGATGCCACTATGAGGTTCATCCAGGACACGTTGAATAACCAGGGTACAGTTGCCTTTGTCTGGACCATGGGCCTCGGGGAATCGCGTCCTACAACCATGAACAACTCCTTTCATGTCTATGGGGCGGTTGCGGATGCCGCTTCCTGCACTTTGCGAAGAATCACAACATTAGAAGAGGATTTCTTATCCGATCACGGCCATGTGGTAATGACAACCGTTGTTCCTTTAAGAGAGCTCTACAGCGTCCTGGCTGAGAGCGGGCAGGACTGGGCCAGACAGACCAAAGAATACGAAGCGCATACTCCGGAATTTTATGTGGTGGCGTTGCGGGCATCGAAGCCTGTCATCAAGAAACAAACGACCACTAGCGAGACCACCGACGATCCGAACCTTCCCGTGGATCCCCCACTGAACATCAATACCACGGAACAAATCGACGGGATTTTCTTCCCGGATAAAGACGCGGCCGACCGCATTGCTCAACCCCTCGCTCTCGCCGTAAGACTCTGCGGCGGTGGCCAGAAAGGCCCCTCTTAATGAGATACAGGACGATTGCGAGCAAACGCATAGGCCTCCCCGTTCTGTTCGTTATGGCCATTCTTACGGGGTCGGCCCGTACCCAAAATCAGACGCCCGCGAACAGCGGCCCGTCGCTCGCTCTGACTATGAGGTGGATCCAGGACACGCTGAACGACCGGGGTTCCGTCACTTATGTTGACTCTACCAACCTTGGAAAAGATGGGATTGTGACCAGCAACGTGTCGACGCGAGTCTCCGGAGCAGTTGTGGATGCCGCTTCCTGCACCTTGCATTGGACCACAACGATGGATATGTCCGGCCCAGGTCCCGACGATCATGCCCAAACCGCAACGACGACCATCGTGCCCTTGAAGGATATCGAGAGCGTCGTCGTGCAGAGCGGACGGGAGCGGGAGGGGCAAACGTCCTCGACGCATAGTCCGGAGTTTTACGCCGTGACCCTGGTGTCCTCGAAGGCGGTCATTCGGATGCGAACAACCGTTAAAATAACCTCGGAATTCAAGGACAGCGACCCACCGCCGCAAGACTTCGATAAAACCGTGCCGACCGAAACCATTCTCATTCCGGATGAAGACACGGCCCACCGCCTAGCCAAATCCCTCACCGTCGCCGTAAAGCTCTGCGGCCGTGGCAACAAAGATTCGTTCTAAGTAAGTGCTGGACGACTCCCGACCAACATGCAGGTCTGAGTCTCGTTTGCGGTAGGCTTTCCTTACCTCTTTCCGCTTATAAACGCGAAGGTTGATGGCGCCCCCACAGGAGCGAATTATGGCGCGACTGTTCGCGATCGGGTTTGCCATCCTCGTTACATTTTGGTCAAGTATTCGCCTACTCTTGCGGGATGTGTCCGCTGTCGACTAAGTCGAGTCACAGTCGACGTCTTATGCGTCGTCAGAGATTGGCCGGATCGGTAACGATAAGTCGGCGTGTGGGAAGTGATCCCCACACTTGCCGACGATTCTATGCGGATTGCGCGCAAACCGGAAAGTAGGAACATGGAATAGCGCATCGGAGGTCGCGACTGGATCAACAGCGTGAGTGTAATCGCCGCACTTCCTCTTCGTTCTTCTTTTCGCGACTTCGTCGTTTCTTCCACTTCCTTTCAGAGGACTTCCATGCCAGAACCGTGCACGATCTACGACTACATGCGATGTCACGCGGCGCTTTTGGGAGAACGCATTCTCGAGGAGTATCCAGCGCTCCACCAATTCGATGATGCAGTTTCCCCTCGGATTAAAGGATTGCTACGAGCGCCTTTCCCGGCACAGACTATCGCCATTATGGGAGTCGCCAAACGTTGGCAGCAGGCGCGAACCGCCATGGTGGTCGCGGAATGCGGCACCGGCAAGACGCTGATCTCGCTCGGAGCCATTCACGTCCACAGCGATGGGAGTCCATTCACAGCCGTAGCCATGGTTCCACCACACCTGGTCGAAAAGTGGGCACGGGAAGCATTTCTGACCATCCCTGGAATACGCGTGTTCCTGATCGACGACTTGCGAAATGGCGGCGACGAAAACAAATTCCACGGAGTGAACGAAGTGCGGCTGAGGCACGGCCGCATCGCGCGTGAAGGTTTGCATACCACGCTGAGCGAGTTACGGCTACGCAAGGATTCCCCGAGTTCCCGGAAGCGCTGGTTGTCGCTGTGCGGGAGACCTGCTCTGTTCATCGTCGGGCGCGAGCGCGCAAAGCTCGGCTACTTCTGGCGCCACGCCTATCGGATACCACGCTCGGGGCCATATCTGGGCTGCCTGGTAAACGCCGATACCGGCCAACCCGTGATCGTGGATGACAGCCGACTCACTGCCGCTGAATTTGAAAAGGTCAAGATTGCGGAAACCGTCGAAACCAGAGGCGCCAAGTCTTGCCGCACATTCCACAGCCCATTGTGGCAGGCCGATTCCGCCAAGATCCGCCGCATGGCCCCGATTGAATTCGTTGGGCGTTACATGCCGGGCTGGTTTGACTACGTGATCTGCGACGAAATTCACCAACTCGCCGGCGATACCGCGCAAGGCAATGCTTTGGGCACGCTGGCTTCCTGTTCCGATCGCATCGTTGGCCTGACCGGAACACTGCTGGGTGGGTACGCGGACGATTTGTTCAATACCTTGTTCCGGCTCGAAACCGGGAAGATGAAGGGACACGGATACGAATGGGGCACTACCGGGCGGAGTTCCTTCGCCCAGGACTACGGCGTTCTCGAAACCATCACGAAAGTAGAGCCTGCCGACAACGCGTGTTCGAAAGCGAAAGCCACCAGCACGATCCGCCGCAAGCCGGGAGCTTCACCACTGCTCTTCGGCGAATTCTTGATGCAGTTGTGCGCCTTCGTCTTTCTGGAGGACATCTCTGGAGAGCTTCCGCCCTACGAGGAGACCTGCCTCGGCGTTGCCATGGAGGGGGCTATGGAGGAAGCGTATCGCGAACTGGAAGACAATATTCGGAAGGCATTAAAGGCCCACAAAGGTAATCGTTCGGTGTTGAGCACGATGTTGAATACGCTGCTGCTTTATCCCGACCACCCGTTCGGTCTGGGAACCCTCTATGGCAAAGAGTTCGACAGGGAACTCGGGCGTAACGTTTCCTTCGTCATTGCGAAGACGCGTGATCTTCCCGAAGACCACTTGCATTCCAAGGAACGGAGACTGATCTCGGAGATCAAGCAAGAACTGGCCGAGGGACGCCACTGCCAGGTCTTCGCTGTCTACACGCAGAAGCACGACGTCACGGCCCGGCTGCAACGAATTCTGAACCATGAGGGAATCCGCACAGCGGTTCTGCGTTCGAGCGTGGACACCTCGAAGCGGGAAGCCTGGTACGCAAGACAAGTCAAAGATGGAGTACAGGTGGTCATCTGCCACCCCAAGTTGGTGGAAACCGGCCTCGATTTGCTGGATTTCCCAACCATTATCTTTTGCGAATCCGGCTATTCCCTGCACACGTTGCGGCAAGCGAGCCGACGCTCCTGGCGCATCGGACAGAGATGGCCGGTGCGGGTAAAGTTCCTTTGCTACGAAGGCACCATGCAGACGGCCTGCTTGCGGCTCATGGGAAAGAAACTCCTGGTGGCGCTGACCATGGAGGGCAAGTTTGCCGGTGAAGGACTACAAAACATCGACGAAGACGACGACATGTTGTCGGCGATGGCGCGGGAACTGGTCGAACGGAATGGGATCGGCGAAACGGCGGACGCTGTCTGGAAAGCCCTGAACCTGGAACATCAAAAGCTGTTCCCGAGGGATTCTCATAACGATGACCAAGCATCATGCGTCGAGATGCCGGGCATCCTGCTGGAGGCGCGGCCTGACCCTGCGAGTCTGGTTGAAGGGGCGCTGGATTCCGCGCCTATGGTGGTCTTCGGGCAGGAACCGCACTCGCTGTCAGGCAAAAGGCGACGCGCGCGAGTAGCTGCCCCGGAACAGGCGTCATTATTCGGATTCAATTGACCTGAAATCGCCAAATGTCGAGCCTAAAGTCGTCCGACCCCTCTCGCAGTACGGCAGTGTTCGTCCTTGCGCTTCTCTTATCGCCAGGAATTTTGTTTCCAATCACCAAGGAGGAAGGAAGTATGTCAGAAACTAGCACTTTAATCGGCTATAGCGGCCGAACCATTGGCCGCGAGGAATTAACGCTGGTGCCAACACCACCAGCAAGCGAAACCCACCGTCCAGTACCGCATCACGAGATTGTGCAAGCGTTAATTGAGACCCTCGGGTTTCGCCACATCGGAGTTGTGCATGATGAGTATGCAGTCTCGCCAGACGGCATGAAAGCGTTCGGCGTTCTCGATCTCGCAACGGAGATGGAAGGATGTCGCTTTTCGATCGGACTGCGCAACTCGCACGACAAAAGCATGCGTCTGGCGATGACTTGTGGCTATCGCGTATTTGTCTGCTCGAACATGGCGTTCGCAGGGGATTTCACGCCGGTGCTCGCGAAACACTCGAAGTCGTTCTCGCTCATCGACTGCATCTCGGTTGGCGTTGATCGAATGCAGCGAAACTTCGAGCCGATGCGAAAGCAGGTCGACGCATGGCAGAGAAGTGAACTGACGGACGTCACCGCCAAGGTGGTCATCTACGAAGCGTTCGTCGAGGGCAAACTCGAAGCTCCAAAGCATCTCGCACGCACCGTGCATGACCTGTACTTTGAGCCGAGGTACGAGGAATTCCGACCACGAACCATTTGGAGTCTTTCCAATGCGTTCACCTCGGCGTTCAAAGAGCTGGATCCCATTCCACAATTCAAGACCACCGCGAAGCTAGGTGAGTTCTTGGAAACAAGATTCTCGCAACCTTTTTGACCTACGGCGGCATCGGCCGGGCCGCCGCTCTCAAGAATGACGCCTCCATTAAGCTTCCCCCGCGGCCACACGCCGCCGTCAGAGGTAACTTAACCACCAGTCTTTGCACTTCAGCTTCAACTTTGCGAACTGGCAGCAGGGGAAGTAGAGCATCCCTACTGTTAAGAGCTACATCATGTAAATAAAAGAGAGGCCGTGACCACATGCGGCGAAACTTCGAGCCGATGCGACAGCAGGTGGAGACCTGGCAGCGAGGCGTTGGTGCTGACCTCATTTCGCCGGTGGAGCGGGGCCAACCATGCGGACGGTGACCGGCCCGTCTTTATCGTCGACGATCTTGTAATCGCTGGGAACGGCGAACAAAGACGGATCCGGCTCGGAAGCGTTGACGTTGGTGAATTGCGTCTCCAATTCTCCCGCCCAGGGATCGTCGTGCTTGGTCATCACTGTCGCTTTCTGACGGCCTGGTGACAAAGGCAGGATTGCTAACGGGGCAGAAGTAGTTCCTCATTCAATGTGCTTCATAGGCCTAGTCAGGAAGTCGGCGAGTTTCTCCGCTCCTTCCGATATGTTGCCGAGGCCTCTTGAGATGAGATATGCGAAACCGATCAAAGCAGCCCACTGAGTCACCATCGCATCTCTTGCGGTAAGCGAACCCGCGACATGAACGGCTGAGGCTCCCGCGAATACGACCTCGGAAAGGCCGTAGAGCAATTGATTAACCTTTTTGAAGATGTAGGCAATTAAGCCCGCTAGCCCCACACTCAAAACGATGACTGCATGTGCGACATGTGGTCCCACAGTCTTGTAGAGACGATCCAGAATATCCTCTCGCCAGGTAAATGCGTAGTGGACAGCGGTAGCGGTCATGGCGATCCAGAACGCGTAGAAAAGTAGGGTGCGAAATCCACGGCGGGAAGGTAGGCGATCAAGGTATGGCATGTAAAATACGCGCGGGGCCACGTACGGATAATAATGGGGGTTCGAGTAGCAACGGAACAGATTTTGCAACAGTTGACTAGATGTCGCTGTTCTGGGAATCGGAACAAGACGTTGTGAGTGAAATCGCCCGATTTCGTCAATTTACGGCTTTTCGCCCAGGCTCGCCTGTGCCTTAATTTCATGCTGCGGAGTGGAGGGCCGCCAGCATGCGAAAGCGAAAAGCCAAACTGAACTATCGTCGGATCGTTCTCCGACTCCCCGACCTCGATCATTCCAAAATGGCCGTGCTCAACAGCCTCACTTCGCCGGGTTCGCGCCGGGTCTATCAGTTCGCGATCCAGCAGTTCATCACTGGTATTGCTCCGAACCCGCTTGGCTTTCAACCGCATCGTCGTCGTGCGCTATCGCATGTACCTGGAGTCTCGTAGGCTCGCAGCCAACACCATCAATCAGCAACTGGCCGCGGTGCGGCGACTGGCGCATGAGGCCGCAGACGCGGGTCTGCTGAGTCCCGACCTGGCAGCCGGGATCAGTCGGGTCAAAGGCGTGAAGCAGCTCGGACAGCGGTCGGGCAACTGGCTGAGCCTGGAACAAAGCTCTCAGGTGCTGAGCCGTGCCCGAGGCGACCACATGCGCGAGAAACGCGACTATGCCATGCTGGCGTTGCTTTTTGGTTGTGGACTCCGCCGATCAGAGCTGGTCGGATTGGAGATGAGCGATGTGCAACGACGGCAGGAGCACTGGGCCATCGTGGATTTAATCGGCAAGGGCGGACACATTCGCACGGTTCCGATCCCAGAATGGGCGAAGCGGGCGCTCGACGAGTGGACAGTTGCCGCCGGGATCAGGGACGGAAAGATTTTTCGAAGAGTGAGCCGGACCGGAAAGGTTTGGGGCAAAGCGATCTCCCAGAACGTGGTCTGGTACGTGGTAAAGGGCTGCTGCGAAAAAGCGGGGCTGGAGCGCATTGCCCCGCACGACCTGCGGCGAACGTGCGCGAAGTTGTGTCATTCCAGTGGCGGCGAGATCGAACAGATTCAATTTCTGCTCGGCCATGCCTCGGTGCAGACGACCGAACGATACTTAGGCTGCAAGCAGAACCTAGGGCATCCTGTAAACGACCGCTTTAGCCTTGCAATCGTGGGCGCAGCTTCTGCTGAAGAACCCGAAAGCATGCAGGCGACGGGGGCTGGAGGTACAATTCGGCGAGGAGATTGCGATCATGGCCACCCAGCCGACTCAAAACGTCTATTCGAGGATGCGCGACCTGCATTGGTCACCGAAGGAGAAGGCCGTTGCGCGTCGAGCCTTCGATCGCGCCCTGCATCGCGAGTTGGAAGCGACCATTCGAGAAGCGAAGCAGATGGCAGCGCGGATCAAGGAGCCAGACGAGCTGTGGGAACTTGAGCGCCACTTGACCCGGCGTCGCAAGGAGATCGACGCCAAGTACGAATTCAAATATTCCGTGCTTCTCCTGGTGCTAGCTGACCTCGTGCGGAAAGGGTGTATCAACCTAGCTGAGCTACATGGTCTGGTGGAAGATAAGCTGCGTATCATTCGCGACCACGTCGAATCGGCGGCCTGACGCTGCCTGCTTCTGAGTGAAATCGCCTTGGTTACAGCAAGAAGGGCAAAAGTTCAGCCGTGCTTGCATGCATCTAATTTGAAAAGTGAATAGTTGTGCGCGACCGATTGACGCACTTTCACTTCCGGGCCGATGACCTTGATTTCCCTTTCTGTTATGACAATGTCGACAGATTGTCCCTGTAGCGCTCGCAACTTCATCGCTTTGTTGGCCCACGAAAGGCCCCATGAACGGTCGGTTGCGGTGTAGTATGCGTCGCCGACTTGAAAACAAAAAGCAATGTTTGAAGCAGTAGGCCACGGAGGGCAATCCAACCCATAAGAGCGCGGTTCAGAATGGGTCTCAACCAATGTCGCTTTTCTCTTTTCCTGATTATCAGCAGCGACTAGCCCGCTCAAAAGAAACAGGCCCACGAACAACGAGAGTGCCCACCTTCTACCCATAGGCGACATTATGCGCTTCGCCAAAGCTGCGGTCACTGGCGTAACATCGCAATTACACTCATTGAGGTGCAGCTTCGATTCCGCTCGGAGACTCTTGAAGATCGAGCCGCACTTGTCGAAGTTTGGTGGCCTTCTCCGGGTCCATTCCGGGCCGCAATTCGGTTTCCTCTAGGAAATAGTGCCAACCCGCCCTTCGATGTTCCTCGCTCTGACACCAATCGAAATCATTGAGAGTTCTTTGTGCGGCCTCAATTCCCTTGATGACGGCCACGACTCCACCCGACTGGTAGGTCCGCTCGTTAAACCGAACGACCGCGAATGAAGGCTCGGATTTCACTGGCGAAATATCCTTATTACGCCAACAACTCTCAACCAATAGAGTCAGAAGCGTGTGCTACTTGGCTCGGATAGACCGGCTGGCGCTGGGTTGTGTCATTCTGACTCTGGTAGCAAGCCCCATGCCTCTAACAGATCGAGGGGTACGTACTTGTGGTCCTTGTTCCGGTTGGCCCACTCTTTGAGTGGGATTGAGCCTTTGAAATCTTTCGGGGCTAACCCCAGCGCTTCGGCAACTGATTCAAATGTTGGTGGAATGACAGGTAAAGCGCCCATCAATGGCTTACACCAATTTGGATTTCCGCGTTCACTTGGCATGGAACTGCCTCCGAACATCAGGAGCCATCATGATGTCCCTCTACCGATCCCGGTTGAGAATTTCCCGCTCGGCACGAAACCAGTCCTGTTCGTCCTGGCCAGGTTCACGACCGCGGTTCTCATACAGCTCATAGGCCCGCTCTCTGATCTTGCTATCTGACGGGGCGGCGTCTGGCATCATCGCCAACTTGCCAGTAGAGTTTTTCGAACTGACGACAATCGTTGACTGCGGCGTTTCTTGAGTCTTGGGACTGATCATTGGGGAGACCTTCTGAGTGCTACGAAACTAAGGGGGCTTACTTCAGATGAGCTGACTTAGTCCAGGGGACCTGAAAGAGGAGAGGAACTGCTCACTCAACCTCAACCCTACGCTGAATCCTCGGGCGTGTCCAACAGACGGGGCCGGTTGCGCAAATCTTGCTCTCTTGTTGGCGAAATATCTCCATTGCACCAACACCGGAGAGCGGAACAAAACGCCCCAAAACTTTTTCGAGTCTTGGGACGTTAGTCGAACAGCCCTCCCCCGAAGCCTGCTCAATCGGGAGATTTGCCTACATTCAAGAGTCGAGTAATGGCACTCGCGGGGACCGAGATAGCCCGATAGTTGACGTAACATCCCGATTACTCTCACGACCCGTCCGTCTGGGGTTCTGAGTGTAATCGCCTGATTGCGTCAGTCATCCTTCCCGCCGAGGAGCCTAGAGATTACGTACACGTCCACGCCCGTCATCGAGCACTCTTCCGTCGATGCATCATGAACTGCGATTGCTTCAAAGGGAACTGTTATTGTTGCTCCGCAAGATGCAACCGAAACAGGCTTGGGGAAATCTAGACCGAACGGTTCTTGGTTCCACGATAAGAACCTCAGCCGGAATGTTCAGCCCGCGGCCAGCGTGGCTTATTCGAGCCGCTCATAGCCCGGGTCTCCCACGGGAATCAGGCGCGGAGGCTCGCCGTTCCACCACACCATGATTCGGCCGAACAGCGTCTCGTCGGTGGCCAGGCGATGGATGGCGTCCGCGATTTCGTCCGGTGAGATCAGAGCCGCGGGCACGCCGCGCTCTTTGCGTTGCTCCGGTGTGAGGCTTTCCCAATATTCCTTCGGCCCAGGCGACGCGATCCAGTTCGGAACCAGGCAATTCACGCGGATTTTGTCCTCATCGCGCAGAACACCGAGCGTGGTGGTGAGCCGCATCATGGCCATCTTGGCGGCGTCGTAACTGGGCCAACTCGAATGCTTGCGGCCGTGGCCCAAGGCCGAGGTCGACCCGATGTTGACGATCGCGCCTCCGCCGCGCCGGCGCATGATCTCGATCGCAGCCAGGATCGCGCGCATGGGGCCGAGCACTTCGAGCTGCATGCATTCGATCCATCCGGTGAGCCGGCCGAGCCCGTCCGGGCTGGAAGCGTTGTTGACCAGAACGTCGACTCCGCCAAATGTCGATTGGGCAAACGCGAAGAGCGCGTTGACGTCACTTTCCTTTCCGACATCGGCCCGGCAAAATGCCGCGCGTCCTCCACTCGATTCGATCAGCGCGACCGTCTGGCGTCCTCCGGCCTCGTTAACGTCGTTTACGACTACCAGTGCGCCTTCGTGAGCGAAACGATGCGCCGTGGCGCGGCCCGTGCCTCCGCCGCCCGCGCCGGTGACGATCGTCACTTTATCTTTCAGCTTCATGGAGCGTGGCCTCTATCATCCAATCGAGTTTTCTTGCGAACACATGGCCGTCGTCGAAACTGGTGACGTGGAAACGAATGTGGCCCTTCAATAGCCTCACCCGATGTTTTCGTATATGTGACGTGGTACACCTGACGCCACAGGTCTTTGCCAACCTTCTCGGCGCTGGATTGGGCATTGGACGGAACACAGAGAGCAACTGCGATAACCAACAGCATGGATTTCATGGGTGCCCGCTCGCATGGAAGATGTTGATTGCGTGCACCATTATGCCTTGAAAGCGCGATGACTGGCGAAAAATCCCGTTAGCACTCATTGACCGGGCGGTCAAAACGCGTCAGACGCCTGTTTTCGACTACCTCGCAACGAATCTTGGAATCAGAGGATCGGGTGAGTAACTGGCCGATAACGTCGCCGCCACCTACGCAGGCGCGACATCGGGCGAGTTACTCGGACCCACCGTCGCTCGAACGACCCGCCTTTGCGCCACCCGTGCTGCGGTCATCATCCCTCCAAGCACCGCCCAAGTACCAGAACCCGCGACGAAGAGTTTCATCGGGAAGTCGTTGTCCACGCCTGCGCAGATTGGTATGCCAATCGCAATTACTGCACAGAATAGAAACAACACAGCACCGACCACTGTCTCAAACCAGGCAATTCTTGGGTGTATTAAATGTCGCCGTGCGGCTGGGAGGGCATCAAGACCCCGGCCCGCGCACCACCAAAAGAGAATTCCAATAAGCGGCCAACTGATCACTCGCCATGTCTTAAAGTCCATTCCCCTTGGCATCCATTCTTCTTTGGTAGGGTTCAAAATCGCATAGGGTAATTGCACCAGCCCAGAGGGCAAGTTCAACATTATGGGTACCCATTCCCGTTTTTCGAGACCTTCAACTGTTTCAAGTTCCCGTTGCTCCTGCGGACTCAGCGGCACCTCTAAAATGCGGTATTGTTGGCCTTCGGGAAGTGGGGGCAATGGGGTCCGTTGATGCCGGTATGCACTGATCGAAAGCCGCACATTGTGGACGAGTGCCATATGCAACGGCCAAAGTACGACCACGGAAAGCACCAGTTGCGCGATTGGCAGCAACCATCGAAAAGGTACGGTATGGCGCTCTGGAAGCATGGATTCAGGGAGTCTAACAGACCCGTAAGTTGTCAGCTGACGTAACATCGCGATTTCACTCATTGACCGGATTCTGAGTGAAATCGCCTTCGGGATCGTGGGACAGATCGGCGAGATTGAGAATCTTGCCCTCGCCGGGCAAGGGAAACTCCGGGTTGAACGCGGCCCAATTGATCTCATTTCCCAGCTCGATTCCCGCAAGCACGATGCCGTTGGCATCGAGAGCATCGAACAACTTCTGATAGAAGGCTTTCGAAAATGGCGGGGCTCTACGCGAGAAATCAATGACTTATGTGCGCTTCGCTATTTTCATGCTACGTGATACGCCGGAGGCCCATGACGCCTGTTGCAAAATCGCAATTACACTCATCATCGCGAGCGTCCTTATTGTAGAGAAGGTAACTGAGCGCCGCGCTGCAACAGCGCAACGGGAAAAGGCGCGGGCGGTCTGGGGATCCGGCGCGTCCGCCGGCCAGAGCGCCTGCTACCGTGGCGGCTTGGACCTGAACCTGCGGGCGCGCCACCACCAAATGCAGATGACTGCGAGCAGGAATGCTGCAGCGGCGAGATAGAGCAGGTTCGAGCCGATCCAAAGCGCGATGCTAAGAGCCATCACGTGCCGCTTGGCGCGTGAGACCGACGCCGCCGGAATGACCACGGATCCGCCCCAATCCATGGTCTCGAGCCGCGGCAAAAACCGCTGGCGCACGCAGCCCTCGAGGTTATAGACGCCGATGTGTTGCGCGAAATGGCTCGCGACGATCAAGTCGCTGGAGAACTCATCCCAATCGAGCGGCCCGAAGCCGGAACCGGCGGGAGGCAGTCCATCGGTGACGCCGACGATGATGCCTTGCGAGTAGGGGCCGAGATCCAAGATGATGGCCGATCCCACGGGTCGCGCATAACTCGTATAGATCATCACATCGTTCTCGTTGCCACGCACGTCGACAGTGCCGAGTAGGCGGTCGAGAAGCGTGGTGTGAAGGTTGCGCTCGACGGGAGCATACGGCAGGGTGTAGGTCTCCACTAGATACCCCTGCGACTGAATCTGGCGGATCAGTGCCGAATATGCCTCTTGCGCACGCTCAATGCGCTTGCCGTCGAGGCTGTCGCGGAGGAGGGTTGTGATCAGGCGCCAACGGTGATTCTTGAGCGCCGCAAGCGCGCGGAAATTGGGCTCGATGTCGAGGCCGACGGCATCCCAGCGCAGGCCGTTCTCACGGGTCCACTTTTCGAAGGCGGCGATTTGGGCTGGAGCCTCAGCCACATCATCGGCATTGAAATAGGGCCCGTCTTTTGTCTGCAGCGTCACCCCTGCGATCACAGGAATCTGCTGCTGATTGAGGAAGCGGACCACCTGCGCGCGTTCCGGCGAGAAATCGGCGATGGCGACAACGACCTGCGCATGCAGATCGTGGAGCGCAGCAACCACATCGTGATCGGCGAACAGGGCCTGCATCGGGGCAATTCCCTGGTCGCAACAGGCAAACCCTAGCTGGGGTCGAACACCGGATCCCTCGACGCGAATTTCAAGAGGCGTGGCTGTATCCGTCGCCAGAGCGGCAACCAGAACAAGGCACGCGAGGAGCGCGATGCGGGAAGCCGCAGGACGATTTGGCATGGATGGTGCGGGCGACAACATCACAGATCCTGTTATACGCGGATTGCTGGGACTTACGCGTAGCTCGGTCTGCCCCGGGGATCGGCTCCGGCTGCAGCGCTTTTGACACAGGCTGCATCGCGGGATCCCAATAGAGGAGACAGCTGCACCTATCGCAGTGAGCAATCCGTTTCGCGGAGCCAAAGACCCACCATCCGTGATCCTCGCAGGGCGCGGGCGACGCGGGAGTCAATTGACCTAAAATCGCGATTACACTCATTGACCCGGATTGGCCTCCTCAAACGAACGATGACGGCCTCTGGAACTCTCGCCCAATGCCGCAAATCACTTACCTCCTATACAGTTAGGCCGCATCAAAAATACCCGAGGGGGTAACAATGTCGAATCTAGATAATGCACTACGAGAGCTTCGCGAGAAACGAAGCCAAGCACAGATAGAAATTGAAAAGCTAGACCAGATTATCTCTGGGATTGAGTCTCTTAACGGTACCGGAGCAGTCCATGAGGTCAAGCGACCGACGCGGATCATATCGGCAGCTTCGCGGCGCAAAATGGCATTGGCGCAGAAGGCGCGATGGGCGAGCATACGGAAACAGTCGCAGCCGATACTTGCGCGAAAGACGGCGGTTTCCGCTCCTGCAAAGCGAACCATGTCGGCATCCCCGCGGGCGGCGAAAAAGTGATCGAATCGCGACGCAAAATTCCTGGGATTTTCTGTTGCATATTCTTTCGCCCACCGGTGAACGGTGGAATTCGGCATAGCGAGAAACTGAGCGATAGCTGGCCAACCACGAAGCTTGGAGGGTTTGCGTGGTAGTGCCTCGCAAAGGCAAGAGCGCATCGACTCCGTCAAAGTTTAGTCTGCACAGATTTCACGAAAAGAGACTCCCTTGAGATTGAATGATCTCCACCGGCGCCGAGCATTCCGCGTCGTCATTGTCCGCCCGATTAACGCGCGAACTGACAGGAAAGAGCTCATCAGCCGAGTATCGAAGGGCTGCAGGAACCTTCTCATAAACCCGAACAGACCGATAGTTGCCTGTTCGCTTCCGGACATCTAAGTCCGGAGACGGACACGTTTTAAACACACTCGTTCGGAAAGCGATATTCTCTGGTTGTTCCCCACCAGGGGTTTACGCTTCGCACTAGATTGGAAAGAATCTTGCTGTGAGAGAGACCATTCCGTGATTGTTTCGCTTGGTATTTGGCCCGCGCACCGTGGCAGCCCGCAGGGGAGTAGGAGGTCGAACTCGAAATGGGAGCACTCGCTCAGGATCTTCGCTACGCGCTGCGTCAGTTGCGCCGGAGCCCAGGATTCACCTCGGTTGCCATCATTACGCTCGGCCTCGGCATCGGCGCGACGACAGCCATCTTCAGCGTGGTCTACGGTGTGCTGTTGCGGCCCCTACCCTATAGCGATCCCAATCTTATCATGGCCATTTTTGAGGTCACGACCAAGGGAACATTGAACCGTGTCGCCGATCCGAACTTCGACGACTTTCGCGATCAAGCCCGCAGTTTTCAAAAGATGGCAAAGTACAGCGCCTACATCTCCCCGATCTCGGGCGCTGCGCAGCCGAGCCGTTCGATGGTTGGCCATGTCACTCCTGACTTTTTCCCGGTGTTTCGTGTTCAGCCGATCATCGGCCGCGACTTCACGGCCGCTGACTCCAAGAAAGGCGCCGCTCCGGTCGCTCTCGTCAGTTACGGATACTGGAAGCAGTTTCTCGGGTCGTCACCGGATTTATCGCAGCTGCATTTGAAAATTGATAGTGCGGATTTCTCCGTGATCGGCGTATTGCCACAGGGATTTCAATTTCCCCAGGAAACAGACTTATGGGTAGCGGCCGATCGGGAAGGCGAAAACCAGAGCCGGAGCTCACATAACTACGACGCGGTCGGCCGACTGAGAGATGGCGCCACCTTAGAGCAGGCAATCGCGGAAATCAGCGCGATTGGGCGTCGCATTCATGACGCCTCCAGCGACCAAAACGACTATCTTCTCAAAGACGCGACGGTGATCCCGCTGCAGGATTCCATGACGGGCCAGGTTCGACTGGCATTGTTTGTTTTGCTCGGGGCGGTCGGGTTTCTTCTTCTGGTTGCGTGCGCCAATATTGCCAACCTCTTGCTCGCGCAGGCCTCGGTGAGAGAACGCGAGTTGGCGATCCGCAGCGCTTTGGGCGCGGGGCGCGGACGCCTGTTCCGGCAGTTTCTTACTGAAGCGTCGTGTCTGGCTTTGCTCGGTGGCGGACTCGGAGTGCTCGGAGCCTTCTGGGGCCTCTCGGCACTGCTGGCGTTGGCGCCCGAAAACCTTGCGTCTTCCGGCAGTGTCTCGGTCAATCTTCCGGTGCTTGTGTTCGCCTTTGTGCTATCGTCGGCGGTCGCGCTGGGGCTGGGCGCATTTACGGCATGGCGAGCCACTTCCCGAAACCTGCGCAACCAACTGGAGGAAGGCGGACGCGGGCAGGCCGGTTCGCACAGCTGGCGCATTGGCCCTGGAATCGTCGCCGGTCAGATTGCCATCACCCTCGTCCTAGTGATCGGCGCCGGACTGCTTGGCCGAAGCCTGATCAAAGTGCTCGAAGTCGACCCCGGATTTCACGTCGACAAGATCGTCACCATGGATGTCTCGCTGCCCTGGCAGGCTTGGAACGACTCTAAAGCTAGAACAGCGGAGGGAGTTTTCTTTAGGAACCTGCTTGACCGCCTCAAGCAGATTCCGGGCGTGCGCACAATCGGTGCGACCAGCGGCCTTCCTCTGGATGGCGGTCTTCCCAATGGCATGTTCTTGCTCATGAGGCCGGACGAAGCCCCCAAAACTCCGAGCAGCCTGGACGCCATGAGTCGCCTATTCGATACCCTGTTTCGAGATAAGGAGAACCAACGAGAAGCAGATTTCTCCGCCGCCACGCCGGGATATTTCCAGTCCCTCGGAATTCCCCTACTTCGCGGACGCATCTTCGACGATCGCGACAGCCCGGATTCTCCGCACGTGGCGGTCATCAGCGAGTCGCTCGCGCGTGATCGCTGGCCGGGCCACGATCCGATCGGCCACACCATCGAATTCGGAAACATAGATGGCGATCTGCGCTTGCTGACGATCGTGGGGATTGTCGGTGACGTTCACGAATACGGCATCGATGTCCCACCCCGCCCCACTGTTTATGTAGATTTGTTTCAGCGTCCCCTACCGGCGATCATTGTGACGATGTTGGCTGACGCCGACACGCGGATGATCACTTCGTCTGCGCGCGAAATCCTGCATGAGCTCAATCCCGAAATTGCGCCGAGGTTTCGAACCTTGTCTGGAATCTATTCGGACTCACTCGGTTCACGCCGATTCAATGTGATTCTCGTTGGCTGCTTCGGAGTGATGGCGTTGCTGCTGGCCGCCGTCGGGGTGTTTGGAGTGATGGCTTATTCAGTCAGCCGCCGCACCCACGAGATAGGCGTGCGCGTGGCTCTGGGCGCGCGCTCCCGAGATGTTCTTACGATGGTCCTGGGCCAGGGATTGCGCACCATCCTCGTCGGCATCGCCATCGGATTTGCCGGTTCCCTCGCCATCACCCGCACGCTTCAGTCGCTACTTTTTGGCGTGACGGCAACCGATCCGGTAACTTTTGCTGGAGTGATACTGCTTTTGACAGCGACCGCATTGCTAGCTTGCTACATCCCGGCGCGTCGCGCGGGTAAAGTCGACCCCATGGTGGCGCTGCGCTACGAGTAGTCGGTCTCCAGGTATCTCTGGGGCAGGGTTCGCGCCACTGCGCTCCCATACCTAACATCCACAAAATCCCATTGAGTACAACCCGCGTGTCTTGCCACGGACGACCTCGACCGTTGGCACTTCGCAGGGGAGGCAAAATCGGTTCGATCAACTCCGCTGGACATCGCTAGTTCCCATCGGCCTCGCATGCCGCTTTTGACCGCTTTTCTACAGCCAGAAAATAGCATCGTAGGTTCAACCACTATTTATGGTAGCGTCCACACATGCAGATAGTATGACCGAAAACAATCGACAGTCGCACAAAGTGGTCACCCGCCGTTCACCTCTTGTCCCATGGGGTGATTCCGGTTGGATCCTGAATGGGTTTATCTCCACAAGTAGGAGGAATACACCCAAGTAAACAACCGGCTGTTGCACCCACGGCGTAAGCGCCTGCGAGCGGTGCCACTGTAATTCCGATAGCCGCAGGGATCCCAAACGGTAGAGTGCCGATGAACGTAGCTTTTTTCACGCAGGCTTCGACGCAATCCGCATAGCCCTCCAATCCGCTGGGGTCTTTTGCGTTTATCGGATCATTCAAAACATAGCCGTAGAGATTGGTATCACCACCCGCGAACCGGATTGGGTCTTTAGCCGTCCAGCGGCCCGTACTTGCGTTGTAGTCGCGGGCACCAAATCGCGTCAGCTTTGTATCCTGGTCGTAAAGACCCCCCGCAAAGCCAAAGGGCTGAAAACCAGAATTGGTATCGCTGATCACGTTGCCAAATTCATCGTAGTTGATTTCTTCCGTGATCGCGCCAGTTGAGGTGTTGACCACCAGGCGTGGGCTGCCCAATTGATCGGAAACAATCCGGTAGTTCACACCACCTGTCACCATGTAGTCGGGCGAAGGTGCTCCGCTGGCGTAGATGAACTGGCTCACGATCGCATTGGCCCCGTTCAACTGCGCGACAATCCTGCTTCCGTCGTAGAGAAAACCGGTGGTTAGAACGCCGTTCATTTTTTTTCCGACACGGCGGTTCTTCGCATCGACGATGTAGTTGAGGGTCGTACCGTTGGGCAAGGTCGCTGCAATCAAGTTCCCGAGCACATCGTACGTGTAGGAAGTGGTCTGCGAGCCCACAGTCATGCTCGCCAACTCGCCATTCGCGGTGTAGGTATAGGATGCATTGCCGTAGGTCTGCAACCGATCCTGGGCGTCATAGGTTCCAGTTACTGTTCCCGACGAAGTGGTGGCTGAAAGCCGGTTCGAGTTCGTGTCGTAGGTGTACGTGGATATGGTCGATCCATTTTGTTTGACCCCAGTCAGACGGCCAGCCGTGTCGTAGCTGTAGGTGAAAGTATTCTTCTTGCCGCTGACGGTATCGGCTTTGGTAGTGATCCGCCCATCCGCGTCGCGCGTGAACTTCAGAGTGTAGAGGGCGGTGAGGCCGTATTTAGCAGAGTAGCCCGTCAGTTCTCCATAGGTGTCGTAGGTGCGGCTGTCTTTCGCGCTGCCGAGATCGACCGTCTTAAGCAGTCCGTCCTTCGGATCATTGGTTATTGTGAGCGAACCGGCTTTAGTGAGCAGGCCGTCGTTGTCATAGGCGAAGTTGATGGTATTGCCGTTGTCGATGCTTTCCGAGGTAACCCAGAAGTTGTCGTTGTAGACGCGGCTCACACTTCCAGCAACCGTGCCGGTCCAGGTGGTGGATGTCACCAGAGCTCCGTTGTATCCATACGCGATCGCCTCTCCGCCAGTGATCGATGTGGTGCTCAGATTGCCGGTGGTCGCATCGTAGGTGTAGTCAGCGGTCTCGGTTGGCGTGGTTACGGAACTCAAGCGGCCGGCGCTGTCGTAGCCGTAGGTGATGGTTTCACTATCCGGTCGCGTTACCGTCGTCAGATCACGATCCAGATTGTAGGCATAGGTGGTTGCACCGGTTCCTGCCACAGCGGGCGGCGTATAGCTGGAAGGCAGGTCTACGGCGGTGTAAGCGAAGTCGTGACCGGACTTCCCTGGCGGAGTCACAGAAGTCAGATTGCCATTGGCGTCATAGGTATAGGCGATAACTCGTCCATCCGGAAGCGTGGTCGTGAGTAGGTGTCCGTCGGCATCGTGCGTGAAGCTGGTGGTGAGCTTCAGTGGATCCGTGCGGCTACTCAGAAATCCATTTGTGTCATAGCCTAAGGTGGTCGTCCGTGTTCCTTGATTACTCGTCGCCAGGCGGCCCTGAGCGTCGTAACTATAATCGATCGGCAACAGAGCGCCGATCTGGAAGCCGCTGAGGCGTTCGAGAGAGTCGAGTATCGCGGTCCTTTTGCGTTTCATCGGCGTCGTGTCCACGTAGGTCTTGGTGGCACCCGTGAAGACAGATGTGTAGGTGCGGCCATTGATCGCTCTGGTATCCGTTTCGCTAGACACGGTGAACGGGTTGCCGGGGGTGCCCAGCGCAGTGTTTCGATTGCCAGAAATGGTCATGGCCAGATTACCGAGCGCAAGCGTCACGCTGGTATCAACCGGCACTTGAAGTCCCCAGACCGGGTCGGCGCCCAGGGTTGCGCTCTCAGAAGTGTCGTTCGGTAACGTAAGCGCCTTGGAAAGTTGGCCGTTCTGAAGGGCGTTGCTTCTGGTCGCCTGCAATCCACTGGGCCACGTAATCAGCTGCTCTTCGGTGTGGGTCGAGGCATTGCTCTCCACCCAGGGCATGGTGAGCGTGCTTTGAAAGCTGCTCGTCCGGCCCATGCCTGTGGTTTGAGCGACCGTCCAGCCCAGCCCGGAATCCGCATCGGTGCGGATCAATTCCGTGTAGCCGCCCACCGGGTCGGCATCTTTCTCCAATCTGCCTTGGCCATCGTAGCTGTAGTTGTAGACGTTTCCATTCTCGTCAGTGCGGGACGCGAGCAAACCACCGCTCAGGTTCGTAAACAGGGACGATTTCCCGAGAGGATCAGTGACCTGACTTAGGAAGCCGTTGCCGTCCAGGCCTAAGGTTGTGGTCTGCCCGTACTGCGAAACAATGGCGGTGACCTGCTCGGAGGCATTGCGCTGAATGGTGGTTACATTCCCGCTGCCGTCGGTCACTGTTACCAACTCCCCGGCATTGTCGTAACCGAATTGATATTCCAGAGCGCCGGTAAGCGGTCTGAGCGTTTGCAGATGCTGCCCTGTCGACGAAGAAAAAACATACACTTCCCTGCCGTCTTCGGATGTAAGCAGAAGGTTGCCGTTAAAGCTCACCGGAGTACCCAGCTGAAATCCATTGCGTTGTCTGCCATCGCCTAGGAACAGCGTGTTGCTTCCCGGGTCGTAGGCGTGGTGCACGCTAAGGGTCCAGCCGCCGATCATGGAGGCATCGTTGCTGGCTACATAATCTCCACCGGCGCCCGGAGTGCGGGCGCTTTCGTAGTGGAGGTTGAATCCGGTGCCCACAATCGGTACATCCTCGCCGAGGCTCTGATTCTGGCAGGCAATCGTCGAGCCACCGTTCTTCACGCAAATATAGGCTACGTTGGAATTGGGAGTGAGCGTGAAGGAGAACGTGAACGATGCTGTCTGGTCAAACCCGGCAATCCCCGAAACAGGGAATTTGTAGGCCGACAGCGTTTGGGGTGAGGAAGGGAGTTCGAAAGTCTGAGGCCAATTCGTCTCTGGCGTCAGCTGCCAAAGTGTATTTGCAGTTCCATCTTGGCAGCCCTGTTCCGTCACGAGCGCATTGGCTGAGCTGTTGGGGAAATAGGTATACGTACTGGTGGAAGGATAGATGATTAGGTCTGAGACGCCGAAACCGCCTCCCGTTCCGACCGCTGTGATGGATTGCTGCGAATTCTGATCGCATGGATATATCACGGAGTCGCTGAGCGAAGCTGAAGTGATCGAGTCAGTATTGTTCCAATACGCTTCGCTGCAGGAAAGAGCGCCTCCGACGATGTTCACATTGGCAGCTACAGCGTGGCTGGTACTGCAGGTTGCACCCGGTTCCCAATTGCAACTGCCCTGTTTAGCACTACCATTCAAGCTATAGCTGCCCTGCCATGATGTTATCGGCGAATAACAGGTCTGTGCCCAAAGGCTAGGCACCGCAGCCAACACCAAGATAATGATCACAACTGCCACGTAGGCTTTCATAGTCTACCCTCCAAAGATACTGGGTCGGCTCTCGGAACTGAGAGCGTGCGGTGTCTCCCTGCATGGGACTCCGACCCGCTGACGAATCGCTGCGACGACGGCAACCCCTCTATATGGTTTAACCGTAAAACGGGTGCGAATTAGCTCACGAAAGCGAGAAAAATCTCGAATGAACATGGCGGAGGAAGAATGAGAGTAGGGGATGTCCTGGGCTAACCGACTGGAGGTAAAGATGCTTAGTAGGATTGACTTCCAAGTATAGGCGGGGTAGCATGCCGCAAATCGCCTCTTCCCCAGCGAGGCCACTTTGGAATCCAGTCTCATTCAGGTCACCGAATTACTGCTTCGTTGGAGCAAGGGTGAAACTGCCGCTCGGGAGCATCTGGTTCCTTTGGTTTACGAGGAACTGCGGCGCATCGCTCGGCAATGTCTTGCAAACCGTCCTCGAAATCACACCTTGCAGAGCGCCGCGCTCGTAAACGAAGCCTATTTACGATTGGTCGATCACGCTGCTGTGCGCTGGGATAACCGAGTCCATTTTTTTGCTGTGGCGGCACAGCTCATGCGCCGTATTTTGGTTGATTATGCCCGCATGAAACGAGCGCACAAACGGGGCGGGGATTGCGCGGTTTTGCTCTTCGATGAGGCAGAATTAATGCCGCAACACCGCGATGTCAACCTCATTGCACTGGACGATGCTTTATCGACGCTCGCGAAACTCGATGACCGGCAGTGCAGGCTGGTGGAACTGCGTTTCTTCGCCGGACTGTCGATCGATGAAACTTCGAAAGTGTTAGGAGTTTCTGCGGCAACCGTGAAGCGCGATTGGGTGACAGCCAGACTTTGGCTGATTCGAGAAATGAGTGGCGGTGCGCAGACATGACTCCGGAGCGCTGGCAGCAGATAAGGGATGGACTCTCCTCGGTCCTCGACATGGCCCCCGGCGAACGGGGGGCTTATTTAGAGAGCCTGGGAACAAATGATCCGACGTTGCGCTCCGAGATTGCAAGTCTGCTCGCCATCGAGCAGCAGGCCAATCCTAAATTCCTGAGTCCGCCGGCGGACGGCGATGTGACGGATTCTTCTGCGGTCGAAATCGCAAAGAGTCGAATCGGACGGCGTATCGGACCTTACCAGCTTGTCGAAGAGATTGGGATCGGAGGAATGGGCGAGGTCTACCGCGCCTTTCGCGCTGATGACCAGTATCGTAAGGAAGTTGCGATTAAGCTTGTTCGAAGTGGCGAAGACTCCAAGTTTGTTGTCGCGCGCTTTAAGAGTGAGCGTCAAGTACTCGCTAGCCTGGATCATCCGAATATCGCGGGGTTGTTCGATGGTGGTACGACCGACGAAGGATTGCCGTATTTCGCAATGGAGTTAGTCGAAGGCCCGCCGATCGTCGAATACTGCGATACGAGGAGGCTCTCCATTAAGGAGCGGCTGGAACTCTTGCTGCAAGTCTGTTCGGCCGTCCAGTACGCACACCAGCGGCTTATCATCCATCGCGATCTCAAGCCCAGCAATATTCTGGTGACTTCGGCCGGTATTCCGAAGCTGCTGGATTTCGGCATCGCCAAGATCCTCGAGGGGTCTGTCTCCGCGCGTACCCGCCCAGAGCCGACAGCTTCCTTGTTTCGTTTGCTCACTCCTGCTTATTCGAGTCCAGAGCAGGTCAGGGGCGAAACAATTACGACTGCCAGCGATGTCTACTCGCTGGGCGTCCTGCTGTACGAGTTGCTCACCGGTCACAGTCCATACCAGATAGACGCGAGCGTGGCGTATGAAATTGCCAAAGCCGTGTGTGAGTTTGACCCAGAAAACCCGAGTGCGATGGTGGCCCAGAACACTGCACTCGAAAACGACGGCGGCAATATTGAGATCACGCCGACGTCGATCGCCGAGCTGAGGCGCAGTACACCAGAAAAACTGAGCCGAAGCTTGCGGGGAGACCTCGACAACATTGTTTTAATGGCGCTGCGCAAAGAACCCGAGCGGCGTTACCCCTCCGTCGAACAGTTCGCTGCGGATATTCGGCGGCACCTCGAAAACCAGCCCGTGAGCGCCACCCGGGACACCTTGCAATATCGGACTTCAAAATTTGTCAGCCGGCACAAAGCTGGATTCGCAGCTGCGATTCTCGTGGCAATCGCGGTGATTGCCGGGATGGCAGCGACGTTCTATGAGGCGCGAATCGCGCGTACGCAACAATTGCGCGCGGAACAACGCTTCCAGGACGTGCGAGAGTTGGCCAATTCGTTAATGTTTGACGTGCATGACTCAATTCAGGATCTCCCTGGCTCAACCCCAGCCCGCAAGCTACTCGTCGAGCGAGCTCTCCGTTACCTCGATGGCCTATCCCGCGATGCTGCGTCCGATGTATCGCTTCAGCGTGAACTAGGAACGGCATACGAAAAGGTCGGCACTGTGCAGGGGAATCCCTTCGGCGCGAATCTCGGGGACGTTAGGGGCGCTTTGAAGAGCTATCGTAAAGCCTGCGTAATCCGCGAGTCCCTCGCTAGGCAATATCCGAATAGCCTCGACGACCTGGTGTCATTAGCTCGTAGCCAGAGGCTTTCAGCTGCCACGTCCGCAAATCTGACCGAGGGTTGGGAAGAAAAGAAGAACATGGAGGAGGAACTCCACGCACTCGCGACCGCCGAAAGAGCCTATCGCCTCTCTCCCTACGATCCCGGAGCCCTTCAGGAGCTTCAGACCAACTACGATCTTCTCGTGACCTTTCGGGATTCGACCGGCGACTATTCGGGAGCAAGGGAGTACTTGCAAAAAGAGCAACCGATCCTTGCGGCCCGGTTGCAGATCACCCGCGAGAATCGAGACCTACGGTTGGCCGAAGGTAAGTGGCAAGTGAAGTACGGTCTGGAGTTGGCCAAGCTGGGATCTAGGGACGAGGCGATCAATCATTTCCATCAGGGAGTTCAAATCTTCGAAGCATTAAATGCGGATGGCCCGGACGCGATTTCGTCGAGATATTTGGCGGCTGCGCTCCAGCGTTTTGGCGACGCACAACTTATAGACGCCGACGTCGCACATGCGCTCCAGAGCTATAAAAGAGAGCGCGAAATCCTAGAGCCCTTGTTTGCCGGAGATCCCGCGAACGCCGTTGTCCAGCTAGACATGGCAGCGGCGATCGCAAGAATCGGCAATGCTCAGGCTCTTGCTAGTAACGGAAATCTTGGGTTGACGATGCTGAACCGAGCGTCGACAATGCTCCGCGCACAGATCAACCACGATCCTTCTTATAACGAGCCGCCTTGGTTTTTGGTCTCGACCCTTATGTGGACCGGTGAGGCTCTTGACCGGAACGGCGATTTCGAAGGGGCACTCAAGACATACCGCGAGATATTAACGATATGGGAGCAGACCAAGCACGCTCTCGCTCAGACCATTCTCGCCGGTGCCCACCAGAAAATTGCAAGAGTGCTCGCGAAAACTGGAAAGCGGGAATACGCCTTTCGCGAGGCGCATCTGGCACTGACTCAAGCTCAGCAGCTCATTGCGACACACCCATATATGCGAGACGCGCAATATGTGGCGGCTAACGCGGACGAGGAACTCGGGAAGTTGGCACAAGATTCCGCCACCGCGGCGATTCTGCCTAAGGAGCAACTTCAATACTGGGCTGAGGCGCGAGATGCATACCAGCGCAGTCTCGACACCTGGGCTAATATCCCAAGCCCAACTGCAAGGACACCCACCGGATTCGACAGCGGCAGCCCCAGGAAAGTTGCTCAGGAATTGGCCAATTGTGAAGCGGCACTCAGGCAGATTCGCGGAGGACGCATGGCGTCCGCAAATCCCCGTCAGGTCTATTTGCGGGTCTGGGCCAAGCTAGTATCTCGATAGCCAGGTCAATGAGTGTAAACCCCGAGGGGGATTCACGGCTGTTGCATATCCTCCGGCCCTATCCCACTTCCACGAACGCTGCCTTGTTCGTGGAAATACCACTGGAAGAATCGCATTGCGACGAGAACTCTAATTTTCGTGTCTAGAGGCCAGAAGGGGAGGGGGTCGTCCTCCCCCTCTTTACGATGCTGTTGCCGGTTTTCTAGCTCCCGAACACAATGTTCGATATGCTTCCACTGCTCGCGCGCTTTCGTGGCTTCAATGTAAGTATCATCGTAAATTTGCGGATTCAGCACAATTTCCTTCATTGACTTCTCAAGGTCCTCTCTCACTTCACATGCTTTTCCATACTGGGTCCATGCCATCGCAGTTCCTCGATTCTTTTGGAACGCTGCTTCCCGGCGGCTCCTGCTTGTATCTTGGGCTGTATCCTAACGCGCCTCGGAGCTGCTGGCCATCGTTACTCTCTCGGAGGAGTCTAAACACGCGCCACGGTCGAAATGGAACGAGCAATGTCACATTTCCTAAGCAATCGTAGAGATAACTCTTCATGCAGTTGGCGTAACAGGGTCGATGACAGGCCGTCGCCGGGCCAACCAGACGCACCTGTACGTGCTCCCCTCAAACCTAGACCGCGCTCACAGTCAGGTGCTGCAAAAGCCGTTCCCGAGCAAGAACAATAGCGATGGAAGGATAGTTGGCGATAAATCGCGATTTCACCAACAAACAATTTTTCAGTTCTGGTTGGTGCCGGAGTCGGGATTGAGAGCGGCGGTGTGGGGCCGGAACCAAGGGGTTACTCCCCCGAATGGACTGTGGCTGGGAAAATCAGGAACGGGAGGCAAGAAACCGCTCTGAATATCTGAGGTCTCTTGCATCCAACGCAGATCGTATTGAACGTGCTGTCCCGCCTCAGACCAGCGGCATGCGAGGTGTCCCATTTCTGTTTGCCATGTTCGCATTGCAGCCAACCTCCGGCGTTCCACCTAATACAGTTTCCCACAGGTCGGATTCCAATGCCACTTCATCGAGATTCAAACTGCACCACCGGGACGGGTGGCGAAACCTTGCGATTACAGTCACAATCCCGGTTCTGAGTGAAATCGCCTTCCATGAGAAGGCCGGTCGGAGTCAAGTGGGTTCTTTTGTTTTTTCGTTGACACCGTGTTTCTCTTCCGCCGAGTCGCCACTGTCGCCACCCTTCCATCCGCACTCTTTGATGAGCGATTTTTGTTCGCTCGGTGCCAGTTGGGTGTTCTCGTTCTCAGCCGGTGCTGCCGCCTGATTGTCGACTTGCTTCGATCTACGCGAATCGTCAGCTTCTGCTCGGAAATATTCCTGTTCTGCTTTACTGCTACGGTGCTAACCTTCCTCATTGCCGGTCTCCTTTATCTCTTGTGCTTCGAGCACGTCGATAACTTGGGAGCCTACAGCATCCAGTCGGAGACCGGCCTTCTCATCCCATCTGATTTCGTCAACCGATGCGATAATTTCCGTGAAGCCATGTCCAACACCACCGAAACCGAACAATTGAATGCGGTTCAGTGTCTCTCTCTCCGAGAGCTTTCGGAGCCGCGTGACAACTCCTTAAGGATAACGTCCCTTACCTGAATCTTTACCGATTCGATGATCTACAGGCGTTCATCGAAACCTTCGGTTGCCAATCCATCCGCGAGGCAGCGTGAAAAGAATTTATCAAGACAGAGTCAAGCGGAGTAACGTCAGGAGTCTGACCGTCCAAGTTAAGAACACGTTAGCTTTACCGGGACTTGCCAAAACCGTTGCTGAATCTCTCCAGCGCGCAAACGCTGTGTTTAGTCACGTGCCTTTCCAGCTTGGCTACCGGCCAAAAAGCCGAAGGCCCCGATTTTTAGTCGGCGCCTCGGAAATCGAATCTGAACTTGGAAATTTTCGCTTACGTTTGGCGAATAATCAGACCAATCCCGAGGGCCGAGCGCGATTGACGCGCAGTCTCATCATGGATTTGGTCCGTATCGTCATTTTCGTAGTTCAGATAGCACGATCTGCAGCCGTAATCCTCCATCCATGGATGTTCTCGAGTGCCATACGCAGCGTGCGGCAGATGTTAAGGTATGACTTGACATTTACATAAATAATGTATATTTATAAATAGTCAACGTTCTATATGTTGTATATCTATAGATATACATTATACGGTTCTTCCAGGGAAACTGAGAAGGCGACTTTTTCATGCGCAATGAATTTCGCACACTACGGCTCCAACAACTTGATCGGACACTGAAGGCCTTTCGAGCGGCTGCGAAAAACCCGCGCCCACAGAAAGGATGGCTGCGCGCGATCCGGGAAGCGGCAGGAATCTCTGCGAGTGAAGTTGCCCGTATCCTTAAGACCAGCCGCGGGCTCCCGGCGCAACTCGAAAAAGCCGAGGCGGAGGACCGCATCACGCTCAAAAGCTTGAGAGCCGCTGCGAACGCACTCGGTTGCGACCTGGTTTACGCACTGGTGCCCAAGGAGGCGAGCCTTCGCAAACTGGTCGAAGAGCGCGCTCGCGCCCAAGCCAAACGACAGGTTCTAAGCGTCGAGCACTCGATGGCCCTGGAAGATCAAGCGGTCGGGCGAGTGGAAGAAGCGGTAGAAGCCGAGACCAAGCGGCGGCTCAGAAAGCGCGGACTCGAATGAGTCTGTTCGCGGAGGGCGAAGGCAACACACCTCTGTCCGCAGAGGAGCAGGCAGAACTCATTCCCAACCTTGCCACCAAGGAGGAGCTTAACGAGTGGGAACGACAGAATATCCTCGAAGCGTACGCGTGGGCCCTTGCGCCCGGTAGCCTTCGCCGGCGCGATCCGCTGGTCGAGTCCTATATCAGAGATCTCCATTTGCGAATGTTTGACCAGACCTGGAAGTGGGCGGGCATCTATCGAACCACCGAGAAGAACATTGGCGTTCCATCCCACGAAATCCGCGAGGGGGTAGGTACGCTCATCGGTGATGCGCGCTATTGGCTGGAACACGGAACCTATCCGCCCGACGAACTCGCCGTTCGGTTGCATCATCGGCTGGTTTTGATCCATCCTTTCGCGAACGGCAATGGGCGCCACGCACGGCTCATGGCGGACGTGCTTGCCCAAAGACAAGAACGTCCTGTCTTCAGTTGGGGCGATGAGAACTTGGCGCGCGCTGGCGACTTTCGTCGGCGCTATATCGATGCGCTGCAGACCGCAGACGCGGGCGATATAGCCCCCCTTCTCGCGTTCGCGCGCTCATGAGAGACACCGCAGAAGATCCTCTAAAGTCATTTTGGACTCGAAACATGCCGATGGATTTCTTGGATGAATCGAGGAAAGGCTACGGACCACTCCACAAGCGCTACCCTAAGGTGTTAAGGGTTGAGACGATGCTAACGTCCTAGAAGCCCGTTTCTGGATAGTTCCTGGGGGCCCGACGGTAAGTTCACAGACTCTTCGTTGTAACGTTCCAGATTTCATCCGGAGCGCGTGTCAGTTGTCGTGGTTTCTTGACTATTCAATGCTGATGCGCGTAGATGTGATATTCTCCGCCCTCTACGACGCGATGGTCATCGCGCTGGGTTCGTCGATACTTTTAGCGCCCTGCCAGGCACCGAAGCGGTCAGCTAAGGAGTTCCCCGGCTGATTGCGAGCGTAATCGTTGTCGATGTTCTCCAGCCGTTGTAGGTTCCAGTGATCGTCACGGGCATCCTGCCGGTCGCCGCCCTGATACCGACTCTCAGGGTCAAGACGCTGGTCGAGGTTGCGGGGTTCGGACTGAATGAAGCGCTTACGCCCCTGGGTAGTTCAGGCGCATCCAGGGTTACGTTGCCGGAAAATCCGTCCACCGGCGTGATTGTGATGGTGATCTGGGCTTTGCTGCCTTGTGGAACTTTGGTGATGCCCGGCGAGGCGGAGAGGCTGAACTCCCAGTCATTCACGAGATTGGCGGCATTCACTGACCCGATTCCGGTGGCGAAGTCCCAACCCGTTGCGGCGCGGAAGTCGGGCTCGTACCTGCCTCTGGAATCCGAGAGCACGCCATACTCAGCGGAGGGCAGGAGACAGTTGATGGAGCCGGTGCAAACGACATCCATGTCGCCCTCCGTCACATCGTAGAAAACGCACGCGCCGCGCACCACATTTCCCCGGTTCGAATTGCAGCGTGCGTTGCCGGTGGCGCCATACTCGACGGCGGCCATACTGTAATAGACGGGATTCGGATTGCCTTGGCGTTCGCCCGCTTTCTGATTCACCAGGGCTTGGATTCCGGCCATGATCGGCGCGGCGAACGATGTGCCGCCCCCAGCCGACCAGGTACTAGGTGCACCCGAACAGGACTTGCCTCCATTTGCAGCGTCGCTCCAGCAGAATAAGTAAAAGTGATCCCAGACTCCATCGGCGGCAAAGAGCGACACATCTGGAAGATCGCGTACTCCGTCGCTGGGATTTCCCACCAGCGATTGCCAGGATGGCTTTGCCCACCCGGCGCACGAACCGCTGACTACACCAGGTTCGGATGGCGTTCCCGTGGCGCATCCGCTTTGTCCGCCGCTGCCGGCCACGGTGCTGATGAAATAGTCGATCCCCACTTCGCTGTTGCAGAACGAGTCATTCCCGTAAGTTCGGTTAAAAAAGTAATGCTTCGCGAGCAACAAGCTGCCGCAGGAATCGTTCCAGGGAATCTCGGGAATATAGGATTTGGCCGATCCGTACTCCGCCGAGTCGGTGGAACTCCAGTATGTGCTGTTTTCGTTGTGATAGGTGTCGCTGAAGTCGGTACCACCGACGGCCACGTTATAAGGAGTCGATGCCAAACCATTGACTGCTCTGCCATGCGTGGCAGCGGTGGGTCGGGTCTCTGTTGGGTCGCAGCCCGCCGCGCCCGAATCGCCAGCGGAAACGAAAACTGAGACGCCTTCGGTCACCCCTTGCTGATAAGCATCATTGAATGCCGTGTTGGCCGATGCGCCGTTGAAGGCTTCACACTCGCTGTAACTGATGCTCACCAGGGGCGGCGGCGTGCCCTCGTTCAAAAGGTTTTCCAGGGCAATCAAGCCGCCAAATGTCGCCCCCGTACTGCAGGATGCGAGTACGATCGCCGCGCCCGGAGCCGAGGCGCTGGCATATTCCGCATCGAGGATCGCCTCTTGCTCGTGGGCATTGATTCCCGGATCGCTGCAGTTTCCGGGATGTGTCTGGCTGAACGTGCCATCGGTCCCCAGACCGAACGCCGAACGAAACGCATCCCAATCGCCATTCCTTCCGTGACGGAAGCCATAAGCGTCCGAGTCCTCAATCACCACAATGGTCTGCCCTTGTCCCCGGATGCGGGGGCGCGTGCGGCTGTCGAGCAGCGGATTCAGATTGTAGATCGTCGCCAGATCGGCGGGAACCACCGCATAGCAGGTGCTGTCGAGACAGCCAAACGTGTAATCGGGCCGCGGCTGGTATGCGGGATGAGGGCTGAAGTCGTGCAAGGACACGACTCCGACGACCGCCGGCGCCAGCGCGGCTGGTATCTGAGGATCGTTCATGTTCGCGAAATGCTTCACGCCTTTCACGCTCAGTTCATGAATCTGGCTGTGGAAGGCTTCGCTTACCTGGGCGGCAGTTCCGGAGAAGTCGATGAGCAGGTCGTTAGGGTAGTCCACATTGACTACGAAACCATGCGACCGCAACCAATTTTTAATCGTGTCGCGGTCTTGGTCCACGACTCCGAATCTCTCACCGAACTGCTCGACGGTGAGCCATTGATGAAAGTTCGGCGAGGACCGGTCGGTCAGTCCCTCGATCAGCTGGAGCAATTCCCGCTCGCGCTCCGGCGAGCGCTTCAACTGGAGCATCATGTGCTCCAGCGCCAGGCTGTCAGGCACGAGCCCAAGGTCGTTCTCAGCATTCGCCTCCGGCCGTGTGTTCCCCGCCAGGGTGACCAATTTCGTTTCATCGATAATCTGCGTGACCAGAACTGGGCCAATGCTTTCAGCTCGCGCAGAGGATCCCGCGAAGAAGAAGTAGAGAGATATCAGAACGACCAGAAGACGAGATGAGAGAGATTCTCCGTAACGCATAGAAACTCCTTTTGAGAGAGGAGGGGTGCGACAGGTTGGGCAAAACGGTTGCGGGCAATGCCGTCGATTTTGCTCCCGGCACCCTTTGACTAATAAAACGACAACGCCCGACAATTTCCTTCACTCGAAGAAAAGTCTAGTTCGTCGATCAAGGATTCGTCGTTAACTGGACTTACTACCCTCACGAAGATGGGACAGAGCAACGACCAATTTAAAACACCGAGGCGAATGGATTCTTCCGTTGGCGTGATGAAAGTCTTTCCGCCCAAGGGGTCGGAGTGCATTATGTCGAAAAACAGAGCGCAAGGTGACTGGGGTCGGGATAGGGCACTGCAGTGAACGAGAAGTCGGCTCGGGGAAATTGGGCCTTACATTCCGAACTAGCCGAATTCCAGGGGGATGCAGGTGACGACGCCACAAGACAAGTCTTGCCTTAAGTTAGCGTTTGTCGGACCCGTTTCTCTTTCAGGTGCTCAAGTCATTCCGAACATGGAGGAAGGCCAGCCGCCTTGAGTTTGTCGCGATTCTCCTCCCACCGCAGCTCCTGATCGACGTAAGGCCGAATCAGGTGTTGTTCGTCGCGACGACGGTATAGCAACCCTCGCGGGCCAGCTTTCTCCCAAAGTCTCTTCATTGTCCCCAGACGGATATAAATGGCAAACAAGTCGCGCTGCTTAACGTCATCTTGTAAGCGCCGGATCTCCCATCTTCGGTCGAGTTCTTTGGCTTTGGTCCAGTCGGGATCGCGGCCGAGCAAGACTCCTCGGTTGAATACAAGCGATACGAGGGCTACTTGCACTTCGGTAGGCAAGGTTTCGACGCCAGGAAATAGTCGCAGAGTCATCGGGTAGTAAGAGTCCTCTAAAGAGGTCCGAAAGACCGACAGTGAGATGTTACGAGGTACGACGATCGCTTTCAGTCGAGGCACCAGCACCTCCGCTTCGCGCCCTCTCTTGTGTATCGCGATTTTTAGTTGACCCAGAGTAGCGAGGTCGAGAGCAGCCCACGCGCTTAAGAACTCGGATTCACTGTGCTGACCCAGGTCCCATCCCACGCCGACCGTTATCCCGGAATCGCCCTTTGGCCAATACGGGTGCGTGGGCAAATCCTCCGCCGCGATGAGAAAATCCGCAGAACGCTCCAACACGGCCTGGCGAGCTCCGGCAGCAAAAGTGAATGTCCCCGTTGGCCAGCAGATAGCAGGTGCGGAAGGGAGCGATTGGGCAAAGAACCGTGGAATTCCTAGCATACGCAGAAAACTCAGCTGCAGGCATCCAATTACAGCCAGGGAAAACAACATCCTCCCGAAGTGGGGCTTATCTCGACGCATCGCGACGCTCGACTAGTCTCGAGGAGCATTCTAGCGGTTCCACCGTCGCGCACGACTGAAGCCCGTGTTCAATGGTTCTTATGTTCCGATTCCCAGGGACCTATGGTCCCACTTTTGACCTGCCACAATCTCGAGCAGCCCGCAAGTTTTTTGCTGAGCTCAAACGCGCAGGCTATTTCCTCGTTTCCAGAGTCTTAGAATGAGAGCGCTTGATCTCGTTGCGAAATCGGTTCCGCGTTTGTCTGCTATTTTTTCTCCACTTCCGCTCGTCACGTTCCCTTAACTACCGGTAATTTGGACCACTGTCTGCAAGATTTCCTGCAAGAAAAAAAAAGTTGCAAACCTGTCCGACCGTGGACTTACCCTGAACGCGATCCCAGATATTCAGTCAGGGACCTTGTTCGACCACTCGCCTCTTCGTCGAAGGCCTTTCCTTTTGGAATGGGCCCGTGTATTTCTTCGCTCACGAAAGGAGGCATTCCGGGGGCCAGCGATGCGCGATGACGAACCCTGGCCCTAGCCGGAAGCTGGCAGTATGGGCGAAATCGACAATGTCCGAAGGCGCCGTACTTTCCGTTGGCCGAAAGAGGCGAGAGAGCTGATTCGCGCGTACCAGCGGATGAGCGAGGTTCAGGAACACTCTGAAGCCGACCGCCGCCTGCTGGTAACGAGGCTAGCCGGGATCTCGGGAAATCCTCGAGATGCGTGCCTGCGCTTTCTGAGAGAACTCGGGGTCAATCAAAAGCGGCTCTATCGAGAGTGGACGAAGACTGAGCAGCAGAGGCTGATGGATCTGATCACCACGATGCCGGTGGAAGAGGCTGCGAAAAGCCTGCGGCGCTCCGCGGGTTCGCTTCGCTCGATGTTGCATCGGCTTGGCATCGGCGGCCAAACAGGACGGGAATGGTTCACCAAGTTTTCACTCTCTCGGGCTTTGCATACTCGGCCGGACGAGATACAAAAGTGGATCGACCGGGGTTGGCTCAAGTCTCAATCTCTCGCCGCCGCCGGAACCAAGGCCAAGATTATTCATGCCGACGATTTCTGCCAGTTCGTTAAGGAGCATGGTCGTGCTGTCGTCGGCCGCCGCCTCACCTACGACGCACTTTGGTTTGTCCAGAACTACGTGTTCCCGCCTGGCCATGCAGATCTACTATCGGTAAGGGGAACGTACAAGAAACACGCAGGCGATGACACTGACGCGAATTCGGAGTTGCGACCGTCCGATAGTTCCGAAGGAGAGAGCGACCCAGATAGTTGAAGTTTTCCGATAAGAATATTTGCTAATGGGAACGGGGATCGGCGATCTGCCTGAGTTCGGAACGCCAGAAGCTGTGCCACCACTTCGCGTCCTACTGTTCCCGTCGCTCCCGTAACCAGAATCACTGACGTTCCTCCAGAATTTGTTTCCCCCATGACCTTGCAGATCTCTAATGATCAAGGTACAACCTCAAGTAAACTTGAGGTCAAGCACAAAAATGAAACCTAGGGCTAATCCACCCGGCTTCCATCGCGAACTGACGGTGGGCGAAGTCGCGGCGCGCAGCGGCGTTGCCGTTTCAACGCTTCATTTCTATGAATCGAAGGGGCTTATCAAAAGCTGGCGCAACGCTGGAAATCAGCGACGGTATGCCCGCGAGGTGCTGCGCCGTGTCGCGGTCATCAAAGTGGCGCAGCGAACGGGCATTCCGCTGGCTTCGATTCGCAAGGCCCTCAAAGCGCTGCCGGGCGAACGAACACCCACCGCGGAAGACTGGAAAAGTTTGTCGGCGGCCTGGAGAGGGGAACTGAACAACCGCATTGATCGACTCACCCGCCTGCGCGATCAACTCGACGGATGCATCGGGTGTGGTTGTCTGTCGCTCGGCGTCTGTCCGCTGCGCAATCCCTGGGACAAATTGTCCAAGCAAGGTCCTGGACCGAGATTGCTTGATCCGGACTAGATCGCCGCCGACCGGGATGGTTTCAGATATTGCGTAGAGCATATTTGAGGTGCTACGATGTGTAGCGAACAAAAGGCGAAGCTACATTGCGACAGCGGAATATGCCGGAGTGAGAGTTATTACAATGACTCAAGGCAGGTCATTTTAGAGGTTCTGTGATGAACGATTCGTATTTGGAGTGTGCTTCCCAGGTAAAGCGAAGTCTAAACGCGGTGGCTTTGCAAAACGCGGTCCTGTGTGCGGAGTGCGACGTTGTCAGTGACAGCCCGCACGACCGATGTCTGGTATGCGGGAGCCGTTCGCTGTTCAACATAGCTCGCATGTTCGGCGGGAATCTTCCCAAGGATCGCGCCAGCCTGATCGTTGCAGACTCGCGGGCATTCACTTCGTATGAAGCGGTTCTGAGTTTTCAGGAACCACATCGACTTCGAGAGAAGGTGGCAGTTTGAATCGTTTCGCCACCAGTTGATCGTGCGAAAAATCATCCATGTCGATATGGATGCGTTCTATGCTTCGGTCGAACAACGCGACGATCCGCAATTGCGCGGCAAGCCCGTAATCGTGGCCTGGAACGGCAAGCGCTCCGTCGTCTGCGCTGCCTCGTACGAGGCGAGGGCTTTTGGTGTGCGCTCGGCGATGCCTGCCGGCAGCGCGGAACGCTTGTGTCCCACTGCGATCTTCGTCGCTCCCGATTTCGTCCGGTATCGAGCCGTCTCACAGAGCGTCCGCGAGATATTCCAACGTCATACCGACTTGATCGAGCCCCTGTCGCTCGACGAAGCCTACCTTGATGTCACCCAGAACAAGACCGGCCTGCCAACCGAAACGCTTGTGGCGCGCACGATCCGGGAGCAAATCCGCCACGAATTGAACCTGACTGCCTCGGCCGGCGTTGCGCCCAACAAGTTCCTGGCAAAACTCGCCTCGGACTGGCGCAAGCCGGATGGGCTGTTTGTCATCCAGCCCGAGGAGATCGATGCGTTTCTTGTGCCATTGCCGGTTGGACGGTTGCCCGGCGTGGGCAGGGTTACAGGAGCGAAGCTGGCCAGACTGGGAATCCAAACTGTCGGAGATTTAAGGAGGCTGGATCGGTCGGAACTCGAAGGGACTTTCGGCCGCTATGGCGTACGGTTGCATGAACTGGCGCGGGGCATCGACGAAAATGAAGTTGTGCCGGACCGGCCCACGCAATCGATCTCTGTCGAGGATACGTTTGAGCGCGACGTTCTGTTGGCTGAAACCGAACCGATCATCCGGCGACTGGCAGAAAAACTCTGGTCGACTTCGCGCCAGGAAGCGCGAACAGCCCGCACCATTGTGCTGAAATTGAAGACCAGCGAGTTCAAGATTCTTACCCGCAGCCATACTCCAAGTTCTTTTCCGTCTTCGTGCACGGAATTGACAGAGGTCGCCCTGAAGCTGCGAGAGCGAGTGGATCTCCAACCTGGACAGCGCTACCGGCTGGTTGGTATCGGTTTGAGCAACTTTCGGGATCCTGAAACGCCTGCTGCGCAACCAGACCTTTTCGTCTAAGCACCGGCATTCGAGAGTTCATGCGAATAAACGGACTCCCCTTTCTGATTCCCACGAGTCACTGCCGGAGCATTCTTGCCGGTCAGATTTGGATGGAGTTCAGAACAACGTCGGATTAGCGTTTGCGAGTGGAATCTCTCGCGAGCACTCCTCATCGTCGTTCTCGGCGCGGTTGACTCGCGTACTGACCGGATATTTCTTCATCAGCGTTGGATCGAACGGTTTGAGGCAATCGGCAAGGGCAGTTGCGTCTGCGAAGCCGGGATCCAACCAGAGATCATAATCCTCCGGCTTTACGATCGCGGGCATACGATCGTGCACATCTGAAACAAGTGAGTTCGGCTTCGTGGTAAGGATGGTGTACGTTTCGATAAATTCTCCGGCGGGATCCCGCCAGCGTTCCCATAAGCCAGCGAAGGCAAACACTGAGTCATCTATCATGCCAAAGCTGTAGGGTTGTTTCTGTTTGTTCCCCACTTTTTGCCATTCATAGAACGAGTCCGCAGGGATCAAGCAACGGCGTAGTTTCATGGCGTCACGGAATACGGGTTTCTCCGTAGCAGTCTCTGACATCGCGTTGATCGTCTTAAACCCGATGGACGCGTCTTTGGCCCAGAAGGGAATCAGTCCCCAACGGAGCAGGGCAAAGCTGCGCTTCGGTTCATTATGGGCCTGACGGACAACGGGAACCTTTTGCGTGGGCGCAATGTTCCAGCGTGGCGTCCAAGACACATCTCCGTCGATACCGAAATGGTCGCGGAGGTAGCGCTCTTTGGCGGTAAGGCGATAACGTCCGCACATGAGCAAAGTTTAGCAAAGACGCTGAAACCTAACGCGAGCTGTCTTTCGTTTCAAGGTGGCATGCAGCCGGGGCGACCGTTTGCCAGCCGCGTGTTTCTACGGTCCATTGGCTAGAGCAAACGGAAGTCGGCGGCAACGCGGTTCGACAAAGAATCGGCAAGACCAGCTTCCTCGGCAAAGCTCGACCACATGTCCAAGGCTGCACGGACTTCGTTTAACTGCTCGGTCGGGCGGCGGACCCCGAAGCGATCAGCTTCTGCAAGAAAGTCCTGGCGCGTAAAGTTATCGAATTTGCCATTCACGCTCATCAGATGCTGGTAGGTCCATTCGCCTCTCGGGTTGTAGGCGTGGGTTACGTCATAGGCTGGCGCGAGTTCCCAATCTCCGCCTTGTTTCAGAAGGAAAGCGAAGTTCTTGGTATCGTCGTCACAATTGCGCGCCATGACGTTGAACGCCATTCGCCGAAACACCTGGTCCAGCGCCGCGTCCCCCAAACCGAGCCGAGAAGCAACCATGAAGAGCTGGGCGTAGGCGTGCGTGCCGCGTTGCTTGAAGTCGAGGTGATCCATAGCGCACAGTGTCTGCACGTGGTGCTTGATGGTTTGTCCACTGACCACCTCACGGTCAAAACGGCGGGTCAAGTGGGGAGAGCCGTGGGCACTGGCTCGATGATCGCGCGCTGCTCCATGAGGACAAGTTAGTTCTATGGTTTTCCGGGGCCGAGCAGCGGCTTTCCCGGGAACGTGTTGGGTATCAGTTTGCCCTGATCAATCAACACCGTTCCTCCGACGATCACAAACTTCATCCCTATGCTCAGTTCCATTGGCTTCTGGTAGGTGGACCGATCTGCAACGGTCTGCGGATCGAAGACGACGATATCGGCGTCGGCTCCTTCCTGCAGGCGGCCCTTCGGCCGAGCCGCAGGAGTGGCTTTCTCCAGGCGTTGCGCCGGCATCAAGCTCATCTTGCGTATGGCGTCCATGAGCGTGATGCTTCCCTTTTCTCGTACGTAATAAGCCAGGACGCGCGAGTAAGTGCCGGCGTTGCGCGGGTGACCCTTTTCGCCGTCACTGGCAACCATCACCAGCGGGTTAGGGATGACGGCGTCCACCATCTCTTGTGTATTCGCAAACAGCAGCACCGCTTGCGGCTTGGGAGAATTGTGCAGCTCATCGAAGCGCGCTTTGGTCAGGCGCTCTCCGGTGTCGGGGAGTTGGAGGGCGTCATAGTCGATGCCGAGTTTTTCTCTCCAGCCTGGATTGAACAACGCCGAATTGATATAAGTCATGCCGGCAATATAAGGATAGGCCTCGGTGGTGACGTCAAGACCTCGGGCGCGGGCGCCGGCCACCATCGATAGGCATTCGAGTCCGTCATGCAGACAGCTGCTGTTGATATGGACGATTTGCAGCGAGGCGCCCGAAATTGCCGCTGCGCCGATCACTTCGCTAACGGCCTCGATGCTCGATCCCGGCTCCAGACGTCCAAAACTGCGGACGTGGGTGAAGACCGGAACCCGGCGCTCAGCGGCAAGACGAAATGTCTCAATGACTTCGAGGCGAGTGGCGCCCGGCGTGTACTGGATTCCCATACCGATGCCGAGCGCACCGGCGTCGAGTTCATGGCGCAAGCGATCCTTGATCTTCTGCACTTGCTCGTCAGTTGCCGGTTGATTAGTAGAGGGGCCGGAGGGCGCGAGTATCTCTCCGTCGGGAAGCGAAGCACCGAATGCCGCTGCCCGAGCGGCGGCGTGACTCGCGGTGGTGCCGTAGTTGATCAGGGAACGACCGTCCTTCTGCTTGAGGAAGGCAGCGACGTCAGGAGCACCGATTTCCATTTCGAGCGCGCTGGTTACGCCGTCGAAGGCCTTCACCCGCCCGCTTTCATTGTCCTGCGCGTGTTGGTGAAGATCGATGAAACCTGGGGCGACGACCAGGTTCTTCGCGCTAAGCACCCGCCTGCCCACAAGTGGATCCGAAGAAATGCGAGCGATCTTGCCGTCGGTGATGGCGACGTTCCGCGTCGCGTCGAGGCCGGACTCGGGATCCATGACGCGTCCGCCCTCAATGACGAGATCGTACTGCTGAGCAGACGCCGCAGTGGCGGTTGCGAAAACGAGCGAAAAAACGACCAGCGACAGAAGGAAAGTTGATGTGCGCACGACGCGGAATATAGCACTCGATGAAAGTAGTCCGCGATTCATCATTTGGTTGTAGCCTCCAGGTTGTTTCGTTTCGCCATTCGGCTCCAGACCACGTAGGCCGGGATTCCAAGACCGACAATTCCAAGACCGACGGCCGACCGGCCGGGCTGGGTCACAATCGTGTTGACCACCAATGCCATTGCCGCCACTATAAAAACGATTGGAGTGTAAGGATAACCCGGCACTCGATAAGGACGGCTAGCGTCCGGAGCACGTTTGCGATAGACAAAAATACTCGCTGCGGCTAGCGCGTAAAAGATCCAGCCAATAAAAATTACGTAGGTCAAAAGCTGCTCGAAAGTCCCACTGGCCGCTAAAACTGCGGCCCAAATTGCGGCGCTGATAACAGCGAAAGCGGGGGTTCCGAATCGAGGATGCACTTCTGAAAGCCGTTTGAAGAAAAGTCCGTCGTTGGCCATCGCGTAGTAGACACGCGGCGCTGTGAGGATAATGGAATTCGCAGCACTAAATATTGAAATAAGAATGATTAAGCCAACCAGTTTCGCTGCCTTCGGTCCGATGACGGCGCCTACCGCCGTTACAGCCACACGGTTCGAGCCAGCAACGCTGTTTGGTCCAATCGCGGCGAGGTAACCCAGATTGGCGAAAAGATAGATTCCTATTAAGGCTGCAGAACCGATCAGAAATGCCCGAGGGAAATTGCGCTGCGGATTCACCGTCTCGCCTGCACTGAACGTTGCGTATTGCCAGCCTTCATAGGCCCATAAAACACTGATCATGGCCAAACCAAAGCCGGACAGAAGGGATCCTGTATTGCCCGCTGCGTTCGTTACCGGACTCGACAAAATTGGATTTTTCCCAGACCAAAGTAGAACTGCGCTCATCACCACAATCGCCGCGACCTTGATCGCACTTGTAATGTTCTGCAAATCTGCGCTCTGCCGGGTTCCGCGAACGTTCACGACGGCGATGATCGCAATCATCAGAACAGAAACTAGCTTCGCAAGCCACGGAGACAGCGGTACAAATTCGGAGAAATAGTTGCTGAAGGCAACGGCCAGCGTGGCTATCGATCCAGAACTGATTACAAAAAACAGTGTCCAGCCATAGAGAAATGCGAGAGGTCGGCCGAATGTATCCCTGATAAAAATGTACAGGCCGCCCGCCTCGGGTCGAATGGCGCTCAATTCTCCGTAGGTAAGCGCGCCAAGGAGAGAAAGTACACCACCCGTCAGCCAAACGGTCATCGCGATTGCGATGGAATTGCCGACTGGTCGCAGAACGGCACCGGGGACAAGAAAAATACCCGAGCCAATCACCGTCCCAATGACCAGCAATACCAGGTCGCGCATAGTGAGGATGCGCGAGAGATGAGTCCGAGCGCTCGATGCAACCGAGCCGTCGATGGCTGAGGGTCTCAGTACTTAAGACTCCAATGAAGCATGTTCCAGGTAAACACAAACCAGACCGCGCCGACACAGCCGAGAGCGATCAGGCTCTCCGCGATACGGCCCCACAGCCAGCGCTGAGAATCCTGCCACGAGCGGATTGCGTTATAGACCGCAAAAACGGTGCCGATCACGCCTAGCCAGCCGACGATCTGAATTGTCCGCAACAACGGACTGGTGCGAGGACTCAGCATTCCTATATCTTTCAGCGCCATCGCAAAGAAAAGCAGGAAGGTACCAAAAAAGATGAAGTAGGCAAGACAGCAAAGTCGTGTGAGCAGTCGCAGTCGTTTTTGCTGCGGCGTTAGAGTAAGAGGTTTGCCGTAGTGTCTGCGAAGAATGGCTCCGACTGGCCAAAGCAACAAAGTCAGCAGAATTAGAGTCAGCGATGAAACGATCAAAGGCAACTGGAGCGCGCTGTTCTCGTACCACGGCGACTTCTGGAAGACCATGAATGGGAAGTCAATGACGGCTACTAGATTCCCGGAGTTGTCGCGCTTGAATCCGATACGGTCTTGTCCGTTTACGTCTCGGAACATCTGGGGACCGACGGCGCGGAATTTCTTTGGTTGGCCGTTGAAATCTTTGAAGACGTCAGCCGTGATCGTGCCATCACTGTTAGGAGAAATCTTCGCCTCGCCCGCAACGTTCAGCACCTTCAAAATAGTAGTTTCGGAGCGGCGGCTAACGATGTAGTGCCCGGATACCTCTTGTGCGTCCTCGGCGGCATTTGCATAAGCGGCGACTTCCGGGATCTGGTAGGGGAAATAGCGGTCGAGAAATGCATACCAGAGTTCTTCGCGCGCACTTACTTCGCCCTTGCCGGCACTGTTATAGGAAACAAAAAAACCTAGCTGTGCGTCGAGGACCAGATGCAGGTCGCTATGAAAGTTTTCCGTGTCGCCGCCGTGCCCGATGATGCGATGGCCATTGCGAGTCTCTTCATAGAAGCCGAGAGCCATGGCATTCATCCCCGGCATGTTTTCGAACTGGCGGGCATGCATTAGCTTGGCCGTTTCCGGCTTCAGTATCTGGGTGCCATCGAATTGACCATCCTGGAGATGCGCAATCATGAGATGAGTCATGTCAATGGCGCTCACGGAAGAACTTCCGGCGGGAGCAGGTTCTACAAATTCAAAGTGCTTGGGAGGTTGGGAGCCGAGTCCGTATCCCTTCGACATCAATGGTTGCAGACTATCGGGGAGGGGCTGTCGAAAAGTGGAATGCGTCATGCCTAGCGGTTTTAGGATGTGTTCGTCAATGTAATCGTCGAAGGGCTGGCCGGATACGCGCTGCACAATATATCCAGCCATCGATGTTGCATAGTTGGAGTACGCCGGCGTGGTCCCAGGCGGGTAGATTCTTTCCGGCATATGTTCTTTCACATACGTACCGAGAGGCTTCAAATCCTTGGCGTCGGGGACAAAGAGCTCCTGGGCAGTTTCCTCGAACCCCGCCGTGTGAGTCATGATGTTGCGCAATGTGATTGGTTGGGAATAAGTTGCCGGAATCTTAAAGTCGAGATAATCGTTAACATCGCGGTCCAGGTCCAACTTACCTTGTTCGACCAATTGCATGACTGCGGTCCAGGTAAAAAGTTTCGAAATTGAGCCGGGGCGGAATAATGTGTTGTCCGGAGATACAGGAGTCTTCTTCTCTACATCGGAATAGCCATACCCTTTGGCGAATATAACTTTGCCATCCTTGACAATGGAGATCACGGCTCCTGCAATGTCCTCTCTCGCCAATTGTTGGGGCATGATGCCATCGAGGAAAGCGCCAATGTCACCAACGGTAATCTCATGCGTGCCGGCGGGCGTGACCGGGACGCTTGCCGGTTTCACTTCGAGCTTGGCGGTGGCGGGCTTCGGCCCTTGAGCGGGAACGCTGACGACCAAGACAATAAGGAATAACGCCAGCAGATATATCGGGCGGGTCGAGCTCGCCAAGAGACGCCGCCCTGAACTCCACGACGTCATTCGGTTTCGCTCTGCTGCTACCATGCCGACATGCCCTGCTCGTCGCAAGTGTTGATCGCTTGACTTTTGCATGTTCATCCGTTGCTCCGGGAAAGAAAGAATCGTCCTTATATATCGAGTCACCTAAAAAATCAGCTTCAGCGCGAACTGGATCAGCCTTGGATTTACGCTAGTCGCCAGAATCTGGCCGAATGTTGGATCGGGCACCAGAGTTCCAGAGACCGCCGTTCCCGCGCTCAAATTATTAGGGTTGGCGAATTGTGGCGTGTTGAACGCGTTAAAGAACTCCGCCCGAAAATCCAAACCAAAGCGCTCGGTTAATCGCGTGTTCTTCATCGCCACGATATCAAAGTTGCGCTGATCGGGTCCTCTTACCGACCCCACTCCGATATTCCCGAATGCGGTGCCGCCATCCGAGGTGATTACAGGCGGACTGGTGATGCAGGCGGCATTCAGGAAGTTATTAAGACGGCTTTCGACCGATCCCGACGTATTCAGTTGTTTGGTCGAGCACCCAGGCGCAAGTTGGGGCCGATCTTCCGAAGGGCCGTTGATTCCGAATGCGTTGGTGTAATTGTCATCCGCGATCGTCATATACTCGCCCGCCTGGATCGTAGTCACTCCTGCCACGGCCCAGCCCGCCAGCGCCCTCCCTTTGAATGACGTCCGGTTGGCAGGTCCCGGCAACTCGTACAAGTAACTGACCACGAATCGCTGGGGACGAACGAATCCGTCGGGACCGTACCGGGATCTCGGATTATTTTGGTCGCCAATTAACAGGCCTCCATTAACGCCTGTACTGTATGCCGTATCTCCGGTAAGCGATTTCGCCCAGGTGTAGGAAGCCAGGAACTGCAAACCGTGGCTAAATCGCTTCTTGAGGCTCACGTTCATTCCGTTGTACCAGGAGGCGCCTTCCGATTCGATGGTCAGTGCGTTCGACGGCAAAAATCCTTCGATGGGCACGCGCAGCCCAATGTTCGCCAACGTGTTGTCAGTTTGGCCGCGAATCGGGTTGGCACCACTCGCCGAGAGCGCCTGATTGAAGGCCCTCTCCTGCAACAAGTGAGTGCCACGCGACCCTTCATAACCGATCTCCAGCACCAGGTCTTTACGAATTTCGCTTTGGACGTTCAGGCTGTACTCCTGCACGATGGGAGGACGAAAGTCGGATGAGAACGTTATTGGCGTCAATGCCGTGGATGGGGAATACGCGGGGAAAAATGGAATCTGCGGCTGACCTGAGGGAAACGGGTCGCTGAAGAGCACAGGATTCGGAGCACCAAAGATCTGTGTTCGGACTTGCCCATAAGGAGGTCCCGCGAGCAGTTGGAGGAAGGGCTGCCCGGTCGTCCTCGTGTAGAAGACGCCATAACCTCCGCGTAAGACCACGCCTTGTGTGCTCGGAAGTTGCCAGGAAAATCCCACTCGCGGCGCCAATCCATTCTCGCCGGTGTTCTTGAGCGCCGATTCGTTGTTGCTTCGAATCACGCCCGTGGGAGGCGTGCCAGTGAAGTTCGACGCGACCACGTAGCCGTCGACCGATCCGGCTGCCGGAGGATTCGGATTGGCGAGCGTGGTGTCAAAAATAGAAGAACGACCGTGGGCGTCTGCAATGGGACCTTGTCGCTCATAACGCAATCCAAGATTCAATGTGAGGCGCGGCATCAGCTTAACGTCGTCCTGGGCAAAAGCGCCGGCATTCCAGGCGCGCCATGCCCGATCCGTCTGCCCGACCAGATCTTCTGATTCCAGCACATTCCCCAGAAGGAAGTCAGGCACGTCCAGGAATGCGCTCAAGCCAAGAAAGTGAAAGCCCTCCTGATTGATTTGCTGGTGAGACAAGTCGCCGCCAAACCGAAACGAATGACGTCCCCGAACGTAGGAAACCGTATCGTAAAGGTTGTAGTTGTTCTGAATCACACTTACGCCTTGGCCGTTTCCTCCGAGATCGAATTGCCCAAGGATGCCAATGCCGGGGTATTGATCGTCATAGCCCGACGCAGTGACGCCGATTGCCGAGTAGGAAAAAGGCACCAGCCCGGATTGCCCTTGCACCTGCACATGCGGTTCAGTCTGCGCCAGCAAATTGTTCAAGCGGTTGTAAGCAACCACAAGTTCGTTCAACAAATTTGGAGTGAACGTGTAGGTATGCGTAATAGACAGATTGCGGAACGACGTGTCTACGGGTTGGTCGAAACCCTTTAACATCGGCGCGAAACTTTGGGGGAGGGTCGCATTCTGGGCGCCGTCGTCGAAGAAAAATCGTCCGGAGAACTTGCTCTTATCACTTTGTACGTAATCCGCATCGGTCACGAACTGGTCGGCATTGTATGTGCAATTCACAGTGATCGACGATTGCCCGGTAGTCGCATTTTGTGGCGCTGGAATCAGATAGTTTCCGCCGGGGAACGTCAGATTGAGAAGGGCAATGGTCTGTGGCGCGATGTTGGAGCCATCCGCAGCAATCACTTGCCCGGTGAGCGGACTCATCAAGCCCTGGAATGCCGCGCCCAGAGTGGCTTGCGACCGGTTTGGAAGGCCAGCCAATTGAGGGGGAGTATTGAACGTACTCAGACATGCTGCAGTCGAATCCAGCCCATTGATTTGGCGTGTCCCCTGGTACGAGCCGAAGAAGAACAGTTTGTTCTTGACGATCGGACCCCCCAGGGTAAATCCAAACTGATTCTGCTTCAGCGAGGCGCGAGGCTGTCCCGCGAGGTTCAGGAAATAATCGTTCGCATTGAAAATGTCATTGCGAACGAATTCAAACACCGTACCATGGAGTTTGTTGGTTCCACTTTTGGTTAGCACGTTTACATTCGCGCCTGCATCGCGTCCATACGAGGCATCGTACTGCCCGGTTTGGACCTTGAATTCCTGGATCGCATCCGGGTTGGGAATGGGAACGCCGCCGCTGAACTGACCTGCGGCCATCAAGTCGTTCACCTGGGCTCCGTTCATCTGATAGTTGTTATCGTTGGTCGCGCCTCCGTGCGAAGAGAAACCACCCTCCGCAGCATTCATACCTGAATTTCCTCGCCCGAGATCCGATGCGTTGTTCACATCGGCCACCACTCCGGGCGAGAGCCCAATGATCTGCGTATAATTTCGATTCACCAGCGGCAGCTCGCGAACTTCCTGGCCTTCCGTTACATTGCCCAACGCTGCATCTTCGGTCTTGAGTAACTCGCCTGCGGTTTCGACTTGCACCAACTGAGTCGATGTTCCCACCTCGAGCACTAAGCGCAGGTCCTGTTTCTCAGTGACGAATACCTGGACGCCGGTTTGTTCGAGCGTCTTGAAGCCCTTGCTTGATATTTCTACCTTGTAGGTTCCCGGCAACAGCAGCGGAACGAGAAAACCGCCATCGCTTTGAGTAGTCAGTGTCCGGGTCTCCCCGGTCATCTGATTCGTGACTTTCACGGTGGCTCCTGCGATCACGGCTCCGCTCGAATCTCTCACCGCGCCCGCGAGCGCGCCAGTCGACGCGGTTTGGGCACACATGCTGCCAACCAATACAAAAACGGCGATAAGAGAAAAGACAACTGAAAACTGGGTTGGACGGTGACGTTCCATGTCGATTTCAATCCCGCATCGCGCTGCTAGACTCCCCAATGTTGTTGTCATCTGTTCCTCCATCAACCGTTATCTGCAAATCGTTTGGACACGACGTGGTCGCCATGGCTGGAATCTGCCCGGTTCGACACCGGACCGCCTTTGGTCCGCTTCTTCTTCTTTCGGAGCGAGTTTTCGGTGGCTGCGGGCTGGTACCAACGCGCCCGCGAATCCAGATCTTTGCGCCGCAGCAAGGTCAGTGAACGCTCAGGCTGAAGGTGAGCGCAGGCAACAATGAGCGCGTCGATGGCGGCGAGTGGCGCTACGTACGACCCGTGAAACGATGGGTTTGCGATGGATGCGATCCAGAACGAATCGCAGAACTGCGCAATCGGCGTCTTGTCGCTATCAGTAATGCCGAAGGTGGGCACACCATTCTGTCGCGCATGCAGGATGGCGTCCACGGTTGCCTGTAAACAGCGGCCGAAGCTGATGCCCACCACCAGATCTTGCGGACCAAGTAGGCTAATATTCTGATGTAGGCTGCCCGCTGAGCCAATCGGCGCGGCTGCATTGTAGCCCAGCGAAACCAGTCCATAGGCCAGCAGGTAAGCGAGTCCAGCCGCGAAGTCTACACCCACCACCACGATCCGTCGCGCGCGATTGAGGCGCTTTGCAACCTGCATGACTTCGTCGGGATCGAGCGATGAGCGCAGGGCCTGCAGGTTGTGTACTTCCATCTCCAGGCTATGTGCTACATGATCGGCGATGCTGCGCCGTTCACGCGCTGCAGATTTCATGAGCGTGTAAGGGGTGATGCGACTGATGAAGTGCGTGCGCAAGTCCGCGGCAAATTCCGCGTAGCGCTTGTACCCAAGGATTTGGATGCTGCGCACGATGGTTGCCTTATCCACTTCATAACGCCTGGCCAAGGCGCGCGAAGAGAGGAAATGATTGTCTTCGGAGTTGTCGAGAATTTCCTGCAGAAGGCGTCGCCGGCTGGAGTTCAATGCTGGTTGCGCTTTAGTCAGTCGCTGCTCGAGCGCGGTGATCCAGGGTTTGCGGGCGGTGATATCTCCATTGGACTGACCCGCTGTCGATCCCACCTTTACCTTGGAAGGCATCTCTTGGAACCCACCGCCTTTTCTCGTGGCCAACACATTTACACCGAATGGTGCAGCATGTCAATATGATTCACCATATGGTGCATTTTCCCTTGACAGCCTTTTCGCAGGGTTCTACAAATGTGATCTGTTTGATAGCTCGACCGAGCCAGGCCGTGAATATCTATGCCGTGATCTATGAAGATTGAACATATTGCTTTGCGCGAACTTCGGATGCGCCTGAAAGCTCCGTTCGAAACCAGCTTTGGCGTGACCCAGGAACGGCGCGTTCTGCTGGTCGAGGTCGTAGTCGACGGAGTCACCGGATGGGGCGAAATCACTGCCCTCGAGACTCCGTCTTACAATTCTGAAACTACCGACACGGCGTGGAATATATTTTCCGACCACATAGCACCCATTGTTGTAGGCCAGAATGTGTCGACCGCCGAAGAGTTGCCTCACCTGCTGGAGTCAATCCGCGGACATCGCATGGCCAAGGCCGGCGTGGAGAATGCTCTGTGGGATGCGGAAGCGCAGCAGAAGGCAACGCCTCTGTGGAAGCTGTTGGGCGGTGCGCAACAAGAAATTACTTGTGGCGTCTCTCTTGGTATCCGCGAAAATCCTGAGTCTCTGTTGCGCAAAGTTGAAGAGGAGCTCGCTTGCGGATACCGGCGTATCAAGCTCAAGATCAAGCCGGGAAAGGACCTGGACTTCATCGCGGCGGTTCGCAACAAATTTCCCAACATCCTGCTCTCGGTCGACGCCAATTCCGCATATCGGCTGGAAGATACGGAACATTTGCGTAAATTTGACGACTTCAACCTCTTAATGATCGAGCAGCCGCTGGAATGGGATGACATTTACTCTCATGCGCGCCTGCAAACGAAAATTCGGACCGCGATTTGTCTGGATGAGTGCATCAACAACGATCGACACGCCGTCGGCGCCATCGAATCGGGAGCCTGCAAGATCGTGAATATCAAACTGGGGCGGGTTGGTGGCCACACCAGCGCCCGCAAAGTGCACAACGCCTGTCGCGAGCGCGGAGTCCCAGTATGGTGCGGAGGAATGTTGGAATCCGGCGTTGGCCGTGCCCACAATATTGCGATGTCCACCCTCCCGGGATTTACACTTCCCGGCGACGTTTCCGCCAGCCAACGCTATTGGAGCCAGGACATCATCGAGCCGGAAGTGGAAGTGAGTCCCGACGGAACGATTACCGCTCCCAGCAGCTCAGGCTTAGGTTACGAGTTGAACCACGAACTGATCAACCGGCTGACAGTGCGGACGAAGAGTTGGCAAGACAGCGTTCGCGCGAGCGCCTGAGAGGTTGACCCGAGTAGGTCCCGCAGCCGATTCGCTTCTTGATTAAGTAGACTCGATCCCAGCGCCTACAACCAACTCCGGAGACGCCGAAGCCACATGCACAAAACGCCGTTTACCCGGTCATCGGACTCGCAACGCAGTTCTGACGCTTCGCGCTGGTGGGTTCTAGCGATACTATCGATTGCAATTGTCCTGTCACTGACAACATGGTTTTCGGCGACATCCGTCACGCCCGAATTGAAGCGGGAATGGTCTCTTTCTCCTTTGGCCATCTCTTGGCTGACGATTGGCGTGCAGATTGGTTTCGTCTGTGGCGCCTTGGCCGCCAGCCTTGTGAACCTTCCGGACATTGTGCGGCTGAACCGGCTGATGGCGCTGTCTGCCCTGCTGGCGGCAGCAGCGAATGCGACGCTTCTGACGGCGCATGGTCCTGTAGGCGCGGTTGCAGCCCGAGTCGTAACGGGATTTGCTTTGGCCGGCGTCTATCCGCCCGCTCTTAAGCTGGTCTCCACTTGGTTCAACCGCGATCGAGGTATTGCGCTCGGGACGGTGGTCGGTGCGCTGACCATCGGATCATCCATGCCGCATCTGTTTCGCAGCCTTTCCGGTGCGGTGGATTGGCGATTCGTCGTCAAGACATCGACCCTTGCCACGTCGATTGGCGGAGTGCTTCTTTGGCTCTTCGCCCGCGAGGGATCTTATCCCTTCGGACGGGCTATATTCGATCCGCGGCAGGCCGGGGCTGTTTTCCGCGATCGAGACCTCCGCTTGGCCAATCTCGGCTATTTCGGACACATGTGGGAGCTGTACGCAATGTGGGCGTGGCTTCTCGTATATGTGAATGAGGCCCTTGCAGTCCAGCACGCATGGTTGTTCGGCCGCGCGTCTTTTCTAACCTTCGTGACGATCGGGACGGGGGCGTTCGGCTGCCTGCTGGGAGGGATTCTGTCAGACCGAATCGGGCGCACAGCGACGACCGCTGGGATGATGATCGGGTCCGGAACCTGCGCTCTTGGGATCGGCTTTGCCTTTGGTGGGCCGTCATGGTTATTCATCACGATCCTCGTGATCTGGGGTGTTTCTATCATCGGTGACTCCGCGCAGTTTTCCGCAATGATTACTGAACTTGCCGACCAGCGCTTCGTCGGAACCGCACTTTCAGTGCAGCTCGGCCTGGGATTTGCGCTTACCGTCGTCGCAATTTGGCTGGTGCCTCGGATGGCTGCATTCCTGGGTTCTTGGCGGTGGACATTTCTCATACTGGTTCCAGGCCCGTCGATTGGCGCCTCTGCCATGCTGTTGTTGCGGAGAAGTCCCGGCAGTGCGCGGTTGGCCAAGGGCCAACGGAAACACGTTGACGTGGACGGACAAAGATAACCCGAAGCTTGGTGCACAACTGGTCGAAATCCAGATGGATTTGGATCTGCCAAGATTTGACAAGATGTTTGTGGAATTGATGAAGGCGCCGACTCCACAAGCTCATTGAATGTTGTCTTCTCCGAATTTGTATGAGGACTGCGTACCGGTGTTCGGAAATAGTGACTGTTATTTTTCCGGAACGCTCATTTCTTCACGACGCTTAGCGTGATGCTTGAGGGATATTGCGCCGAGTGGTGGACTTCGTTGTGGGCGATGATGGCTTGTGATTCGTTGTAGTTGTCGCCGCCGGTGTTGAGGTTGCGGTCGAATTGCGGGAAATTGCTGCTGCTGATTTCGATGCGCAATTGGTGTCCGGGAGCGAAGTAGTTGCTGGTTTGCATGGGCTGGAATGTGACTTTATATACCTTGCCTTTTTCCATCCACACGGGCGGTTTGGTATAGCCTTCGCGATAGCGGACCCGCTGAATATTTTCTTCGATGTTAAAGGCCGTGCCGTCGGGCAGCACTTCGATCAGCTTCGCCGTGAAGTCCGTGTCCTTGGTGTCGCTCGATACATAAAGCGTAACGTCGATTGGGCCGCTGACCTCGATACCTTCCTTGAGCGGACCTGTGCTGTAAACGAGAACATCGTTCCGCGCTTCGAGACTACGCTGATCGATGGCGCCGGGCTTGTACTGCGCGCCCAGGCAGCAGAAGCCTCCGCCGTTGGTCGGGACGGGGTTCATGGGATCGAAGACAAATTTGTCAGGGCTATCTTTCGGCTCCGGCGCGGCGAGTAGAGATCCATCCCCATAGAGGGAGTTGGCGTGTCCTCCGCTGGCCAGGTAATACGTCACCGGCTTCGCTCCCTCGGGCGGCCAGGTATCAGACGACTGCCATTTGTTGCTGCCCATCGTGTAGTAGCGGACCTTCGGAGTCTTGGCGAGAATCCCGTTGTCTTCGCCTTTGAGGAAGTGGTCAAACCATCCGTAGGTGAGCGCGTCATAGTCGAGGCGAGCGTCGCCCATGTCGCGTTCGCCGACAATCGTGTGCTCGGCAGCGCGTTTATAACTGCAATGCGCGACGGGCGCGATGACGGCAAACTGCTCGGCCCCGACCGCAGGGCTCGCCGTGCCGCGGACGTAATTGTATGCGGCCAGGTTCGGCCCTATGCTCACGTCATACCAGGTCATGAACCAAAGTCCGGGAAGGTCAATACGCATGCTGTCGTTCCAGAGTCCGCCCTGATACCACGAAGGATCGTTGGGCGTGCGCGTGATCATCCCCGGCTTACCGGTGGGCGTGGTGTCGGCAAAGATGCCATGCGGAGCGCCAATAGCGGTGTAGATATCTTTTTCCGACAAATGCTGAAGCGCCTTGGACCAGTCAATCGTGGGTGGGTGAGCGGAGAGATCATAGGACTTTGCGGCGGTAACTAACGCTTCATGCGAAATGTTCGGCGGAAGCGTCGGACGGCCGTCGTTGGTTAGAAGGCCGGAGTCATAGAGCCACGACCCGAAAAGCATCTGCACCGCTCCGCCGCGGAACCAGTTGCCCTGCTCATAATAAGGACCAACGCGGCCGACGCCGGCGCCGAAGCTCTCTGGGATGAAGGTCGTGAGCGCCTTGTTCCCGCGCGAGGCTACGGCCAACTGCCACTCTGCCGTCGAAGAGCAGCCGATCAGGCCGACTTTGTCCAAAGACCACGGCAGCCCGCCCATCCAGTCGAGCGCATCATCGGAATCGGTGAGCGGCACTCCGAGAATGTCGTAGTCGCCTTCGGAGAAGTAACGGCCGCGCTCGTTCATCTCGATAAACGCATAGCCGCGCTTGACCGCTTCAAGTGGAGAGGTCATGTCCCGAGGCGCGCCCAACTCCACATCCCAGTAATTGAAGTTGTATGGAGTGCGGACAAAAATGATGGGATACTTCTTTGACTCGTCCTTGGGGCGGTAGATATCGGCCTGCATGCGTTTGCCGTCGCGCATGGGTACCATGACCTTGCGTTCGATGATGGCAACGGATTCGAGTTCGCTTTCGGTTGCGTTACGCTTGGCGATCGCGGCGGTGTCCTGTTGCCGGGCTTGCGCCAGTGCGGACGGAACGCCCGCGCAAAGCGTGTGACATAAAACCGCCAAAGACGCCAACTTGGCAACTCGGTTCATTTCAAACTCTTTCTTCGCGGGCTGTCGAGGGACTAGAATCGCCCGGCAGACAATATAACTCAGACTGCTCGTCCAGTTCGCGTCCACTGTGGCGTCAAACGGAGTTCGGCAACTGAGTGATAGGATGCTTGAGCCGCAACGCAGCTTTCACACCCGCGTTCCGGCAAACCAATAAATAGGTGGGGAAACCATGATGAATCGGCTTGGCCGTCGGCGCGGGCTTGTCTCGACGCTTTGGAGCTTGTGTCTCGGAGTTTGTTGTGTGGCCATGGTGGCCTTGGTTCTAGCCCTCGCCGCAATTTCTGCGCACGCTCAAAATGCCCCGCCGAAGAATGACCCGACAAATGCTGATCCGTCAAAAAGTGATCCGACAAATGATGAGGGCTATAGCAAGAAAATTCGCGAATATACCACCGAGCCATTCTTTCTAACCAATCTGGTCGACCATCTTCCCGCCTCGGCAACAGTGCCGACACCGGAGAAAATCCTCGGACACATCGTCGGAGCGCCCGACATCCTCACCTATTCGAAAGATATTTACCGTTACTACGATGAGCTGGCCAAGGCTTCTCCGCGTGTAAAGGTTTTTCGCGTCGGCAAAACCGAAGAAGGCCGCGACTTCATGTTGGTTGCTGTGAGCGATGAAGCTAATATCGCCCAGCTCGATCACCTGAAGGAAATTACCGCCAAACTCGCCGATCCGCGGAAGATCACCGAGGCCGATGCGCAACAGCTCATTGCATCGGGCAAACCGTTCTACTGGGCTTCCGGATCGATTCACTCGCCCGAATCCGGCTCGCCTGAAATGCTCATGGAATTAGCCTATCGTCTGGCAGTCGAAGATACGCCTCTGATTCAAAACATTCGCAAGAATTGTGTTTTCCTCATCACCCCGGTCCTGGAAGTGGACGGCCACGATCGCATGGTGGATTGGGCTAACTATCGCAAGACCTATCCCGACAAGCCGCAGCCCGACCTGGTTTATTGGGGACACTACGTTCAGCACGACAACAATCGCGATTCGATTGCCATGGGCCTCAAGCTGTCGCAAGTCATGATGAAGGAGTTTCTCGAGTGGCATCCGCAGGTGCTTCACGATCTGCACGAGTCCATTCCTTATCTTTACATTTCAACCGGCACCGGTCCCTACAACGCCTGGCTAGATCCAATCGTGGTCAGCGAATGGCAGAAGATGGCATATTACGAGGTCGAGCAACTTACCGAACGCGGCGTCGTGGGAGTGTGGACCCATGGTTTTTATGACGGCTGGGCGCCGAACTACATGTTTTACGTAGCCAACGGCCACAACTCCATCGGCCGCTTCTACGAAACTTTCGGCAATCTTTATCCTCAGACCGAGGAGCGCACCTTGCGTCCCTCGGAAACCTCGCGCGCATGGTATCGCCCAAATCCGCCACTTCCCAAGGTGAAGTGGTCGCTGCGCAACAACACAAATCTTGAGGAGAGCGGAGTGCTGCTCGCGCTCGACTACATGTCGCAGCATCCGCAGGAGTTCCTCAGCAATTTCTATCTCAAAAGCAAGCGCTCTGTTGCCAAGGCCACTACTGAGGGTCCCGCTGCGTGGGCCATTTTGAATGATGGCCGCCGGCCCGCGCTCGCCGCGCAACTCGCCAATTCACTGCAAAAGCAGGGCGCGGAGGTGCAAGAGCTCGACCACGATACCGAAGTAAAGCTACCCGCCGCGCCATCGAAGCCTGCGGACGGTGAAGCGAAGGGCGACCCGAAGTCTAATAATGACGAGAAGCCCGCAGCCGAAAAATCGGATACTGCCGCCAAAACAAAAGAGGATGCCGCAAAGAAAGAAGAAACGAAGAAAGAGGAAGTGAAGACGGTAAAGGTTCCGCAGGGCAGCTACATCATCCGCATGGATCAACCCTACAGCCGCATCGCCGACATGCTTCTCGACACCCAGTACTATTCGACCTCCGATCCGCGCCCCTACGATGACACAGGATGGACGCTCGGTGCGTTGCGCAACGTCAAGACCCTGCGCATCACCGACGAAGCGATTCTGAAGGCGCCCATGACCCTTGTTGACGTCCCGGCACGCAATGCTGACGGCGGAGTCGCGGCCCCGCACGCCGCCAAGGGCAAGCCTCTCGGCGTGAAGTGCTACATCATTCAAGCGAATGCCGAGCCCAATCTTGCGACCCTGCGGTATCGCCTGAAAGATACAAAGATTTTCGTCGCCGAAGAATCGTTCGAAGCCGCCGACAAGAAGTTCGCCGCAGGCTCGTTTCTGATTCCGTTGGACAACAATCCGTCCGATCTCGAATCGCGGCTGAAACACGACGCCAGCGAACTCGGCATCGCCGTCGTTGGCGCCGCCGCGATGCCCTCCGTCGCCCACCATGAACTCTCCGTGCCGCGCATCGCGCTCCTCCACACCTGGACCAGCACACAAAACGAAGGCTGGTTTCGCCTCGCGCTCGAAGAAACCGGTGTACCTTACACGTACATTTCAGACACGGTCGTGCGCACGACTCCAAACTTGCGCGAAAAGTTTGACGTGATTCTCTTCCCCCCAACCTTTTCCGATGTGCGCGAACTTCTCGCCGGATTTCCGAAACGTACACTACCCGACGGCAGGGACGCCGGGCCCATTCCATGGCAAAAATCCGACGTCACTCCGAATTGGGGCGGCATCGACGAATCGCCGGACATCCGCGGCGGCCTGGGATTTGAAGGCGTTGCGCATCTGAAACAATTCGTCGAAGAGGGCGGCCTCTTCGTTCCGGTTGCCTCAAGCACGCGCTTACCCGTAGAACTGGGCTTGGCGGATTCCGTCACCATCACCCAAACCAAACAGCTTCAAGCCCATGGATCCATCTTCCGCGCCAAGGTTGAAGATTCGAAGAGCCCGATCACCTACGGCTATGACGACACCGTCGGCGTGTACTTCAACCAGTCCCCAGTCTTCAACGTCTCCGTGTCGGGCGATAACAGCTCATCCGAAGAGGCCACGCGCCCGAGCGGACGCGGTTCGACCACCGATCCCGACATTCCTCAAGGCCGCGCGTGGACGACACCCGACCCGCCGCCGGATCGCACCCGTGCCGAAAAAGAGCTTTACGTCGATCCCCAATTCCGCGTGTTCTACAGCAGCGCCCTGCCGCCGCCCGCGCTTTATCCTCGCGTCGTTCTGCGTTTTGCCGACGAAAAGAATCTATGGATCAGCGGCATGCTCGCAGGAGGCTCGGAATTGGCGGGCGCTCCTGCGATCATCGACGTGCCACTCGGCCGCGGCCACGTCGTGCTTTTTGCCAACAATCCCATGTGGCGTCAGGAGACGCAAGGCAGCTTCATGCTCCTGCTCAACGCCGCGCTCAACTACGATCATCTGGATGCAGGCCGAAAGACGCATGCGCCTCCAGCCCAGAAATGAGCAGGGTTAGCGCCCACCGTGGATAGGCGGCACCGCCTCCGAGCTTCTCGACGATGCGGTAATGCGAGATGGTCTGGCCGATCATGTTTTGGGCATAAATCAGAGGGGGAAGGCTTTTTTTGCCGTCAATCGTTGAGATCTGCTGCGCTCAAATCCTAAGGATTGTCGGCGTGCCTGAAACCAACCGCCTGCTACAGGTTTGTCGGCTGTTCGGAAGTTGGAAGAACATTTAGTTCGAATTCTGTGTGCGAATTGTGTGCCAGATTTCGGAGAATACACCGATTCGAAGAACTGTCGATCTCACTTGCGGCCGATCAGTCGTTTTTCGATCAACTCCCGATTTGCCCGTGATGCTTCCCCAGTGGGCAACGGCAAACAGAGAAAGGCATGGAGCGCTGACAGAAGCCGCACGACGATTGCGGGAGACCCGTTTTATAGACAATGGCTCTGTGGCGCGTATCAGGGCTGTAGGGTTCATATAACGGAGCGCCTTTACGTTCATATGTTCTGCTCTAGTTGCGCGCACGAGATTATACGACGTTTAATCCTTCTCCCCTTGCAAGGGAGGGCGGGCGGCCCTGACCATCGAGGTCACTCAACCGCGAGGGCGCCCCGCAAGTCATTGTTACGTGGGGGCTTTTCAGAATTCCCAAAAGGCTTGAAATGTGCGGAGCGCCGAAAAGCGAGCAGAGGGGCTGGAGAGCACGCACCCCAAGCCGAGTTCACACTCCGGACATATTGTCGGCAATGCCTTCTTTTGGGGGGACTTCCCGCTTGCCCGTGATCCGCCCAGAATCCCAACGACGGCGATCATATTACCCTCTTGGCCGAGCGACCTAGCGGCAATTGTTTGGAGCATATAGATGCGATTCACACCCAGATTCTTGTCCTGAAGCGCCACCGGATACGTTCTCATCTTTTATCGCTCGGAGCTGTTTAGGGGCGCGCTTCAAAAATTAAATTGAATGGCGTCTGTGTAGCACGACGGAATCTGGAAAATCCTGCTGACTTTACTACGTCGCGCAAGCGTTTTTCTCCCGCTTGCGCTCCTAGCGCTAAGCCCACTTCCTGCGAAAGTGATGCCGGCGTGCAAAGCAACGTCGAAGCCCCGTAGAAAGCGCGCCCAATCGGATTCAAATTGTCTTCGAGATTATCTCCCGCGAATGGTTCGACGATCATCCAGCTTCCGTCCGATTTCAAGGTGCTGCGCACGTGCGCCGACGCGCCCGCGGGATCGCCCATGTCATGCAAACAATCGAAAAATGTCACGAAGTCATAGTCCTTGCCAGGGTAATCCTTGGCCCTCGCAACTTCGAAGCGAATGCGGTCACTCACTCCCGCGTCCTTCGCTCGCTGTTTTGCCGATTCGATGGACTTATCATGATAATCGAATCCTACAAATTCCGATTTGGGGTAATGCTTTGCCATGAGGACAGTGGATGCACCCAAGCCGCAGCCAACATCCGCCACGCGCCCACCTTTTTTTAGTTTTTCGTCAACACCTTCGAGCGCCGGAATCCATGCCGCAATCAAATTTGCTGCATAGCCCGGACGGAAGAATCTCTCCGTTCCGACAAAAAGCTCGTGGTGATCTTCGTGCCAGCCGAATCCTGCGCCTGACTTGAAGCGTTCGGCCAATTGTTCTTCTGCTTTTATTGCGGCGAGTGCCACCTGAAACGCGCCCGGCATGAACGCCGGACTCGTCTCGTCGGCCATCGCGAAAGCCTGTTCTTCGGTGAGATAAAACTTGCCAAGCGTGGAGTCGTAGCTGACATAGCCACCCGCAGCTTGCGCGCTCAACCATTCACGAATGTAGCGTTCCGTTGTGCCAGTGCGTTTGGCAAGCTCAGCCGACGTTTGCGGCCCACCGGCGGCAAGCGCCTTGTAGAGGCCTAGCTTATCGCCAATTCGAACCAAGGCAGCGTGAAACGTCGCACCAAAATCGACCAATGCCCGGCCAAGAAATTCATTCAATTGTTCGGGATCGATTGCCATACATATCTCCATTCATTGGATGGTTGAGGAGGTCGCCGGATTTTACGCTCAAAAAGATAACGAATGCAAAGATACTACTGGTTACTAGTGACTCAGTTTCCGAATAGCCGTCAACCGGGAGCAATCGTGAACCCGTCCCAGAAACCGACTTTTCCAATTACTAATCACGGCAAGCCGACTTCTCCGTGTAGCTGATCCACCCGAAAGCTGGCCCAAATTCGACACTTCCGGCTCGCCTGTCAACTCGGAGGAAGCCGCGTATCTATCCACAGCGTTGACATATTCCACCAGTGGTCCTATACTCCGTCCGCTTCTAACGAAGGGAAGACCTTTTGCGCGGAGCGCCCCGTGCACACTATGCCTTTCCAAAACAGATTTGTACTCGTGTCGGTCAGCTTCAGCATCGCATTGGCGATTCTGCTCAGCGCTTTTCCTCTGGCGACTTGCGCCCAAGAGGTGCCGAGGTATCAGGTTGACCCGCTGTGGCCTCTGGAACTGCCAAACAGCTGGATCATTGGGCAAGTCGGCGGCTTAGCTGTAGATCGGCAGGACCACATCTGGGTTTTGCAACGACCCGCTACGAACACGGTCGACGAGATCGGCGCTTCACTTACACCGCCGCGTTCTCTGTGCTGCATCGCAGCGCCTCCAGTCCTGGAATTCGACACGCAAGGGCGTTTGCTTAGCTCATGGGGCGGACCTGGCGAAGGATTTGATTGGCCCAAGATAGAACACGGAATTTATGTGGACAAGGATGGGAACGTTTGGATCGGCGGGAACGGGCCGACCGATCGCCATGTCCTCAAGTTCAAGAGTGATGGACATTTTCTGCTGCAGATCGGTCACCCTTCATCCGATCCGCCGAATAGTCTGCGCACGGACATATTGGGACGCCCGGCCGGCATCGAGGTTGATTCGGAAGCTCACGAGGTGTATATCGCCGATGGTTATGCGAACAAAAGGGTGATTGTTTTCGACTCAGGCACTGGCGCGTTCAAGAGACTTTGGGGAGCCTATGGAAACCCTCCGAATGATGCCGACCCCGGGCCCTACGATCCTGCTGCACCGCGCGATCAGCAGTTTCGCAGTGCGGTACACTGCGTCCACATTTCGCGAGATGGGCTTGTCTATGTCTGCGATCGCGCCAACAACCGCATCCAAGTGTTCACCAAGCAAGGGAAATTCGTTAAGGAGTTCACTCTGCGCCCGGAAACACTGGGGTTCGGTTCGGTATGGCAGTTCGCGTTTTCGACCGACGAGCGCCAAAAATTTCTGTTGGTAGCCGACGGTCAAAACAACGTCATTTGGACCATTCGGCGAGACGACGGGGCCGTCGAGGGCCAAACGGGGCACAACGGCCGCAATGCTGGGCAGTTCCATTGGCTTCACCAGCTGGTTTCTGATTCTCGCGGCGATCTCTATACAGGGGAAGTTGACACCGGCAAAAGGCTTCAGAAATTCGTTCTGCTGAACCGCGGGAAATCTCAGAAGTAAATGCAAATTCATGCCGCCTTTAGTTCATCAGCTCCTTGGCTGTCTCCGGCGCAGACGTTTCGACGTGGTCACAGATTGCTGAATATGCAGGAGGGAAGGTATATCGGCAGTCTCCCCTCCCCACAAATCGCACTTTCCCAATCCCACCGCTAGTAGAACCGCCGCAAGAATGATCCTATCGGCATGCGGGAGATCCCCGAACAGGCATAACACAGCACTTGGCCAAAAGTGGTCCACTGCAACGGATTTTTATCTTGGCGAAACAAATGGCGAGTCCGCGTCGACACGGAGATGCACACCCTAACGGCCGCGGCTTTGCTAAGACAGTTGTGAGCGGCCACTTCTCAAGAAGTAAGCTTGTTCTTATTCGACGGCCATGAACTTCAGGCAAACGGGTGAGGGGACTTGAAGTATCTGTTTCGTAGGGGTTAGTCGGCCATTATCGGAGTCGATCTGAAATACTGCGATGTTATTGGTATCTTGATTGGCTACAAACAAGAATTTGCCGGTGGGGTCGATTTCGAAATTACGCGGGGTTTTGCCTTGGGTGGGGAAGTAATCTGCCAAAATTAGAGCGCCGGTTTTGCTGTCGATAGAGAAGACGGTAATGGTGTCGTGTCCGCGATTGGAGGCGAATAGAAATTTTCCACTGGAATGCACTTTGATTTCGGCGTCATCGTTGCTCCCCGAGAAGTTCTTGGGGAGGTTGAAGCTCCGTTTGCGTGCTTAACGTGTTTTAGTGGCCTTAAGATGTCATCCGGGGCCCGCTAAGCTATTGAAATTACGTTTGACGGCGGATTCAAATCCCACTCTCCGCCACCTTTAACTGGCGACGGCTGACATTCCATCAGCCGTCCAGCGCCCGAGACCCGGTGTTTTCCGGGATCCAGTGTGCCAACGGTGTGCCCAAAACCTGGAGAGACTTTTCGACTGAAACATTTGCGACTGCACATCGGCGCCAGCCGCCAGCGTGCAGCCGTTCGAACCCGTCGCGGTTTGACTTTGTCCCGACCAGCTTGATTCTCAGGCTGCTTTTACTGCAGGAAGACTTGACGCATTGATTCAGACCCCGAGCGCCGCAGTTCTCGCCGGGCGCTCGTCGTCAAGCGGGGCGGTGCCTCGAAGAGGAAGAGAAGGGGAAGAAGATCCTTCACGTCTGTTGTAACCGGGATGCTGCCTTCACGAGAAGCTCGCGCTGACGTTCCTTGAGAACAATTTCCGCCGAGGTCTGCAGGCCGGAAGGCATTTGAGAGCTTTACCGTATTCTTTTTTTGTTCGCCATGGAGCGTTCTTCACGATAACTATCGTATAATTTAGCTTAAGTGCTGTAAGCTTTCTTATAGTTTAGTTATCCTGAAGAGGAGAACCGTCTTGCCGATCTTGCCCATACCCGTCACCCGTGCCCTGCGCAAGGTTGGGCACGACATCAAAGACGCCCGTCGTCGTCGTCGTCTTCCCCTGTCTATCGTAACGCAGCGGGCTTCGATCAGTGAACCGACTCTGATCAGGATCGAAAAAGGAGACCCTAGGGTCGCGATTGGCAGTTACGCGACGGTCCTTTTTGTATTGGGTATGGCCGACAGGCTCGCCGATCTGGTCGATCCAAAGCATGATCCCGTCGGCTTGCAGCTCGAAGAGGAAAACCTGCCGAAGCGGATTCGCGGCGCCGGCAACCGAAAACCGCCTAAGGATAAATAATGGATCGGGAAACCCTTGTTTACGTGGATCTGGACGGCAAGCGCCATCTTGCGGGGCGGTTGTGGGCCCACGTCCGCAAGAATAAGGAGAGCGCGAGTTTCGAGTACGACAAGACGTGGCTCGAAAATCCAGTGCACTTCTCGCTTGAACCGGCGCTGCAGGTCGGACCGGGTGCGTTCCACACGCCAGCCGACACGCCGATGTTTGGGGCAATCGGCGATTCCGCGCCGGATCGCTGGGGGCGGGCGCTCATGCGGCGTGCCGAACGCAGACGCGCCGAGCGAGCGCGCACGGTGCCGCGCTCTCTCCAGGAAATCGACTTCCTTTTGTTGGTAGACGACGAAGCGCGCCAGGGCGCGCTTCGGTTTGCCGAAAAGGAGGGCGGGCCGTTTCTGCGGGAGGAGGGGGGCAGGCGCATCCCCCCGCTTGTGGAATTGCCCGAACTGCTCTCCGCTGCTGAGCACGTGGTCGAGGACAAGGACACTGAGGAAGATCTTCGGCTGCTGATCGCGCCAGGCTCGTCGCTTGGAGGTGCGCGTCCAAAGGCCTCGGTCATTGACAAAGACGGCCATCTTGCGATCGCTAAGTTCCTGCGGCGCGACGACGAAATCAACACGGTCGTGTGGGAAGCCGTCGCTCTGGCTCTCGCCGCGAAAGCCGGCATTCCGGTGCCGGACTCGCGTATCGAAACCGTCGCGAACAAGCCCGTGATTCTCCTCCGCCGCTTCGACCGCCGGAAGGCGGTGCGCATTCCCTTCCTTTCCGCCATGAGCATGTTGGGCGCGAAGGACAGGGAGACAAGAAGTTATCTGGAGATTGTGGATACCTTGCGCCAGCATGGTGCTGCGCCGAAAGAGGACATGGAACAGCTGTGGCGCCGCATCGTGTTCAGCATCTTGATTTCGAACACGGACGATCACCTGCGCAATCACGGCTTCCTCTATGCGGGGCGGGCGGGATGGCGGCTCTCACCCGCGTATGACCTGAACCCCGTGCCCGTCGATATCAAGCCGCGCATTCTCACCACGGCCATCAACGAGGACGACGGTACGGCCTCGCTCGACCTGGCGATGAGTGTTGCGGATTATTTCGAGCTGGAGAAGAGCAATGCGAAAGCCATCGCTGCGCATATCGGGAAAGTAGTCTCGACATGGCGGGATGAAGCAGTGAAGCATGGCCTCGGCAAAACCGAAATCGAGCGCATGGCCTCGGCGTTCGAGCATGCAGACCTAAAAGGTGCACTCGGGAAGTAGCTTGCTTCTGTATTCGCGATTCGCGAATAGCGAATGAATTGCTGTCCCATTGCTTAGAATGGGGTTACGGCCGATAAGTCGTCCCCGAATCGGCACGAAGGTAAATGCTGCTTTGTGGGTTGCACAGGTGTGCCGGTCGTGTGCATCTTTATGCTCCCTGGGTAGGAAATCAATTTCGATAGTGTGTCCGCCGAATGTGACGTGCGGTGGTTGCAGTGCCCACAGCTGCTCCATCAGCAGCATTTCGATCAAGCCAGCAGCGCAACGACGAGTCGATTGGACGAACGTATCGACTAACCACAAAGTAGGGATTGGAAATATGGACAACAAGTGGTGGAAGAGCTGGGAGCGGTCCTTCTGGCCTTGGCTTTTTCTAGTTATGAAACAAATCGCCTGAATGTCAGTGCTGTACATTCAAGTGGTGTTATCCTTGCTGGCGAATCAGCGAGGGCAACCAATGCCAACTAACAAGAGCGGAAGTCGGTCCAAGAAGGGAAAGAAAGAACCGACACCTACGAAAACGGCGTTGAGGATTGCGCGCGCACAACTTCCCGTTGCACATGCCGGGTTGGTATTCAACCATAAGCATCAAGTCTTTATTGCAAAGCTGAAGCGGGGAGAGGTTTGGGCACTCAACCAATTGAGCCAAGCGGCAAAGGCTACGGTGACGCCGCTTTTTGAGATGTGGCCCCCGAATCCACCAACACCGGCAAAATCCGCAAAGACTCTAGTCGATCACACAACTGACTTAATGCAGTTGCTTGCAACGGAGTGGACGGGACTACCGTGTTATTTAGACACCCTCTATTTGCCACCGGGCGGTGTACCTTCACCACAGTCTGCACAGACGGTTTTCGCAATTGCACGCGCTGCACAGATCAACGCGGTCCCCGTAACATCGCCATTTTTCGCGCAGCCGTATCAACAAGCGATTAGGGGCATCATTGCTGCTGATGGGCGCGGAGTCATGTTTCGGATACCTGCCAATCTCTTCAATAATCCTCAGAACATTCCTGCTATAGCCAATCTGGCAACGGTTTTGGGCGTTGCGCGTAATCAGGTTGATATTCTGATCGATCTTCAATATCGACCCGATTTGTTGTCCGTGCAGCAAGTTGGCGCGTTTTGCCTGAACAGTCTGCCTCTTGTGAATGATTGGCGCACGGTCACACTGGCTTCAGGGTGCTTCCCAGACTCAATCTCGAATCAACCGACTGGCCAGTGGATTCAATTCGCTAGAAACGATTGGCTAGGATGGGATGGTATTCGGCAGCAAAGGATTACGTCGCAACTGAGGCTGCCATCTTACGGAGACTATGGCATCAGATGTGGCGGTGAACCTCAGGTGATTCCTAACACGCCGGCGCCGAATCTTCGCTACACCAGAGAACTAATCATATGGGTCAAACGGGGCGACAAAACAGGCGGTTCGATGCGCGCGATCTGTGGTGACCTTGTTGCCCAGCAGTTTTATAGCGGCGCACTGTTCAGTGCCGGAGATGCGGAGATTGCAACGAAAGCAGCCACGACAAGTCTGGCGAATGGTTCACCTGAACAGTGGATTCAGTGGTGCACGAATCATCACTTGGAGTTGACAGCCTCGCAAATCCAGAACCTCCCCTAGCTTTGATGGCTTGGCGCACTTCGTTGGTGAGTTCTGCGATCGGCACATGGGCGGCAACGGCGTTCCAGACTTCATCGGCTGTGCATCTCGAAGTTACCCCTCGGTGTCCGAATCTGCGCAGGACCGCAAGCGCTTCTGTCTTCCAGAGCATTCTTGCTACGGCGAAGGGATTTTGATTTGGATTGGGCTTAGCGGTCCTCAGCTCATGAATTAAAACACTACCATCCCTGAATTCCGCTTTTTGCAGTCCCCACCATTTTGGTATCGTCGTACGCGCACGTTCCAACAAGCGACGGCCGCATATCAGTGTCACATATTCAAATACACCCTGATAGGCGTCGATTTGCGACGGCAACCGGTCGAGGCTGTCGCTGTCACTTTTAATCTCGTAGGCATGCAGAAAACCATTGATGACTGCAACGTCAGCCCTCGCAGTCTTGCACCCGAACTCTTCGACGATAAGGTCGTGACTGCTGTCGCTGTATTTCACTTCCAGGTTTGCCAAAAGCGCTTTCCGAATATCGACGTCGCGCGTCACGGGCTTCGACCTGGTCGCGTTTGTTTTGCCAATCACATTTGAATTGTATGATGTTTTGCTGCGTCTGTCTTAAGGCTTATGCCCTACGTGCCTCTTGATCAAATACGGGGTTGGAGGTGATGTAAACGTGGACAAGATCGGAACCGGCGTTGATTTCTTTGACCAGTTTCCGCACGCTCATCCACTACGGCGATTAAATCCTGAAGATCACGACTCGGTTGGTCTAAACGGATCCGGATTTAACATCTTGGGAGCGAAAAAAACGCAAGAAGTATTACAAATGATCGCGCCCGCTAGGAGTGAGCGCTAGTCCGTCTCGCTTTCGCAGCTGATGCTGCAACTATTCCAGTCCACCCAACGTCTGTGGTCTGAGCGACAGTCGCATAGTGTCTACCAAACGGCGTGGCCGTTTGCGTGTAATGACGTAAAGTTTCGTGGGCGTGACTGACCTCCGACAACCGTTTGCAAGTCGGCTCAAAACCATCCAGAGAGCTGCGCATAGCAGCGTTCTTCGAAATCGGCGTCGGCATCCTGCGGCTTCCACCACCGTGCCAGCGACACGCGAACCAACTGGCCAGCCTGGATCAATTCGATCGGCTCCTGGACACCTACCCAACTCAGGTGTCGGTAATCCTTCTTGGGATAGTAGCCGCTCTTGCCGCGCTCATCTTGATGCAATTCGAGATTCGCAGAAGGCAGCCAGAAACCGATTGCACTCTTCGGCACGTCCGACTTCGATATGTAACCCGCACCATTCTGAGTGAACTGGATCTTCCCATCGAACAACGTGCCGATGCCGCCCTTCCACGGTTTTGAACGCTCAGATATGAGGCGGACCAAGTCCTTCACGCAGCCTACCCTTGCTGCCTCGCTCACGGCCACGTCTTCGACATGAGGTGGCACGTGCGCTCCGCACGGCTCGCAGACAATGTTCCATTTTTCACCGACCTGATAAGGCGTTCTGTGGCCGAGATCGGAAGCGCAGTTCGGGTTCATCAGCCGCAGGTTTTCGCCATCTTCCGAGAGCGAACCTATGCATACCCGCCCACCGTACATATTGGTGCGGGCCACGATCACCACTGTCTTTTTTTCCATTTACAGGTGCTCCACCGGAACTCCCCAATCTCTCTTCAGCCGCTCCGCGACGAGAGAACGATGGCATGCCACCGGGTTACCCTCAACACAGAACAAGACGACGTTGTGGGCGTCCCATTCAAATGCTTGGCCGAATTTTGCGGAATCGAAGTGCCCGAGAACCTCGTCAATGTATCTGCGCTTGAACTCGTCGCCGAGCTGTTGGCGACTGCGCTTAAGAATCCCGTCCTGCGCATCAGCTAGTTGTTGCGCTTTTCGAATATCGTTCGAGGGTGCAAGGTCACGAAAATACTTGTATTTGACCCCGCGATCAGCAAGCGCCCGTTGGAGAGAGGTGCTGTTGACGAACGCGTACTGAGGGCCCCGAACTCCTCTGCGCCTGCGAATGTCGCAAAAAGTATCGACGCGAGCTTTTATAAGGGTGCCGAAGAACTCAGCTTCGGTCTTTCCGTAGACGCCAATCGTAAATACACGTGTGACCATTATTGCGGCTACTTGCGTCGTGAGCGCTGGGCCATCACCGGGTACGCCTTCCGGGAACAAAGGGCATCGCCAAATAACTGAACTTGTACGGTGTTAAGCCGAGCAATGACATCTGCTTGACTTAGATATCCACCATCGGGGCCGAGGTGTATCACGTCCACGCCGCGCTGCGCTAAAGAAGCACCTATGAGTTTGCTTCGATGGCAGTCTTCCGGCCTCGTTTCGCTGCACAAGAGGCTGATTCTGAAGCCCCTTGTATAGGCGTCAACGAGCCGGTTAATACCGTTAAGAAAAAAAACTTTCTGCTGCACGATGCCATAAATCACGTGCCCATTTTCATAACAACTTGGGTCCTGAGGACGTCCGCCCAGCATGTCGCCCATAAACACATAACGAATCTGGGCACGCCGCAGCATGCCGTCAAGCGTCTCACGTGAGAATTCAGGCTTGAACTTTGAGGATGGAGTCGATCGTACATCGATTAGGAACTGGATAGATTCGCGTTTCATCAATTCGATCAATTCATCTATGGATCGATTTGCGTATCCGACAGTCAGAATGGGCGCCAGCATTTGTCCCAGTATAGTTCGAGTGCTGTAATTCCCGCCATCGTTTTCAATCACCAACAATCACGTGCCCAACAACTTGGCATCGGATGGGAAGGCCGTTTATCTCGGCCAGCGCTTGCGCTTGATTGTGAAATCGTCGGGATCGAGTTCGCTCAGAAGTTCATCTTGTGCGCTTGGACGATCTTCAATTGGACGGCGTATCCAGATTAGGGAGAGGCAGCCATCATAAGAGGGCATTGGCACTGTTTGCTCCGATACGACCGCATCCTGTCTCAGCCACGAGCTTTTGATCCAGGCTTCTGCAGAGACTTCTTCCATTTCGCTTGGAAGAGCCTTACGTTCATACGCACGGTAAGCAATGCTGTCGAAGTCGATTTCCTTGCCCACTTCGATGAAATAAGCGAAGGGTGGGGATCCATAGAACCACCGAATCTGGCGTTGGCTGCTCCAGACGATCGCACATGCTTGGGATGCGACGTCGCAGAATTTCCTTCCGGCCGCCATTAAGCTGGAACCAAAATGATCGGCAACATCAGCCACGACTTCCATCGACGGCCAGCGCTTATTTACATATTGGATCACCTGGTTGGTTGGAAGCAGAAGTTCCGAAGCGAACGTGTCAGCTTCGCGCTCAGGCGTAGGTTGGCCCTCTCTCCAACTTTCAATTACACCAGGAGAGCAGGGTATTTGCTGATTCCTGTGAAGGATGTAGTGACCAATTTCGTGTGCAATCGTAAAGCGCCGTCGGCCTAATTCTCGGATGCCCTTTCGCACGAGAATACGCCCTGCGAAGGTGCGGGAGCTCCGAAGTAAAGCTCCTTCAAATGACTTGGACTGGACCTCAACGATAGTCAGGCTCAATTGGCCAGCGAGGAGATAGAGGTCAGCCTTCGGAGCGATCTGGAGTTCTGCGCGCAATGCTGCGGCCATCATGGCCGCTTCGGTCATTACTTTACTGCTCATCTTCGCCATCCAATTGCTTTTGCTGATCTTCCAAAAGTCGTTTATCTGATTCCGATGTCTCTTCCTCTTTGTTTCGATAGGCCGGAGCAAAATTGCCACGGGTAGCAAAGGTGGACGTACCGACATTTTTTACCGCCGCCAAAATGCCCTGTATGCGTGATTTGGCACGTTCTGCGCGGGAGGCCTCCTGCTCCTCTGGGGTGGGCGGACGCAACTGTTTCAATGCTTCGCTCAATCGGACGGGTAAATCTTTACCCTTCGACGAATACTTTTGGGTCGCAAAGCTTCGAATACGTTGAAAGGCTACGTCTCGAAGCTCATCAGGATTCAGGCCTACCTGCTCTAGCTCTGCGGCAAGTTCTTTCGGTGACGGTTCCGGGTCACCTATGAGTGCGTCGATCTGATCCAGGAACGCCCGGTCCCGTTCGGAGATGTTCTTTGGCTTTTTCATTTGGATGCTCGCACGGGTATCTTCATTATGTTCTGCTTCGCCAGGAAGGTGCGAAGACGCCGCTTCCGATTTTGAATATCATCAACATCAGTTCCGACGACTGCTGCTATTGCGCGTGGCGTCAAAGCGTCTTCCTCAAAGATCGCGTAGACGAGGTCATACAGTTCAGGTTCTTGGTGTTCGAGGAGTTCATACAGGCGTTGCCTGAGTTGGGCTCCTTCCACACGCAGGTCAAACGCATCCCCATCAGAGTAATCGTCCAGACTCTCCAGAACATTGCCGTCATCGGTTGTTTTCCCGGAGAGCGGCTCCACCTTCTTCGTCGTTCTTACCGTGGCAGAGCCACGTGCGTCGAGAATGTCATGTTCCATGACGCGTTTCAGACATGCAAGAATCGCGTCTTCATCGCCATTACACGAGACCTGCTCATCCAGGAACAGAATTAAGGTGTCCGCGGCAAAGTCAGTCGGGGATTTTCCAATCCCATCGACGACAGTCAAGTCCGCATCGCCGCAGAAGATTCTCATGAAGAAGCACGCATGAGCGGCCAGTCGCTGGAACAAGCGGTTGTAATCGACGGTGTCTCGTTGGAGCGCGGTCACTCGATCCTTACTCATTCAAGCGGATGACCTCATCTTTTTTGACCGGCTGCGGCGAAAAAATGCACCCTCGCCCGCTTTACCGATGAGGGACAGCGAGGCGCGAACCTCGCGTTCCCCAGACTGTAGGGCCGAGTATAGGCCCTCGAGACCTGAAAAAATGTCGTCGGCGACGACGAAAAAACGACGGCTCATTCGCTTTATGGATAGGAGCAGGACACGTGTAGTAAATCCGGCCTTAGATCTAGGAGAGCTACGAGAGGTAATAACATGGAAAATAAAGAACTTAGCAGAGAAATTGCGGCGGTCGACAAGTCGATCGCCGAAAGCGCTCGGGTAACCGAGCTGGTCAAGGAGCCAATCGAAATCGGGCATTTTGTGCGCATCCATATCGACCGGGAGGTTTACGAGTCTCCCGACCCAACGCCAGGCGAGGCTCTCTATGAGCTTGCCCACATCCCAGCGCACCGCGAGCTCTTCCGCGAAGTCGGTGGCGACCAAGAGGACCCAGTGGTGCCGCGTGACGCGACTGTGATCCGGCTGAAGCTGGACGATCACTTTTACAGCGAGAAAACTGTGACGATCCTCGTCAATGGCGAGCCATACGAGGAGACGGAGACACGCATCTCGTTCGAACAGGTCGTGAAGCTCGCCTATCCGGTACCGCCAAGCGGGACTTGCATCGAGTTTACGGTGACCTATCGGAATGGGCCACCGGCCAATCCGAAGGGGACGCTGACCGCTGGCCACTCCGTCAAAATTAAGAACAGGATGATTTTCGATGTCACGCCGACCGATCGATCGTAGCCCCGCACTCAAGAAACTGCGCGACGAGGGCTTCGACATCGAGGTGGTTGACGGATACCTGCTGATGCACGGCGTGCCCTATGTGAACGACAAGCGCGAGGTCAAGCGCGGCATCTTGATGGCCGCGCTCGATCTCACAAACGACGTCGCGCAACCACCCAAAGATCACCAGACTAAATGGGCCGGCGACTGCCCTTGCAATGAAGACGGTAGCATCATGCAGGGACTTGGACCCAGCCAGGCACCGACGGTGATCTCAGGGCACCAGGTGACGTGGAATTTTTCGTGCAAGCCAAAACCCGCGGACAAGTACGATGACTTCCATCACAAGATGTCGCACTATGCGAGTAAGATCTCCGGGCCTGCGCAGGCAATCGATCCGACTGTGAAGGCGCAAAGATTCAAGCCACGGCAGCCGGATCCCGAGGACTCCGTGTTCCTTTACGAGGACACGGCCAGCAGCCGGGCAGACATCGTTGCAATCAATGGCAAGCTCAAGTCGTTGCGAATCGGAATCGTCGGCCTTGGCGGAACAGGTTCCTACGTTCTCGACTTCGTTGCGAAGACGCCAGTGAAAGAGATTCATCTTTTCGACGGCGACACTTTCGACCAACACAATGCGTTCCGCGCACCCGGCGCTGCGTCTGGCGAAGAGCTTGAACAAAGATTGACGAAGGTCGCTTTCCACGCCCGTACCTACGGGAAGATGCGCCGCGGCATAGTGGTGCATCCTGACCCGATGCTGCCTGACACGTTGGACGAGCTGAAGGGTCTCGACTTCGTTTTCCTTTGCATGGAGGGTAAAGGCAAGAGGCCTATCGTTGAGAAGCTGGAGAGCCTCGGCATTCCGTTCGTGGATGTCGGTATGGGCATCGCTATCAATGGCGACTGCCTGCGCGGCCAGATCCGTACCACTACGAGCACGCCGACGAAACGTAATCATGTGTATGAAAAGAACCGGATCGCCTTCACGACGGCTGACGAGGTCAATGAGTACGATAAGAACATTCAGGTCGTAGAGCTAAACGCGCTCAACGCTGCCCTCGCGGTAATCAAATGGAAGAAGCTGTTTGGCTTCTACGCAGACGACAACGCCGAACATTTCAGCATCTTCGTGATCGCAGGAAACGAAATAATCAACGAGGACGCAGAATGAAGCGCGTTGTCGGTATCAAGCACGAATTCGTTGAGTTCATTCCGAAGGAGCGTAAAGAAGGGGTTCTCTATGTCTCGATCCCTTATGCGACAGCCGTCCACAACTGCTTTTGCGGATGCGGCTTGAAGGTGGTCACGCCAATTAGTCCGGTTGGTTGGCAGCTGACGTTTGATGGCGAAACTGTGACGCTGTTTCCGTCCGTTGGTAGTTGGACTTTTCCTTGCCGCTCGCACTACTTCATTCGCCGCGACACGGTCGTTTGGGGGGAAAACATGAGCCAATACGAGATTGAACGGGGGCGGGCCAGAGATCAGAAAGCTCGAGATGAGCATTTTGGAATGCAAACGGTTGAGCCGCCAAAAGTAGGAAAAAAGAAGCGGCGGTTCTGGGACCGCGTTAGGGGTCGTTAGGGTGCGGCTGAACGTTCCCAGTTTTTCTGGACGTGAGACAATACCGTCGAAATTGACTATACAGATATGGCCACTTCGGTACTTGAGTATCCAGAATTCTTCGACGAAAAACTTAAGACCAACCTCAAGGTCCGTTTAGCGATCGATTCATCCTTGGCCCTTGTCGGTGACATACTTCAGCTTAGTAGGCTCCCATTCTTTCCCGACTACACAGACCACGGCGCCCCGCACCTGAACAAGGTGCTCCAGATCTCTGACAAGCTCATAGGTGACGCGGCACGGGAGCTCTTCTCCGCTGAAGACGTCGCGGTGTTGACCTTTTCCATACTGCTGCACGATCTCGCCCTACACGTGAGTGAGGCCGGATTCCAGTCTCTCTTGAGGGCCCCCAATTGGGCGAACTCATGGCGCGACTTTCTAAACACTGCAAAGCACTGGGACGACCGAAAGCTGGTGCAAGTTTTTGGAGCCGATAAGGCCGGTGCACCCCTTGCCTTGGTGAAAGATCCGCTCGACCACTACAGCAACTTGACTGAAAGTGATCACAAATTGATCGGAGAATTCATAAGACGGCACCATCCCCAACTGGCATACGAATTCGCGATGGCTGGATTTCCGGGAACTGACGGCCGAGTGATCCCGTTTGGCCCGTTCGACCAGGACCTAAGAGAACTCGCCGGGATCGTCGCGCGCAGCCACGGATTTCCCCTCCGGGACGGCATCCGCCAACTCGAGCCGAAGCAGTTCAATAAACTGGAGCACGGCAACGTGCACCCAGTCTTCCTGATGGGAATCTTGCGAGTTGCCGACTTTTTGGACCTCGGCGACAACCGAGCGCCGCTAATTGCATTCGCGTACAAGGAATTCAAGAGCCCTCTCTCGATGAGAGAATGGCGCACGAACCAAGCGTTCCGCACAATTAGTTGGGCCAATCCTGACCCCGAATCGATCTTCATTCCCGCCAAACCGACGGATGTCTACTCGTATCTAGAGCTCAAGCAGTGGTTGGCGGCAATCCAGTCGGAGCTGGACATGGATTGGGCGGTCTTCGGCGAGGTCTACGCCGCCCACCCGAAGTTTTCCTGCCTCGGTCTAACGATCAGGAGAGTTCGGTCGAATGTAACGGACGACTCCGCGGGTTTTGCAAAGAACGCCTCGTTTGTGCCCATGCGCGTCGAACTGGGCGTGGCCGGGCCGGACGTTCTAAAGCTGTTCATTGAGCCACTGTACGGCGACTATCCGGAGATCGGCATCCGGGAGCTCATGCAAAACTCGGTGGACGCAGTAAGGGAGCGCTGGGAATTTGAAAAACAACACAACCTAACGGATCAAGCACCTTCCAAACTGCAGGGAGACGTGGTCATTTGGCTCGACGATCCAAATAAGAGCGGCGTGACTATGCTTAGCGTCTGTGACAGGGGTATCGGCATGACGGAAGAAGTTATCGTCAATTACTTTCTGAAGGCGGGCGCATCGTTCAGGCGAAGTATTGCTTGGAAGAAGGAGTTCGAGTCGGAGGACGCTGCCACTGAGGGACATTCGAAATCGCGCGTGCTGCGCTCAGGGCGTTTCGGAATCGGCGTGCTGGCGGCGTTTCTTCTGGGCGACGAAATCGAAGTCTTAACGCGACACATAACCAGTGACCGTGGGATTCGATTTACGATGCGGCTCGACCTTCGGCCCGCGGCGTTGGAAATTGCCCCCATCCAGCTGACCTACGTATCTGACGTCCCCGTCGGTACTACGGTGAAGGTTAAAGTAACTAAAGTCAAAAAGGAGGATGACGACACCGCCACGCTGTTCCGCAACGCAGAGCTATGGGACTGGTACTGTTTGAGTGTACCGTCCGTGGTAAGGCTGAAAGGTAAGAAAAAGAAAGTCCTAAAACAGTCCCACAAGGTATCGACCGAGGAGCCTGGTAGGTTACCTCGCGGCTGGCATAGGATGCCATCCGCTGACTATACGGCTGTTCACGCCCTTCTCGACCCGGCGCGTGGGCGGGACACGCCCGACTTGATCGTCAATGGTATTGTCGTGGAGGAACCGCGAGAGGACAGTTACATATGGTCGATTGAGCATGATAATAACCTCGACCGCTGGGACCGAATTCTCCCCAACAGTGAGCGTGAGCCATTCGCTTTGCGCGTTCCCGAGTTTTCAATCTTCGATCCCGACGGCAACCTTCCGCTCAACCTGCAGAGAACAGCCCTGACAAATCCACGGCTTGATTTTATGGAAGAAGCGTTCAATGCACAGGCCAGAGCGGCCCTGGCGCTGTTGCTCATGTCCGTACCGGAGACCCCTGTGTTGAGTGAGGCTTTCGTGACCGCAATTGGAGCAATGTTTAAGATCGACGAGATCCTACCAGTGTTCCTCACAGAAGCTGGGGCCGGGCTTGTGACGGAAACGAACCTACATCGATCAAATGTAAGAAAGTGCCTGATGGTAGGCGTTCAACAAAAAAACAACTCCCAGCTTCGCAGAATCCAACATGAGTACGACGCCACCATCTTCTTCCGCGAGTATGCGCCTCACGACTTCGACCATGACACCAAGCCGGACGATCCCGTTGATTCCCTTCCGGGCGAGATTGTAGGCGTCCGGCAGATTGGAGCGGGCGATTACTTCGATGGCCGTGGGAAGCAGGAGTTTTTTGAGGGGGGTCTGACTGTCTTCGCAACGGAGAAATGCCCTCGCACCCGGCTGACGAAAGAAGATCGTGAATCCCTCAAGGAAATTCTTTCACCGGGTAGGTACGGCGACTTGCCCCAACTTGTCGCAGCCGAAGTATGGTTAAAGTACCCTCCGCCCTCCCGGGCGAGATCGCGGCACTCGGTCGGTCGAATCTGGGACCAAGTAATGAGAAGCCCGGTGATTCCGTTTGACTTGGTAGAAAGACGCCGCAAGCTAAAGCATGCCTACGATGCTTTAAGCGATCTCCTTGCCGACTTTGTCGGTCCGGGACGATCTCGCAATCGCCGCAAAACCTAACCCGAAAACCGGGAGACGGAACGTTCCCCAGGTTTCGACGAACGGAGATTGGGGTGCTGAGATGTGCCGGCCACGACGGATTTCTCGGCTGACTGTCGGCGAGTGAAAATCCTCATTTTTCCACTAGATCTCTCCTGATCTGTGTGCGGGTAGGGTGCCGGAGTCGCCGGCCAGAATCGGGATTTCGTTCTTCAGCCGAACCCTGTTTGCCTCTGTCGACGGACCCAACCGCGGTTCCCTTCAAAAATCAGAAACGCAAATCGCCCGGATATATGTCTGCTTTCGGAGAAAGGAGGAACATCCATGTCCCGCAAGATTGGTCAGATCATCGCTCGCGGCGAGCGCCGTTGGCTCGTTCGCGTTTACTTGGGGCGCAATCGCGAAACGCGCAGGCGCACCTATCAGAACCGAACGATCTACGGCTCTCTAAGGCATGCCCAGGCTTACCTAACAAGAAGGCTGCATGAACGCGACCTTTCCCGCGGAGTCGAAGGGGTTCAGGTCACAGTAGACGAATTCTTGGATCACTGGCTGAACACGGCCGTTAAACCAAAAGTCCGTGGAAAAACATACAGCGACTACGCAGCCATGCTACGTAGATACATCCGCCCAGCAATCGGTGCGAGAATCTTGGCCTCGCTCTCGCCTCTTGAAATCCAGGCCGCATATCAGGTCATGATCGACCGGAAACTCTCGCCACGAACGGTTCGATACGCACATGCAGTTTTGCGGGCTGCAATTAGGCAAGCGATCCGTTGGCAGTTGCTCCTCAATGATCCCGCGCAGGGAGTTGAACTTCCTCGTGAGCAGTGCAGAGAAATGTCTGTGCTGACGACAGGGCAGGCTCGATCGTTTCTCAGGACGGCATCGCATTCCCCACAAGGATGCATTTTTGCTGTAGCCCTGACCACTGGAATGCGCCCCAGCGAATACCTCGCCCTCCGTTGGCAGGACATCGACTGGGAACGTGGAACCGTTAGTGTAGTTCGAACTCTTCACAAGAATGAAGGGCAATGGGCCTTCGCAGACACGAAGCGGGTCCGCAGTCGTCGAATCGTTAAACTGCAAGAGTGGGTACTCCGGCTGCTGCTGAAGTTGAAAGGCAAGACAAAAGAAGCTGGGGTGGAATCACTGCACGACTCGGTGTTCTCCGACCTCATCTTCACTACCCCGCGTGGCGAACCGATCAATGAAGAATACCTTGTCAGAAAGCACTTCAAACCAATCCTGCGAGAGGCTGGTTTACCAAACATCCGGCTCTATGATCTCCGTCACACGTCTGCCACGCTTGCCCTCACGGTAGGCGTGCCTCCCAAAGTGGTGTCTGAGCAGCTCGGACATGCTAGTGCGGCCTTCACGCTGGATACCTATTCCCACGTGCTTCCGCACATGCAAGAGGAAGCCGCTGCAAAGATGGAAGCGGCCCTAATGAACGGTCTTTCGCTGTAGCCCAGATCCCCTCGACTCCCAGAAAACCAAAAGTGCCGCTGCTCGTTCACGTGAGCAGAGAAAGGAGGTGTCTCCATGGCTCGCAAATTAGGTCAGATTATCGCCGTTCGGGAAAATACCTGGATGATTCGTATTCCACTAGGCTGTGATCCCGAAACCAAACAGCGTTCTTATTACAACCGTACGGTGCACGGCTCTCTTCGCCAGGCACAGAAGTTCCTCGGAAAGAAAATCAATCAATTGGGGGCCAATCGCGAAACCGATGGGGCAAAGATTCGCTTGAATCAATATCTCGATCAGTGGCTCAAAACAATCAAGGCACGGATTTCTGCGAAGACCAACGAAAGCTACGAGAGTCTGTTGGCGAAATACATTCGTCCTTCGCTTGGGAAGAAGTTTCTAGTAGCGATCAGACCATTTGACGTCCAAACGGTATACCAACAAATGACGGATCGCGGCCTATCGCCCCGAACTGTCCAAGGTGCTCATTGGGTGCTCAATGCAGCATTTCGGCAGGCTTTGCAATGGGAAATGATTTTGGAAGTGCCGAGCAAAGGGCTTAAGCTGCCGCGCATTAGAAGGCGGGAGATGCAAGTCTTCAGTGTGGAGCAGGCGAAAGTATTTTTAAAGTTTGCACTTCCGACAATGTATGGGACTCTATTCGCGATCGCCGTCACAACTGGAATGCGCCCCAGCGAATACATTGGTCTCAAGTGGCAGGACATTGACTGGGAGCGTGGAACCGTCAGTGTGAAAAGAACGTTGCGAAAAGGGCCTACGGGTCAATGGGAATTCGGTGAAACCAAGCGCGCAGGGAGCCGTCGAATTATCAAACTGCAGAATTGGGTGATTGAACGGCTAAGGCAATTGAAGGAATTCCACACGACTCATCCGGTTGTCGATCCTGAAGAATGGCCAGAAGCCGTGGATCTGATCTTCGTGACCGAGTTTGGAAGGCCAGTCAATGCAAATAGCCTGGTCTACAAACATTTCAAACCGATTCTGAAGCGGGCTGGTTTACCGAATATCAGGCTGTACGATCTCCGGCACACAGCAGCGACGCTGGCCTTAACGGTTGGTGTCTCGCCGAAGGTGGTATCAGAGCAGCTTGGGCACACCAGTGCAGCATTTACTTTGGACGTCTACTCACACGTACTGCCACATATGCAGGATGACGCCGCGGCGAAAGTGGAAGCCGCACTAATGGGAGTAGGCCCGTAGAAGTCTTCCTCCTGCCAGGCTCCGATCTCAGCTTCAGGGTTATCCTTTCTCCCGCAACTGGCTGACCGAGTAGAAAGACGTCCTGGCACGTTTTTGCTATTGTCAGTTCGGCATCAGGATGTATCATCTCGGTAGACTTGCGCTACGAGGGGGAGCAAGTCACACCCGCTCAATAAGGAGAGGGCATCATGCTGCTCAATCGTCCCTCGCGCTACGCGGTCTCTGTCCTCGCATTAGTTCTCACCTTCCTTTCACAGCCGTTGGTACCCCAAAGCCAGACGGACTCCCAGTCGGGCCAAAAGACTACGGCCAATGGCCCCAAGTCCAAGCAAACCACAGCGAACTGCACAAACAACGGCACCTACATAAACAGCAAGGGTGAGACGGTGAAGCGACCCGAAAACTGCTCCGCAGCACCACAGGGAGCGACAGCGCTGTGCCGAGACGGAACGTACAGCTTTAGTCAGAGCCGACGAGGTACCTGCTCGCATCATGGGGGAGTCGCGAAATGGCTGTTAGACATCCGGTAACCTCGGGAGCACGTCGATGAAACGACTACCTGGCGTGAGTGGAAGCCGATCAGGAGAACCCGAAGCGTTTTTGGCGATTGGACCGGGCGCTGTACGATGATAAAACCATGCAGACTGCACTCATCAACGCGAGTAAATGATGCCAAATGTCCCCACGAGGCTCATCTTGTTCCTGAGCTCCTACGCTCCGCTGTTCTTGATCATCGCGGTGCGCGGATGGAGAGATAGTCGCAGTCTGGCTATTGCCCTTGCGGCCATCGCGGTCCTTTCAGTACTGGTCCTCTTCGTGTTTCTTCACGTCGTCCGGAAGCTCGCTGCAGACAAGGTTGCCGTTTCTTCTGTCATTTCGCGGGACGGAGACGCGATGAGCTATATCGTGACCTACCTTCTACCCTTCCTGGCCGTGAAGCTCAACGATCCTACTGATGTGGTTTCCCTGGGAGTGGTACTGTTCGTCATCGGCCTGCTGTACGTCAACTCCAATATGATCCACACAAATCCGGTGCTGAACATAGCGGGTTATCACATTTTCGAGATTGAAGACAGCAACGGAAAGACAACCGCATTGATCTGCAAGCGGTCCTATATCCGAGTTGCTTCAGACATAGATGCCATTTCCGTTGGTGATTACGTTCTGCTGGAGAAACGCTGATGCCGCCGCAACAAGCAATAGAGAGCCTCGGACCCGCACTCGCCGGAAACCCGGCAGTAAGCGTACTGGTCGCGGCGGAGCCTGCGCAGAATGTAATCCTTCAGAGGCTGAACCTGCGACAGGATCTTGCGGCCGAGTTTCTATCTGCGGCTCAAGGCGCGAGACCCGACGAAAACATTGTCCTGCGGCCATATGATCCGGGATATACCCCTGAGTGGAACGAGCTCGCCTATGTTGACCTGGAGGAGAATGAAGCGATAGCGGAGCTCGTAGGCCAGATCTCGCAAGTGCAGGAAGCCGAGATCTTCCGCGAGCAGGACGAGATCGTGGACCATCTCCGCTTCTATGCCATTGTGGTCAGCCCGAATGCACAGCGGCGCGCCGTGTTTTTCCGGACCTACAGCCCCAAGAAAGAATTGACGCGGCGGGCCGGCTTCGCAGCGCTGCTTAGCCGCGGCCACTATGACAAGGTGGATACGAAAATATTTCTCTTCGACCGCCAGGTCGATTGCTTCAGCTGGGGCGGGTATTTGTTTATTTACAACATTTCTGCATTCCAGAGGATTTTCAAGTATTTCGAGCAGCTGCGGGAGAGAGCCAACGATACAGTCACTACCATTCTTGATCTAATTCCGATAAGCAACGCCGACGCATTCCGGGCGGCCGGAACGGGGCAGATGCAGATGATGTCAAAGCTTGCACAGATCGCCCGAAAGCCCTACCTGAACCGCGTAACCTTCCAGGATATCCGCCACACGATCAATGAATTTGGGCTTGAGGTCCAGATCGTGAATGAAAATGGCCAGGAGAAGCTGCTATTCGAGGCAAATCCCGACAAGCGATGGCTGATCCTGAAATTACTGGATGATGACTTTCTCGGCTCGATAATGACACATGAAAAGTACGAGGTGAATTCAAAGAGTGCCCTGGTCCGATAACTCAAGGTGGCCGCTCATCCTGAGAGCGGCTCTTCAGTAGCAATGACTGCTGCGAAGTGCAAGGAGGACCGAAATGCCTGAAACGCATCGTGACGCCAAATCCGCGTGGTCGTGGTTGGTCAAGAAGGGGGGAATCGAGCCGGAAGGGCGCGATTCGTCCTTAGTCGAAGTGTTAAAAAACCGCCTCAACCCGGAGTCGGTCGACCTGGACGACGCTTTGACGAACTCAACGGTTACGGGCTTCGTGAACGCATTCTTCGGGGTAATCACTCCTTTTGTGGGAATGATGCGCGACCTGCTTGAATACTTCGAGGAGGCAGGAGCAAATGAGGGCCCTGTAAATTGGACACTTGTGCTGGGAGCTGAGGACGAGGAGCTCGAAGTCAATCTCGATGCCTTTAGGCAATGGATCAAGACGACCGAACGCACCAAGTCGGGGTTGAGGACTGTCCCGCTCCTGACGTACTCGGGACTGTGGGAGCTCCGTAAGCATTTCTATCCTACTAGACCAGAAGACCTCAGTCAGAAGCCAGAATGGGACTTTCGCCAACCCGAGCCACCCATAAAGGATAGCGAGCTGACGAATTGGCTGGCCGCCTACAAGCGTGGGGTATACCTGGATTTGCCTGGGGCAGTAAATCGTTCCTTGTCTGACCCCGGGCCGGTAGGGGATGTCGCTGCGCTGCTCACGGAGATTTTCTCTGCAATCCGAACTATCGCAGGGGGAGCGGAGGAACTCAGACGAAAGTGGCGCGCAGCTGACAGCGGAGGTGATTTCTGGAGCGCGGCGGGCCTGGGTCAATTTGAAAGCGACTTCTGGGTACGCGGGCGGGTCTTGGACCTTGCAGCGTACGAACAGGCAACAGCACCTCAACAATCTTTGGTGAGAGAGGGACTGGCCCATCAGTTTCAAGACCTGCCCCGGCGTCGGATGAGATATGACATCGACATGAGCGATCTCGAAGATATCCTCTCGCTTCCCGCATGGCAGAGACGATATGAGCTTTACAGTGCATGGATATTAACCCTGCTTTTGAAGGCTTTGGCAGGGCATCAGATCCAGCTTCACCATGACAAGGGCCGACTGGCGTTCGCATTTCGGGAAACGCTTATGGCGAGCGTGATTTCAGCTGTACCGCCGCTTGAGATCTACAGCGAGCGCCGAGTCGCTCTGGTAAATCCGGTTGGGCACGGACGGTCGGCCGGTGCTCAGCCGGACTATTCTCTGTGGACCACGGAGAATCCGATCTGTCCACTGGCGGTGGAATGCAAGCACTACAAACGCTCATCGACGCGAAACTTTTCAGATGCGCTTAACGACTATGCGGCCGCACTCACCAGCGCCCGGATCATACTCACCAACTATGGACCGGTGAACGACACGGTCATCGCAGCCGTGACACCGGATCGCCGGTCGCGCTGCACTGCGATCGGACAGGTTCACCCGGAAGAACCAAAGGGGAGAGAGGAATTTTGTAAAATCGTTAGGAAAATCGTTGGGGAGCCACGTCCTCGTGCCGATCTGAAGAATGCGATGGGCGCGATTGCTGGCCCAAGGCCTGAGCTGCTGGTCGTTGATATTTCGGGATCGATGAGCACGATGATCGAGAGTGCCGCCGGACGCGCCTCAATGACTGATCTGATTAATCAAACGGGCGTCACGCGAATCGCTACGGTCGACGATCGCTTGGTGGCGGAAGGGCCTAGTCGCGGCAGTAATCTGGTCAACATTTTGTCGAAGAGAGGTAGCGGCAGCACAGACCTTGGGCCCACTGTTCGCAGCCTACTACAGAAGAACTCCGCAATGCTTGTTCTCACAGACGATGAAGGAATCGGGACGTTAAGTGGCCTTCCGGCCCGCAAGATCGCATCGTTTGCATTAGGTAGTTCACCTGTAAGTCTGCTGTTGGTTGCATGATTTTGGCTCTTTATAGCCGTCGACTCAACATCAACGACGAGATTGCAAAAACCATAGCGCGGGGTTACGTTGGATGTCTATTCCTACGTACTGCCACACATGCAGGATGACGCCGCGGTGAAGGTGGAAGCCGCGTTGGTGGGACGTTGAGCGGCTAGTAGCCTAAAAGCCGATTCGGGATCCCTTGCAGTTTAGTGTCGCTAGTCACTGGCGCTTCGGCAATCGCGCCTCGGCCCGTCTGATCAAGACCGAGACGGCAAGTGAAAATGCCGAGGCCAGGTCAGAGAGTGTCCGTAGAGTTGCGCTTTTCGTGCCTCTTTCCAGCTGCCGAATATAGCTCTCGTCGTACCCGGCAATTTCCGCGAACTTCTGTTGCGACCAACGGCGACGAGTACGCAGATGCGTCAACTCTGCCCCGAAAGCTTCATCGAGGTTACGAACCCTACGTTCCTTGTCTGCGCCGATTGGTTTCGCCACACTTGCAATAATTGGCGATTGACGGGTAGATCATTCAGGGACAATAGTCCTGTATTAAAATGAGGAATCGTTTAGCGGGCAGGAGTGACTCGAAGTTCTGCTCTATCGATGAAGTCAGCAAGCTTCAGAGAAAAGAATGTGGCAACCGCATTTAGGAATTCCAGCGTTGGATTGCCGCCCATCTCGGTTTGGCGAACATGGCTAACGTCGTAGCCAAGGCGATCAGCAAGCTTCTGCTGGGACAGCTTCTTAGAACGGCGTAAGTCCGTGAGTTCGGCTCCAATCGCTTGTGCCAACGTCTTGGTCTCTCTCTTCTTGTCGGCACCGATGGCTTTGGACACAGCCCATATTCATTTGCTTGACACGAAATCATTCAGTGACTATAGTCCGCCAATGAGAGATCGTCGATTAAGCATCTCTTGCCTGGCTGGAGAAGGCGATCATTGCTGATGGCGGATCTAAGAACGAAGTTAATTGCTGTAGGTAAGACTGAGTCCGCACCCTGGCGACAATTATTTGTAAGTAGCTGATCCCGCGACGTTTAACTGTGCGCCGAGGTGTGCGGGATTGAGTTCGGGAATAGGCACATTAATAAGGATAGGACTTTGGGCCAAAACAGGCTGGGGTAGGGAATCGCTAAGTTTCCAATTGGAGACTTGCCTCTCGCCATACTTTCGACTCGCACGGTAAAGGAGGGAGGCCAATGCCATTGTCGGATGAAGAACTGGCGGCTGCGTTCCTCTCTCCCTCTCGACTTCGGACTCTCGCTGACGAAGACCTGATGGCCGCCCTGCGCATCGGATGCAACGATGCCCTCGCTGTCCTATTCGAGAGGCATAGCCCTCTGGTCTTCCGCATCGCTCGGGCAATCCTCCACGATGATGGGGAAGCGGAGGAGACCGTCCAAAAGGTTTTCTTGGATATCTTCCGGGCCGTGAACCAATTCAACCCCGATCGCGGAACCTTCAAAACCTGGCTGCTTCAGTACGCCTACCACCGCAGCATCGACCGACGGCAACACCTCCAGGCAAATCGGTTCTATAGCCGGGATGAACTGAATGAGCGGATGCCGGCTGAACTGTCTAATCGAGCCGGACATTTGATATGCTTGCCTCCGCAGGAGGTGGTCTGCCTGGTGGAACAGGTGCTCTCAACCTTGGAGTCTCGCCAGCGTCGGGTGATTGAGCTCACCTATTTGGAAGGCTTGACGGCGGAAGAGATCGCCACGAAGACAGGTGACACGGCATCCTCGGTCCGACACAATTTGTATCGCGGCTTGGCAAAATTGCGGACCGTGCTGCTGGAAAAGAGTAAAGCCAAGGAGAAAGACAAAGAGAAGACATCGGCCGAGCAGACGCTGAAAGGGAAGAGGATCCTCGTTGAATACCCATGAACAATACGAGGAGCTATGCGCTCTCGCTGCAAGCGGACAGGCCTCCGAGACCGAGTTAGAAGACCTCAGATCTCACCTCGACAGCTGTCCGAGTTGTCGGAGTGCAGCTTACGATTTCAGGCAGGTCAGCGCCCAGGCGCTCTCCCAGTTGGCCGCCAAACGCCTCGACTGCCAGATTCCTACGGGTATGACGCAACGATTTGTCGCTCGGGCCCGTTCCGAGGGGATCGCGATCACCCGCGAGAGCGTACCAACCCTGACGGCACCGAACCTTCGCCCACTTTTCGCAAGTATCTGCGCCCTGGCTGCGGTCATCCTGATCGTAGCCCTTCTCATTATTAGCAAGCATAGATCCTCCCCGGTCGTCGGGACCCATGCCCAGGCACCCACCTCTCAGGTAACTGTTCCTTCCGCGAATGCAGTTCCGAAACGCTCAACCGCCGAAGACGCTCGACTGCAGCAACAGCTTGCATCGGCACAAGCCGATCTGAAATCCATGGAAGCGACGATTCAGGAGCAGCGGACAGAGCTTCAATCGGCGAACAAGGATCGGGAATCGTTGAATTCTCGATTTGCCCAGGCCGAACAGGAGAACTCCCTCTTTCAGTCTGAGAAAGCTCAGGACGAAGCTCGAATTGCCCAACTCGAAACCGGCATCGAGAAGTCCAGGTCGGACAAGAACGCGAATAACGTTGCCTTGGCCTTGCAAGAATCGGAACTTCGCGAATTGCGAAAGAAGGTTGCTGACCGGACCGCAGCCCTAACCCAGCAGGAAGAGCTTGCCACACGAGGAAGCGATGTGCGTGATCTTGTAGTCGCGCGCAACCTTCACATCATCGATGTCCATGACCGCGACGGAAACGGTAAGAGCCAGCGAGCCTTTGGCCGGATCTTTTACACGGAAGGGAAGTCCCTCATCTTTTATGCGTACGACCTGTCAGACCCGAGGAAACTGGACGCCAAAGTGTCGTTCTACGTATGGGGCGAACGCCTGGGTGCCGAAAAGCCGATCAGAAGCTTGGGTATCTTCCACAACGACGACGCGAATGATGGTCGCTGGGTTCTGACGTTTGATGATCCTCAGGTCTTGGCGCAAATCAATTCCGTGTTCGTAACCGTAGAATCCTCCAAGAAGGCGATCAAAGAGCCCGGCGGACGGAGAGTACTGTTTGCGTTCTTAGGGGACAAGCCCAACCACCCATAAGGCGCTGCGTTCTTCAGCCGCTCCGGTCAGCTGTGGGAATACTATCCCAAAACTAACCTATCCAAGGGCTCAGGCCATTGTTCACCGTGCAATTGAGGAATGACTCCGACAACTTCTTCTCGTTTTCCTTACAGGCTCTCTCGATCGCATGGAGGTTCAACTCGAAGAACGCTTCTTTACGTGCTCCTGCGTGCTTCGTGGCAAGTTTATGCCGAAACCAGAGCCAACAATGCCGATCGGCACAGCTTAGGAACAGGCGAAACGCAGCCCACGAGGCGTCCAGAGCGGCGCTTGAGCAGAACCGTCCAAACCAGTAGCGGGCCATTTGCTCCGAATGAACTCGCTTCTGCGCGGTCGAGATAACTTCCTTTGCCCAAGCTGCTTCGTCTTCGATGACCTCCTGCATCCATGGGGCCTCAGCATCCTCCTCAAGGAAGCCCTTGAAGGACTGCTGCTCTAGCGGAATCGAACGGCAAAGAAAAAGAAGACGAGAGTTGAGCGTCCAAGAGTTGTTTGCACCAGGTCATCGCATCAGTACGAGACCGTCACCTTCCTCGGTCCTCCCACGCTCAAGAACATCTCCGGTTACTCCATTCAGTTCGTTGAACATGCTCTTCCCGCGTGTACTACTACCGAAGATCCGCTGAAAGCCGAGGTAAGCTGCTTCAGGTCGGGTGAGTCATCGAATGGCCAGATCGTTTTCCTCCTGGCAGGGAAGAACTTCCTCACCGAATTTGAGGGCAAGCAGACTCTTTTGCTGGTCCATAACGGTCCACCCGGTACTTCCCCTACGCTTTCCAGCACGCTAATCATTCAACAGCGGAACTGTCGACGTGCGTTCCTGGAAGCGATGATTCTGCACTTAACCCACAAACACTACTGAGTTAAGATTATTTCATGCTTTCGTTGCTACTCAACAATCCACCTCCTACTGGCCATCCAGGGCCTTTTAACACGACTAGCATAATTCTAGTAATACTTTTCTTCGTGTTTGTGGTTTGGATAATGACCTCGAAAGACCGGGGCCAATAATTGTTGACGAAATGGATCACATTCTCGTTCAAATCGATACGTCAACTATTGGGCCATCAAATCCCTCTTGCGGGCCATTCCAACTCGTGGCTAAAAAGATAAGCTGCAAATGAGCAGACTTCGGGGGAGGGCTGTTCAACTAGCGTCCCATACTTGAAAGAGTGTGGGGCGCTTTGTTTTGGCGTGCTACGATTCGTCGTGTTCAATCTCGGCAATCCCAAAACAGGTGGCGACTGGATCGTCCATATTGCCGCAGCAATTGTTGCAATCTTCCTTGTGTGGTGGATGCTGCGACTCTATGTGCTGTAGCGCCCGTCCGTTTCTGTGCGTCCTATCCTGTCCCGTCGCACCTGGCGAAAAAGGAAACGCCCCTGCCCGGCCCGAGACGAAGCGTCAAACTCCCGCTCACCGAACTCCCCACGAAGTGTCCGCACTGTAATGCGATGTTACGCCGAGCATGCTCCGCCCTCAGTTCGAGAGGCGTATTAATTTGAGGTGAGCCCCAGAGCCTATGAGCAGTCGGGTTCCATCAGCCGAAAGTGCCGTTTGAGATTGCCGATATGGCAGTGGGTCGGATTTCCATGCGGGACAGGCCGACGGTGGTCGATATCGTACACAGCCAGCCATTCATCGGTCATGTAGGACGGGTCGCCGGGGCCTGACGAAAATTGTGGACGAGCCGCCGTCTACTCGTCCAGAATCGCCGCATCAGCCGCATTCCGCTAATCACCAGGAGGACGCTCTTTATGACGAATAATACGCACCAAACTCAAGGGCCTGCTCTTCAGATGCATATGAGCGAGTTCTGGTCTGGCGACCTCGGCCTAACTCTCGTCACTATTTCGTTGGCCGTTCTCATTTTCGTGATAACCCCGCTGCGCGAGGCGGGCCTTCCTGGACGCCTTTTCTTTGACTTGGTTTTTGTTACATTGATGGTCTTCGGAGCTCTGACCATAAAGCAGAGCTATATCTCCAAGGTGTTTGCGGTCGCCGTCATCCTCGTCTGTGCGGCGGTCTTGGCGGCCGGTCGCCTCCATCCGACGCCGTTTCTACATCAGTTGGGGAGCTTTCTCGTTGTCGCCACACTCCTTCTCTACGTCCGAATTGTGTTGCTGGTAATGTTTCGCGGCGGCCCGATAACCTGGAGCCGCATCCAGGGCGGCGTATGCGCCTATCTTCTTCTGGGGATGGCTTGGGCTTCTGCCTTTCAGTTGGTTGAGCAACTTATCCCAGGCTCCTTTAGCTTTGTTACTGCGCCGACGGACATCGACCAACTCACGTCGAAACTCATATATTTCAGTTTCGGTACACTCACCACCGTCGGTAGCAGTATCACGCCGCTGCATCCGTTTGCGCGCTCGCTTACGATTGCTGAAGCCATCGTCGGTCAGCTTTTTCCCGCGACCCTTATCGGCGCCCTCGTGGCCATGGCCATGGAGTCCCGCAATAAATCTTGAGCGCTTGCTACTGGATGTGCGTGTCAGTTAATGCCGTCCTGCATTCTACGGCCTCGGTGGACGAGCATTCTCTCGTTTGTTCAGGCGTTAGCACAAGCTTGCGCCGTCTTTTCGCCTTTTTTAGTGTCAATGAGTGATAACGGGAATTTAACGACAACTACAAAACGTTCAATTGGAGAAGAGGCGCCAGTAATATCCCGACACGCGTCGTTCTACCGCGTGGTGTCATCTGGTATTCTTACCGCGAGTTGATACCTGCTCGGGCGTCAGGGTGCAATCGTCTCGCAGTCGTGTACATTGCGGCCCGGAGGTTGGTCATGAAACATTGGCAGCTTGCCCGCCAGCTCTTGGCGGTATCAGTTTTCCTCGGCTCCGTGTTCGCCCAGACGCCACCAACCACGGCAGGCAGTGCTCAGCCGACCTCAAGTTCTCAGCAACCGCCAACGCTTAAATCCAACACGCGCCTCGTGACCCTCGAGGTCGTGGCGCGTGATCACCATGGGCGGCCAGTTCAAGGTTTGACGGCTGACGATTTTCAGGTGTTCGAACAAATTGAGCCTAAACGCGATCAACGTCGGCAAAAGATTGCTGTATTCCATCCGGTTGACATCGCAGCAATTGCAGCCCAGGACATAGGAAAACAGCAGCTTTCGCCGGGCGTTTACACCAACCTGGTCACCATGGATAAGCATCCTGTTCCGCCGACAATTCTTTTGATCGATGGCCTCAACACTGATTCCAAGTCGCAGTTGCAGGTCCGTCGCCAAGCGATCCAGATGCTGGCTTCACTTCCCGGCGACACGCCAGTGGCCGTGTTCCTTCTCGGGAGGGGACTGAGGATAATTCAGAACTTCACCACCGATCCCGAGGTTTTGAAGGCTGCACTGCAGAAGGCGCACTCTGCAGAATCAAACGCCAACACGCAACTGGAGCCGCAAGATGACCCCACTAAACTGTCTTTGACATCGAACGACTCACTACCCACCGATTTGATTGGGTTGGCCGGCGGGAACGGGGCTGTGAAGGGTCCACCAGCTAACAATGTGATGGCGGGGGTTGCCGTCTCAATTGAGCGATTCGAACGTGAAAACTATGCCAGCGAGATGGACACCCGCGTGCGTGACACCCTCGAGGCATTGCGAGCGATCGCAAGACATGTTGCAGGATATGCGGGGCGTAAGAACCTGCTTTGGATTTCATCGTCTTTCCCGATCGCGATCACTCCCAATGCGAACCAGAACCTGGAATTCGATGGACTCCGCAATTACCAAGGCCAGATGACCGAAGTCGCGAGGGCCTTGGCGGACGCAAAGGTTGCGATTTATCCGATGGATCCGACGGGCGTGCAAACGCAAGCGATGTTTCAGGCCGACTTCCATACGCCCGACTTTTCCGGGGTTACTGGGCAGTACAGCAAACAGCAACTCGCCCGCGAAAGCGGGTCGCGAATCGATCGCAAGGAGTCGATGGAGGTGTTAGCCGACGAAACGGGTGGCACCGTTTGTGTACAGGACAATGATTTGGGCGATTGCGTAAAGAAAGCCGTTAACGACAGCAGCTCATTTTATGAGATCGCGTATTATCCGGATTCGGGCAACTGGGACGGCAAGTTCCACAAGATTATTGTGAAATCCAACAAATCCGGTCTGCATCTCGGGTACCGGAACGGCTACTATGCGCAGGGGCAAGCAACGAGCGATCAAAAATCAAACGACCGTGAACTGCGGGAAGCGGCCTGCAACGACTTTCTGGTTTCTACCTCGGTGCTCATTGTCGCGAGGCAAATTCCCGCGGAGCAGAAGGGAAAAGCAAAATTTTACATGGGCATCCATCCCGCCATGCTGACCTTTACGCCGCAGAGCGATGGCTCGCGTGAATTGGTGCTCAAGATAGGCGTGTGCGGCTTTGATAAATCCGGCGAGCCGCTGCAGTTTATGGAGCAGGCCATCGATTCCAAGCTGACGGACAAGCAATTTGCTGGGATCCAGGCCCAGCACGGTGTCCCGGATACTATTGTCCTGGATCCCGCACCAGGGGTCGCAACGGTCAGGCTGCTTGTTCAAGATGTGGAAACGGGAAAAATGGGTTCAGTGAACCTTCCCTATACCGAAATGGTGGCAAGCGCGTCCACGACTGCAACTCCCACACCCGCAGCTCAGACGGCACACTGAGCAGAACTTTCTCTGTAGCAGATTAAACAGGCTCTCTTCTCAGCAGGATTCGGCGGTTTACGCTATTGCGCTAATGCTCGGATTCGCCGCGATCGCCACTTCAACAAAATGAGCCACGACCTGGCGCGTATCAGTGGGAATCTGTGCAACTAAGATTCCGATCTGTTCTTCCCCAAACGCGCTAGGAATCCCGAAGTACGTGACATACCAGAACGTGAACGCGCATTCAACTGCGACCGCAAACAATGTCGCCACCACGAACGGTCGCGACAGGCTCTCGGCGCACTCCGAATACAATTCCTGATTTCCTCTCACCGAATGCGCCGGCCAATCGGTTGGAACTTCAGATATGGCACCCAGACGCCACCAACAGGCGTGTCGATTTCGCCCATGGCCGCAGCGAGGCTGACTGAGGCCTATACGGATGCGTGCTCCGGCTCCAAGCTCACTGATGAGGTACCGGAGCGCCGGATACTTGGCACAACGGTCCTGGTCCAACCGAAGGCAACAAAAAACCTGGAAAGATCCCCAGAACCCCACCCGTAAGCCCCATGTGCGCGCAAAATATTGGCGTCACATTGGTCCTCGGATGCCCAGACACGCAGGCATTATCCCTACCCATAGGAGGCTGGCCCACCTCTGAATTCTTTTATATCTTCGTCTCCAATGCGTATTCTTCACGCGCACACGTCTTCAAGTCTCAACATACAGACGGCGTTGGGCCACGCGATTTTATTTTCTCGATGCGAACGGAATTGTCGGGCGTTTTCGTTTAATTAGATGTGGGGGCCATTCGGGATAGTCAGACTGCTATCGCGCGAGCTCCATATCCCCCAACATGCTCCGATTGCTGTCGGCCGACTTTTTTACACGCAGATATAGAGCCTTGTGAGCTAACGGCACCGAACAAGTCTTACCAGTCGTTTTCGACTAATTAATTCGTCAGTGTGGCTCTTGGGCTCTGGCTCCACCCATTGCGGCGTTCCAAATGAAATCGCGGTTCAGGAGGAGAACTGGTGCATTGCTTACTCCACCCTCGCAGCATTGCGCGATCACTGACGAACGTTGTCATGATGGGCGTCCTCGTAGCGTCGCTGGCGTGCAAGCCGGAGGACTACCAAAAACCGATTCAGGGCTTTCAGACAGCCTCGAATACGGTCATCGCGGCCGATCGCACTTTCCTCGGCAACGAGAACACCATCGAACAGAACAAGTTTATAGACCAGCAGGTATTCGAGTGCAAGCCGCTCGCACCGGACGAGATCGATGGACGGACAATTATCACTTCGGATGAAATCAAGCTGCGCACCGACGCGCTCGACGCGCTGTCGAAGTACACCATCAACCTGGCGGCGCTCGCCCAGGGCAAAGCGGATTCTTCGACCGGCCAGAATATGAAGGCCGCCAGCACGAATCTGCAAACGGCGGCGGAAAACGCGGGCAAGACGGCGAGCTCAACCCCGGCTCAGGCTGCATTTAACACAAAGTTCTCTGGGCCGGCAGGCGCGGCGGCAGCTGCAATTGGCGCCGTGGCGCAACTCATCATTGACCACAAAGCGCGAAACGAGATTGAAAAGTCAGTGAAGGATACCAACAACGCCGTCAACGATCTTATCGCGCTTATTAGCGCCGACGCCCAGGGAGCGTATCTGCGTCAACACAATGCCATCACCAGTTACGCTATGCAACTAGCTAACGACTACAAACGTGAATTTGATAGCACGCCCGCGCCTGATCCGAACGCAGTGAATTGCCCGCCGAAACAAAAGGGAGTTGGCCCAGATCCAATCATACTTCTGATTCTCGCTGACAAAATCAAAGCCGTCCGCGGGCAACAAGCCATATTGGAAAACGCGAATCCCGCGCCAGCGATCGCACAAATGCAGAAGGCGCACCAGGCCTTATTTGCATACGCAACTTCCGACAAGAGTCCGAAAAGCTTATCCGATCTGGTAACCGATGTGAAGGATTTCGAGAATGCAGTGCAGCCTCTCGGTCAGGCTATCCAGGGCCTGGTAACGGCAATTAAATAACGGTTTCGGGGAGTAAGACGTGACACCCATTGAACTTGCGACTCTGATTGGCGATGTGATCACGCAGCTGGATTCGAAACTGTCCGATCCGGATTTCCCGATGTCAGATCCCGACTGGCAGATGCTCTATGCGATGAGAAAGCATCTCGACGACCTGCAGCGTCTGTTAATTCAGGCGAACATCGCGGACGGGAACGACGCCTATGCCGGGCTCACCGAGGAGATTACCGATGCGAATGCCGATTTACAGACGGTGATCAAAGACGATGCCAAAGTGACCGCCGTAATTGGCGATCTTTCAAAAATGGCGTCGGTGGTCGATCAGATATTGAAATTGAAGCCTTAGCCGCACGTTGCCGTGACCATTCTTACGACGGCAGGAGCGCGAACTGGACTCATCGACACAGGAATCAGAAGGTTCAAATGACGGTCAGCGAATTCCAGGCACCAGTCGTGAACCTATCGCCGAAGATACAAATTTCCCTTGCGGCGCCTAACGGAGCCGGGATTGCCTCCGCACTGGCTTCCATAGCTTTCAACCTCACGGGAACATCCGATCTTTCCCGCACTGGCTGCACTGACAGCCGACACGTCAAAGGTGTCGGCGTTGGAAGCGTCAGTTGCCGCAAACGTCGCTGCTGTTCCACCAGCCAGCGGCAGCACCTAACCCGGCACCGGCACTCGCCCCATCATCTGCGACCACCGCGATGCCAGTCAGGGGCTTGATGTGGGTGGGGCCTGTCGTGTCATTTGCAGTGATAGCTGGCTTTTTCAGCATGCTGACCATCCTGCTCGACTGAGGGTGTAAAGTCTGTGTGGTCGCAGAGTGAAGAAAAAACGCGAGGCTAACTGGCTGGCCTTGAAGGAGCATTGCCCATTTACGACCTAACTACATATATAGAGAGTTTGGGTATTTACCTGCCACCCATTGAAATCTCTTCTGCGCGGCGGGTAGCGGGAATCCGGAGCGGGATCCGGGTTCCCCTAGAGCGGTTTACTGGGATTAAGTCTATACGCAACGTTCAGGCGGACGAGTTTTCGTTCGATTTGGCGTGCCGCGCGATCGAATCCAGCCTTCGTCACTCGAGTTTCCGCGCGGAGGACATCGGATTACTAATTGCCTGCAACATTTCCAAATACGACCGCAAAGGATTCGTCTTTCCGATTGAACCGAATACTGGGACCTATCTTCGCAAGGCCATGGGATTCAAGAATGCCATTGCATTCGACATCAACAACGCATGCGCGGGAATGTTTACGGGCATTTTGGTGGCGGATTGTATCCTTCACATGACGGATATCCGAGCCGCCGTGGTCGTGAGCGGAGAATTCATCTCTCATATTTCGGATGCAGCGCAGCGGGAGATCAGCAGCTTTACCGACCCGCTTCTCGCGTGCCTGACCCTGGGAGATTCCGGTGCCGCCGTGGTGCTCGCCAGGTCCGGCGACAAAGCAATCGGGTTCCAATCCATCGATTTGTTGACGCTTGGCGTGTACAGCTCTCTTAGCCGGGGTAGCCCGGCCGGAGAAGGGGAAGCGGGCTGTCTCATGTTCACGGATTCCAAACAGTTATTACGGGTGGGTAGTCTGGAGGCAGCCTGTCATTTTGTGAAGTCTATCCACAAACAGGGTTGGAGCCCTGACGCGATTGACCACGTGATTGGCCACCAGGTTTCCGTGGGAAGTTTAGACAGCTGTGCACGGCAGATTAACTCCCAACTCAACGGCACGAAACTGGATCGACAGAAGGTCGTAAACAACCTTGCACACAGGGGCAACACAGCAACAACGACCCACTTGGTCGCTCTGAACGACCGAATGCAGAACGGGAACATCGGCCCGGGCGACCGCGTCGCTTTCTGTATGGCCGCGTCGGGGTTGACGGTAGGGACCGCTCTCTACGTCCTCGACGATCTTCCTTCTCGAGTCCGAAACAACGGTCCACCAACCCCAAAGGTCGCAGCGTACGAAAAGCCGGCCCCTATGTCTGGTCTCGTTGCGCCAAAGGCAGTGTCGATTGCCTCCATCACGACAACGCGATCACGACCGCAAGTGCCTCTCAGCACGGAGCAAATTGCCTTGGAAGCCGCCGAAGCCTGTCTGGCGCAAGCTCCTTGCCGCAAGCAGGATATCGGGATGCTGCTTTTTACCGGTGTGTTCAAGGGCGGCTTTCTGGCCGAGCCCTCCTACGCCGCGATTCTTGCGGGGAGCCTGTTCTCCAGTTCCCACTCGAACGCGGGCGATCCAGCCGCGCTCGCGTTTGATCTACAGGCCGGCCCGAATGGTTTTCTCATGGGCTGTGAAATACTGCGCACGATGTTCGGGCGCCGCCAGATCCGAGCAGGGCTGGTAATCGCCGCCGAGTTCGATGACAACCGCCTTCTGGACGGTTATCCAACTCTTGGGCTTGCTGAAATTGCAAGCGCCGCCGTCATTATGGAGCCCGGCAAATCCGGCGTCCAGGTATCCGATTGCCAGTTCTTTAGCTTCGACGAGTATGCAGATAGTTGTCGAGCAGACCTGATTGCCTGCAAAACGGCCCACATTTCACTTCAGGTCTGCCAAGATTATTTGGCGAACCTGTCAATTTGCCTCCGAAGAGCTATCCAGATGTACCTTGGTCGGACCGGAATGAAGCTCGCAGAATTCGACGAGTTTTATTTTCCCCAAATCTCTTCGGAATTCCTGGACGCCGTAGCGCTGGACCTGGCGATTCCGCGCGAACGTGTCTCGGACGTGACCGTGGAAGGCAGGGACCTTTATACATCCTCTTTGCCATGCATTTTAGAAGCGTCGCTCCTTTCGGGACTCGCGGGAAGTGGAAAGGTCTGTCTCTGTGTTACCGCGGGGCCGGGGATCAACATCGGCTGTGCCGTTCTCAAAGGATAATGGAAGCGGATTCTTGCCATGAGTCCATTAATTCGTGCGGTGGTAACGGGAGGCGGAGGCTTCCTGGGATCGAGAATCGTTTCGATGCTGCTCGATGAGGGCTGCGCGGTCAGGAGTTTCTCACGCCACCATTACCCGAATCTGTCCGCGCGAGGTGTTACGTGTCATGTGGGGGATTTGGCGGACGCCTCGGCTGTGAGTGAGGCGCTGCGCGAGGCCGACGTGGTGTTCCACGTGGCGGCCCATGCGGGAGTGTGGGGCGAGTACGCCCGGTATTATGCGACCAACGTCGTGGGCACACAAAACGTGATTGACGCCTGCAGGCAAAATGGAGTGAAAAAGCTCGTGCACACGAGTACTCCAAGCGTGGTTTTCGGTGGCCGACACATCAGGAACGCCAATGAAACCGTGCCCATTGCGCGAAAACACCTGTGTCACTACGCGAGCACCAAAGCCGAAGCTGAACGGATGGTGATTGCTGCCAATGGGCCGGACTTGGCGACCGTGGCGCTTCGGCCGCATACGATCTGGGGGCCAGGTGACAACCAGATTTTTCCCCGACTCGTGGAGCGGCATCTTGCCAATCGATTGATGCTCATCGGCCGTGGGGACAATCTGGTGGACACGACCTATGTGGATAACGCCGCCAGGGCTCATCTCGACGCCGCACGCCAGCTTGCGCCAGGGAGCCCTCCTGCCGGTTGCGCCTATTTCATCTCCCAGGGGGATCCCCGCCACCTTCGCGACGTGCTCAACGAACTGATGAGCGCCGCCGAGCTGCCGCCAGTGAAAAAATCAATCCCCATTTCCGCGGCGTATGTTGCTGCCTGCGTGCTTGAAACTTTCTATAGGGCGTTTCGCGTTACCGCAGAACCCTCGCTCACGCGTTTCTTGGTACTGAATATGGCGAGAGATCACTACTTCGATATCACCGCGGCTCGGCGAGACTTGGGATACAATCCCGCGATCAGCATCGAAGAGGGCATGCAAAGATTGCGCCAAGCGCTGTCGGCGGAACCCATGGTGACAACCAGCGCCAGCGATGCATGAGATATGACGATGCCAAGTCTTGAAACAGCGAAAATGATCGCGGACGCGCTGGCGGCTCGCTCACGAACGCACCCCGGCCGGCTGGCGCTTGCGGTGGCTTGCAAGGGGTGGCGGCAACACGATCGGTATGACGAGGTCACCTTCGCAGAACTGGAACACGACGTAAACGCGTACGCCTGCATTTTTGCGAATCGCGGTGTTCGAAGGGGAATGCGAACTGTCCTGATGATCACCCCAGGGCGGGAGTTTTGTGCCGCCATCTTTGCTCTTCTAAAGCTGGGTGCGCCGCCAGTCCTGATCGATCCCGGGATCGGACTGCGGAACATAGGAAGATGCATCCAACGCGCCATGCCGGCGGCCTTTGTCGGCATTCGAAAAGCGCAGGTCGCGCGCCGGATGTTCGGTTGGGGCAGAGACTCGATTCGCATCTCGCTCACCGTTGAGTCGCTGCCGAGAGGCAAGTCTGGGCCTGCGGACGTCACTCCTGAAGAGTTTTCTCGAGGTGCTCCTCCCGTGGACCCGCCCGCGGACGAGGGGGTAGGAGCCATCGCTTTTACCAGCGGGAGCACGGGCCCGCCGAAAGCTGTGGTGTTCGACCATCAGAATTTTGAGACCCAGGCTGATCTCGTGCGAGGGCTCCTGGGGCCGTACGTGACAGAGCCTCACTTGATGACATTTCCATCGTTTCTGCTCTTCGCGCCGGTGCTTGGATTCGCGGCAATCATTCCCGACATGGATACCTCCAAGCCGGCGGCAGCGGACCCGAGTCGGTTGATTGCCTCCATCGAGGACTATCAATGCCGGTCTTTTTTTGCCTCCCCTGTCCTGGTTCGCCGCCTCGGTTCCTACTGTCGCGAGACAAATCGCAAGCTTACTTCGATCGAGCGCGTCCTGAGCGCCGGCGCGCCATCGGAACCGCGTGCGCTGGCAACTCTGGCTGCGGCGATCGGATCTGGCGGAGAAATTTTCACGGTGTATGGCGCAACCGAAGCCTTTCCCGTGTCGAATCTGAGCAGCACTGAGATCCTCAATGAGACCAGCGAAAAAACGAAGAGCGGAGCCGGTGTCTGCGTGGGACGTCCCCTCCATGGAATAACGGCGTCAATCATTCCGATCGGCGAGTCGCCGATCAACGATTGGGAAGAGATTCGGCCCCTCCCACCCTACGAGATTGGCGAGATTGCCGTCTCTGGCGGGGTCGTCTCTCGGCGGTATTTCAATGACCCCGATACTACTGAGTACGCCAAGATCCCATGCCGGGCCGCGGGCTCTCTCTACCACCGCATGGGAGACGCAGGCTATGTCGACGACCTCGGGAGGCTTTGGATGTGCGGCCGCAAATCCGAGCGCGTCGTGACACCGAAGCGCGTGTATTTCACGGTTCCCACCGAGGTAGTATTCAACGGACATGGAGAGGTGTCCCGGACGGCCCTGGTCGGAGTAAAGGGCGGAGAGAGTACTATTCCGGTTCTATGCGTGGAGCTTGCGGATGGCAAATCCGCGAAGGCAAGAAGGAGAATTGGGGAGGAACTGCACGCTCTCGGCGCAAAATTTGAGCACACACGCGAGATTCGTCATTTTCTGTTTCATCGATCGTTCCCGGTGGATGCCCGGCACAATTCAAAGATTCGCAGAGAAGATTTATCGGTGTGGGCAAAACGGAGAATCAGATCGAACAGTCCAGAGGGAAAGTAGGATTGACAATGACAAGCGCATTCGCAGTTCCCACAGCACGCGAACCCATCAGCGGGAATTCGCGTTTGCGAACCAACGGCTTCCGGCCCCGCGATTTGCGAAGTTATTGGACACTCTTGGCTATGGATCACTTCCTTGGTCGAGAGCGCGTCGACCGAACCTTTAAATATTGGCGCAGCGGCCTGAATCAAAGAATGCTGGAGAGCATCCGGCAAAACGGCGAATCGCGCGTCATCCCGTTGCCGCGGATCACGCAGCTGGACCGCAAGACCTACATGAAGGAGTTTGTGAACAAGAGCCATCCAGTGGTTTTCGTTGGTGCGGCTAAGGATTGGGAGTGCTGCAGGAAATGGAGTTTCGACTGGATTAAGCAACAATACGGCAGCGACGACGTAATGCTGGTCGATCATGGGAAACAGGATCGCAATCCGCTGCATGCCCCCGTCGAGCATCTGACTCTCGGCGACCTAATTGACGGGATTGACCACGGCTCGTTGAAATATGCCCGTTTTCATCCCCTGCTCCAAAGGCATCCGGAGCTTCGGATCGACATTGACCAGAGGTGGCTGAAGGACCACCTCACCAATCGCCGCACCAGTTGGCTTCGCTTCTACACTCTATTTCTCGGGGGGAAAGGGACAGATACCGCAATTCACAACGCCGGAAACGAAAATCTTTTCGTCCAGATCCAGGGGCGAAAGAAGTGGCGCTTCTACCCCGTGGAACATACTCCGATCTTCGACCCGCCAGCGAACCGTTCGTTATACAAGTACACCGGCTACCGCCCAGACGAGCCTGACTACGAGCTTTACCCCATGGCTCGTCATATGGATTGGTACGAAACGGTCCTGGAACCAGGCGACATTCTTTATAATCCGCCGTATTACTGGCACCACGTTTCCAATCCCGTTAGGTCGATTGGTGTTGGCTACCGGTGGAACAATATTCGAACGGCGTTCCTCGCCGCGCCTACTCTCGCAACGTTAGAGCTATTCAACACAAAACCAAACCTGATTAAGGGAATGCTAATGACGCTGAAAGATTTCAACACCGTTCTGGCCGAAACCAGGCTGGACAAGAAGCAGATCATGGCGCAGCCCGGAGGGTCGCAGCAAAGTTAATTGGTTTGCGGTCCTGCCTTAGTCTGTATTACAGACTATCGTTGCATGACGACATGGGTACTACGAAAGCGAACCTAAGGTTTCGAACTCGGTTGGGCTGGCGCATTCATCGCGACGGATCCGGAGGCATTCGTTCCGGGTCGCCATCGCTTCAACGCCACCACTCGGAGCGAATCTCCTGACCCTGAACGACCTCAGACGGAGTGCCGGGTTCGGGGGAATTCCGCTTATATCGGTGGAATACTATACTGGTGAGATGAGCAAGCGCCTCGAATCGCCGTACCAAAGTCTTCTCAACGGCAAGCTACCCCATAACTTAAGTTGGAGCGAGGCCGTCGAACTGATCGAGCATCTGGGTGAAGTCGAACAGCATGGAGACGACGAATTTGTCTTCCGCGTCGGCGATCGACGCGCCTTTTTCAAGAAGCCTCATACCCATGATCTCGGTATAGAGGAGGTTTCGCGGCTGCGTAAGTTTTTGAAGGAAGCCGGACCAGGTGCGCCTGTACAAGAACCGGCCCAATCCAGCCGTATGATTGTCGTCATCGACCACCACACTGCTCATGTTTACCAGGACTTCGGGGGAAGTCGTCCGGCAGACGACCACAAGGTGCAACCTTACGATCCTTTTCATTTCCATCATCATCTGATTCATCGAAAGGAAGCTCATTACCGTGGCGAGCGCGTACCCGAAGAGGATTCGTTTTATGAGGAGATCGCGAAAGATATCGCTCCGGCGAAAGAAATCGTCCTCATCGGTCACGCGACTGGAAAAAGCAACGCGGCCGACTTCTTGAAAGAATATTTGAAGACCCATCATCCCGACATTTCTCGACGGGTCATCGCTACCGAAAACGCAGATCTCTCGGCGGTGACCGAGCCTGAAATTGAGACTCTAGCAAAGCGGCACATGATCGCAGCCGCCTGACGGCTCGGTTCTAACGACGGCATAAGCGAATCGTGATGGCCGCGAACTTGCTTGCAGCGTCGTCTTACCAAAAAAGCGTGCCGAAATGGACGTGAACAATGGCGAAGAAGAAAGCTGCTAATATCCTGCCGAAACTCACTGAGACCGAACAAGACCTGCTTTCGCACATCCAAGACGGCTACCAGCTTGAAACTGACTCGCTAGGCGGCAACCCAATTCTGCGGCGGTTGAAAGACGACGAAGAAATACGCCCTCTGTCGGCCAATCGCAATACCATCAAGGCGCTGGAACGGCGCGGACTCATCGGCCCCGGCAAAGGTCGCGACCCGCTCACTATCCTATGGCGGCTGAAAAGGAAAATGAATTAGGAGCTGTGTTCCGAGTAGGCGAAAAGGCGATTTTGGTGCTGGTCGGCACTCATCTAACATTCCGTGTCAGCGATTCCTTGGCGACGCGACGAGACAGATCGGGTGCCTTCATTCGCTGGCACAGTTCGTCAAAGTTCTCGCGCGGTCCCCGCCAACGAAGATCGTCAGCTGTATCGAAGACGGGAACATCTAGGCGGACAGTTGCCAGTGTGCGAAACAACAGGGCATCGTTCCAACCGTTGAATAGCGATTCGGACAGCGCGCGAGCTCTTTTGATGGATGGTTGCCAATCTCGCCATTCCTCCGGAATGTCTTCCAAGTGGGGGTACTGCGATAAGGTAAGAGCTGCGGCCTTAGCGCCCCATCCAGGTAGACCGGGGAAGCCATCTGCGCTGTCGCCTACGACAGCCAGATAGTCAGGGATGGACAATGGCTTTACTCCGAACTTCGCGAGTACGCCAGCTTCATCGCGCACTGTATCGCGCCTTCGGTCCAGTTGAACGACTCGCGTGCCAACGACACACTGACTGAGATCCTTGTCGGGCGTGCAAATGAGGACTCGCGCCACACGGTCATCCTTCGATGCTTTCGCAGCGGCGGAAGCGAGCGCATCATCGGCCTCAAATTCGATCATGGGCCACACAATTACTCCCATTGCTTCCAGCGCTTGCTCGAGAAGAGGGAATTGCGAGAGCAGCTGCGGAGGGACACCTTCGCTGGTCTTGTATCCCGGATACAGATCGTTCCGAAACGACTCTACGACATGATCGGTCGCGACCCCGATGTGAGTCGCACCACGCTCGATCATCGACAAAACCGAGGCCAGCACACCGCGCACTGCACCGATCTCCTGCCCGTTCACGTCTGCCGCAGCGGGCACGGCGTAAAAGTGCCTGAACAATTCGTAAGTCCCGTCAATCAAGTGCACATCCATGAAACTCGCTCGGTCATCTCCGACTTTCATCATCATAAACATTTTTCGTTTGGGCAAAAACTTGTGATCGGCCCGCATACGTTTGTAGAGGAAATCCGCACCGATGCCCTGTTTTCTTTCTAGGTCTGCGGCAAATTGTTTTTTCTGTTGGCTGCTCTTCTCCATCGCCGCCAACTTTGCTTGGGCGCAATCCGAGACTGCCACGGTTTCCGGTCAGATCGTGGACCCGTCCGGACTGAACATAACCGGTGCCCAGGTAAAGCTTGTAGACATCGATCGAGACACCAGCGCGGGTGCAACCACCAACAACTCTGGGCTGTATACATTTCCGAGCGTTAAGCCGGGGCGTTACAGAATGGAAATCACGGCGGTGGGCTTTAAGGTGGTCAACGTCACAGGCGTCATTGTGAATGTCCAGGATCATCTCCAACAGAATTTCAAGCTAGTCGTAGGATCGGTTTCTGAGTCGATTACGGTCGAGGGCGGGGCGCCACTAGTTGATACCGAATCTGCGACTGTCAGCACGGTAGTGGATCGGAATTTCGCGGAGAACCTGCCGATGAATGGCAGAAGCTTCCAATCGTTGATCCAGCTTACGCCCGGGGTGGTGCTTACGGCCAACAACGGAGTCGACACCGGCCAGTTCAGTGTCAACGGACAGCGCGCAAACGCAAACTACTGGATGGTGGACGGAGTGAGCGCAAACATCGGGATCAGTGCTAGCGCCTCCATCGGGAGCGGAGTGGCGGGTACCTTAGGCTCGACGAGCGTATTTGGAGGTACGAACAGCCTGGTCTCCGTCGATGCGCTCCAGGAGTTTCGCATCCAGACCTCTAGCTATGCGCCAGAATTTGGGCGCCAGCCGGGTGCACAAATCTCCATTGTCACGAGGTCCGGGACGAATCAGTTTCATGGCACGATTTTCGACTACTTGCGAAACGATGCTCTAGACGCTAACAACTGGTTTAATGGATTCACGAATAATCCGCCGCTTCCCAAGGCTAGAGAACGTCAGAATGACTTCGGTGGCACATTGAGCGGTGCCATTGTTAAAAATAAAACCTTCTTTTTCTTTTCCTACGAAGGGTTGCGCCTCCAACTGCCGCAGACTGCGCTCACCCTCGTCCCGGATACCAATCCCGGGGACCCGTATTCGAGGCAATTTGCAGCGGCGGCGCTTCTGCCTTATATGAACGCGTTTCCGCTACCGAACGGTCCAGAGGTTCTGGGTCCGAATGGCGGTCATCAAGGGATCGCGCAGTTCAACTCCAGCTACTCCGATCCAGGCACGCTCAATGCCTCAAGCCTTCGAGTTGATCACAAACTAAACGATAAGCTTAATCTCTTCGGGCGTTACAACTACTCTCCTTCAGAGCTCAGTCAGCGCGGAGGTGCCGATGCGTCTCTGAGCACCGTCGTTCCGACGAAAATCTCGACCCAAACCGGAACCGCAGGGTTGACTTGGGCGATATCACCCGTTGCTGCGAACGACTTTCGTCTCAACTACAGCAGTACCGATGCAACCAGTTCGTCTTACTTGGACAAATTCGGGGGAGCGATTCCGCTGGGGACGTTGCCATTTCCGAGTCCGTTTACAGCCGACAGTGCGCTTTTCACCTTTGGCATTATCGCGCTCGGAACAAACAACGGAAGCCTCACGGCTGGAGAAGCCGTACACAACGAGCAGAGGCAATTCAATGTCGTAGATGGTGTATCGGTACAAAAGGGCTCCCACGGTCTGAAGTTTGGTGTAGATTATCGCCGCCTGTCGCCCCACTTCGCTTCTTCCGCATACAGACAGCTGAACTTTTTCTTGGACGTACCTGCAGCGGAAACGGGAAGTTTATTGTTCGGCGACGTATTTTCTAGCCTGCCCGTGGTTTTTCTTTTTCGCAATCTCGGCGTTTTTGCTCAAGATACTTGGCACATTGCCCCTCGTCTGACCATGACATACGGAATAAGGTGGGATGTCGATTTTGTGCCTTCATCGATTAGCGGACCCGAGTTCCCCGCGGTGACCGGTTTCGATCTCGGTAATCTATCTAACTTGGCTCTGCTACCAGCCGGTACTCCGCCCTACCGGACGAAGAAGGGCAACATGGCGCCCAGGATTGGCCTGGGTTATCAAGTGTCGCAAAGCCAACTGTGGCAGACAGTACTTCGAGGTGGATTTGGAGTCTTTTATGATCTGGCGTCCTCTGAGGCGGGAAACATTGCCGAGCCTACGAGCTACCCTTTTGGATCAATCGCCTTCCCGGTCGGGAACTTTCCTTTGAGTCCTATCGCTGCGGCTCCGCCGCCGATCGTGCCACCCAACTCCAGCAATGGTGGGCTCCTTTCTGCCTTTGATCCAAATCTAGAATTGCCATACACCCTCCAATGGAATGTCGCGCTAGAACAAGCGCTGCGAGCTGACCAAACGATCAGTGTCTCCTACATCGGTGCTGTGGGAAGACGTCTTATACAGACAGCTTTAATTTCCTCCCCCAATCCGAACTTGTCTGGTGCACAGTTGGCAACGAATGCAGGTAATTCTGACTACAATGGTCTGCAACTTCAGTTCCAACGACGCTTATCGCGTGGCCTACAGGTACTTGCTTGCTATTCGTGGTCACATTCCATCGACACCGGTTCAGCTGGCTCGATAGGGACCGGATCCAATGCGCTGACGGGACTGAATCCAAGTTTAAACAAAGGGCCTTCCGACTTCGATGTTCGAAATGCGTTTTCGACGGGGCTGACCTATGAGATACACGCTCCAAAACGGAATCCCGTAGCAGCGGAGATCCTTGAAGGCTGGTCTACTGAGAACATTATCCAAGCTCGATCCGCTTCCCCGGTTAACATCTATTACTCTGGATTTTATGATTTGTCGAACGGATTCTACACCAACGTTAGGCCCGATATTGTAGCTGGCCATCCGTTCTATTTATATGGACAGCAATACCCGGGCGGAAAAGCATTCAATCCGGAGGCATTCACGTCCCCTCCGCTTGACCCGACAACGGGGCTCCCCGTCAGCCAGGGGAATCTGCCCAGGAATGCCCTCCGGGGATTTGGCCTCACTCAATGGGATTTTGCGGTCCATCGCGAATTCTCCGTTCATGAATCACTGAAGTTGCAGTTCCGCGCAGAGATGTTCAACGTTCTGAACCATCCCAACTTTGGGCTACCCGTTGGAGACCTTGGCTACCCTGGGGCCCTCAACCCCCAGTTCGGCCAGTCAATCCAGATGCTGGGACAGAGCCTCGCTGGAGGCAATCTCGGATCGGGAGCATTCGACCCGCTCTATCAGTTGGGCGGCCCACGGTCGATCCAGTTTGCACTGAAACTTCTCTTCTGAGTGCTGGTAAAGAATAAGGAATGGGTGTCGTCATCCGAACTTTGCTGAGTTGCCTCTTACTGTTGGGTAGTGCTTATAACCGTGCGTCTTCTAGTGTCCAGCCCGCTGAACTCCTCGTGAGCGATACATCCGCATCGCAAAGCGCAACGAAAGGGCTAACCAAGCGGCACGTCACTGTCGCTGACTCGATTGAGATGACCCGATTAGCGGACCAGAGCTATACCGACGGCGCACCCTCTAGTGGGATCGTGGCAAAATTCTCTCCCGACGGAAAGCATTTCGTCATAGTCTTGAAAAGAGGAGATCTTGAACGGAACATTAATGAGTATTCTCTAGTGCTATTCGAAACCGCTAAAGTGTTCGAATCGCCTGGACCGGAAGTCCTAATTTCGCTGGGCTCATCGTCGAACCGGTCGGCGATCGATAACGTCTTGTGGCTGGACGATAACGATACCATTTTGTTCTTAGGCGAGCGCGCTGGCGAACCAGCGCAACTCTATTCGTTGGAGTGCAGCTCGAAAAAGTTAAGAAAGCTCACGAACCATGCCACGAGCTTGACCTCTTTCGTCAGCAGCGCAAATGGGGAAACAGTCGTGTATGCTGCTGAGAATCCGGCTCCATTTTTGACCAATAGCGTCGCGAGAACAGGAATCGCAGTCACAAGCGACTTGGTGACCGATTTGATCCGAGGCAGCTATCAAGGAAACGAGATAGGCGACGTTAGTTTATTTGTCAAGCGATTGGGGAAAGAATCTGAAGTCAGCATCGCAACCCAGGGGCGAATATGGAATCTCCTACCGATGTTGCTTTCCCCTGACGGGGCGCACCTGCTAGTCCAGGTACAGGCTGCACACATTCATGATACATGGCACGAGTACGAAGACAAATTTCTACAGATGTCTATGCGTCATCCCGCTTTGCCAGAAAGCCGCGCTTATACGTACCTCTACCAATACGAGTTGGTCGATACGTTTACTGGCGGAAGCCAAGTCCTGGTCGATGCTCCCATCGGGAGTTTTGGATCGGAGATGGCTTGGTCACCTGATAGCAAATCCGTAGTTGTCTCTGATGTATTCCTTCCCCTAAATGTTGACGATCCGGCGGAACACTCGCTGAGAAAGGAGCATACATTTTTAGTGGAATTCGCAGTTGCCAGCCGCCAGTTCGTCAAAATAAGCCACGATGATCTGAAACTGAAAAATTGGGACCCGACGACTGGCTATATTGCATGCGATTCTGGAAGACTAAACAGTGACAAGGGACAGACTACGCCTAAAGTTTACTTTTGGAAAAGCGGCGAGATCTGGTCCAAAGTGGCTGTCCCAGAAGACAAAAAAAAACCGTCGCAGCTGGATATCCTTCTGGTTGAGGACATGAACTCTCCTCCACGAATCGTTGCCGTTGATCCCATCGGCGACCGGAAGTCGCTACTGATGGATTTAAATCCCCAGTTCCGGAATCTTACTTTGGCCCGAGTGGAGGAAGTTACGTGGAAGGATTCTCATGGCAATGAAGTGAAAGGGGGACTCTATTGGCCTCCTGACTATGTCACCGGTCAGAAGTATCCGGTCGTGATACAAACCCACGGATGGAATCGTGACAGATTCTGGATGGACGGCCCTTGGCCAACAGCTTTCGCAGCGCAGGCCCTGGCTAGCAATGGGTTCTTTGTAGTGCAGGTTCCTGATCCAGACTTAAATCTCTGGGATACGCCCAAAGAGGCACTGAGAAGCATGGCGTCCTACGAAGGTGCTATCGACTATTTAGATCGCAGAAGGCTCATCGATCGGAATCGCGTTGGGATCACCGGGTTCAGCCGGACGTATTGGTACGTTACATATACGCTGACGCGCTCTAAATATCACTTCGCGGCGTGCGCCCTGGCAGATGGTGTCGACTATGGCTATTTTCAGTATATGGCCTTCTCAAACGCGAGCCTGGGGTTGTCTGGTGAATACGAGCATCTATATGGTGGCCTTCCGTTCGGAAAAGGACTGGCTCAATTGCAAAAACGGGCACCGGCCTTTCATATGGATAAGGTCAAAACGCCGCTCCGCATTCAAACGATGGGCCCGACGTCAGTACTCGGAGACTGGCAGTGGTACTCTGGACTATCACAGCTCGGTAAGCCCGTAGAGATGATTTATCTCCCAGAAGGAACGCACATTTTGGAAAAGCCCTGGGATCGCATAGTCTCACAGCAGGGCAACGTGGACTGGTTCCGCTTCTGGCTGAAAGATGAGGAGGATGCGGACCCAGCGAAGGTCAATCAATATAAGCGCTGGCGCGAACTGCGAAACCTGCAAGATCGAACTTCCCTCCGGTAAGCACTCGATGACGAACTCTTTAACCTGTCAAGAGTGTAGGGTATGGTGCGCCACTTAATCGCGCGATGATGTCTGTCGGCCGCCACGCGTATCATCTAAACTCCGGCCGCCGTTCGGCGGCCGGCAACGTCAGGTGGCTAACTCTGACCAATTAACGCGTGATTTGTGACTACTCGTCGAGGTCATAGGCAGGATTGATTACGGGAAACACTGATCCGTCTCCGGCGTGTGTCATTCCTTTTCCGGTATAACTTTCGATCAAGCTAGTTGCCTCACCGAGAACTGCCACTTCTGGTTTTGTGTAATTCATTGGCTTTCTCCTTTGTTGAATTATTCCGTCCCTTTGCTGCAAGACGGAATACCGTTGCTGGTTGCGGCTACACGCTGATCGGCGGCCTGCGGCGGCCGGAAGGGGACGGACACGGCGGCTTCTTTGTCCAAGAGCCCGAGTCGGGCCAAGTCCCGTAGCCAGTATTCCAGCGATATTGTCCATAGCACCCGAACGAGCGGAACATTTTTACCGGAGCGGGCATCGCAAATCGTTTTCAACAGTTGAGCTTCGTCGATGTAGCCTAGCCGTGAGCTCAAAGACCTCTGGTAGATACTTTGCAGTTCATCCCAGTATTTCTCTAAGACGAGCATAGGTGCGCGCTGTGCAACCTGTTTTGTCCGGCGGGACAAGATTTGCTGCGGGACGATGCCCGCTAGGGATCGCCGCAGTAGGGAGCGTCTTCCGCCGGGGCGCAGCAGCTGATCGGCCGGTATCGAAAGGATGAACTCGATTAGGGTCTGATCGAGGAAAGGGTACCGAGCCTCCTCGAACGCCTGGATCGGCGGCATACGCTTTGCCAAGTTATTGGCCATGATCAGGACCCCGGCGATGTAAGAGCGACGGGTGGGCAACCAGTGCCCAAAATGCTCGTTGACATCTAACTGGCGAATCGCCAACCGGGTTCGTTTGGCGAAATCTTTCCGGAACCAGCGCTCAATCTCGGCCTTCTTGGCAAAATACTGGGCGAAGGAAGATGGCAGGATATCGACGACGGACTGCCACAGAAGTTGAATCCAAGGCTGCCGCTTGACCAGGCTCCAAGCTATGAGTTGCCTGGTCAGTCTGACGAACTTAAATTGCACGATGAGATCGGCTAGTTGGGCATGTGGATTCGGAACTCCCCCCATGAACTCGTCGCCGCCAATGCCTGAGAGGACGGCCCGGTAGCCTCCACCGCAGACAGCATCGGCTCGTTCGGTGTCAAGCTTCTTTCCAAAGCCAAGGGCTCCGGGAACAGGACAGAAGTCTGCAGATTCAAGCGAAGCTGCGGAGGTTCCTGCTAAGTTGCCGTCGATGTGGATTCCCGCTCTTCCGCGCTTCTGCTCGATCTTCGGAAAATGAATGCAATCTTCCCCGTCGGGCTCGGTCTTATCGTAGTAGGAAAGAGTGTCGAGGCAAGGCGCTTCCTCCGCCTGTGTCGCTAGAATGTCGTCCGCCATGCAGACAATCGAAGACGAGTCTAGGCCGCCGCTCAGTTCCGCGAGGATGGGCGAATCTGATCGCAATCTGCGCTGAACGGATTGCCGGAAAACGTGGCGGAAGTGCTCTTCATATTCCGCGTCTGTCTTGTAGCGGATGCGTGAGTTGGGACTGAATCGCCAGAAGCGGTCGACCGATGCCCGGCCATTCCGAACGAGAACGAATTGTCCCGGAGGCGCCTGGCGGATTTCGAGATACGGCGTCAGATGGGCATCCGGGTTATGCGCCAAGTATCCAGCAATGTAGTTGTCGTCGATGTGAAACTTGGCGTTCGAAAGCAGCACAAGCGGGCCGAGATCCGTCGACCACCAGATTCGGTCGTTCTTGAGGTGGTAAAAGATATGTCGGATGGCCATGTAGTCGGTGGCGAATAGGAGTTCATGTTGTTCCGGTTTCCAGATAGAGACCGCCCAGTCGCCGACGATGCGACGGAAGCAATCCGTCTCCCAACGATCGAAGGCAGCTGCGATGATGGAGACGTCGGTGAGGTTGGCTTCCAGTTCGCTACGCAGTTCAGGGATGAGTGCGTCGCGGTTGTCGAGGCGCCCGTCCCAAGTGACAATGAAGCCCCGGCGTGAGAAGTATGGTTGTTTTTCCCGGCGAGACTCGGCGGTCGTGTGGAAGGGCCGATAGAGAAGTGCAATGGAACCGTCTACATGGCAGGATTCGCCGTCTGGGCCTTGGTGTTTCAACGACTCACTAATATCCGCGAGAAGCTTGCGGTCGACGGGCCTTCCGTCAAAGTTCCAAGTCCCTACCTGCACACTCACTGCGTTCTCCTCGCTAGCACTTGTCCCAAACGGCGTAGGTGGTTTGAACATTCGATCTTTCATTGATGGCCCGCCCATCGACTTCCACCCACGCGTGGGCCTTGAAGGGCAATTTCTGCGCTCCCAAGACCATCGCTGCCGCGACGCCATGCTTCCTGAGTAAATAGGTAGTAATGAACGATCGCTGCAGGCAAAGGGCCTGTTTCGGGTACCAAACGCAGGCATAGTTGACCGCTATGCATACTCTATCGATGAGGTCCGATGCGTCAGCCCGGCGGTTGACCTTCCAGCCTCTCACCATGGCGTAAATCGTCTGAAAACGACAAAGGCTGCTCAAAATGTCGTAGGCGAAGAGCATGAACAAGGCTTGGAAGAACAGAATCACGAGCACCTCTCTGGATGAAAATGAACTCCAAGTTCGTGGCAGACGAAGGCGAGTCTGTCCGTGAGGGCTTCGATCTTCATCGAATGAGGTTGAACCGGTGTGTGACCCCACGCAGTTCTGTAGTCGAGCAGAACGGGGTGAGTGGAATCAGTTGCAGCCTGCAGGCGCGCCGCCATTTTTCGGGCGTGCATTGGATTGCATCGAGTGTCTGCATCTCCCGAGATAAGCAGCACCGCCGGATAAGCGACCCCATCCAGCACACGGTGGTAGGGTGAGTAGGCCAGTAAGGATTGAAAGTCGCCCTGATCCTCTGGCGACCCGAATTCGTCAGACCAACCTGCTGCAAAGTCGAAGAGATGATATCTCGTCATGTCGAGCAAAGGGCCGAGGCAGATGGCGGCGCGAAACAGGTCAGGCCGTTGGGTAATGGCCGTGCCCACGAGCAGGCCAGCGTTGGATCCCCCGCCAATCGCAATGCGACCAGATATCGAGCGCTGTTCTCGAATAAGCCACTCGGCGGCCGCCACAAAATCACTGAACGAGTTCTGACGATTTTCACGCTTGGCGGCGCGATGCCACTGCTCTCCTAATTCGGAGCCGCCACGCAAGGCTGGGACGGCAAATAGGAATCCCTGCTCCATGAGGAACGTGGCAAACGCGGTGAATCGAGGTGTCACACAGCTCCCGAAGCCTCCGTAGCCCGTCAGGAAAGTGGGGAGAGGGCCGGAATGTAACAGGTCTTTGCAGGCGGCAAGAAAAAGTGGAACCGAAGTTCCATCTGTGGATGGGTACGCAGTTTCCTCGACCGCGATTTCGGAAAAATCGGCTGGAGTGTTGATTTCATTCCAAGGGATAACTTCTTCACGGAGTGTGTCGTAGCAATAAACCGCGGCGGGTTCGGAAATTGAAGTGTGGCTGCAGAACAGTCGGTCAGTTGCGTTCGTCCGATTGAGCAAATCGATAGTCCCGCGGGAAGGAAAGTGCGGCGCTTTCCTCCGTTCTCCGTCGAGCCCGAACACTTCAACCTTCGTGGAAAAACGATCGATACGAGTAACAAACACCTGGTCGCCCGCGACGGCAAACTGCTGAATGCGCTTGTCGGATTCGGGCACGACATCCTGCCAATGCGAGGCATCAGGATCGGCTACATTAATCCGAACGATGCGGTAATTCGGGGCTGTGAGGTCTGTATAAGCCAACAACTCGCCCAGCACAAAAAACGGCACGAAGCAGCCCTCAATACCCTCGACTACCCGTCTGGCCTTGTGCGGTTCGGATGACATCTCTTGTACGTAAAGCGAAGTCCGACGCACCTTGCCGGTGAGGAACACAGCATAGGCCAATAGATTGGCCTCGTAGGAATCAAGAATTCCAAGGAACAGGTTCGGTTCTTCTCCGGCAACGAATATCTTCTCGTCCTGTGATCGCTCCGTACCAAACTGGTGCCAGAAGGCCGCTCGATAGTTAGGACGTGGATCATTCAGTTCTCGATGGCAGTAATAAAACCCGCTCCCGTCAGGAGCGAAGACGATTCCCGTGCAGAAGCCTTCTGGAAGGCTGTCCGGAAGCGCGGTGCCGCGCTCAACCTCAAGGATCTCTAGAGACGAGTGATCAGTGCCGCCTTGCCGCACCGAGTACGCTAAGAAACGCCCTTCGTGAGAGATCGCGGCAATGGAAACAGCGGTTCGATTTCCGGCTCCGCGTTGTGCGGGGTCGACCAGAACAGTTTCCGGCCCAGACAACCCGTCCCTCATGACGATGACAGGCTGCTCCCGGCCCTCCTGGCGCTGCAGGAAAAAGTAGCGGCCGCCGACACTCCAAGGCTCGGAAATAACTTCCTTGAAAGCTAACAGCTCCTTCACTCTGTCTCTGATTCGTTCTCGGTTCGGAATCGCATCGAAATACGCGCGTGTGTATGCAGCCTGTTCTTCGAGCCACTTTCTCGTTCGAGGCGAGTTCTGATCTTCAAGCCACCGATAAGGGTCCGTTATCTCGATGCCGTGCAGGACTTCGGTTATGGGTTCAACCGGTGTCGGCGGAGGTGAATCTACTGCGTGAGCCATATGCTTACGCTCCCGAACATTCAGGGCTACGGAGGTAGCAGGTCTAGGACTGGGCTCAATCCCACGTCTGAGCTAGACGATGCGTGCACAGTAACGCCACAACGGAGTCATTCTTAAAGAACTTTTTTCATGCACGAATTAGCGCAGGCGAACTCTATTTGAGGGAACCTAGGAAAGCATTATTTGGAACTGAAGGTACGAGATTGAAACATCATGAGCACCAAGGATTTGACGAACCTAGGAACGCCGTGGTGACTGCGGTAGTGAGAAGGACTAGGCATTCTAGGCGATCACAATGATTTAGGTTCGATCCTGCCATTTGCACAGAATTGCGCAAAGAACGGTCAAGCCGAAGGCAACAACTCGGAACGGTAGAAATGACGACGTTCGAATAAAGTCACTGGGAGATCGAAAATCTGAGTGTCGTTGGGGACGAACGAGAACTCCCTGCCACATTGAGGAACTGTGCAGGTGGCACTCAGTGTCGCATTCTGATCGTTGATGACTCTTCTGCTGCCCTGTTGCACGACGATCCATGCGCCACAACCGGGACAAGTCACGCACGAGCAGGCAATGCGTTGTTCCATTAAAGAATTATAAGGTGTGGCGCGGCGTCTCCGATCTCAATACGCTTTCATTCACGGAGAGCGAACTCCTGGAGGGAATATCGTGATCCTGAAACTGCCAGATTCTGCGATACGCTTCACACCGGTCGATCAGCTCCCGATGTTTTCCAGAGTCGGTGATCGCGCCATTCTCCACCACCAGGATTCGGTCCGCCCACAGGATTGTTGCCGGCCGATGGGAGACCACGACGAGAGTCCTCCTATGGCGAAATCGATCGAGCCCCTCAAGCAACCCGGCGGCACTCGGTGCATCCAGGGAACTCGTGATTTCATCCACAATCAGAATCTTTGGCTGCTGCAAAAGAGCACGTGCCAGCGCCAGTCTTTTCCTTTCGCCTCCGGAAAGACTGTTGCCGAGCGGTCCCAGTGGTTCATCCATGCCTCTCGGGAGTCTTTGCAGAACCCGGTCGAACTGCGTGAGAGCAGCAACCGCATCCAAGTCGCGGCTGGTCGCACCTGGGTTCCCGTAGAGAAGGTTTTGCCGGATCGTTTCATCGAACAGGATCGGATCTTGGGGGACGAGCGTAATGTAAGCGCGGAGGTTTCGGCGATCGACATTGCGAATGTCCCGGCCACCGATCAGGATCGTTCCAGCATTTGGCTCGTAGAGTCGGGTCGCCAGCAGGCCAATCGTGCTCTTTCCCGAGCCATTCAAGCCCACCAGTGCCACTGTTTCCTCGGCCTCAACGCGAAAGCTCATCTCGCGCAACACTGGCCGGTCTTTGTTGTAAGCAAACCACACTGAGTGGAATTCCAGTTCGGGCCTGATGTTCTGTCGCAACGGCGTCGTGTTCACTCGCCCGTCCGTCTTTTGCTGGCTGTCGGTGATCTCTTCAATGCGCCGAATGCTGGCGCCTACACGCTGCAGTCGCGACTGAAGGTCGATCGCGATGCTCACCGGGGCGAACAATCGAAAGACGTAACCGTAAAACGCAACCAGACCGCCAACCGTCAGTGCCCCCCGAGTTACTTCGTATCCCCCATATCCAAGGATCAAACCGATGCCAAGAACGATGACCGACACCGAAGCTCCTCCGAAGGCCATCTCTGTAGCTCGCTGTCGGATCTGAAGCTGCGCTCCCTTGGACACAAGCTGAGCGAACTTCCTGGTCTGCCTGGAAGTACGGTTGAGCAGTTGCAACTGCATCATTCCTGCCAAGTGCTCCTGCAGGAATGTGTTGATCTTTCCCGACTGACTTTGAACCTGGTCTGCAGCATCCTTCAGTTTGGGGGCGTAGCGGCGCTGCAACAAGTAGAAGATCGGCAAGACCGGAGCAACCAGCGCAGTCAGATGCCAGTTCAGAACTCCCATGGTGACCAACACCATGGCGCCGATAAGTGCCATTTGAATGGTCAAGGGAAGAATATCTCCGCTCAACTCGGCCACGCGGTCCACGTCTTGCTCAAGCCGATAGAGCGTATCTCCCACTTCTGACTTTTCGTGATGCTGTGGAGGCAGCCCATGAATCTGGCGTAGGAGTGAGACTCGGATCCGAAATACCATCTTTTGAGTGAGCAGACTGCTCACAAAGGAAGCCACGTAGCTGGTCCCAAGGCTTGCCAAGTATACGGCGCAAAAGATTAATGTGCCCAACAGGACGAGACGGAGGTTTCGCTTCGGGAGAGCAACATCAATCAGCCACTTCACGACCAGCGGGTCGAGTAGCGAGAGGCCGCTGCTCACAATCATGCAAGCGAGATCCGCGATTGCCAGCGACGCCAGGGGTCGAACGTAGCGGGCGAGCCATCGGATTGCAGAAGACAAGGATTGGCCGTTCTCTCCCGACATTCTGAGTTGCCTAACACCATCGGGAGGCTGCGCGACAAATCTCTTTTCGCTGCAAGAATCTCAACTGTGAAGTCGACTGCCTTTCGTAACTCCGGACCCCGTAAACTAATGAGCCAATGACATCTGGTGAAGTGGTTCCTCTGTCAAAGAAGTGAGCATATCCCAGGGCTCATCCCAGTTCTGACAGTCGGTTGCACGAATTCGCGCAGGGACTGATGAAGGTTTCCCAAGGTTTCCCGATCCGGTATGACTCAAAATCCGTCGAAATGATCTTGCCCCACGGCCCTCGTTGCACAAATTCTTGCAACAGAAATAGTTTTTGCGGCTATCTGGAAACCCACGCTATTGTGGCCGGTATTACCCGACAGGACTGTACGGCTCTGTCGCAGGGCGGCAACATGAGCGAGCCAGCAACGCTCACAAAGTTCACGATTGCTCCAGGCATCCGGGAGACTGCCTCCGAAGATGGGGCCGTGCTCCTGGACATTGAACAGGGCATCTGTTTCAGTCTCAACCCAGTCGGACTCAGAATTTGGGAGCTGTTGAAGAAGCGGCGTTCCCTCGATCAGATCGCGGATGCCCTGGAACAGGAATTCTCCGTGCCCCGGGCTCAGCTCCTTTCAGACGCAAGCGAATTCATTGAGGCCCTGGAAGGTAAGCATTTGATTTGTCGGCCGCGTCAGCTGTCCCCCAAGAAATCGTGGTTCTCGAAAGTGTTGCTGTTCCGCAAGAAGCGGCCACCAGCCCACTAGTTTGAGGACCACTAGCGCATTCGAGGCTCAGGCTGATTGATCATGAACGTCGACATATCAGTGAAGAATTTCCGAAGGACTCGTTCCGCCTCGTCCGGCAGTGAAGCCTCCCCCAGAGCATTGTCCATCAACCGCATCCACCGGTCGCGGGCGGTTTCATTGATAGAAAACGGAGAATGCCGCGCGCGGAGTCGGGGATGGCCTCTTTGTTCGATGTAAGTCTGCGGCCCTCCAAACCGACCGATCAAGAAATCTCGAAGACGTTGCTCAGCACCCGAGAGATCCTGCGCTGGGTACATGGGTCCCAAAAGGTCATCTTGCGGGACCTGCCGATAGAAGGCGGCGACCAAGCGTGTGAAACCTTCCGCACCAATGACGGAATAAACGTCGAGTTCCTGCATTGCCTTAGTTCTCCTTGTCGACCTCTTCGCTACGTTTTTGAAGTCGTCGAACAAGTGCGATCCGGCTTCGATCTAGGAGCGACGTCCCTTAAATTGCCGATGATCCGTTTGGGCAAGTCGAAAGACCATCCATAGTCTTTCTATTCTAGGAGAGTTTGCAACTAGGACTGGTAATTATCGGAAACAATGCAGTGATTCCGAGGTTCACCCTTGTTTCTGGATCATGAGAGGCGGCCAGACATGAATCACTTGGCCGATAATCGACGCCGCGCGCGGCGTCTTAAAAATCTGTACCGGCTGGTGTGACGTTGGGTAGGGCACGATAAACAAAGTTTCCCGCGTCATGGAGCACCAGGAGCAACTGAAGCCATTCTCGTGCCAAACGAAATAGATCGGCCGTTCGCGGATGCTTTTCCACTGGCCCACCTCTATGGTGTTGTGGGATTTGTCGATGACAACCACCGAACCGGGCGGGACCAGTTCACCCATAGTGTCATCGGTCATTCCGATAACTCCTAATCGGAAGTCACCCGAGTCCAGGTGCCGACGCACGGCGGAGGGAACTCCTAGTTCCTCAGGGCTCTCCATAACCAGGCGGGTTTCGTCGAAGCTGATGGCGCTGTGAAATGTCGGGGGAAACAGTCGTCCCGTATCGGCGAGAGACCATTGTTTCGAAGTCGCATCGGACTTTACGGGAATCTCCGACGCGCTTCCGGATTCACCCGATTTCATCCCAAAGGCTTGTAATACGGCAGGATAAGTTACTTTGTAGCACTTACAAAGACTCGCTACTTCAAAGATATCCGGGGCACTCCGGTCTGTCTCAAGGTCAGTGAGGCGGCCTCGCCGGATCCGATACCGCCCGTCCGCGGTTATGTTTGCGGACTCGCCGGTAAGACGCTCAACTCCACTGCGTGAGAGATGAAGTTCCTCGCGGCGTTGTCGGAGCCAACTTCCCGCGTTCGACATCGGTACTACTCCCGTCGTGACAGATTTGACGGTGAGGGAGTTCCTCACGGGAACTCTCGGTGGATTGGCACTGAAGTTAGGCGGCTAAATCGGATCCTTGCGGATTCTCCGGTCCTCTCCTCAGCACATCCCAGAATCCCGAGAGCTGCAGACGAAAATGTGGAAAGCGAGCCCCCTCAGTTTCGCGCCCACTGTTTATTTGAATTCTTGTTTGGTTTCTCTTTTACCTCCAATACCTCTCTGTCCCTGAATCGAGAGTGTTCAGATTTAAAGCGGCCGATATAAAACAAGTTCGATCTCCGATTCGCGGTGGGAGGTTGTTTGGGTTTCCTCCTAGCCGGTCGTCGGGCAGTTCGCCTGCCAGGGCAATCCGTTCCATCACGGCGAATCCTCTGGTTTTGGCCTGAACAGAGACTCTTCAACTACCGCGTGAGTGTAGATTGAACGTTCAGCTGTTGATGTTAAGTGTTGGTGAAGGTACAGTAAAGTTTTGTGACGCTCATACTCAAACGAGACGTGGTTCACCTGACAAACACGATACCGTCCCGACGTTGCCGCCCGCCTGAGCCAAAGTGGACCCGTGGCGCCGTCGCCAAAAATGTGCCCAAAAGGATTCCAAACTATTTTTCTCGCAGGGGTTGTACGCGAAGCGTGCGTTAGCCTGTAAGAAATTCAGAGTCTGATGTAGAGGTCTTACTGGGTTCCCCAACGGGGTGCTCTCCCTGGTGGACCACTGGCTCGGGCGTGAACCGACCAAGATGACTCCCTTTGTCACCGGCCAATCAACCTCTCTGCAGGGCAGTGACCCACTGTATATTCTCGCTCGAGTCAAACGCCCGAACACCATTGTTGAGTTCGACGCGTCCTACGGGATCTTCACTTATCTATCTCGCCACCGTTGTCGGAGTTGTGCGAAACGAAACGAAGCAATCCGCCGTGCTGATAAAAACCGCGCAGCGTTCGCCCTCATGCACCATGCGCCTTACGTGAGGTTAAGAGCAGATGACCCAGACGCCACTGCTGAGAATTCCGAGAAGTACCAATCTGTCCAACCGCTCAAGCTCATTTTGGTAAGTGGGGTTGTAGAAAATGTCGTTCCGATGCGCTACAGCCCACCGGCGCGCTGAGCGCGAGTCAATGCAGGAAAGCCTCTTTGTTTAGCGCAGTCGAAGCATAAATCTTCGTTCATGCCGCTGACCGGATCGCTCGTAAACCATCCATACGTGATGCCAGCTTTGCAATCGATGCAACTCGTTTCGATGCTGTCTTTAGAAGTCGGCGCAGTCTGGTCGAAATGCGTCCAGACGATGCTATTCATATCTGTATAGTTTTGGGCCGCTTTTTCCATGTCCTGATCTTGGCAGGAACACATCTGAGATTCCAGATTACGAAGGTCAGTCACAGAGAGTACGGCGTTTGGACCTAACGGCTTGGTCATTACTCAGTTCGCGGACAGTCGTGACAAGCCAATTGGCACCGGCATCGCCGCACTATTTGTAAGTAGGGAACCTCTATCGATTCTTAACAAAGTGGAAACATATCTTAACAAACTGGAAGTCGCAAAAGCGCTAACTTAGCTGAATCTCGAAGTGAAGTTTCCAACGACTAGAAACAAAACCAATCTTTAAGGAGTAAGTTTGTGAGAATATTGCAGAGTCCGACCCGACAAGTGGTCATCTTGTTGCTGACTGGAGCCGTGATTGCATTATCTGGATGTGGCAGCGGCGATAAAACACAGTTGCGGGCGATGGATGCGACCCCGCAAGAATCCGAAATCGACGTTTCGATCGATGGCAACAGTTTTGCGAGTAATGTCGCGTATGGCACGGCGTCAGATTATGTTTCCGTGGGCTCCGGTTCCCACACTCTGCAGGTTTACCCGCCGGGTGTCGCCACTGCTTACATCGACAAAACCATCAGTCTGACCTCGGGTGACAAGTATACAGTTCTGTCGGCCAATGTGCTGTCGAGCGCCAACGCCTTACTATTAGTGGACGAAAACTCCACCCCGGCTTCGAACACCGCCGAGTTGCGAATCGTCAATGCTTCTCCAGCCTTAGGAACCGTGGACGTCTACATAGTCTCCCCCGGCACGAACCTCAGCACTGTTTCACCAACCGTCAGTGGATTGGCGTTCGAGGCAGTTTCGACTTATCAGTCGCTGACCGCCAAAACGGTGTACGAAGTCTATTTCACGCTTACGAATCAGAAAACTGCACAGATCGATAGTGGTCCGGTGACATATACCAACGCGGAGATTCGCACGATGGTTGCTCTAAACGGCGAGGCGGGTGGCTATACTCTCGCGGTATTGAAAGACTTAAACTAGGCTACCTCTCAGGAGGCACTCCCAGTCTGCCGGAACCCAAACATCGAGAGCGTGTTTCGTACATACCTATTAACGCGCTATCGTGCTCCAGGAATGCTGGCCAGGACTACGACCGATTGTCGCTGGAATACGAGAAATCTACTCGGTTTACCGCACCCCCGATTTCGTCGGTCCCGGCCCGCGGCACTTCGGAGGTGGCATCACGAGTCCAGTGGACTCGTACTTCGGAGCGCCGCCTACGGAATTGAATCTAAGGTAAACTCCAGCTCTCAGCGAAGTTGAGCTTCTAATGCCCTGGATTGCGCGTCAACGTCTCGAGGCTCAGGGTCGCATAAATCCTTGTTGCCACACTCGACTTACTCCAACCATTGCTAACGTGGCTTCACGGAATTGTCGATCCCTGAAACCGAATTGCCACCCCTGATGACAAACCAGTCGGATCCGGCTTAGGGCCGCAACGGAGATTGGAGGATATCGATTCGATTGGGAGGGGTGTTCTTACGTATTTTCGGTTTCGCCAGAGTTACCACCTTTGATTCCACTGCTGACAAAATCCTCACCGCCAAGAATCCCTGCCACTGCAGCAAGGAGTTCTCTACCGGCATCTGTTTTCAGGATGTATCCTCGCGCCCCGGTGCTCAAAGCGCCCCGTACGACGTCTTTGTCTCTGTGCTGGGTTAGGAAGATGATTGCTGCGTCGGGAGCGACTTGGCGGATGCGATTGGCAGCTTCTAATCCATTTAGGGTGGGAAGACCGATGTCCAGCAAGATCAAGTCCGGTTTCAGTTCCTTGGCTTTCTGAACTGCTTCCAATCCGTCCCCTGCTTCTGCAACGACACTCAGTTCGGGACGTGTTTGCAGCATGGAACAGATTCGTCTTCGCCACGGCTCAAAATCGTCTACGACCAGAATACGGACTGATGGCAAATAGTCTCCTGTTTAATTGGAACCCCGCAGTCACCGAATGGTTGTTTGTGGAATCGGCTGTTAAATCCGAACCAACGAGGCTGACCTCCTCTCACCGCGATAAATCATTAGGAACCCTCCGAGCGGTGCTGCTTACAGGCATTAGGATGTCGTCGGAACAGCATGACCTCTCCTGATTCCTACAACATCGCGTTCGTATGACGGCTCATGAGCAGACGCTGCCGCATAAACGAGGGCATTCCTTGCAACGAGCTGGGTGCCGCTCCCTCGGCCGTCCGCACCCGGCTCGCTTGGGGAAGGTGCCCCTTTTCGAAGGACTGTGGCGAGATCGCGTTCTTTGTCTAGGTGCGTGAGTTTAGATTGAGATTTGCCGTCGCGGTGTTAAGTATTAGTGAAGCTAGAGTAAATTCTTGTAACGCAAGAATCTAAGAATGCCGATGCATTGTGTCAAGGGTAGCGTCGATGGTCGCTGCCTCGTCGAAAGAAAAATAGGTCATGTTCCAATTGCCTGGATAGTGGCCTGGAGACTCGAGGAGGGCTCGGGAGGAACAAGCGTTGAAGAGTTATTAGACTCCAATCATTTACTCGTGCCGCAATGCCTCAATCGGGTCGAGACGTGCCGCGCGCTTGGCGGGCAAATATCCGAAGATGATTCCGATAGCCCCCGAAAACACGAACGCTATTACATTGATCTGTGGGTTAAATACGAATGGAACTTGCATCACCCTGGAAAGTAGAAGAGAGGCAATCATGGCTAGAACCAGCCCCACAATTCCGCCGATCGAGGACAGAGTGACAGCCTCGACCAGAAACTGCAGCAGGACTTCGCGCTCCCTTGCGCCGATCGCGAGCCGCGTGCCAATTTCGCGAGTGCGCTCGGTGACCGAAACCATCATCACGTTCATGATGCCGATGCCGCCGACCAGCAGGCTGACTGCGGCCACGGCGCCGAGCAGCGCCGTAAGCACGCGCGTCGCGCCAGACATGGTTTGGGCAATTTCCTTGGTATCGAGAACGTTGAAATCATCCTGTTCGCCGCCGGCGATGTGACGCCGCTCGCGCAAAAGAGCTGCAATTTGTCTCTGGGCCGTCTCCGTCGACCAGCCCTCGTTCACAGATACCATCACCGAGCTCACATCCTGCGAGCCCGACAAGCGCCGCTGAAGAGTGCGCAGGGGTATCACGACCGTGTCGTCCTGATCGCGTCCCATGGAGGCCTGCCCCTTCGAAGTGAGCAGGCCGATCACCTCGCAGGAAAAATTCTTCACGCGGATTTCATTGCCGACAGCATCCTGAGTCCCAAAGAGATTCTTCCTTGCTGTCTCGCCTAAGACGCAGACTGCCCTACCGGCACGCTCTTCCGTATCGGTGAATGTTCTTCCCGAGCTCAGATGCCAGCTTCCGGCGGTAAAGTAATCGTCCGTGGTTCCCGTGACCGAAGTTGCCCAATTCTTTCCCGCCGATACGACCGTGACACTTTCACTTGCGGTTGGCGCAACCGCCTTGAGCCCGCCGATCTGCGAGTGGATAGACTCGGCGTCGCTGAGCTTGAACGCTCGCGCGCTGGCACCGGCGTTCCCTGCTCCGAAGCGTTGACCGGGCATCGCGATCAACAGATTGCTCCCCAGGCTCGCGATTTGATCCGAGACCGCCTTGGTAGCTCCGTTGCCAAGAGTAACCATGGTGACCACCGCTGAGACGCCGATCACAACGCCGAGCACGGTAAGAAACGAGCGCAGGGCGTTGCGCCGCATCTGTTTCACCGCGAGCACCAGAGTATTCCAGATCATCGCCGCACACTCCGGGTGGGACTGTCGGACTCGATTGCGCCATCGACAAATCGAACAACCCGGTCGGCATAGCTCGCGATATCGGGATCGTGGGTAACGACGAGGACGGTAATGCCGCGGTCGCGATTGAGCGAGCGGATCAATTCCATGATCTCGCATCCGCGTTGCGAGTCGAGGTTGCCGGTGGGCTCGTCGGCCAAGAGCACTAGCGGTTGTGCGACAAGCGCGCGAGCCATTGCCACTCTTTGCTGCTGTCCGCCAGAAAGTTCAGCGGGTGTGTGCGTTTCCCAGCCGGTCAGCCCTACCGAAGCGAGTGCCCGCCGAGCAACTTCGCGACGTTCCGAAACAGGTTGACGCCGGTAAAGCAGCGGTAGCTCGACATTCTCGAGCGCCGTAGTGCGCGCCAGCAAATTGAAACCCTGAAAGACAAAGCCGAGGAAATTCCTCCGCAGCAAGGCGCGCTGGTCGCGCGACAACTTCTCCACGTGCACGCCCTGAAATTTATAGACGCCGGAACTGGGAGTGTCCAAACACCCCAGTAAATTCATAACAGTGGATTTACCCGATCCGCTGGGGCCCATAATCGCGACGAACTCGCCCTGGAAAATGCGGAGATCAATTCCCCGAAGCGCTGGAAACGCGGATCTTCCCTGGCCGTAGGTTTTGCTTACGCCGATAAGCTCGATCAACGCCTCATCTGGCGGCTGAGAGGCAGTCTCATCCAATGGAATGCGATTTAGCGTGGCGTTCACTGTGCTCATTTTGGGTTCATCGTGCTGCGTTCATTTTGGAAGTGAGGCATTGTCGGTGATCGCCTGCATGCCTTCTTTAAGATCTCCGCCAGTAATTTCGGTGAATCTGCCATCGGTTACACCGACGGTGATCGGTATCGCCAAGGGTCTCCCCTCGACCAAGGCCCAGACTTGCTGTGATCCCCCTTTCGGCTTTGCCGCTGCGCTTCGGGACGATTTGTCGGCTGGAGGGTGGGGCAAAAGGCTGTCCAACAGCCCGCCACGCGGCGGTGCACTGGCGGGACTGGCCGGCGTGAAGCGCAGCGCCGCATTGGGGACAAGCAGAGCGTTGTCGCGGGCTACGGTGACGATCTGGGCGGTAGCCGTCATACCTGGGCGCAGACTGAGGTCGTCATTTTTGACCTTCAGTACCGTGGAATAGGAGACCACATTGTTTTTTGTGGTGGAGCCATAGGCCACGCGGGTGACGCGCGCGGAGTATTTGCGGCCGGGGTAAGCGTCCACGGTGAAAGTAGCGGTCTGGCCCTCCTTGATTCCGCCGACATCCGCCTCGTCGACATCGACTTTCAGATCCATTTGGCGCAGATCTTCGGCCACCGTAAATAATGTCGTGACCTGCAAACCAGCGGCAACCGTTTGTCCGGGCTCGGCCGCGCGCGAAAGCACCACGCCATTCACAGGCGACCGTATGGAAGCTTTGGAGAGATTGGTCTGATCGGAACTCAACGAAGCGCGCCCCTGATTCAGGTCCGCGCGCGCGCTAAGCACGTCCGCTTGCGCGCGGTCCAGCGTTGCCTGGGCGCTCTCCATTTCGGTTTTCGAGGGAACCTTGCCGCCGGACAAACGCGAGACTTCCTTGTCTCGATCAAGGCTAGCCTGGTCGAGCTTCATCGTCGTTTCGGCCTGCGCAAGTTTGGCCTGGTCTGAGGACAGCGCGGCCTGGGACTTGGAGATCTGATCCTGTAATTTCGAAACATCGAGCCGAGCCAGAACCTGACCCCTCGTTACGCGATCGTTTTCCTGCACCATCACGGTTTCAATCGTGCCCGATTGTTCGCAGCCGATTTCAATCTTATTGGTGGGCGCCAGATTTCCCGTCGCCGATACGGTCACGCGCAGAGTGGCTCTGGTTACAGGCTCGGTCTCATAGAGCGGCGGTTGATTTTGCGAGCGTAAGGTCAGAAGACGGTATCCGGAAATCGCCGTTATCAGTAGCAAAGCGGCGGCGAGCCAGCGTACATATTTAGACCGTCGATTGCTGGCCGACTCAGCACCGAGTAGGCGGGCGAGTTCTCGATTGGGCTGCGCTGCAGCGTTAGTCATGGTTGGTTCCCTTGTTTGCCGGGGTTGACGATCGTCGCAACGGCTTGCCAACCCCCACCCAATGCCTTGTAGAGCTGGATCAGCGCGGTAGTGCGATCCGCTTGCGTTTGCGCGACGCTGTCCTCGATCGTTAGCGCGGTGCGCTCGGTATCGAGGACGGTCTGGAAATCGATCAGTCCAGCCGAGTATCGATTGTGCGCGAACTGCTCAGCATTGAGCGCGGCATCGCTGGCCTGATTCAGAGCTTCCAAACGCTGGCGGCTGTTCTGAAACGACACCAGAGCGTTCTCGACGTCCTTTAGCGCTGTGAGGACGGTTGATTCGTACGAAATAACAGCTTGCTCCTGCACGGCGTTTTGGATCTCGATCTGCTGGCGGATTCGGCCTCGGTCGAACAAGGTCTGAGTGATGCTTCCCAAGCCCGATCCCGTGGTGGTGGTGTTCGCTGTCAACGAAGTGAACGTGCTCCCAGTGACCACTCCCACTGCAGTCCCGCCCAGCAACTGCTCGAGGATAAACGAACCACTAAGGGAAAAAGTCGGATAGCGCGCTGCATCTTTCTGCCAGAGCCGCGCCGTCTCCGCGATGATCTTTTGTTCCGCCGCCCGGACATCGGGACGCTGTCGCAGAGTATCAGCGGGAATTCCGACCATTAAGGTATCAGGCGCGGAAGGAATGGGCGCGGTTGCCGCAAGCTGTGTATTCAAGGCGCCAGGGGTCAGGCCGAGCAGAACACCGAGCTCATGCTTGCTCTGCGCAGCGCTAGTTTCGAGGGTCGGGATAGTGGCGCATGTCTGCTCCAGATTCGAGCGCGCCTGCTCGACGTCGACACTGCTTACCAGTCCAGCCTGCGCTCTCCATTCGGTCAGTTGCAGCGTTTCCGCCTGGCTGGCTTCATTTCGGCGAGCAATCTCCAACTGCGTCTGATACGAACGCAAATCCACATAGTCTGTGGCAACCTCTGCGACGAGGGAGACCCGCGCGTTCTGGAGGTCCGCGGCGCTGCTTGCAAGATCGGCATCCGCCGCTCGTAGCGCCTGGCGCTTGGCGCCAAACACGTCCGGGTCCCAACTGGCGTCGAGTTCCGCCGAAAACACATTTCCACCCGAACCACCCGGCGAGTTGCTCGCGCTACCACTCCCCGATGCCGTGCCGGTGATCGTCGGAAAACGATTGGCGGCGGCGTAGTTCCGTTCTGCGCGGGCCTCACGTAAATTTGCCTGCGCGATTCGAAGGCTGGTGTTCTTCTTGAGCGCCTGCGCAATCAGGTCGGACAAAACCGGATCTCCAAGCCGCGTCCACCATTGCGATAAGTCTCCCGTGGGGCTTTGCGCGGTATCGGCTCCGGCGCTGCTCCATGATGGAGGAGCTACGATTTCAGGCTGCGCCGGCCTCGTCCGCAGGCACCCGCCGCATAGCAACGCGCTTGCTAGCGGTGCAACAATCGACATAGTTCGCAGCGTGGTTCGCAGCGGCGTTCTGGCGCGAAGGTTGCTCATAGCCGTCATCTTATTGGTCTCTCAATCCGTTTCACTGCTAGTGATGGGCGTGGTGCGCCCTGACCGAATCTTGCTTCTACCTCATTCGACCATGCGCGCTAGCCTTTAGTTATTAAGTGTCAGTGAACGAAGAGTAAAACTTTGTAGCGCAAGTTGCGGAACGGCCAATCCAACAGTGATGGCTTCTTACTTTGAACCTAGTGCAAGGGCCGTTTTGATATAGTCCGCTGCCGCTCTCTTTGCCTCAACAGCGAGTCGGCAGTGCAAATCCCGATCTTGCTGGTCGGGGGGTCTCTCGGCGTACGCGACGAGCGCGCGTTGCGCTTCTCTCATGACGCGCTCGGCTGCTCTTACTTGTTCCATGGTTGACATGTCTCAGTCTGCCGTTGAACCGGCCGCCGAGAATGACTGCTTGTTTGGCCCGTAGCAGGATCCCGGTGTTGACTCAAGAACTCGTATTTCCCGCGATCATCGCGGTCGCTAGCCTCCTGTTGTTGCATTATTCGACCACATAGACGAGCTTTGTAAAAGTTAAGTATAGTTAACGAACCGTAAAGATTTGTCAGTGCCCACTGGTTCCGCAGGCACGCGTGCCGAGTTCTCTCTTACTAAGGAAACGAAACATCGACGTCATCGACGAGTGGCTTGTCGATTACTGCATGATGGCCGGAACGGTCAAGCACGAACAACGGTTTCTTAGTCGACGCCACAGAGAGTTGGAACGCACTGGTGGCGGAACGAGGATGAAAAGCAGCGGGAAACGGCAGAACCAGCAGGAGGTGAGGACGCGTGACGCCTTTTGCCCTCAGCTGGTTCTGCGTATGGAAATGTTGACCGAGCTTTGATGCAACATAGCGCCAGATGAAACTCCGTTGTTAGGCAGCCGACTCGGGACTCTGAGTGGACGACTCGATCAGGCTTTTCACTATTTCGATGAGGGTGTCGAGAGGCAAATCCTTGACGGCGTGGAAGTCCACGTACACTAGTTCGCCTGCCGGCAGATGCGAGCGTCTGGACAAGAGAAGTATTTGAGTCTCAGGTTCTAAAGCCTTTATTTTCTGCGCTAGTTGCGCCCCCGTCATCTCGGGGAGTTCGTAATCGATAATCATCACATCGAAGGCGCGTCTGGCGATCAGTTCCAATGCCGCAATCGCGCATTCGGCTGTTCTGACTAGGAAGCCCGCCCTTTCGAGGTCACCAGCCAATCGTAGTCTTCGCGGATCACTATGTTCCGCATACAAAATCGTTGGGAAAGCACTTCTTGTCTTGACCTGTCTTCTGGTTCTGGCGGGGAAATATGAGTTCTCCGGATCCGCTGCCAGCGGCATCGCTTCCTCGGAGTTAGGATCGGCATATAAGAGAGTGGGGAAAGCATTTTTCATTTTGGCCTCCTTTGGGAGTCGCGGGATCACTCGAATAAATTGCGGCCCAGCGACAAACCTCCGTGACAGTGGTTCTCCGAACGCACAGTGTTGAGCGAGCTAGAATCGAAACACGATTCCTGCTGAGGGCTGGGCAGTTTGCGTAAGGCTGCCCCTACCCAAACTGGAGAGTTGGAAATTTGGCGCGCTAAACACGAGCCCTCGATACTCGGCGCGTAGCGCAATTCGTTTTGTAATAGGGAAATTCAGGCCTCCGCCATAAACGAAGGCGCCCCTGTTTTGGCGTCGTGCGCTGCCACTTGCGGTACCGTACGCGTTGCCGGTGGGATCGAATATCAATGCGCCGCCCTCCGCTAAGAGGTAGGGGCTTATTTTCCACTTAGGCGCTACCGGAAGGTTTGCGACAAAACCGGCGGTCATTTGATTTACGTTGGCTTGCTGCCCGAACGCACCAGTATCCGTCGAGAACTTTTGCGTGTTTCGTCCATAACCGTAAGCAGCTTCGACCGACAGCCAGCGACTGATGTGGTATCGATAAGAGGCCAAAACTCCGCCCGTGTCCGTAGCGCTTCGAGTCACGCCATTTCCGCCGGAATTCTGCGTGAACAAACCTATGCCTTGCACGCCGATTTCCGAGCGGCTTTCCTGAGCCGTGGCAACTAAGCTCAGGATCAGAACGATACTTGCGGTCTTGATGGTCGTTCGTTTCATGATTAACTTTCTCCTTTACGCTGGGGTTTCATTACTGGAAAAGATGCGAGTTGAAGAAACTTCTGGCGTGAAGACTCAGTTAGTCTTTAGTAAAGATTCGTGGTTGGGATGTTTCGTTGGTCCAAAGGTCCAAGCGAGCGAAAACCCAGGCGGAGCAATGCACACACCGATTCGTGGTGGGCTTTCAACCTAACGAGGCAGATCTCGAACCGCTCTTGCGCGAAGGCTCTTAGATTTCTGCTCTAAGAAGTGTGAATCATCCGTGGGGCGAAACTCCTAGCGGGGAAAGTGATCGTTACTTCGAGCCCTCCTCCGGGCGCATTCGAAGCGCTGACTTCGCCGCCGTGAAGTCGAACCGCGCGCTGCGTAATAGCCAAGCCCAACCCAACACCCCCGGTCCTTCGTTCCCGCGACTCGTCGAGTCGGAAAAAAGGGCGAAACAGTTGTTGCAGAGAGGACTCCGGTACTCCCGGCCCATGGTCGCGAATCTTGACGACGGCTTCGGAGCTGGCATTGCTCGCTTTGCAGAGAAGGCGAACTTCAACCTCCGTTTGGTCAGCGGTGTACCGCACCGCGTTGCGGACGATATTTTCGACAGCACTGTGAAGCAGCTCCGGGCTGCCTACCGAGCGGCAATCGTCCGCCTCGTAAAGGATCACGCGACAGTTGCGATTACGGGCTTCAAAATCGGCGTCGTCAACCACCTGGCGTAGAAGATCGACTAGCTCAATTTCCTCTTTGTTCACCAGTTGTTGGCCGGCTTCCATTCTCGAAAGCGTGAGGAGCTTGCCGACCATTCCATTTAGCCGTTCCGTTTCCTGTTCTATGCGGGCTATCGCCGTACTAACTCCGGGACTGTCCACGTTGCGAATCAACTCGACCGCCAGGTTAATCCGGGTCAGAGGCGACCGGAACTCGTGAGACACGTCGCTAATCAGGCGTTTTTGTGCCTGCATCAACGATTCAATTTGTTCCGCCATCTGGTCGAACTCTTGCACGAGTTGTGCGATTTCGTCGCGGCGATGATCGACATTATTCTTTTTTGCGCGCGCCGCCAGATTTCCCTTGGAAAGCTCTTGCGCGGCATTGCGCAGGCGAACGATGGGGGCGCTCAAGTAACGCGCCAGCCAAAAGCAGACGATCCCCGAAATAATGATCGCTATTGCGAGATCTCTCAATAGCCGTTGAGGACCGGGTGGGGGGGGGAATTCGTCGGCGGGGCGCGGAAAGCCTACAACGGCCACAAAGCTGGTTCCGCTATTCGTTACAATTTGTTGGGCAAAGAACTCTTTGCCCGCCACCACCGCCGACTGTGACTTGCCTTCTAGTTGTGCTCGGGCAACCAGCTCTTTTATTTGCGAAGGAAGAGTCTGTCCCGCAACTTCATTGCTCGCTCCGTCCAGCAAGTACGCTTCGCCGCGCGAGGTCCGCCTGAACTGTTGGAGGTAACGATAGAGTTCCACCTTTCCACCCGCGTCGTAGCTTTGCACCAAGCTCTGCGAGTACATCGCAAATGCATTGTTATCGACCGCTGGCCAATGTGTTTCCGGCAGCGGAGCCCGTCTGCCAAAGAGGAGAACGGCAATGACGATGAAAATCGCCACCACCGACCAAAACGAAATGAATATCTTCCAAAACAACGTTCTCATCAGGCTCGCTATTGTTTTTCTTCTTGCGCGACGGCGTAGATATACCCAACGCTTCGGATTGCCTTAATGCGATCCTCTCCGGGAATTCGTTCACCAAGTTTCCGCCGAAGTTTGCTGACGTGCACGTCGATGCTGCGATCCGAGGCCGAGAACTGCCGGCCCAGAACAAGTTTCGCCACCTGCTCGCGTGTTACAACCCGTCCCGCCGTCCGCAACAGCAATTCCAAAAGGTTGAACTCCAGCGCGGTAAGCTCCACTTCCTTGCCCGCTTTCTTCAAACTGCGGTTGCCTGTATTAAGTTCCAGATCGTCCAACACAATCCGTTCGGGTTTGCCATTACTGCCTGGCCTGCGGAGAATTGCTCGAATGCGGACCAGGAGTTCACGGGGACTAAAAGGTTTGGGAACGTAATCATCCGCTCCCACTTCGAATCCCACGATTTTGTCGACTTCCTCGCCTCGCGCTGTGAGCATCAATACCCGCGCGTCCGATTCGCTGCGCAATCTTCGCAGGACCTCAATGCCGTTCATGCCGGGGAGCATTACATCCAGGATGATAACCGAGTGTTCGCCCGAAAGGGCCCGAGTAAGGCCGTCCTCACCGTTGTGCACAGTTTCGACCGTGAACCCTTCGGAACGCAGGTATTCGCCCAACATGCCGCACATTTCTTCGTCGTCATCTATAACCAGGACGCGGTGCACACTCACCTTCGCGCTAATCCACAGCATAGAACAAACGGTCCGCAACGGTTCGACAATGACAAACATTTACCGTGCCTTTGCAAACTCTTAACTTGGGCAGAACGCTGCACTGTGCTTATCTAATCTCTATGGAAACAGTGGAGGCGCAGATGTTATGACGGCTGGCAATACTACCGGATGCGCCGCGGCTAAACAGCGTTTGTCCCAAGGACGGCCTCTAGTTCCGATTCAAGTGTTGATCATCGCGGAGTTATCCCACTGCAAAGAAACGATACGCGCTCTGTTGGAGCTCCAAGACCTCGGCTCCATCCAAATTCTCGGGAGGGTGGAAAGCGGAGTAGAGGCCTTGCAGGCCACGACAGCCCTGCTTCCGGATCTCATAATTCTGGATCATCGACAGGACGTGGGCTCTCAACCCCTGAGCTCGGTGCTGGCAAGCAACTTTCCTGCAATCAAGCTGCTTTGCTTCGCCGAGGAAGACTCGGCGCGGCTCACAGAAGCCAGCCTGAGTTGCCGAGCACAAGCCATCCTTTCAAAAGCAACACTGCGCGCGGACTTAGTTGCTGCGCTCGAGCAGATTTCGGGGTTCACCGTCACGAAGCAGCCAGCTTCTCGCGCCTCAAGACCGAACACAAATTCCATTTCCGGTATTTGAATCTGAATTGAAAGGGAAATCAATGTCGCCAACTCATCCGTGAGTGCCACCTCCCACTGATCCCCGATACGCTCTTTACAATTCTTAATTAATCTCTCGCGAAAGAAAAGGCGGACACGGCGTTCATGTCTATACAGAGATCGAGCTATTGGCCGTCGTGCGGGCAGCGCTCTAAGGCAAACTACTTTGCGGGCGGATGTACTAGAAATCAACAAACACTGAAAATGGATTTCCTGGAGGACACTGGTGGCGAGGGTTTGTCAGGTACTGCGTGTTTTTCTGTTGCTGTTGTTCATGATGGCCACGCTCTCAGCTTCGGAAACCGCATCCACCGCCTTTGAACGCGGGAAAAAAGACGAGGCAAGTCAGAATTACGAAGAAGCGTATGTCGCCTACAAAGTGGCGTATACCCTTCAGCCATCCAACGTCGAATATCGGAGTGCGGCCACGCGCCTGCAATTTCTGGCGGCGGCAGCCAAAATACATCGGGGAATGCAGCTACGCGATGCCGGCAACTTGAGAGAGGCCCTGTTGCAATTCGAAGCAGCCCATCAAATCGATCCCTCCAGTGCCATCGCCCGCCAGCAGGTCGAGAGTACGAAGAAGGCGATTGCAGAATCCCAGACGCCGGACCCAACCGATGCAGATGGCGAGGAAGGCGCGCTAAATGCGGAACTCGACGCCATTCAGGGCCCCATAAGGTTGGCGCCCGTGGCTGATTTGCCGATCACCTTGAAGCTCTCCGAGGACAGCAAAGTCATTTATGAAACGATTGGGAAGCTGGCTGGAATCAACGTCCTCTTTGATCCCGATTACAATTCCCGACGCATGCGCGTTGAACTGACGGGTGTCAGCCTGCTGCAGGCGCTGGAGACACTTGCGCTGCAATCTAAGACTTTTTGGAGGCCGGTAACACCCAACACGATTTTTGTCGCAGCCGATAACCCCGCAAAACGAAAAGAACTCGAACAGAGCGTCGTAAAGACCTTCTATCTTTCCAATTTGTCGCAACCCACCGAATTGCAGGACGTTGTCAACGCGGTGCGTACGGTATTGGAAGTTAGCCGGATCCAGCAACTGGCGTCCCAGCAGGCGATTGTGATGCGCGGAACGCCAGACCAGATTTTGCTGGCGGAGAAAATTGTCCACGACATCGATAAGGCGCCTCCGGAAGTCATCGTCGAAATTGTCGTCATGCAGGTCAGTCGAGACAAGGTCAAAAATCTGGGTATCAATCCACCGAGCAGTGCGAGCGTGCAATTGCAGAGCAACACCACTAGTTCTTCCAGTAGTTCGAGCGGTAGTTCCAGTTCCACATCGTCTACCAGCGACTCTCTTAGCCTGAATTCGCTGGCCAACCTGAATGCGACCGATTTTCAGGTGACCATCGGAGCCGCGAGTTTGAATGCGCTGGCCAGCGACAGCTCCACGAAGATCATCCAAAACCCGCAATTGCGTTCGATCAATGGGCAGAAGGCTTCGCTGAAGATTGGCGAGCGCGTGCCGACCGCTACGGGATCGTATTCGTCCGGCGTTTCGTCGACCACGGTCAGCGCACTGGTGAACACGCAATTTCAGTATCTCGATGTCGGAGTCAACGTCGATATCACGCCACGTGTTTACGAGAATGGAGACATCGGCCTGAAGGTTGCTCTCGATGTTTCTTCCGTTACAAGTTACGTCAGTATCGGCGGCATCAGCGAGCCGGAGATCGGCCAACGGAAGATCGAGCATGAGATACGACTGAAAGATGGAGAAGTCAATCTGCTGGGAGGAATGTTCGAGACCCAGGACACCAAGTCGATCAGCGGAATTCCCGGTCTGTCGAGTATTCCAGTACTGAAATATCTGTTCTCTGAAACCAGCAAGGAGACGGTCAACAATGAAACGGTATTTGCGCTGATACCTCATATCGTGCGGGCACGCGAAATCGTGCCACTCAACCGGCGAACTCTCGATGTTGGCACCAGCAACGGCATCCAGTTGCACACAGCTGAGAATCGTCCGGCAGCTGCCGGCGCCAAGGGACAGGCGGCGTCGATCGTTCCCGTTTCTGTTTCTCAGTTGGCGGCAGCTAAGACCACTGCGGCCTTCGATCCGCCTTTCGTGTCTACTCACGCGGGGGCAACCTTTGCGGTTAACGTGATGCTATCGAATGTCGAAAATGCATCCTCCGTGCCTCTGCGCCTGGTGTACGACCCGGCCCGTCTGGAAGTAGTGAACGTCTCTAACGGCGGTTTCCTCGACCAGGGAGATCAGATCGTCGCCCTTACGCATCGAGAAGACACTTCAGCCGGAGTTTTGGAGTGCACAGCACTGCGGCCGAGGGGCAGCGGCGGAGCGTCCGGCAACGGTGCGGTGGTGGCAGTCACATTTCTCGCAAAGAGTGCGGGCCTCTCAAGGCTTACTGTCACGGATACCAATGTGGTTCATCCGGATGGCCAGATGCTCGCAATACCAGCAACCGAGATGAGCGTTACCGTGCAGTAATCGCAAGTGCGTCGATTTCAATGATGGGGAAATCTTGCTAGGGCTGATGTGGCTGCCATGGTATTGAGGGGGTGATGGCAGCAGACGGTGGCGGCGCTTGCGGCACTCGGCGCCGCACCCGCGCGGCGGGGTTCGTGAACCATTCTTCCCCAAAGGGGCCCCGCCGTTACCTTCTCAGATTGTTTTCGGTGGCGAATAGCCGAAGGAGACCAACTCGTGTTTTTCTTGGCGAATACACAACTTTACAGGAACATAACGAGGCATTTACACCAGGGGCAAGAAGAACCGCATCTTTGCTTACATGACGATGTGTCCCCGGCAGACTCCTAGTTTGAGATCGAGAAGCCGCCTCATGAATCGGTTTTGAATGGGCGCGGCTTCAGCGGTGCTGCAAAGGGCCGATAAAGACGCCGGTTTTAGCCTCTGAGGGAGTTGACGGCTTACTCCTTCGGTGCAGTAGGAGATGGTTCTCGTTAAATGCACGGCAGTTCCATGTTTGCGTGGAAGTGAGTTCCAAGATGAGTAAGACAAAGCTTATTAACTCAAGAACACAAAGGCGAACTTCGTTTTCATTCGTTGTCCTGTGGTTTCTCCATGGGGTATCGCTGGCACAGGCACCACCCGCGCCTCGGATCACGGTGGCGACTAGCAATGCCCAGCGGACAATCATCCCTGGCACTCATCCGCCAATGGCGAGGCAGGCAAACGATACTGGCCGGGTGCCCTCGGGAACCAAGCTCGGCGCCATTAGCATTGTCTTCAGCCGCACCGCCTCCCAAGAGGCCAAACTACAAGCTCTCATCTCCGCACAGCAGAATTCCTCTTCGGCGTTGTATCACAAGTGGCTTACCCCGGAGGAGTTCGCCAACCAGTTTGGCATCGCCGACTCCGACATCTCGAAGGTGGAGTCGTGGCTCGAACAAGAGGGTTTTACGATCGATGGCGTTTCGCGCAGCAAAACCCGTATGACTCTCTCTGGTACCGCTGGACAGATTGCTGCGGCGTTCGGTACCGAGTTGCATTACTACACCATTGATGGCCAAGTTCATTACGCTCCGTCGAAAGATGTAAACGTTCCGGCAGCGCTTTCTTCAGTGGTGCTGTCGGTCTCTAACCTGTCGAGCTTCCGACCCAAACCCCAGGTGAGGTTCAGGTCGAACTTTACGTCCAGCCAATCCGGCGACCACTATCTCACGCCGAAAGACGTCGACACTATTTATGACATCAATACAGCTTATAACGACGGCTACACCGGGACCGGGCAGTCAATCGCGGTGGTAGGGCAGTCGGAGGTCTATCTATCGGACGTGGAGAACTTCCAGAAGGCCGCCGGGCTCACTGTCAAGGATCCAACCCTGGTGCTGGTTCCGGATTCCGGAAGCCCTGCCGTCAGCTCGGGCGACGAAGCCGAATCCGACATCGATATGGAGTATTCCGCTGGCATCGGCACTGGAGCCACGATTTATCTCGTCTACGTGGGCGACAACTCCAACTACAGCGTTTGGGACTCTATCAACTACGCGGTCGATACCCTGATCGCCCCAGTCATTAGTATCAGTTATGGAGACTGCGAGACTGACCTCGGTTCGAGCGATTATGCATCGCTTAACAGCGTGCTCGAGCAGGCAGCCTCGCAGGGACAGAGCGTGATCGCTGCTGCTGGAGATGAGGGCTCAACTGCCTGCTATGGAGACACCGATCTTACTACTTCACAACAGGAGGCGCTTGCCGTCAATTTTCCCGCCAGCAGTCAATACGTCACCGGCATGGGTGGAACTGAATTCCCCGCCGCCGATGTCGCCGCCTCAAACACGACATATTGGGAACCAGCCAATGGCGGCGATGTTATCAGCTCAGCGCTCTCCTACATACCAGAGCAGGTTTGGAATGACGACTCTTCGTCGGACGGCCTCTCGTCAGGTGGCGGCGGTGTGAGTACGCTGACGCGAAGGCCCAGTTGGCAAACCGGAGTGCCGGGCATCCCCTCTGGCAGCTACCGCTTGGTTCCTGATATTTCCTTGGACGCTTCGCCCAACAATGCCGGTTATCTTTTCTGTTCCAGCGATACGGGCGCGACGGGTATCACTGGCAGTTGCTCGAACGGTTTTCGCGATAGCAACGACGAGTATCTGACCGTCGCCGGAGGTACTAGCTTCGACGCTCCCATTTTCGCGGGTATGCTGGCGATGGTTAATCAAAAACTAAATTCGACCGGTCAGGGGGTGGTCAACTCCACGCTCTACACTCTGGCTGCCGACGCAACCACCTACGCTTCAGCTTTTCACGACATCACCAGCGGCGGAAACCAATGCACTGCGGGCTCAAGCTATTGCTCTGCGGCCGGAGAATCGGAATATACGGCCACCGGTGGTTATGACGAGGCTTCGGGTCTGGGTTCGCTCGACTTCGCCAACCTGCTGGGAGCTTGGCCTACGATACCGGCCTCGTCGTTAGAACCCTCAGTAACAACCTTATCTGCTGCAACGAGTGCGCCCGCGAGCGGCGCCGCCGACACGATTACCATTACGGTGGCTTCCGGTTCGACTTCGAGCACAACCGAGCCGACAGGGAGTTTGACAATTGAAGTGGATGGCACCACCGAGAGTTCCTCTCTGGCCCTCGCAGATGGCTCGGCTACCTACACTTTCTCTTCCAGCACCGCCGGTTCTCATGTTATTACAGCGACTTATTCTGGTGATTCGATCTATGCGTCTTCAATCGGCTCGCTGGCGCTGAACGTGGGCGGGTCGTCTGGATCTTTTTCCCTGGCGGCCACGAATTTGACGGTTTCCGCGGGAAGTTCAGGCGCGTCGACCATCACGATCACACCACAGAACGGCTACACCGGGACCATCGGGTGGAGCGTGTCGGCCAGTTCGTCGCTTTCGAATGCCTGCTATTCGCTCTCCGATGCCACCGTATCCGGAACCAGCGCGGTCACCACAACCATGACCATCTACACCAGCGAGTCTGCATGTGCCAACGCTTCGGTAAAAGGGTCAAACGGCAAACACCTGTTCATCACTGGGAGCGTAATACGTTCTGGGATTAACAATCGCCCAACCTCCGGCCTGAACCCTGCGAAAGCGGGAATGAGCATGGGAATCGTGCTGCTCGTTGGGCTATTGGGATACCGCCCTAAGAAATTCCGTGCGCACGCAGGAGTCCTCCTTATCGCTGCTCTGAGCTTTGGAATATCCGCCTGTGGTTCCGGATCGTCATCGAGTTCTACAAATGCGCCGAAGGGTACGTATACCTTAACTATCGAGGGTACGGATACTTCTTCGTCTATCACCGCATCGACCACGATGACGCTGATGATTGACTGAGCTGACCAAGCATGGGCACCAAGTTACCCGCAAGCGAACGCATCAAGCGTTCTAAAGTAAATCGTTATGAGATGGTTGCCAGCCGGAGTCGCGTTGTTGTTTGCTGGAGCCTGTTTGGGCGCAGAAATACTTCCGGCCGCAGGGCCGCAATTGGCTGCGAGCAAGGGTGCGCTTGTCGGCCAGCCTCTCGACGCACCGCGTGATTTCCACTATCGCGGCGATTCACAGGGTTTGCTCACCGCCATTGCCGCGAGTTATGGGCTCTCGGTACTTTTCGACGATAACTTTCCCAGCCGCCACGTGCGATTCGAGTTAGACAACGCAAATTTCGCGACCGCTATGCGGCTCGCATCCGCGGTCACAAAGTCATTCAGCGTGGCGCTTGGAGATACGGTCCTTTTTGCCGTCGTCGACAATCCCGAGAACCATCGCATCTACGATCGCATGGGCATGCGCTCGTTCTTCATCCCTGGTGGCGATTCAGGCCAGGAGTTGAACGATCTGATCACTTCGCTGAAGACGCTCTTCGACCTCAAGTTCGTGGGTCTCGATGCCGCGTCCAGAACGATTACCCTGCGTGGGTCGGAAACAGCGTTGAAAGCCGTGACCCAGTTTCTCAGACAAATGACGGGCGAAAAGCCGGAGATAATGCTCGACCTGCAAGTCTTTCAGCTGAGCCGTACCTATGCCCGGCAAATCGGGCTGCATGTACCAGACAGTTTCAATCTCTACAGCCTCGGGGCGGCTCTATCTGGAGTGAATAGCGGAGAGAGCGAGGCCACTATTCTGTCAACACTGGAGAGCGAGGATAGTTCCATCTTGAGCAACCCGCTAACAACTTTCGGAGGGGGAATCAGTTTCTTCGGGCTGAGTCTCGATCAGCTATCGGCCGAGCTTTCCGTAAATGACAGTTCTGCGCGGTCGCTCGATCATGTCCAGTTGCGCGCTTCCCAGCAGAAGGACGCCACTTTCAAAATGGGGCTGCGGTATCCCATTCAGACCTCGAGCTATTCCTCGATAACCAGTTCTGTTAGTACGTCGACGTTGCAGTCTCTTGGCTTATCGTCCTCCCAAATTTCCGCTATCACCAATGCGGCTAGTTCGACGATTCCGTCCATTAGTTATGAGGACATCGGTCTGACGCTAAAAGCGAAGACACTGGTTCACGGCACTTCCGACGTGTCGCTCGATCTGGAATTACAATTCCGCACTTTGGGCGCCACAAGTGTGAACGGCAATCCAATCATTCTCAATCGTGAGTACAAGGGAGCAACCCTGCTCAAAGAGGGAGAAACGGCGGTCGTGGCCGGAATGATCACCAAGTCCGAAGAGAAGAGCCTGAGCGGTCTGCCTGCGTTCTCCACCGTAGCCGGCCTTGGCGCCCTCACATCACAGCGTTCTAAACAGGAAGAGGATGACGAACTGCTGATCCTGATCACACCCTACGTCGTCGATAGCCTGATACGCACCGCGGCACCGGAAATCCGCATGCGCAACTAGAACCTGTCCCATAAATGGTTCGATGAGAGTTTTGTCTTTCATTTAGCACAAAGTTGGAGCATATCGAATGGTAGTTCTGGTCGCTCCAAAATCTGATGCGCGGACGCTGGGAAGTGAGCGAAGCGGAGTGGTCCGTCTTGGAGCCGGTTCTGCGGCCGTCACGACGCAAGGACGAGCGCGTCCCGGGCGGAATACACGGATCGTATTGAATGGGGTGTTGTGGATGGTGGGGACAATGGTCCGGTGGCGAGAGCTGCCCCGTAAGTATCCCCGTACCAGACCTGCCATCGCCGTTTCCAACAGTGGGTGCGCGACGGCAAACTGGAAAAGATCCTGCGCCGGTTGGCTACCGAACCACAAAACCGTGGGCAATGGCCACTGGAAGAAGGGTTCATCGATGCCTCCTTCACGATGGCGAAAAAAGGGGGCCTGCCGTTGGGCCGACCAAGCGCGGCAAAGGGACCAAGATCATTGCCATCTCCAATGATCACAGTCTTCCTCTCGTCGTTAGTATCCAAAGTGCTTCGCAGCACGAAAGCCAACTCGTCGAAGAAGCTCTCGGTCAAAGTTTCCTCGACGAACTCCCGGTACGATCGATCGGCGATGCTGCCTACGATAGTGACCCGCTAGACGCCTACCTCCAGAAGACCTACGACATCGAGCTGACCGCGCCTCACAAAAAAAAATCGCAAGCGCATCACGCAGGATGGTCGCCCTTTTCGCCGCTACCGCAGACGCCGGTGCGTGGAGCGACTCTTGGCCTGGCTGCATTGGTTTCGTCGGCTGGTGATTCGCTGGGAGTATCACGCTGAAAACTTTCCAGGTATGGTTCAGTTACGCTGCATCAAGATCTTTTTGAGGCATTTATAGGGGTCAGTCTGAAATCTTCCTTAATTCTGAGGCGAGTTCTTCTGGAAACACAGGCTCACTGGTCGACTCAATCTCAGCTGTCGTCCACCAACGCATTTCGAGAATTCCTTCCTGCCTATGAACCTTGTCTACGTCAGGTGAGATGGTTGGTAACTCGCCTTTGATCAGGAAAAACCACTCGTGTTGATGGACAGGACGGTCAATGTAAACGAAGTTAGTCACGCGCTCCCAGACGCGCCTCAGGGTGAAGCAAGTTAACCCCAGTTCTTCGCAGGCTTCGCGCCAAGCTGCTTGTTCAAATGTCTCGCCGATTTCCAGGCCACCGCCTGGGGGTGCCCAGAAGGCTTCTCCATTTGTTCCTGCGTGTCGAAACAGCAACACTCGCCGCTGGCCATCAAGGAGGATGAGCCGGGATGCTCGACGCAAGTCCGGTGCCGTCATGCGGCTATTTTACAGGGCAGCAAAATTCATTATGAGACTGGTTCTAGTTGGCCTGATAAGATCATGGCCGTTTGATCCTTGACCTCGGCAGACGAATCGCCCAAGAAATCCCTGGCTGTTCTAGGAATACTCAACTTATTTAACACGAAATCGTCCGCCAATTTTGCCGAAGCGGACCACCGTGCTTCGACGCTGTCCCATTGTTCACTCGCAAGTGATGCTCCTATCGTTTTTCGCCAATTCCAGACATGCCGCATGTTGCTTCGCGCGCTGCCCCTGATCCGCGGCCGACGTTGGCGTAGAAGCTGGAGCAGCAGTTGGAGTTGGAACCTGCCCACTCGAAGTGCGAGCCTTGTCTAGCATCGCTTGAAATGCCGCAATCTCCTCTGGCCAGCTCCATATAAACTCCTGAGTTTGCGTTTGGCAATAATCGTCCGGATATTCCCAGGTAGGCCGAAAGTTACCATTGTCGTGCCATTGAGTTCTACCAAAGTATATGACCACACCTTTTTTGTGGCCATGCCTTTACACATACTTGAGGCCGTGAAAATTGCATCCACGACGGGCATCTGCTCTGATTTCGAGAAACGAAACTGGAGTTGATTGTCGGAATCGAGCGTGTAACCTTCCCTCAGATTCGCTTGGACGATCAGCACTTTGAGGGTTTGACCAGACGCTTTGCTGGTGAATACATACGGCCCCGGCCGAACCTTTGCTTTCTTGGTGCGCGCCGCAGCCAAAGTCGATATCGCCAGAATCAGAATCGGAATCAGTACTCGCTTCATACTGCTACTCCATTGTGAACTATGCTGAGATAAGCTGAGATAACTCTTCGAACCGCGGTCATCGCGGAGGACATCGCTTGCGAACAGCGAATTCGTGGCCAGGATCATGCCTATCTCTACTTTGCTCTTTCCGATCGATCCGTTCATATTGGACGAAAAAGCATTCTCCGAATGGAGAAGACAACATCCCCGGTCCAAAGCTCGAACTGTTTCCCTGCTGAAGTCTGTCGAGACAGGAGTGTGAACTCGGCAGACTTACAGCGGGACCCGTGCCGCTAAAGGCAGAGTATTTCGTGGCGAGGAAGCGGCACAGCTCTCACGCGCGATGAAGTTGACTAATCCTCCTTCTAGTTTCAACGCGCGTGTAGAGATTGATAGGACATTGGAATACATATCGTTCTGGTTCGTTGTTAAGTGTTAGTGAAGCAGAGGTAAAGTTTTGTTTTTATCGCCGTCTGCACCGAAAAAGTTAACATCCGTACTTGCCACGTGACATAGGCGACAACCGTGAGGCCAGGAATGTGTCGCAGCGAACCTTGAATGAGCTGCCACCGAGTAGACGACCGGGCCTTCTCGTTTTCACGATGGTTGCCAGATTATTTTCCTCCGTAAACGCCGACACTATTCTCGCCGGCGCTCGCCCTGTGCTCGTTTGCCATCAGTACGATTCGACGGTGGAATTTTCACTGGCCAAGTCTTTCAGTGACTAGGAGGACAGATTTTCAGCGACGGTAGGCATGTTCCCACGCGAGCAAAACGTGGTGCGGGCGGAGGGACTTGAACCCTCATGGGCCGTTTAAGCCCTGCGGATTTTCATGCCGTCTACGGCTTTCGCCGCCCGGACGTGACGCTCTAGAGGACTCACACCAGGTTTGCGGTCTGGACTATCCCTTCACCATTCTCTGAAAGTCCGGAGCTTAGGTGCTGCCCGTCTAGTCTCTACACCTTCCCGGCTGGAGATACGGCCGGGCTTGGCGAATCGCTGTCCTGAAGACTTGGGGAGATGGCATTGGCGGTCGCTTTCCCTTCAATATCGTACCTCTCACGAAAGGTCCAGTCGGGAAGAGGGGAAAGACGCGGCGAAGGGTTGACCGGCAAGTCGCAAGCATAACTCAAGAGCATGATCACAGGGACCGCATTCGCAACCAAGTCGCCGTCAGGCAGCACTTTCATGCGCATGTTGCGCGCGTCGGCTGAGTTTGTTGGCCTTATGGTGATCTTTGCAAATGCTTGCGACTCAGCGACAGCAGGCAAAGCCACGAGCAAATATACGACCGCTTTGCAGAACAAGGGCATAATCCATTCTCCTCAGCAGGATTCAGGACGGTTAGGCAAGAGGCTTGGCATTCGATCCAGTCTGAGATCCAGTCTGGCTTCCCCACCTTTCAGCGCTATGCGGGACTGCCCCAGGTAAATGAGCGAGATCGCGAATCATCAATGATCAAAATGCTTAGAGGTTTTCCCACGATCCGCCTTTTATATTGAGCTAAGTCTACGAGTGTGGAGAGAAAATAATAGGAAATGTGAATCTAAAATCTATGTGATCCCCATACATTGAGTTTGTGATGTAATGTGAGGAACGTTCGGGAATTGGCGCTTGGGACGCAACTGCTGAAATGAGCCGTTTACACTGGATGTTGCCACAGGGTGTCTAATTGTTTTCGGATCGGACAGTGCTACCGATTGGGCTGACGCTTTGCTGATCAAACTCCACAATGGCATTCTACAACGGGCATAGGAATGATTCCCGATGAACACCAGTCGCAACACATTTCCAATTCCCCATCGTGAATTCGGAGGTGGTGGTGGAATCGGCCCAGCCATTGGGTTACCTGAGACGCCTTACTTCGCCTTGGGAGCCATTCGATAGCATGGAAACTTCCGGGCCAAACCCCGTGACAATTCGTACCGAGAATGTCTGCCGCCATTACCAGATGGGTGAGGTGTTGGTGCGCGCGGTGGACGGAATTTCCATTAACATTCAGGCCGGAGAATTCGTGGCTTTGCTGGGCGCCTCGGGATCCGGTAAGTCGTCGCTGCTCAATCTTATTGCCGGTCTTGACCGTCCGACCTCTGGATCGGTGATTGTTCATGGTACCGACCTGGCTGCGCTCTCTCGGGAGCAATCAGCCAAATACCGCCTCCATACTGTCGGCATGGTCTTCCAGTCGTTCAATCTGATACCGAGCATGTCACTGTTGGAAAATGTCGAACTGCCCATGCGCTTCGCAGAAGTCGATCGCCGAGATCGGTCCGCTCTTGCGCGCCAGTCGCTGGAACGCGTGGGGTTGAGCGGACGGCTTTCGCATCGGCCAATGGAACTCTCCGGCGGTGAACAGCAACGCGCTTCGATGGCGCGTGCACTCATCAACCGGCCCAAACTTCTTCTGGCGGACGAACCAACGGGTAATCTGGACAGCCGCACCGGCACAGAAATTATGGAACTTATTCAAAGCTTCAATCAGTCGCTGGGCATGACGGTGTTGATGGTTACGCATGAGCAGGCTTTGGCTGAAAAGTACGCTGGACGGATGTTGCAGTTGGCGGATGGAAAGCTCATCAGTGACGTGCACACCGACCACGCGTTCGACACATCAATAGGGCCGGTCCGCGCACCGAGCGGAGAAACACAATGAAGTTTTACGATGTCGCCGACCTTGCTGTCCGCAACCTGCGCGAGTCCGTCTTCCGCAATTCGTTGACGACGATTGGCATTTCCGTAGGTGTGGCCTCGCTGGTCGCCATGCTTTCGCTTGGCATAGGCCTGCAGCAACTAGCTTCACGCCGATTGCAGAAGTCCGGGCTATTTAACACTGTCGTGGTTACTTCCAGGCGCGACCTTCGCAACTTTCGCGAACAGCGAGAGGAGGGGCCGCCACCGGCGGAGAGCCCTTCGCTGAATGAACCGGCCCGAAAAAAAATTGAGCAAATCGCCGGCGTGGTCGAGGTCTATCCGGATATTCGGTTCGTCACAGATGTGCGCTTCGATGGCAAAACCCATTTGACCACGGTCGCTGGCATCCCGTTCTCGGCCAAGAATAATAATGATGCTTTCGATGGAATGGAAGGCAGTTTCTTCTCCTCGGACGCGAGTATGGAAGTCATCCTGCAAAAATCGTTTGCCGAAGAGTTGCTCGGCATCACACCTAAGCCGGGCACTGACAATACTAGTATTGCCGCATTGGCCAAGTCGCTTCTTGGCAGAGAGTTGACGATGCGCTATGCCGAGCGCACCGCGCCTCCAGCATCGGCAGGGTTTGGCGGTAGTGCGGCCGATAGCGCGGCGTATTCGGTCGTTTCACGCGAGCGAGCGCTAAGAATTGTTGGATTAACGGACCTCGATCCGGATAGCATGCGCGGCACGGCGCGGGCACGCGTTTTTCTGCCGCTCAAGCTGGCACAAGACCTGCACGTGATGCAGTCGAACTTGCGCGACACTTCGGCGAACGACTCGCCCGGCTATACATCCCTCAGCGTGCGGGTGGAGGACCCCAATCAGGTCCCGGCCGTCGAAGATGCCATCAAGAAGATGGGTTTCAGTGCTTTTTCCATAGTCGACGCAACCCGCAGTATGCGCCAGTTTTTTGCCGTGCTGGACGGGTTCCTCGCGATCTTCGGCAGCCTCGCCTTAGCAGTTGCTTCCATCGGCATCGTGAACACGTTGGTGATGGCCATTCTCGAACGCCGGCGCGAAATCGGAATCATGAAAGCCCTTGGTGCCAGCGACGCTGACGTGCGCGGGCTTTTCTTCGCCGAAGCTGGTGCCATGGGTTTGGTCGGCGGCGCAGTCGGAGTCACATTTGGTTGGGCAATAGGACGCCTTATTAATTTCGGACTGAATATTTATCTCGCACGCCAGCATTTTCCTTCGGCACAGATCTGGTCCGTGCCGCTATGGCTTGTTCTCAGCGCAATCGCTTTTTCTGTTGTTGTCAGTTTGCTGTCGGGGCTCTATCCGGCATCGCGAGCTGCGCGTCTCGATCCGGTGCAGGCCTTGCGCTACGAGTAGACTCGTCTTATGCGCCGCTGTCTGCGACGGGTCATGTTTTTTTTCGCTCCGGTCTTACTTGGCCTCCTGCTTGGGCGAGCCCACGCTCAGGGACGCATCGATTGCAACGCGGTGCAGAGTAACATCCTCGGCGAAACCGTCCGCTATTGCGTGATGTTGCCGCCCGCTTATGACGCCGCAACTGGCGGCCATTCTCCGCGTCGTTACCCGGTGCTTTATTTTCTGCACGGACTCGGCGATAACGAACAGACTTTGTTCAAAGGCGGCGGATGGGACTTGATCGAAGATCTCCGTCAGAAAGGACAAATTTCCGATTTCCTCGTGGTGGTTCCCGAAGGAAAGCGCAGCTTCTACATCAACTCCGCCGATGGCCGCGTGCGTTACAGCGATTTCTTTATTCGCGAGTTCATTCCCTACATCGAGTCGCATTACTCGATTCGTCGCGAACGCTCGGCACGGGCAATCAGTGGCATGTCGATGGGTGGCTACGGTGCGCTTCATTTCGCTTTTGCCTATCCGGAATTATTCTCGTCGGTGAGCGCGCAGAGTGCGGCGCTCATCTCAGATCCTCCGCAACAGGCTGGGACCAGGCCAACCCCTACACCGCTGAGTGGGTTGCTGGGAGCGGTCTTCGGCAGTCCGATCGACCTCCCTCACTGGAACCAGAACAGCCCTTTTGCTCTTGCGAAACGGAACCGGGCACTGATAAGGACCACGAAGTTGTCCATATATTTCAACTGCGGGCAGGATGACGAATTCGGATTTGACCAGGGAGCCAGGGAACTCCATCGGCAACTTCAAGCAGAAGGTATTCCGCATGAATATCGGCTCTATCCCGGCAACCACGATGCCGCATACTTTATGGCGCACCTCGGGGAGGTGATGATGTTTCACGCGCGCACCTTTGCAGCAGGAAAGTAGTTCTGACAATGTTTGGCGAAGTAACGCGGCCTACAAAGTGAACCGGTCGCGAGAGAGATCGTGTCTAATCAACAATGGTGACCACTCATTCCAAAGCCCGGGGAGCCACGACTCCTAAATTGCACGCCGTTCTGCCCTTAGTGTGGGAACTAGTCCGCCCACGCCGCGGATTGCTGGCGCTCGGCTTTGTTTTGATGGCGATTAACCGAGTGGCCTCCCTCGTATTGCCATATTCCACCAGATACCTGATCGATAGCGTCATCATTAAGCGCAACATTCAACTGCTCAAACCGCTGGTGCTTGGCGTATTGCTTGCGACCTTGATTCAGGGCGTTACTTCATTCGCTCTCACACAGTTGCTTTCTAAGGCCGCCCAACGCCTGATCGCTGAGTTGCGACAGAAGGTGCAAGCTCATATCGGACGCTTGTCGATCTCATTTCATGATTCGACGAAAAGCGGGGTATTGGTATCGCGCATCATGTCCGACGTGGAAGGCGTACGCAACCTGATCGGCACCGGACTCGTGGATCTCACTGGCGGACTGCTTACCGCAGCGATCGCGTTAGTTGTTCTGCTTCGAATCAGCACGATGATGACGGTACTCGCATTCGGTTTCCTGCTGTGTTTCGGACTTGCTCTGAAGAAAGCATTTCAGACGATTCGGCCAATCTTTCGCGAGCGCGGGAAAATCAACGCCGAAGTTACTGGGCGCTTGACGGAATCTCTCGGTGGCGTGCGCGTCGTAAAGGGCTATCACGCCGAGGACCGGGAGGAAAAGGTTTTTTCGCGCGGGGCGATGCGCTTACTCGATAACGTCATTCGCTCGCTGACCGCGACTTCCATCATGGGGCTTTCGGCGAGCATGTTGCTGGGCGTGGTTGGGTCCGTCATCATGTTTGTCGGCGCGAAGCAGATTCTGGCTGGATCGCTGACCATTGGCGGTTTTTTCACCTACACCTTATTCATGGGCTTCCTCATCGCGCCCATCATGCAGATCGTTCAGATCGGCACGCAGATTACAGAAGCGCTGGCTGGGCTGGAACGCACCCGCGAAATCCTGATAGAGCCCGCAGAAGACAGCGACCCTCGGCGCACCGTCACTCCGCCGGCGATCGAGGGCAAGATTGATTTCGACGCAGTCAGCTTTAGCTACGATGGTGCTCGCTTCGTCCTCAACGGCGTGTCGTTTCACGCTGCCCCTGGCACAGTAACGGCATTGGTCGGATCGTCTGGGTCCGGTAAATCGACCACGATTGGACTGATTTCTGCGTTCTATGTCCCAACCCTGGGAAAGGTACTGGTCGATGGTATCGACTTAAGCACGGTGCGGCTCGATTCCTATCGCACCCAACTTGGAGTTGTACTGCAGGAATCATTTCTGTTCGACGGAACCATTCGCGAGAACGTTACTTTCTCGCGACCCGACGCGAGTGAAGAAGCCGTGATGCGTGCATGCCGGATTGCCCGGGTCGATGAGTTTGCGGAGAGCTTTGCGGACAAATACGACACCATTGTCGGTGAGCGCGGGGTGAAACTATCGGGCGGGCAACGGCAGAGGATCTCGATTGCACGCGCCATTCTGGCTGAGCCCCGCATCCTGATTCTGGACGAGGCGACTTCGAGCCTCGATTCCGAATCCGAGCAGATGATCCAACAAGGCCTCTCCTACCTGATGCAGGGCCGCACGACCTTTGTGATCGCGCACCGCTTGTCAACCATTCGGCGCGCCGATCAGATCCTTGTGGTTGAGCAGGGCCAGATTGTCGAACGAGGCACTCACGAAGAACTCTATGCACTGCGGGGACGCTACTTCGATCTATACACCAAGCAGCATGGCCTGGAGAGCAACCTGTTTCTGGCGCCGGGCGAAGGTGACGCGGCGCCGGTTGGTGAGGACGGGGGTGCTCCCAAACAGAACGGGAATGATCCCGCCGTCGCAGATCCCGCAGATATAGTGCGATTCATCCGTTAATCTCGATCCGATATGCGCGAGTGAGTCGCTTTCAGCGCCAAGCCGCGGGCCACCGACGTAAACTCGTTTCCGCCTCGAATTCGCTTCTCTCCAAATCGCGTTTCGAAGATTCTTCTAACCGCCGGGACAAATGAAGAACCACCGGTCAGGAATACCATATCCACATCTTTCGGATGCACACCCGACGAACGAAGAAGAGAATCGACACATCGTGCGATCTGTTCAAGCTCCTCGGAAATCCACTCCTCGAAGGACGTTCGTTCCACGACCGCCTCCAGATCCACAAACCCATCAGAAAACTGGAATGTAGCCGCAGGAGCAGTCGACAAGTCGCACTTAACTTTTTGCACAGCGCGATGCAGGTGGAATCCGAGATCTTCCTTTATGAAATGAATGAGCGCTCCGATTTTCTCCGGCTCAAGCGATTGCGCGTGGACGCCACTTAGCATGTCCAGTACGTCTTTGGCTCTCAACAGAGACAGATGATGCCAGCGCTCCAGCTTTATATAAACCCAGTTTGGAACCGTTAGAATCTTGTCGAGTGAACGCAATTGCGATTCGGCTCCCAGGGCTGGAGACACGAGGTGCCTGATGATCTTTGCATCGAAGACATCTCCCGCTATGCCCAGTCCCGCATTACTCACAATGTCGCCCGGCACCCTGTCTCTTCGGCGAATAGTAGGGCCAACATGAACCAAAGAGAAGTCGCTCGTTCCACCTCCGAAGTCTCCAATCAGGATGAGCTCGTCATGATCCAGCATGGATTCGTAATAGTGAGCCGCCGCGACAGGCTCCATCTCGAACTCTACGGACTCATAGCCAGCTAACTCGAAGGCCGCTCGAAGCCGACCCTCGGCGTAGGCGTCGTCTTCCTCCTTCTCTGCTCCCGCAAAATGAACTGGCCTTCCGACCACCGTCGATCGGATAGCAAGCCCAAACTGATGTTCTGCCTTTTCGCGCAAATCCCTAAGAATCCTGGCAATTAAATCTTCAAGTGTGTACCTTCGACCGAAAACTTCCGTGCCGTGAAGACTGCGACTGCTCAGGAACGACTTCAGCGATTGAATCAATCGACCCTTCACGTCGGCGGAAAGATAGTGCTCAATGCCTTCCGGACCAGTCCAGGATTGCAGCCGATTTACGCCGCCTTCCTTGACTCGCTGAATATAGAGCAGTGACCGATACGAATCAGTCAGACTTCCCAGGTACGGGAACTTGGCGAGATGAACCTGATCTGAGGAATTGGCGAGGGCAATTGAGCTGTTCGTTGTCCCAAAGTCTATGCCGACAGCACCTTTACCTGTTTTGGGCGCTCGCGAAGACATTCAGGACCTCTCCAAGTTGAAAGTGCAGGACTGCATGGGTGTTTGGCGCGAAGCAATCCTATCACTCGCGATTTTCATGCGAGGACGATTCACTGGCGGCTGCAAGGCCGCAGTTAATTGATATCACTCTGCTCCAAACCCAGCGCCCACTGCCTAACTCGCTCCACTCCTATACAATTGAGCCGCCGTCAAAATACCCGAGGGGGTAACAATGTCGAATCTACAGAATGCTCTCCGCGAACTTCGCGAGAAGCGCCAAAAGGCAGAGATAGAAATTAAGAAGTTAGATCAGATAATTTCTGGGATTGAGTCTCTTAACGGTATCGGCGTAGTCCATGAGTCAAGCCGAGCGACGCGGATCGTATCGGCAGCTTCGCGGCAAAAAATGGCGCATGCTCAGAAAGCGCGATGGGCGAGCATACGGAAACCGTCGCAGCCGATACTGGTTTCCGCTCCAGCGAAACGAACTATGTCGGCGTCAGCCCGCAGAAAGATCGCTGCCGCCCAGAAGGCACGGTGGGCAAGGGTGCGGGCGCAGGAGAAGAAGGCGGCGTAGGTTACACGTGCAAGTCGGGCTGGTTACTGCTTGGACCGACGATTACAGTTTACGCGCAGCCTTCGTCTTGGGTGTCTTCACGGGATGTTCTAGGCGTCCGTGGTTGGATAGTCGTGAAGAACTCTGGATCCCCGCCTGTGCGGCGGCAGAGGCACGTAAGTCTTTCAAGAGATCGGAACCTGGCTTAACAACATGAACACCGGCGGCCTCGCCCGAAGTCCGCTGTAGCCAGTGATTCAATTCGTCCGGAGTGGCAACGACATTTCGACCTTCGCGACGAACGGGCATTCCTTCTTTCGCCCAGCGGTGAACCATGGAATTCGGCATCCCAAGGAATTGCGCGATAGCTGGCCAACCACGAAGGTCGGAAGGTTTGCGTGGTAGCGCCTTTGACGGAGTCGATGCGCTCTTGCCTTTGCGTTTAGTCTTCACAGATTTCACGAAAAGAGACTCCCTTGAGACTGAATGATCTCCACCGACTCTGAACATTCTGCGTCATCGTTAGCATGCTGATTGACCCGCGAACTGACAGGGAAGCAACCCATCAGCCGATCGTCGAATGGCTTCAAGAATTCCGAGATGACCTTAACATTCGTTACGCCAGGATCGAGCCCTAGATCGTAGCATTGCGGTTCGGGAATCACCGGCATTCTGTCATGGACACGAGCGGTGAGTGCATTAGGAGTCGTGGTGAAAATCGAGCATGTTTCGACAGGCTTCCCGCTCGGATCGTTCCAAGTCTCCTTAACCCAGCGAAGCGAAAAGCTCACCTCGATTGACTTCAAAACAATAAGGCTGCTTCGCCTTGCCAACCTTCTGCCATTCATAAAGTCCGTCGGGATCAGACACCTGCGGAATTTCAACGCAAAATGCGGGCCTTCGGAGAGAATGCGGTCCAACAGTTGTTACTTCTGATGGAACCCGACAGGAACGGCAATATCTCGAAACAAGCATGGATGAGATTTATGGGAGAGGAGTTTGACAGATTGGACAAAGATAAGAAGGGAAATATCGATGCTCAAGAGCTGCGTCGTTCGCAAGTCCTGATGAAACACGCCTCAACGCAAGATCTTGGAAAGTAAATGGCTTTGCCGGAAGTGGCCGGAATTTGTCGCGCATCACAATGATCCTCGGCCTGCCCAACGAGTGGCTTCTACGGACTAGCAAGGACGAGCCTGTTTCTCGATCACTTCCGAATTGCCGACCACCCCAGCAAATACTACAAAAGAGCATTCATCGGTAGTGATACGCGTTGCATCTTGTCCATGTGAGGCTCATCCAATCGGATGAACGATCCAAGAAATAACGCATTCACGGCACGAGTAGCTGAACTGGGCGTTGTAACCACAAGTCTTACTCAAATGCCCCTGCGAAGGTGTCACATAGAATTCGTCATAATGGCCCGACCGTGCGTTGTTTACGCTGTCGAACCGAAATTAAAGCACTGGAGAGAGCTTGTGCGAAAGGTTCGGGTAGGCGTTCTGTTGTTTAGCCTTGCAGGCTGTGGCTTTTGCCAAAGCACTATTAAGTCTTCCGCAATTCCTCCGCTGAGAAGCGATGTCCTTTCCACGTGGACCACAGACCAAGGTCTGCCTCAAGACTTCGTAACCTCGCTGGCGCAGACGCCGGATGGATTTTTGTGGGTAGGAACGCTGAACGGTCTCCTCCGCTTCGATGGAGTGAACTTCCGAAGCTTCACCAACGTTGGACCGCCCGAGATGCAGGACGATATCAGAGGGCTCTTTCCCGATGAAAGGGGCGGTCTTTGGATTTCTACGAATACGGGTCTGTTCCAGTACCAGCAGGGAAGATTTACCCAGCTTTCTCTGCAAGGAAAGACGCGTTACGAGATAACTTTGCTCGCGCCCGGGAGGAACGGGGGGCTTTGGATTTACGGCGGAGGAAAGCTAGCGCACACGAACGGCATGAGTCTTGAGGTCAAGCCGCTTACATTTTCGGTTTCACCTACGGCAATTGCGGAGACATCCGGCGGAAGATTGTGGATAGCTAGCGGGGACAGTGTACGTGTTTTGCAGGATGGCAGCGAAGTGAATGCCGAGTATCGGCTGCCAAACGTACAAATGTTGTACTGCGACCCCTTCGGGGAATTGTACGGGGGAGATGGCCACCACCTCTTCCGCTTCAACGGGAAACGTTTCCAGCGGGTTGAGAATCCTGGAGTTACGAACTTTGTTTCCGTCATGGTGGACCGCAACCACAGCCTGTGGATGGCAAGTGGCGGCCTGCATGGGCTTAGTCGTAAATCCGGCAATTTGATAGAGACGCTCACCGACCGTGACGGTCTTGCGAGCAACGATGTGCGCACGTTGCTTGAGGACAGAGACGGGGATATCTGGATTGGCACCATCGCCGGACTCCAGCGCCTACACGTTGGGATTTTCTCCACATACACGCCACTCACTGCGGTGATAAAAGGCAGAAGCCAACCCGATTCCGTTTTTGAGCAGAAGAATGGAGGCGCCATCTGGGAAGGAACGGTGGAGAATGGCATCGCACGTTTTCAAAACGGAGGTTGGAGTTGGTTCGGACGAGCTGATGGTCTTCCGCCAGGACAGGTACGGGGATTCTTCGAGAACGGAGATTTGCCCGGGGTCGCAGTGTCGGATTATGGAATCTTTACATGGACCGGGCATCGCTTCCAAAAACTCTGGTCCGTTCCTCGTGGATACATTTCCACACCAGTAAGAATGAGGGATGGCACCGTCTGGTTTACCGTATTGCACCGCGGACTTTTCGTGATGAGCGGCGGACGCGTGCGGAAAATAGGGACGGCGGAGGGTCTCGATGGAGATGAGGTATCAAATCTCGTACTCGATCCGGAGGGCTCTCCCTGGGTGGGGACGAACAAGGCACTATACCGCTGGGATGGTAAACGATTTTTGGAAATGGCTCGAACGGAATCTGCGGTTCTCGACGTTGCGTGGCTGCCGGGCGCGCTGGCCATCGCTACATTCCACGGCCTGCTCTTCCAAGCCGACGATGGCAAGGCTCGTCTTCTGACCCAGGAGAATGGCCTGTCCGGGAACACGGTGCTGGATGTGGTGGCGGACGGCGAGGACAATCTTTGGGTGGCAACGACAACCATGATTGCACGATTCCGGAAGCAGCAATGGCAGGACTACCTTGCGGGGCACGACGCGATAATGCAGCCGGCGGTCTTTAACCAAACGGATGGCTTAAAGAGCCGCAGTGTTCTTCCCCTGAACCATGTGACGGCAATGCGGTCGTCGGACGGGCGAGTATGGTTTGCAACTTCGAATGGTTTGTCGGCGGTCGATTCGCGGCTGGCTCCGGAATCCCCCGCACGAGCATCGATGGACGCCGTCATTGTGGATGAGCACCAACAACCGGCCATCAGCCTCACGGTGCCGCCGGGACGGCATCGGATTACGTTTCGCTATACCGGATTGACTGACGTCGCGCCCGAGCAGACGCGATTCCGGTATCACCTCCAGGGATGGGATCGCGACTGGATCGAAGCCGGAACATCGCGCGAAGTCTCATATGTTGGCCTTCCGCCAGGAACCTATCGCTTTCAGGTGATGGCCGTGAATCGCGAGGGTTTGGGAGATTCCCACCCTGCCGTGCTGGGTTTCACGCTCCGGCCATTCTTTTGGCAGACCAACTGGTTTCGAGCGTTTGCGGTCCTTCTGATCGCAGGAGTCTTGGTGGAGGTGACACGCCGGCGCACGCGCATTCGCGCGGAGCGGTTGAATATGCGTTTCCAGGAGCGTGTCGCCGAACGCGAACGCATTGCTTCCCAGATCCATGACACGGTGATCCAGGACCTGACCGGCGCAACCTTAAAGCTGGAGTTGATAGGTTTTCAGATTATGGAGAATCCGCAGCATGCGCAGGGCTCCGTTGAGATGCTCACAACCCAGATGCGGGAAATGGTCACTCGCAGCCGCAACATGGTTTCAAATCTTCATTCGACCGCCATGACGCAGTACAGCCTTATCGAGATCCTGCGCCATGCCGAGGCAGAGTTCAGGGTAGCGGAATGCCCCGCCTTTGAATTGAGCAGCGAAGGGGAAGCCACACACATACATCCTCTTGTGCGTGATGAGGTGTACCGCATCTGCCGCGAGGCGCTGGCGAACGCTTTCCGTCATTCCAATGCGACACTGATCACTGTTCGTGTGCATTTCCTGGAGAACGCCGTTGATGTGCAGGTGGGCGACAATGGCCGAGGGATCAGCGAAGAGGTACAGCTGCAGGGACGCCCCGGCCATTTCGGCCTGCGAGGCATGGCGACCCACGCGCAACGCATCGGCGCTACTCTGAGGATCACGAGCGCTCCGGACGCGGGCACAACGGTGATGCTGCGGGTGCCGATCCGAAAAATCGCCCGGAGCTACTGGTGGCGCAAGCGCGCCTGATGAGGAGAAAATCGTTGGATCTTACGAAAGGCGTGCCCAAGGGGATGGTGACTGTGCTGATTGCGGACGATCACCCGATGGTCCGTGAAGGCGTCGCCGGTCTTTTGACTCGACATCAAATCAGGGTTGTCGGTTTAGCAGCAAACGGACGGCAGGCGCTGGAGATGTACATGGAACTTCGGCCGGACGTGATGTTGCTGGACCTTCGACTTCCTGACCAGAGCGGCTTCGAGGTTCTACGCGCGGTTCTGAAGACCGATCCGGAAGCCCGCATACTGATATTGACCTCTTCCCAAGGGGACGCCTCAATCTATAAGGCGATCCATCTCGGCGCCCGCGGATATCTGCTGAAGGGCATCGATGGCGCCACGCTGGCGGCACAAGTGCGCCACGTCGCCGCAGGCGGTCGCTCGCTGTCGGAAGAGTCGGTCGGCAAGCTGACCCGGTATATCGGCGCGGAAAAGCTGAGTGGGCGCGAGCTCGAGGTGCTGGGCCTGGTCTCACAGGGAAAGAGAAACAAAGAGATCGCCGACCTTCTGATTGTTTCGGAGGACACTGTGAAGATGCACCTGAAACACATCTTCCGTAAGCTGCACGCCAATGACCGCACGCAGGCGGTAGTGATTGCGATCCAGCAAGGTCTGCTGGAGGCCTGAAAGAACTACCTGAACGGGTAGGTCAAAATACCCCCTATAGAGAAGACGCGCCGCTGTCTTCTCCATGTTACTGTTGCTCGATTTTCCGCAGTCCCAGCGCTTCGCTAGCGACTTCATGTTATCTCCCAGGAGGAACTAATGAACAGAAAGAGCAGGCCAGCAAATGCAGATGCCATTTTTCAATGGCTGTCATGCGTCGCACTTGTGATCGCGATGAGTTGTGCGCCCCTATCGGCCAGTACGGCAGGCGGCAACCTCATTGCGAACAGCACACCGAGCTACGTAGCAACCGCGAAGAATCTTGGAGCAGAAGATTCGGCAAAGGTTATCGAAGTGAGCATTTGGTTGCAGCTGCACAACCGCAGCCAATTCGATGCGCTAACCCAGTCGCTCTATGATCGCAGCTCCTCCAGCTACCATCATTGGCTGAAACCGAACGACATCGCTGCCCGCTTCGCGCCAACGGCGCAAGAAGCGAAGATAGTGCAGCAGTTTTTTGCGGCGCACAATCTTACGGTGGTGAAGACGGGTCCCAACAACTTCTACGTCAGGGCGCGAGGCACGGTCGGCGATGTGGAAAAAGCCTTCCAGGTACAACTCAACAACTATCAGGTGGGCGGCAAGACGATCCGCGCCAATGCCAGTGACCCTTATGTCGAGGGAGCGTCGAGTACGTTGGTGAGAGCTGTATCGGGACTCGATAACGCGCAATTCGAGCATACTTTGGTCACGCAGCCGACAAACTTCGGCGGCTCTAAGACCGCGGCAGCGAAACCGGCAGCTGTAAGCGATGCTGCCTTATTTTCGCAGCAATGTTTCACAGGTACGGAGACGGAGTCGTTTTCCACGAACGGTGATGGTGAGTTGCCGATCGGCACTTACTCGGGCAACAAACTGAATATGCCGAGCGCGACCAGCCCCGGCTGTGGTTATACGCCATCGGAGATCCAAACTGCCTACAACCTCACCGGCTTATATAATGAGGGATACGACGGTACCGGTCAGACGATTGCCATCGTCGACTGGTGCGGTTCGGCCTCGATTCGGAGCGATGCCAATAAATTTTCGACGACGTTCGGGCTACCCAGGCTAACTTCATCGAACTTCGCCATCACCTACACTGCGCACAGCGAGTGCATTGCCTTCGACCAGGTGGAAATCAACCTCGACGTGGAGTGGGCGCATGCCGTCGCCCCGGGCGCCAATATCAACTTGGTGGTTCCGCCGTCGGCATCTTTCCAGGATGTAGACGAGGCCGAGTTTGACGTTGCGAACTATGGACTGGGCAATGTGCTTTCGGGCAGCTATGGTTCGCCGGAGGCGCTCACCGCGGCGACGGAACTGGACACGGAGAGCCTGATTTCAGAGATTGGCGCTGCCGCGGGGATTTCCTTCAACTTCGCGTCGGGAGATGATGGAACCTTCGCGCTTACTGATGGCGTTTTCTTGCCCACTGTCAGCGCTCCGGCGGACTCTCCTTGGTCCACGGCTGTGGGCGGAGTCACTTTAGCGCTGAATTTCAACAACTCGATCGCTTGGCAGGCGGGTTGGGGGAACAATGGAAGCCTGCTGGCTGAGGATGGGACGGTGTACGATCCGCCAGAACCAGGTTTCTTCTTCGCCTCGGGCGGTGGTCCGAGCAACTGCGTCACGAAGCACACTCAGTTTCGCCGACCGATCTGTACCGGCGGCTTCCCCAAGCCGCCGTACCAAGGGCTATTAGTGCCTGGCAAGTATCGCCAACTTCCCGACGTCTCCTGGCTGGCGGATCCCTTCACTGGAGCCGTGATCCTGATTAGCATTCCCGGTCAGTCGCCGGAACAGGTGTATGAGGTGGTTGGTGGCACGAGCCTGGCTACTCCAATGTTCTCCGCATTGTGGGCCATCGCCAATCAGGAAGCGATGGCTGGAGGCGGAACGGAACTCGGTCAGGCGGCGCCCTATCTCTACTCCCTGCCGGCGGGAACCATCTCCGATGTCGTGCCCGTGACGTCGAAGACGAACGTGACCGGGTCGATTCAGGACTCGAACGGCACCACTCAATACTCTGCGGCGCAGTTGGCTAATGCAACCCCGACCGAGCACAAGTTTGTCAGCGCTATATGGGACGTCTACCCTGGTGTAGCAACGGCTGCTGTCATCTCATTCGGTACGGATCCCGGCCTGAACACGGCTAAGGGCTGGGATAACATGACTGGCGTGGGTACGCCGAACGCACAGGCGTTCGCCGATTTCTTCTACGCACAATAACCGATCGCTGTGATTGAAGTGGCCCTGCCATCCTTATGGGGTGGCAGGGGTTTTTTTTGCGGAGCGAGTAGCGCTCTTTCCCCTCCTCCTGTACATGCGTGGTGGGGCGCCGGGGGGAAGTTCACGCCATTGCTGACATAGAGTACAATGCAGCGCGTACCCGGCGACATTGACTGTGTGCGCTTTCGGGCAGACAGCAGAATCCCTGCTCTTAGGCCGCTCGCTGTCACGAATATCAAACAACATTCTTTCCGCTCAACTCGAATGAATCGCAACTGCACATCCGCCAGGGTCTCTAGGGCATGGTAGGATTTTGTAACTCTTGTTTTTTCAAATGATTAGTTCGGTGTTATTGTTTACGGAAACCGAACATTACCTCTGCAGCTAGTGAATTTGCAGATCAGGTGGACGAGTTTAGCGTCTAGGATTCGCAAGCTCCGGGAGGAACGAGGAGATGCAACTGACGGGCGGGCAGAGGCTCCGGGTATTGAGAGAAGCGCTTGGTTACACCATGAGAGACGTGGAAACCGGCAGCCTACAGGTTTCACGCCGGCTTGCAAATGACGAATTTGCCATTCCGCCAAGCCGGCTATCCGACATCGAGACCAAAGGGGTCGTTCCCAGCATTTTTCGCCTGTACACTCTAGCCGCAATCTATCGTTGCGATTATCGGGAGCTGTTGTCGTGGTATGGAGTGGACCTCAACAATATTCACGCAGATATCCTTTCTGCCAGGCCCAACCGTTCTCATTTTTCTCGGGTTTCAGATAGTGCGACAGAAGCGCGCATTCCGGTCCGACTGGACCCAGGATTTTCCTTTTCCAAGACGACCAACATCGCGCGCATGATCGAACAATGGGGCGCCGTCCCGCTCACTTATCTTTCCACACTGGCCGACGACCGATATTCCTACGGCTACATTGGAACGGACGACTTCACTATGTACCCAATTCTTCCGCCGGGTAGTTTTGTGCAGGTTGACGAAGCCAAGAATCGGGTTGCCGAAGGCATTTGGCGATCTGAATACGAGCGTCCCCTATACTTCGTCGAGACGCGCAACGGTTTCGTGTGCTGCTGGTGCCACGTGAATCGCGACCAGATCCTCTTGCAATCGCACCCCTTGTCGCCGGTTCCGGTTCGCACTCTTAAGCATCCGCAAGAGGCGGAAGTTATTGGGCAGGTGGTTGGAGTGGCGATGCGTCTCGGGGGCTCGCAGGTACTTTATTCTGAGCCAGAGCAAAAAGAGTCTGAAGAACTGATCTGAAGTGCTTCTCTGAGGCCTGTAGACTCTCGGGCGGAAGCGCGTTTTCCTGAACTCGTAAACCCGACAAAAACTCAACGTCCGTGACTTCCGCGCACCGCGCCGACCATTTGAGATCGTCGGCAAGGTCTCTCAACGGGGTTCTCAGAATCCGAGCCAGCAACGCCCCGTGCGATGCACGAATGGCTTTCTCCGCTCTTCCACTCCCGTAGACCTTTTCTAATCCCCAATGCGAGTAGCACCCACTGCCCTTATGCAGGAGTGTGACATAACGCAATTTTCCCAGGAGCCCGGGCACTGAGCTCAAAGTACTGCCTTCGAAATCTTCCAAAGCCGACCGGAGTATCACAAATTACGTTTTCCGAAAAGAAAAACAAAACTAGTCCGACGTTCGAAATCCGCTATCGGTCTGCACAGTAGCACAGTGCTGTCCATCTTGCCAAGGAGTAACCCAATGAAGAAAGTCGCCCGAATTCTCGCCATCGCCGCTTTTCTGCTGATCACTTCAACCATTCCCAGCTTTGCCGACGGCAACCCATTGCCGATTTGCACGCCCGCCGGATGCACGGCGCCATCGCAGTAGGGAAAACACACGGGGCGCATAATCCAAGTTGCAAATTCTTTTCCCGGAAACTATAGTTGCATCGGCTCAAGATGATCCGCTGGTACGAGTTTCTGTTTTTCTATCTTTGGATTGCGCCCCATGTTTTCCTCGCGGTTGTTGCCGTACTCCTGCTGAACAGGAATTTGGTTAAGAGTTTCCCCGTATTTGCCCTGTACGTGTGGTACGAAATAGCAGAGTTTGCCTTGCTGTTCACAATCGCAACAACCGGACTCAGTAAGGGAGCTTGGTACGTCCGCGCTTACCTGGTGACGCTGGCAATAAGCACTGCACTTCGATTTGGTGTGATTCAGGAGATCTTCAATAACGTATTTCGCGAGCATGGACCGGTGGACGCGCTTGCAAGAGTCTCGATTCGTTGGACTACCGGATTCTTGCTGATCGCCGCAATTCTCGTCGCAATTTTCTTCCCTGGACAGACGTCCAACAACCTGATAGCCGGCGCGGCGTGGCTCGGCCGCGGCATAGCAATCATTCAATGTGGCTTGGTCCTCTTTTTATTGCTCTTTTCAGGTATGCTCGGCCTGCGTCTGCAAAACTATGTGTTTGGCATCGCGCTCGGTTTCGGTATTCTATCGAGCGTGGAACTTGCGAACTGGGCCATGCACACTGGAGAGCTCTCTAAACCCACGGCGAGAGCCTTGAACTTGCTTCCCACTGCAGGTTATCACGTCGCAGTGCTGGTCTGGCTGGGGTATCTGATTGCTCCTTCAAGGGAGATTCTTGGGCCCTGCGACGTGCCAGTGAGTGATGTGAATCAATGGAATAGAGAATTGGAGCGATTCTTACCATGAGCGCGGCTTACGTCTATATCGCAATCGCGTTGCTACTAGCGGCATTGCTTATATATCTTGCCGTCAGACGTAGAGGGCGATCACTCGCCCTGGACGAGGCGCGCGCTATGTTAAATTCACTGGATATTCAGGCATTTCGCAATCTTGTGAATCCGGAGGAGGAGGATTTCCTGCGGTCGAGCCTGCCCCCCGATCAATTCCGAAGAATCAGGCGCGAAAGAGCGTGGGCTGCCCTCGCCTACGTAAGAACCTTGTCGCGAATTGCCTTGGAGTTCAGCCGTTTCGGCCAAGCTATGCACAACGGTCCTGATCCCCGCCAGGTCGAATTGGGGCGGCAGATTGTCAGTGGTGCGGTCTTGTTGCGTCTACGCGCATTGGAGGCGACCACCCGATTATTTGTTGTGGTTGCTTTTCCCGATGTACCCCACCATTATCCGCGTACTCTCTTTGAGCAATACGAACGTTCAACCGGTTTATTGCTTCGTTATCGGGCGCCTGTACATGCGCAACAAGAGGCTTCCTAGATTATTTTCTATCCACACTTAGCCCCGCCATCTTTGGCAAAAGCTACGCATAGCTAGTTTGTTGTGGAGCTTGAGCGCCAAGGCAAATCACCAATCCCACCTGCCTCGTTGTTCCGTTTCTGGAACAAGAATCATTATTCTGTTCGGCGCCTCCCCTTCGGGTCTCAAATGGCATGCAGACGTGAGGCGCCCGATTAGAAACGATGCGGTATGCATGTGCCCTGCGGGAATGCTTGTCCAAGGCGAGATTCCCGGGAGAGTAAGGCGGACATGCAGACACGCGTCGTGGTTCGGGCGAGGACACTGATCAATGATTCCCCGTCTCGACATGAAGTGCCTAGATGATGCCCTTCAGTTGCTCGGCAAGCATATCCAGGATCCAAACATGGTTATTGCGAGAGATCGTGCCCCAGGCGCAATGCAGTCCATCCGTGGGGCGCTGGAGCGAGTTGGAGCTGACATCGACCAGGACCGATTGATGTCAGGGGGCACAGACTTTTCGCTCACACTGTATGCAGCACGCGAATTGGAGCGATACGTTTGTGGTGAGAAAACGCAAATCAGCAACCGGCGAATTGCGGAGGTTTACTATCACGTTTTATGCAGCGGTATCGAGCAGATCCCCCGGTCAGACATGGATCTTAGATGAGTGGTTTTTGGAGCCATATTGCGGAGTTGAATCTGGAGCGCATACGTCAGGCGGTATGTCAGCTAGGACACAACCTCGTCGAGAATGAATCACGAAAGCGCAGTCAAGCAGGACCACAGGAACTTGATTGGCTCGCATATGCTGTCTTGGAATTTGGAAGAATGAAATATGAGTTCTACAAGAATAGAACGACGGTAGTCGACGTAGCGGAGTTATCTCTTCGTTTGCGAGAGACACAGCGGACCATTACCAAAACTCTACGGTTGCTCGAAAAGCATAATCTAGCCGAACCAACCGGATTTCCTCAACTCTGGACACTCCATGTCGCGGATCTTGGTTCGCAACCTCGTGAGGGTTGTTTCCCATTGATCTACGGGGACAACGAATAGGCGCTTTCATCCGTATGGAGTGCTGTTAATACAGGAGCGAAATGCTAAGAAAAGGTTCCCCTCGTTGAAATACGTACAGGAGGCGATATGGGAGAGGAAGATGAATCATCGAAAACCCTCATGGAACTATGCGGTACAGCGGAAGGTAAACAACGAAGAAGACGCAGCGTCATCGCTAAGCTGGTTGGGGCGCGCTGTGAAGTTGAGGACGTCCTTCTGTCACCGAACGGAACCACGGTTCTGTCGGCCTCGGAGCGTGTCAGGCTTTCTATCCTCATGGCGGCTATCGACAATATCGTGCAGCGAATTGAGGATTGCTAATTGTTAGCTGGTGTCGTCCACCTGTTAGCACCTCCGGAGTTCCATTCGTGCCTGGGCAGCGCGGCTGAATTGGACATGAGTTCTGCACAGCGTAAACGGGAGTTAACCACATGAATTCTCCATCACCCGCATTTGTCGGAAGAGTCTTGCTGGTGTCCGACGATGCGACCACGGTCGAGCAATTGAGCGAACCGATACTACAACTCGCCTTGTTCGTGGAGCAGTGCTCCGATGTTCCCACCGCGCTGGCCCGGTTGCAACGAGCGAAGTACGAGGCCGTAATCGTTGATTTCCGGCTCGGTGATCAGGCCCGTGAGGTCGTAGAAGGGACACGCAAGGCTGCTTCCAATGAACACGCAGTGGTATTCACTGTCAGCGATGGCGAGGTCGAGGGCACCGAAGCATTTAAGGCCGGTTCCACCTTCTTATTGCGCCGACCTCTCTCTGCCGGTTCAATTGACCTGAGCTTGAAGGCTGCGTATGGCTTGATCGTTAGAGAAAGACGCCGTTACTTTCGCTGCCCCGTCGAGACTCCTGTGGCGATTTTTGGGACCAACATGCTGACAGCATATGGCCGTACCGTCAACATCAGTGAGGGCGGAATGGCGGCGACTGCTGCCGCGCCGATCGGACCAGGTGATGAGATACGGTTGCACTTCACGCTGCCAGGCAATAACTATGAGCTTCAAATCGAATCAACCGTCTGCTGGGTCAAGGAACAGAAACTAGGATTTCAGTTCCTTCCTTCGCATCAAAGCTCCCGACTTCAAGGATGGCTTTCTTCCCGCTTGGAAGAAGCCATGCCGCAATCCGTCCGGGACAAATTCTCAACTTTTCCGCAAGGCTAACTATTCCTGTAACCCTTGAGACGCGGAGCTGCGCCGCTCTCACGGCCCCTCGACTTATAACTCAGAACTTATAACTCAGAACGTGTACTTAGGTAAGTGTATTTCATTGGCCAGAAATGAGGACTTTGTTGAATCGTGCTCTTATGCTCATCCTATGAGCATTAACGGGAGCTGATCTGTACGGAATTCATAATCCGGATGCGGCTCGAACACGAACGGTGCAACTTTCGTAACTCTGGCCGAAGTTGGCTGGCAGGTTAGAATCTTCTAATCTTCCGGGAGATAGTCAGCGGTGATGGCTCAGCAAGCATTCCAACAGGTTAACCAGAACAGCCCCGAGACGTTCCCGATTGAAGTAAGTCGCATTGAGGGTCGGGAGTGGTGGCTGTGGGGGTTCGCCGTCGTTGTAACACTGGCATTGACCGTTGGGATGGTCTCTTTCACTTTCCCTTGGTTTCATCGCGAGGCAGACTCCTCGTATTGGTTTGATCTTAGGGAATGGGTGCGTGCGCTGGCATCTCTGGTTGTGCTTTTTGACCTGTACGCGATTTATCAGCACTTTCAGCTCCAGCGAATTAGACGCCAACTGGCCGAGCGCGATCAACTCTTTCAACTTATAAGCGAAAACGCCGCCGACATGATCGCGCTGGTCGACAGTGAAGGTCGCCGATTGTATAACAGCCCTGCCTATCAAAAGGTACTGGGGTATTCTCCCGAAGAACTGCAAGCCAGTTCGTCAATCGAACAAGTTCATCCCGACGATCGGCCGCGAGTACTGCAGGCTGCGGAAAAAGCCCGCCACAGCGGACAGGGAGAGCGCATGGAATATCGAGTCCGCCACAAAAACGGTTCCTGGCGTACTCTGGAGTCGACCGCGTGCGCGATTCGAAACGCAAAAGGCCAGACCGACAAACTGGTAATTGTGAATCGCGACATCACTGAACGCAAGCGAGCCGAGGAGATGTTGGTGCATAATGCGTTTCATGACGGGCTCACCAACCTCCCCAATCGTGCCTTGTTTCTCGACCGCTTGCAACATTCGCTAACTCTCTCCAAAAAACACTCGAACTATAAATTCGCAGTATTGCTCATCGATGTAGACGAATTCAAAATCATTAACGACAGTCTCGGCCATACCGCCGGTGATGAACTGCTGATTCAAATCGGCCAGAGACTGAAGGACTCCGTGCGGTGGGCGGACACTGTTTCACGCCCGCGTACAACCGAGCTCGCACGGACTGCCAATGACGATACGTTGGCCAGACTCGGCGGCGATGAATTCACAATCCTGTTGGATGATATTCGAGATCCAATTGAAGCCGTGCGCGTCGCCGAACGAGTTCAACGGGAACTTGCGACTCCTTTCGTAATTAACAAGCGTGAAATCGTAGTTTCGGCGAGTATCGGAATCGCATCCAGTGCCAGCCCTCATACCCAGGCGGAAGATCTGTTGCGAGACGCGGACATAGCTATGTACCGCGCCAAGCGGTCGGGAAAAGCCCGGTGTGAGGTATCGGACACTGCTATGCATGCCAACGCAGTCAAGCGCTTGCAATTGGAGACGGATCTGCGCAAGGCGCTTGACCAAGGAGAATTTTGTGTTTATTACCAACCGATTGTGTCGTTGCAGACCGGCATGATCACCGGCTTCGAGGCTCTGACGCGCTGGCAACGGGGGGATAGCTTACTTGCGCCGATCGAGTTCATCGCAGTCGCCGAGGAAATCGGACTGATCATTCCAATGAATCGGCAGCTAATGCGCGAGGCTTGCCAACACCTTCGATCGTGGCAGGCCGAATTTCCCAGCAGCCCGCCGCTGACCATGAGCGTGAACGTGACGTCCAAAGAGTTCACGCAGCCCGACCTAGTCAATGAGATCCGCCAATCGTTGGAACAAACAGGAGTTGATCCAAGCTGCCTGCAACTCGAAATCGTAGAAACGATAGCCATGGCGGACGCAGAAAAGTCTGGTCAGATACTCACGCAACTGAAGGAGCTGGGCGTTAGGTTGAGCATCGACGATTTCGGCACAGGATACTCGTCACTCAGTCGTCTGCGCCGGATTCCGGTGGACACATTGAAAATCGACCGCGCCTTTATTTTGCACATGGACAGCGATCTCGAAAGCCGCGAGATCGTCCGTATCATTGTTATGCTAGCCCACAATCTCGGATTGAAGGTCGTCGCCGAGGGTGCGGAAACAGAAGAGCATGTAAATCTACTGAAGCAGCTCAATTGCGAGATGGTACAAGGATACTTTTTCTCGCGGCCGGCTGACGATAAGACCATGTTGAAACTATTGGCGGGGAACCACAACGCGCGTACCGTGTTGGCCGGGGCTTAAAGGACAACTTTTCGCGAGCCCGCCGATTGAGCGAAAACGAATCTCACTCGCTACCGGATGGCATTGTTGTGTCCGCATCACGCCTTGCGGACTTGGTGGGCACCCATCTTCAGGCGGACGGGATTCAGTGCAAAAGACTTCAGTTTGAGTAGACTGCGAGCCGGATTGATGTACCGACCGTTTCCTTGAAGTTCCCAGATTATTAGAGCCGCGCAGAACGTGTCGGTTATGCGGCTTTATTTATCCCGGCGCTTCCCCTTACGCGAAGAGGGACGCCGCAATCTGTGTGAAATGCTACACGCTTCGCGTTGGCCCAACACGGAGCGGACTTTTATTTTACGAAAGACGGAATAGATATATCGCAGTGAGTCGAGAGAAATTACTCGAGGGCGTCATCTTGCCGGACTAAGCTGCGGCAAACGTGGTTGGCTTCGGCATGAACTTCATGAAGCTGGCCATTGTCTGAGTCAACTGCGCGTCTACCTCGTCGGCAATCGTCATGACATCTGGCAGTAGCAAGCTAAAATCAAGAACGTTCATATTGTCTTTCAAAGTCCCGAATAGGGTCACCTGAAGGATGCGGGATTCTTGTACCAGCATCTCTGGAGTGTAGCCTTGCGCGAACCGCAGTTCACCGTGTAGGACAGCAGCAGGCGAATGGATTGCTTCATGGTCCTGCGGTAACCCGCTAACGGACCTATTCAAGCGGGAAACGAGGTCCTCTATCAGCCTGGGGAGATGCCCGGTGCGATCTTCGTCCGCTAGAGCAAGGTGGTTCAGTGGAAGGTTGGCCTTTGCGCGTACCAACCAGTCTCGGACAACTAGGGCGGCACAGCGATGGAGGATCTCGCTCACTCTCTCCTTGTTGGGCTGTTCAGCAGGTTTCTGAATCCGGATTTTGTTTCGGACGAGTTCTGCCAGCTGTTTTACTTCGACGGGTTTAATGACGATTTCATCCGCCTCACGCATGATCGCTTCCATTGCGCTCTTCACGTCGGGAAAGCCGCTCAACAACATCGTCAGCGCGGCGGGTTGGGAGTGTCGCATGGCCGAGATTACGGTAAAACCATCCCCTGCATTGGGCATGTGAAGGTCCGTCATCAACACGTCAAAGCTCTCGGTGGCAATGCATTTCAGAGCGTCAGCCACGCCGCCTGCCGCGACTACCCTGAATCCTTTGGATTGGAGCGATCGCGTCATCAACTCACGTACAACATCGTCATCATCGACCAATAGAACTCGAATGCTCTGTCCTTCGTTCGAACACATTAGGGGCGCCTCTATCGTCACCCTATCTCAGAATCGCTTTCAAAGAATGGTCCATTGTGAACAGTTTTGTGTGAACGTAGGCCGATTCGAATGCGCGATGTTCGACACAAGACTGTACGCGGTGTCTAATTGTGAACACTTGTCAGAATTGCTCTGTTGTAATTTAGTTCCTAACGAGCTATGCGTATCCTAGTGGGCGTTTGCTCTAAACCGGGCGCAGCGATAGGGGCTGCGCCTTTTTTCTTGGGCACTTCTTTTAAGATGGCGAGCCGGACCGTGCTTAGGTCGCCTCCAATTCCTCCATCTCGTTGCGCACTTGTTCCAGCCGCTCTCGCCTCAACTCGTATGCAGCCGTGGCGGGTTGGCTGTGTAGCTCTTCGCTCAAGTAGACGGTATTTGCGATGTGAATTGCATCCACCTCATCCCGCAGAGCCGCAAACTTGGACCTGGGGTTCATGGCCGGAAAAATAATGGCAGGCCGAGCAGATGAGCTGAATGTGCCCTCCCTCGAGTACATATCCGGGACAGAGGCTCAGCCAGTTCGCAGCATCTTATCACCAGCGGAGGGTTTGTTACAGAATGGAATCGGTGTTTACGCGACAGCAATCCTAGGATAGAGCTGCCGTGATGGTTTCCAAGAGCCGACCTGGGTTCTCTAGGAGCAAACCCTTCTCGATGAAGGCGTCTGCACCCTCCTGCATCAGTTTTGGGCCGTTGTTCTGGGACAAACTGGAAAGAACGACTACGGGGATGTGCGCGGTTAGATCGTTCTTTTTCAGAGAACGAAGTACCTCGGGACCGCTCAGCTTGGGCAACAGCATATCGAGCAAAATTAGTTGGGGAAGACTGCTTCCAACCAGCTTCAAAGCTTCGTCGCCATCACTCGCACAAACTACCCGATAACCCGCTTTTGTAAGAATGTGTTCCGTCGCGGCCCGCAAAAATTTACTATCCTCGACCAGCAAAATCGTTTCCATCTGGATCAACTCACTTTCATTCTGGCACCCTGCTTATGAGTGTAGGCGCATCAATACCGGGCTGAGGCGGCAAACGCCAGCCGCGGGTTACGAAAGGGGGCAAACGCCTTCTTTTTGATCGTATGTAAGTTTCTAGATGCTATCTTGTCGTTAATCCGCGCTTTCCAGAGTTGTTCATGTCGTTGTGCCGTACTTACCGCCGAAATACCGGCATTGGTGCCGAAATGTAGACGGTTCTCCTGCGCTTCGATCGCCGGTACCGAACTCCTCGCCCTCGTAAAGTCAAAGACTTCCGGATTTCGCCAATCGGTATGGTAAATGCGATATCAGTCGGTACTTGCGCCATGCAGTGTATAGGGGAACCTTGACACGATGAATGCATACACGGTCGAGGCAGCCGTCGATCCCGCTTCAAATTTGAGGTCGATATCTGGATTACTTCGAGGACGAGCGGTCGGCTGAAGGGTCACAGTGTTGACATCAGCGAATCAGGGATCGCGGCGATGCTGACTCTCGAAGCGCCGTTGGGCGAGATTCTGGAGTTGGACTTCACACTGAGCTTTGCAAAACCTTGCTCGGATCCAGGGCGATTGTTAAACTCCGTCTTGGATGCAGGGCCTTGAGCGTCCAAAGGAGTACGCTTTCGAATTATGGATGGCTCTTCAAGGCTGGTAACTCAGCGTCAGAAAATCACAGAATTTGTTCGTGCGGAAGCTCTCTGCTGCGCCAAGCAACAACACAACCAATCAGCCACGGCTGACTATGAGTTGAGGCACGATCGACTGGAACATATTCGTGGAGAGACGGGAGAACGGCCAACAAACGGCGTCTCAAATCTCGGAGAGGAACAAGCATGCCATCACTGAAACTTCTTGTTGTTGAAGATGACGCGGCCAGCTTGGAACTAATGACCGAGGTTCTTACTGCTCTTGAAGCGGAGGTTCACCCAGTCAATGACAGCTTAGAAGCGGCCAATCTGATTAGCCGAGTGAAGTTCGATGGAATCTTCCTAGACTTGGAGATGCCGAATCTCGATGGTTTTGCGCTGGCGAAGAAGATTCGAACATCTTCCTGGAACAAAACAACACCTATCGTCGTGGTTACAGGCCGGGATGAGCGAGATACGATGCAGCAGGCTTTTGCCACCGGAGCCAGCTTCTTTCTTCAGAAGCCGGTAGACAGGAATAAGCTGATGGGTCTGTTTCGAACTGTCCGCGGAACCATGATCGAGAATAGGCGCCGATACGCCCGCGCGCCACTACAGACGGAGGTAACATGCAGCGTCGGATCCAGAGTCAGCCGGGGGAGGACCTGGAACCTCAGTCAAGGTGGAATGCAAGTGGAAGCCGGGAACCTCAAACCCGGTGAGACAGTACGTGTAGTTTTCCAGTTACCGGGTTCTGGTGTAGAGATTGACGCGTCGGGTACGGTCGTATGGACGAGCGAGACTCGTCAAGGAATCCAATTTGCAAAGATTTCTAATCAAAATCTGGACGCAATCCGTACATTCATCAGTCAGGTAGAAGAGCCCTAAACATCTCGGGGCACCTAGCTCCGTTCGATAGAAACTTCAGTAATCTGGTCTTCCCACCTTGGTTATGCGACTCTGCACCCACCGGATGAAATCGGCAGGTGAAGTATGTTGTTGCTGTCAGATCAGTCAGTTACCGGAACCATTCTGATCGCTGATGATCAAGCTCCCAATCGGGAACTTCTGGATGAGCTTCTCACCACGCAGGGATTTAAAGTCATCACCGTCGCTGACGGGGCTGAGGCACTGCAACAGCTGAGCAAAGTGCTGACTGATCTGGTCATTCTTGATGTGATGATGCCTCATCTGAATGGCTTTGAAACGTGCGAGAAAATCAAAGCCAATCCAGAAACGTATCTGATACCGGTAATTCTCGTCACCGCCCTCTCCGACAAACAAGACCGCATAGAGGGCATTCGCGCCGGCGCCGATGATTTTCTGACCCGGCCGGTCGATCGCACTGAACTGCTGGCGCGCGTTCGATCGCTCTTGCAGCTCAAACATCGCACCGACGAATTGGAGCGTGCGGAGTCGGTGCTGTTCAGCCTGGCGCGGAGTATCGAGGGCAAAGACCCGTATACCCACGGACATTGCGAGCGTCTGGCGGATTATTCGGCGTCACTGGGAGAACATCTCTGCCTTCCCGAAGACCAGATTACCGCTCTGCGGCGTGCCGGCGTCGTCCACGACATCGGAAAGATTGCAATACCCGATGCCATCATCCTGAAGCCCGCCAGTCTCTCCCCGGACGAATGGAAACTCATGCGAGAGCATCCGGCTGTCGGGGAACGCATTTGTGCGCCGCTAAAGTCTTTTCGCTCGGTCCTACCCATCATTCGCCACCATCACGAAAAGTTTGATGGCTCCGGATATCCGGATGGACTTGCCGGAGACAACATACCGATTACAGCAAGGGTCCTGCAGATCGTGGATGTATACGATGCGCTAACCACTATAAGACCGTACAAGCCCGCCTTCTCCATCACCGATGCATTGCAAACGATGAAGCTGGAAGTAGCCAAGGGATGGTGGGATGCGCAGATCTTTGACCAGTTCGAGCGTCTGGTTAAAAGCGGGACAGCTGATTTTCTTTCACGCAGCGCGGCCGCCGGCGGGGTGGAAAAGTAATCGCACGTATCTGTTTTTCTTCGAGGATGTTGCTTATGAATTGGTGGCTACGACCGGCGAATGCGCGCAACACTGCGATTGGAGCCGACGCCCTTAGATCGTTCGTGAGAACAAGCTCTATTCTACGAGTTGGTATTGTGTTGCTCCCGATATTGTTGGTCGGCGAGTGTTGGGCGGACTCTTCTCCGCAAGAGCCAATAAATAGCGAACCATTGAAACAACTGAGTCTCGCAGAACTCGGGAACGTCGAAGTAACGACCGCGTCCAAAGAACCGGAAGAAGTTTGGAAAACACCGGCTGCAATCTTCGTCATCACCCAAGAGGATATCCAGCGCTCTGGCGCCAGAACCATTCCTGACGTCTTGCGCTTGGCACCAGGAGTCGAGGTAGCCCAGGTTGACGCTGATCACTGGTCGGTGGGCATTCGTGGGTTTGGAGCTGTACTAGCCAGCAAACTGCTGGTGCTAATCGACGGACGGAGCGTTTACACTCCGTTGTTCGCCGGCGTCTATTGGGAGGTGCAAGCGACTCCGCTCGCGGACATTGAGCGCATTGAGATCGTGCGCGGCCCCGGCGGCACCATTTGGGGAGCCAACGCCGTCAACGGAGTTATTAACATCATCACCAAAAGCGCGAAAGATACGCAAGGGTCGCGGCTGTCCCTGGGAGGCGGCAATGTTGATCAGGGGACCGGCGACTTCCGCTATGGAGGCGGGAAGGGCCAGGGTTTCAACTACCGTATTTACGGCATGGGCTTTACTCAAAGCCCACAGTTCCATCCGGATGACAGAAACTTCGACGATTGGAGAATGGGACAGGTCGGCTTCCGCACCGATTGGGATCGTGGCAGTCGCGATACCTTTACCTTTCAGGGCGACGTCTATCGCGAGATTGCCGGCGAAACGACTACCTACGCGCTGTATTCTCCTCCCTCACAAGTAACTGTCGACGCGAACGCAGAGTTGACGGGAGGGAATCTGCTGGCCCGCTGGAAACGCGTGCTGAACGATAAATCCGACTTTCAGCTGCAGGCTTACTTTGACCGCACGAATCATTTCGAGCCTGAATTCGGAGAGACGCGCGACACCTTTGACGTCGACTTTCTCGATCATTTGACTCTGCCGTGGCGGCAAGAGTTTCTCTGGGGGCTGGGCGCGCGCGTGAGTCCGTCGAACCTCGTGCAACTGGTGCCGACGATCAACTTCTTGCCAAACCAGCTGACGGACCAGATCTACAGTGGCTTTGCACAGGATCAGATTTCCTTCTTCGACCGCCGGCTCTCGCTGACGGTGGGGTCGAAGTTAGAGCACAATAACTACGATGGTTTCCAGGTACAGCCGAGCGTGCGGTTGCTATGGAATCGCACGCCGCACCAATCCTTTTGGGCCTCCGTTGCGCGGGCGGTGCGAACTCCGTCCCGTCTCGACGAGGACGTTCAACTCACGGATTTTGCGGGTTTGACCCCGCTGCCTGTTTATTTGCGGGTCGACGGCAATCGCCGGTTTCGTTCCGAGGAATTGATTGGCTACGAAGCCGGGTTCCGGACCCTGGCGACATCTCACTTGTATCTGGATCTTGCGCTTTTCTACAACGACTATCGCGATGTCTATAGCTTCCAGGTCGGCGCGCCGTTTCTTGAAACTTCGCCGACGCCGCAACATGCGATTATTCCACTGCTGACAAGTAACGGAATTAGAGGCAGCACGAAAGGCTTCGAAATAACCCCAGATTGGAAGCCACTGAGCTGGTGGGAACTGAGACCCTCTTATTCGTACCTGGAGATACACATGGAAGACGGGCCGGGGAGCAATGATCCGACCAGCGTCGCCGGTTATGAAGGTTCGAGCCCGAAGCACCAGGTGGTAATTCAGTCTTTCGTGAAACTGCCGAAAAAACTGGAGTTTGATCAGACCTATCGCTATGTAAGCGCGCTCTCAGCCCAGTCGGTGAATAGTTACAGCACCGGCGACGCACATTTCAGGTGGCAAACCACCCCGCAACTTGAAGTTTCTGTCGTGGGGCAGAACTTGCTTCAACCTCATCATAGCGAGTTCGGAGGAGATCCGGGGCCGCTGATCGGTATCAAGCGAAGCGTCTACGGACAGATAACCTGGAGAAGCACTGCGAATTGACCTCATGCGGCATCTTCACAACACAGGGTTTCTCCACGATCTCCGACGGGGCCGCGCGCCTCTGAGTTCCCATGGTTCTCGGCCTTGGTTCGTGGCTGTGGTCTTGGCATGGGCGCTGGTTTCGATCCCCTATCTTAGCGCACAAAGTTCCAAGCCCACCGCCTATGACGTTAAGGCGGCCTATCTCTATAACTTTGGCCACTTTGTAGCGTGGCCGGCCGATTTCGCGGCCAAGAACAACTCCTTCACCGTCTGTGTTCTGGGGCAGGATCCTTTTGGCGGGGTTCTGGATGCCACGCTTGCAGGTGAGACGATAGCCGCAAAGAAAGTGGCCGCCAAGCGAATCTCCACTCCCCAGGAGTCGGGCGATTGTCAGATTCTTTTCCTGAGCTCCACGGAGGGCGCACGACTGAACAAAATCATGGAAGCGCTGAACAACCAGCCTGTCTTAACCGTCAGCGACATGCCGCAGTTTTCGCGGCGCGGCGGCATGATCCAATTTGTTTTCGAGGGAAATAAAGTTCGTTTTGAGGTCAACCTGGCAGCCGTCCAGCACTCCGGCCTGACTTTGAGTTCCGAACTCCTCAAGGTCGCGACTGTCGTCAGAAAGAGCCCTCAGCCAGGAGATTGACACCACCATGCCTAAAACCCAGCAATATTCAATCTCCAGAAAAATCACCTTGATGAACTTGCTGGTGAGCGCTGTAGCCTTGCTTCTAGCAAGTGGTGGCTTTTGCGCCTACGATCTGTACAGCTCTCGCGTAGCCCTGGTACGCAACGTCTCCATTCAAGCCCAGATCATTGGGGATAATACCGTTTCTGCGTTGGTGTTCAACGATCCGCAATCCGCGGAAAAGACGCTGTCGGCATTGCGTGCCAATCCCAACCTTATGTACGCCCGGATTTACACGCGTGACGGCCAGCCTTTCGCAGAATACCGGCGTGATCGCGCCGGCGAGACGTGGGCCCTGCCTATTATTCCTGCCGGCCAAAGCCAGAGCTATTGGTTTAAAGACGGCTATCTGGGAATGGCGCGCTCGATCATCTTCAAGGGCAAACCAACAGGAACCGTGTATATCCGCTCCGATCTAGGAGCGATGTACGACCGGCTGAGGAGCTACGCGCTGATCGTCGTTGCTGTATTGCTTGCGTCCCTGCTGGTCGCCCTGATTGTCGGCATCGTGATAAACCGTTCCATGGGTTCACTCTATTCCAAGCTGGAAACCGGCAATCGTTTCATGGATCTATCGGTGGATCTTTTTTGTGTTGCTGGGTTCGACGGATTCTTTAAGAACTTGAATCCCTCCTTTGAGAAGACGCTTGGCTTCACCACGAAAGAACTTGTGGCGAAGCCTTACCTGGAGTTCATACATCCGGACGATCACCCGGCGACAGTCGTGGAAAAGGACGGGCTAAAAGAAGGTAAAGTCACTTTTGCATTTGAAAACCGCTATTTGTGCAAAGACGGCTCTTACAAATGGCTTCTGTGGAATGCAGTTTCCGTGTCCGAGCAAGAAGCCATCTATGCCGTGGCTCGCGACATTACCGAGCGCAAGCGGGTCGAAGCATTGCTCCAGGAGAGCGAAGAGCGGCACCGCAAATTGTTTGATAATAATCCACATCCGACCTGGGTCTTCGATCGAGAGACGCTGCGCTTTCTTGCGGTAAACGCTGCCGCAGTGCGCAAGTATGGATATTCCAGGGGCGAGTTCCTAGCCATGACCCTCAAAGACATCCGCCCGCCGGAGGATATTCCCGCCTTGCTCGAAACTGTGAAAGCCCTCGGCGATGGAATCGAGAGCAGCGGCGCGTGGCGGCATCGTCTAAAGGACGGAACCGTCATCGACACAGAGAATACCTCTTACTCTCTAGCCTTTTTGGGCCGAGCGGCGCGAGTGGTTGTTGCGGTTGACGTTACGCAGAGAAAGCGGGACGAGGCGGAAAAGCGCAAATTCACAGAGAGCTTGGCTGCTACGAATCAAGAACTCGACCTCCGAAACCGCGAAGTCGAACGCGCAACCAAGCTAAAGAGTAAGTTTCTGGCCAGCATGAGCCATGAGCTGAGGACCCCACTCAACGCGATCGTGGGTTTTTCCGATCTCCTGGCAGAACAGACGGCCGGACAGCTCAACGAGAAACAGAAACGCTTCGTCAATCACATTAAGCAGGGCTCGGCTCATCTTTTGCAGCTAATCAATGACATCCTCGATCTCTCCAAGATCGAATCGGGGTTGATTGAACTTCATTGCGAAAATTTTGAAGTCAGCGACGCCTTGCCTGAGGTCCTTTCCACCATTCGCCCGCTGGCAATGGCTAAGCAGATCAAAGTTCAACACAAACTTGAAAACCATTTATCCGTCTATGCAGATCGCGTTCGCTTGAAACAGATTCTCTATAACCTGCTGAGCAATGCCGTAAAATTCACCCCGAAAGACGGCCGCATCGAGATCGATTGTTATGAACAGGGGGAGGCAGCTTGCATTTCCGTATCCGATACCGGTATTGGCATTCGACCCGAAGATCAGAAACTGGTCTTTGAAGAATTCCGGCAGGTCGAAGGCAGCAGTGTGACCGCTGAGCAAGGCACCGGCCTCGGACTCGCCATCACCAAACGCCTGGTCGAACAACAGGGAGGCAAAATCTCGCTGGAAAGCGAACTGGGCAAGGGAAGTCGCTTTACGATCACTCTACCTCTGGCAAGCGAGACGCTTCCCCAGCCGCAGGCGACTCCCGGTTCAGCAGCCGGTGCAATCGGGGTGAGCGCAGCTCTAAGTGATCCACTGATTCTAGTCGTCGACGACGAACTGTCCGCTTGTGAGCTTGTAACCAACTATCTGTCTCCAATATATCGGGTGGTCACCGCCCAATCCGGCTCGGAAGCGTCGGTGAAAGCGAAGCAGGTACGGCCCGACGCGATTATCTTGGACGTGATGATGGCCGACGGGGGCGGCTTTGAAACCCTGGTTGCCTTGCGAGCGCAGCCCGAAACGGCCAATATTCCGATCATTATCCTCTCCATCGTCGATCAAAAAGAGGTTGGCTTCGCCTTGGGAGCGACCGACTATCTGATCAAGCCAATTCGCAAACCGGTACTCCTCGAAACAATTTTCAAATATGTGCCTCGGTACACGGACGATGATTCCGCCATTCTGCTTGTGGACGATGATGTCAAGACCCTGGAACTGTTGGAAGAGACTCTGCGCTCCGGTGGATATGAAACCCAAGGCGTCCAAAGCGGAGCCAGGGCACTCGAAATACTTTCTTCGAAACTGGTGGGGGCTGTTTTGCTTGACCTGTTAATGCCGGGGATGGATGGTTTTCAGGTCATACGTCACATACGCGAAAAAGAGACTCTACGCGACCTTCCGATTTTTGTTATGACCGGCAAGAATCTTAGCTCAGAGGAGATCGCCCTCATCACTCGCGAAACCCAGGCGCTCTTTCCAAAGAATGGTCTCTGGCAACAACAGCTCCTTACTGAGATCGCCCGGGTCCTTAAGACTGGCAAAAGGGCAAAGGCGGCAGGCCAGCCATGAAAAAAGTCCTCATCGCCGAAGACAACGCAGTCAATCGTGAACTCCTTCGTGAACTGCTCGAAATACGTGGTTACACCGTGACCGAAGCCTGTGACGGCCAGGAGGCCCTGCAGAAAATCGCAGAAACCCAGCCGGACATCCTGCTCCTTGATCTCAGCATGCCAGTGCTCGACGGTTTTGGAACGGTGCACAAGATCCGTGAAGATCCTCTTTTCGGCTCTTTGCCCGTACTTGCAGTCACTGCCTACGCTATGCGCGGCGACCGCGAGAAGATTTTGAACTCTGGATTCGATGGTTACCTGTCGAAACCGATCGATCCAAAAGCGCTCGAACAGGAATTCGAACGCCTTCTGGGTAAGGACGGCTTCAAGGGCATTGAAGGAAAGCGGTCTGATTCGGCACGCCAAGGCAGCTGACGGAATGTTCAGTATGGAATTCATGCAATCGCGACGTCTGATCATTCGCCACGCTCTTGTTTCCCTCTCGTTCGTGCTGTTATATGTGTTGCTTGATCGGCCTGAAGTCGTCTTCTTTTCCCGCATTGGATTTGTGGCTTGGTATCCCGCCGTGGGTCTGACGATGGCACTGATGTTGGGCGTTAGTCCGTGGTACGCTTTTTTGGCCTGTTTCTCCGTTGTTCTCGCCAACAATGTTATTTACGCGCAGCCCGTTATGTCGTTCGGCAGTACGGTCGATGCGGCAGGAATCGCTATTTGCTATGGCACCGCCGCATACGTTTTGCGCGGCCCTCTCGAAATCGATCTCGGATTACGGCGTCGGCGAGATGTCGTCCGCTATGTTTTTGTCAGTGCAGTAGCCGCTGTAGGAGCTACGCTTATCGGTGTCGCATGTCTGATTGCGGACCGCAGCATCAGCGGGCGTGAATACAAGACCGCGGCAGTCGGGTGGTTCTTGGGCGACACCATTGGTCTGTTAGCTATTGCACCCTTTCTTCTCATCCATGTATTACCGCACGTTCGCAAGTGGCTTTCGCCGACGCCATTTCCGGTTCCAGCGCCGAGAGAGCGTTCCGATCGAACGAAACTCACTTTCAGTTTCTGGGCTGAAGCTTCTGCTCAGGCTTTAACGATAGTCGCCGTCTGTTGGGCGATGTTCGGGACAAACGACGGACACTACGGGCATTTTTACATGTGCTTCATTCCGATCATCTGGATTGCAATACGCCATGGTGTCCGGCGAGTCGTTACCGGTTTGTTGGTGCTCAATTTTGGGATCGTAATTGCTATGCACTTGTTCCCTCCGACCGCGGCTGTGTTCACCAAAGTCGGACTCTTCATGCTGGTGTTAGCCGCAGTAGGACTAATTGTGGGGTCCGAGGTCAGTGAGCGGCATCGTCTAGCCATAGCAATGAAGGAGCAAACCACCTACTTGGACTCCTTGATACAGAATAATCCCTTGGGGATCGTCGTTCTTGATCCCCAAGGCCGAGTGGAACTGGCAAATTCCGCTTTCGAAAAACTGTTTCAGTATGATCGCAATGAACTTACCTCTGTAGACATTGCGAGTATGAGGACACCTGACGAGGACGCCACGGACTCCTCGCTCCTGATTCCGCAGATCTTCGGCGGAAAAGCGGTCCACCGGACAGTGCGACAGCGACGCAAAGACGGGCAGATTCTTGACCTAGCGCTTCACGGCGTTCCCCTGGTGCTAAACGGCGAGGTGCAAGGCGCCTATTTGATCTACCTGGATGTTACCGAGCAGACGCGGGCGATCAAAGCACAGCGACAACATGCAGAGTCGTTGGATCTTTTGGTGAAGGAGTTGGAACTCCGGACAGAACAGATGACGTCACTGAACGAAATGGCCTCCCTGTTGCAGTGCAGCGGGACTGTTGAGGAAGCTTGCGCTATCGTCTCTGACTCACTGCAGAAGCTCCTCGCGGAAGCCTCTTCCGGAGCACTATATCTATTCAAGTCGTCCCGAAATCTCATCGAGTCGGTAGCCCGATGGGGAAACGTTAGCGTCTCAGAGCCGACATTTGTTCCGGACGCATGCTGGTCACTTCGGCGTGGCCAGCCTCACTGGACCGACCACCCAGGGGGCATTGCGTGCCAACATTTGACAAGCAGACTAACTGCCGAGTGTTTATGTGTACCGATGGTTGCACAGGGCAACACGATTGGGGTTCTGCATCTCGAATTCGAAGCACCTACGAGCGTTCGTCGCGATATTGGCCGAGACAGTTTCAGGGACGCGCGTCAGAGACTGGCGGTCAGCGCAGCCTCCCAAATCGCGCTTTCACTGGCTAGCCTGCAGCTGCGAGAAACTCTTCGGGAACAATCCATCCGCGACCCGCTAACTCGCCTGTTCAACCGACGCTTCCTGGAGGAATCACTCGATCGGGAAATCGAATTAGCGAGCCGTAAGAAGCATTCCTTATCCATTCTGTTCCTCGACCTAGATCACTTTAAACGATTCAATGATACCTTCGGTCACGATGCCGGAGACAAGGTGCTTCAGTCTCTAGCCGATTTATTTCGGACGTTTTTTCGCTCAACGGATATCTGTTGCCGGTACGGGGGCGAGGAGTTCGCCATTATCATGCCAGAATCTTCTTCGCGAGACGCCGCCTTCCGAGCAGATGGTTTACGGTCCGAAGTGAAAGGTCTGCGACTGCAATACAAGAAGCAAACCCTCGGCCCCCTTACCATCTCAGTGGGAATAGCCTCATTTCCAGAGCATGGCACGACAGCCGAAGAGTTGCTAAAGATGGCCGATAAATGCCTCTATGAATCGAAGTCACGCGGCCGAGATATAGTAACTACCAGAACTCATCGCATCAATAGCTCGGTAGAATGAGAGGCGGCGCGAGTTGGGTATTTGCTAGAAAGTTCTCGTGGTGACGCTTATACATACCGACCACACGTCGGAAGTCTCTCAACTTTCCGCCTTCGGCTTGGCTTTCGAGTCATCCGCCGTGTCCGGCAGGAGCCGCCTTAAGGATCCGCCCATTCTCGTTATGACCGGCCAAGAACCTGAACCAGGAAGAGATGGCTCTTCTACATCGGGAGACGCGGTGGGCTATTGCTGAAGATGATGGGGAAAGACTAAGCCGCGGGTGCAAGCAGCGGCGGCGCTTAGAACACGCTCGTCAGGAGTAGCCCTAACGTTCCATATTTTCAACTTCGTCCATGAACCGGCGAATCGACCGCTGACTCTCCGCACCTACGCTAGTGAAATGAATCCTTTGCCGGTTCTCTTTTGCCCACACGACGACGCCAGCGGCGTCAATGATCACACCAGAAACGGGCAGTTTAAATGACAATCGAACGTCGTCTTTAGGACTCAAGCCATCCGCTTCCACCTGCATTCCACCTTGGCTGAGGTTCCAACTGATCGCGCGGACTGATCGACAGCCCACTGTGCAAGTAACCTCGGTCTGGATCGGAACCCGTGTATACTTCCGCCTGTTCTCCAATTTCCAGGTCCAGGAAAACCCCGTCAAACTTCTCCTGATTCACCATTGCGACCGCTTTTTCGCTGTCGCTGATGGGGCGCACCTCGGCTTTTAGAGAGACGAAGACCTCGGTCATCAGTTCTAAGCTTGGAATGTTATCCTCTACGACGAGCAGCTTCAGTGGTTGCATACAGCACCTCATCATTCACGACCAATCCCTATACTATAGTCGTTGATCGCTTCTGTTCTAGGCTTAAGGACGAGTTCTTAGCAGTTCCTATCCGGAGGTCGATCCAGCTATCGACCCATTTCTCTGCGCTCATCGTGCGGATTGAGATCGCATCCGGACCCTGAGCGGCGGTGCATGTTCGTGTCAACGGATATCAGGCAAGAACAGGGATTGGTCAACAGCAATGTCGCGGCACGCGCGACGAATGAGTTCGTGTAGGGACGCTGTGTCAACGAATTCGAAGCCGTAGCGAAAGGCATTCCTTTGGCGAACCGTCGCAAGAATGATCACAGGCCCGGACGGAAGCGTGAAGTCCAATTCTAGAACCTCGCCGGACGGCGCTTCAACGGTCAGCATCGCCGCGATCCCGGATTCGCTGATGTCAACCGTATAGCCCTGCAGCCGACCGCACGTCCGCGAATATATCGAGATATCGACTTCGAATTTGAACCGGGGACGGCTGCGGGCCTCGACCGTGCGCGCATTCATCGTGCCAAGGTTCTCCCTATGTACTGCCTGAGCAAGTGCCAACTGGCATCGCATTTCCCATACCAACTTCGCGGAATCCGGAAACCTTTGAGTCTACAAAGGCGAGGACTTCCGCAGAAGTGATCGAGCGCAGGAGAGCTGACAGCATTTCGGCACTGATGCCGGTATTTCGGCAGTAAGTACGACACATGGCATGAACAACTTTGGAAACCTCGATCAACAGCAAGGCAACGTTTGGAGAACTACATGCAAACAACAAAAGGGAAATATGACCCAAAAAAAGAAGGACAACCTCTAACGCGGATCAACCTATGCTTGGGGAATACCTGCGCCTGTTGATCGGTCTGGCGAAGCACACACTACGAACTGACCGACCATCTACCGACCAAGAGATTCGACAAGTCATCCAACTTTCAGAAGCGATCCTTGAGCACGGACGGATGATACAGGCGTACCATGGGTACTCCATGGCCACCGTCATGGTCGAAGTTCCAGAGTTGGCAAGTCGTTTCAGAGAGACACCTCATACCATCGAGGACGCCATCTTGCTGCTCAGCAAAAGAGGTCTTGCCGAGTCTGCCGATCTGCCTGGTTGTTGGAAATTGCGATTGACAGATACTGGTCGAAGCAACAAAGGGGACGCGCATGATTTCCAGTGCAGCTGAAACAGATCTTTTCCGGGGCATTCACTGATTGCCGGAGACTTCATGCGAAATATTCTCTTGGAGATATTCCATGGGAGCCGACTTTCCGCGCAGGAAAAAAGCGCAGCTGGATGCCGCGCCCGTGTGAAGCAAAACGACCGGTTGGTGGTCACGTAGCTCGTTGGTGAGAACAAATTACAACGGGGGCAATTCTGGAATCTATTCACGATTGCTCAGCGCAGCTGTTTCTTAGCCCTTTCGTAACCCGTGTACGCCGTTTTCTGCCTCAACCCCGGATTGATGCGCCTAGACTGATATCAGGGCGACAAACTGAGAGTGAGTTGGTCCAAATGGAAACGATTCTGCTGGTTGAAGACAGTAAATGTTTACGGGCTGCGACGGAACACATTCTTACAAAAGCGGGCTACCGGGTGATTTGTGCGGGTGATGGTGATGAGGCTTTGGAACTGGCTGGGAGCAGTCTTCCCCAACTCATCTTGCTCGATATGCTGTTGCCTAAGTTGAGCGGACCCGACGTGCTTCGTTCTCTGAAAAAGAACGATCGAACGGCACACATCCCCGTGGTGATTCTTTCCAGTTTGTCCCCCAGAATAATGGCCCAAAACTAGTGCTTGAAGGTGCAGATGCCTTCATCGAGAAGGGTTTGCTCCTGGAAAACCCGACTCGGCTCTTGGAAACCATCACGGCAGCTCTGGCTAGGATTGGCGTCCCCTAAATGCTCAAGAAAAAAGGCGCAGCCTTGGACTGCGCCCGGTTTAGAGCAAACGTGCTAGGGTCGCATAGCTCGTTAGTAAATAAGTACCAGAGGGCGATCTGAAAACTGTTCAAAATTGCACGCCGCGCAAAGTCTTCGCGTCGAACACTCGAATCGACACGCATTCACGCCGACTGATCACAAATGGACCATTCTTTGAAAGCGGTTCCGAGATAGGGTAGCTATAGAGGCGATCCTATATGTCTTCCAATCAAACTACCCATCGAGTTTTCCTGGTGGATGACGATCAAAATGTACTGGATATGATGAGCCGATCGCTCAAGTCCAAGAGATTTGAGGTAGTCGCGGTAGGCGGCGTGACTGAAGCTCTGAAATGTATTGCTACAGAGCATTTTGAGGTGCTTATCACGGACCTGCACATGCCCAATGCAGGAGATGGTTTTACCGTGATCTCGGCCATGCGGCATTCCCAACCAACCGCCTTGACGATGCTGCTGAGTGGATACCCCGACGTGAAAAGCGCAATGGAAGCAATCATTCGGGAGGCGGATGAAATCGTCGTGAAACCCGTCGAAGTAAAGCAGCTTGCGGAATTGGTCCGAGAAAAACTACAAACTAAGAAACCTGCTGACCTGCGCGACGAAGAGAGAGTGAGGGAGATTCTCGATCGTTGTGCCGCTCTTGTTGTCCGAGACTGGCTGGTACGTGTAAAGGCGAGCCCCTCTGTGAACCACCTTGCTCTAGGGGATGAAGACCGCACCGGCCATCTTCCACGGCTGATAGAAGACCTCATCTCTCGCCTGAACAGGCCCGCTACCGGGTCACCGCACGACGATGGAGCCATTCATTCGCCTGCCGCCGTTCTGCACGGCGAGCTGCGATACGCGCAGGGCTACACCCCCGAGATGCTGGTACAAGAATCCCGCATTCTTCAGGTGACGTGGTTCGGGACATTGAAAGACAATATGAACGCTCTGGATTTTAGCTTGCTGTTGCCGGACGTTATGACGATTGGGGACGAGGTTGACGCGCAGTTGACTCAGACCATGAGCAGTTTCAAGCTGCGGCCCCGAATGCGACGTGTGGAAGCGCAAGGACGGCGACCCAAGCCAGACCAACGAGAAAACGTAACCGAAATGTTGTGCACATTTGCCGTCTGTCCCCCACCGGCCCGAGAGCTTACCTCGCCGGGAGGAGCAGGCCAACGATGCCAAAGCGTCGGTAGTGGTGCAGTATGATTTCCACAGCGTTGATGAGCCCGTTCGGATTTCGTAGCACAAATCAAAGTAGTAAACAGGAAAGAAAGAAAACCGTGTGATTCTGTGCGGCAAAGGAGTACCAGTCATGTCGTCGCACAGAGGTGAATCCTACTACTTTATTCTCCCCGCCAGAAAATTGCTAACGGGAAGATTCGAAAGATCAGCATTGGTGAAATGTGCGCTAGTGCTGGTGCTGATCGCGGTCATGGCAATCGTCGCGCTTTCGCTGGCCATATTGTGGGACAGTCTCACTCCGCTCTTCTAACTAGCCATGGAACACTATCGGTTGTTTCCCGGACCCTCGCCGAAATGATAGGCACAGCCCGTTCCCGGGTCAGTTTTTTCATGAATCGGTTCAGACAGTTAGGCTTCGTCGACTATGGCGAGAGCGGGGCGAGAGCGGGCTACAGGTTCATAGCTCGCTTCTAAATATCGTCCTCCACGACTAGCATCCGTTATTCCACAGAATCCTTCTGGCGCGTCGCCTTAATACCTGACAGGAATTCCCACTCCTACGAGAACAATTCCTCCTAGGGCGATCCAGTGCGCGGGCATGTCCATCAGGTGCGCGATGCAAATCAATCCAGCGATTAAGATTGCGAAGCTAATCGAGTAAAGTCCAAACGACATAGCATCTCCTTGCCGAGTACGTCTTGGCCGTTGATAGGCCGGGCAAAACGAGTCGGTTTGCGTTGATATTGATAAGGGTATTGACGATTGGCCGACCCTCGGGAGCCTTTTCATAAGGGCCGTCCAAAATTTAGAAGTGCGAGTCATGCGGACGCCGCAGGCCAGCTCATTCACTGAACGCGGCGGCCTCTTTCCGGGCAACAGAGGATTTCCGCCTATCAGGTCGAACCGGACACTTACGGGACACCGCGCCCGTCCTTACTGACTCGGGCCTAACTGATTGGAATTGTGGTTTGTCGACAGCTAGAAAATGCGGAAAAGCTATATGGGCAAGGGGTTTTAAACCCCTATTCAACTTAGTTTTGAACGGCGAATTGATGGTCGGCTCCCTGTCCCCTTTTTCTGGCCCTGTTCAGAGTTCCGGTCACCTAGGATTACAGAACTTGCTTTTGGGCTATGACCCCAGCACAATTACACGGATCTGATCGTTCACGGTTCACCTTGCATAACGCGAGGTACCCGGGATGGGCAAGCGCCGCGAGCCGCGGAAAGAGATCCAGGCATTAGGAGTCTTATGGAAGTGAAATTATTAGTTCCCGCAGCGCAGTACGTCCGTATGTCCACCGAGAATCAGCAGTATTCCATCGCCAATCAAGAGGCGGCGATTCAAGCTTATGCATCAAGCCATGGTTATATCTTGGTTTCAACCTATGCGGACGAGGGAAAAAGCGGTGTTGAGATCAAACATCGAAAAGCACTCCGCCAATTGCTTTCAGATGTGATGACTGGGCGAGCGGGTTTTAAAGCAATCCTTGTTTATGACGTGAGCCGATGGGGACGCTTCCAGGATGTCGATGAAGCAGCGCACTATGAATTCCTCTGCCGCAGTGCGGGCATTCCGGTGCGCTATTGTGCGGAGCCATTCGAGAATGACGGATCGCCGGTCAGTTCGATTATGAAGAACCTGAAAAGAACAATGGCGGCAGAATATAGCCGCGAGTTGGGCGTTAAAGTTTATGCGGGACAACGCCGTCTTGCACTCCTCGGGTTTCGAGTACTCGGAGCGGCTGGATACGGTTTGCGGCGGATGATGGTGTCACCCGATGGACACAGAAAGCTAATCTTGAAAGACGGCGAGCATAAAGCGATTCACTCAGATCGAATAATCCTAGTGCCCGGTCCCGAGGAAGAAGTCAGTTGTATTCGCACAATGTTCGAACTGGCAAGCAAAGGAAGAGCTCCGAAAGAAATTGCGAAAGAAATTAACAATCGCCACATGCCTACTCCGAGAGGGCGACCGTGGGGACGCCTTTCTGTGTATCGTATCTTGACGAATGAAAAATATGCGGGTTGCAATATTTACGGCAAGACTACACACAAGCTACGCTCGGTTTGCCGAGCGGTTGACCGCGAGCTCTGGAGCACGACCCCCGACGCTTTTGTCCCGATTGTAAGCCCCGATCTGTTTGATCTCGTCCAGGAACTACTCAAGAAAAGAGGTGTCCCGCCAAGAACATCCGATGATCAATTGATCCAAGAAATGAAAACACTGTTGGCCAGAAAAGGGCAATTGACTTATAAAATCCTCAAAGAAGAACGTATCTTTACACGTAGTTCCCAACGGTTCGGTTCGATTATGAAGGCTTATGAAATATCTGGGTACCGACCGTCACTTCGAACCGCCAAGCTGAGCAGTTCGCAAGTGCGCATACGGCTTTTGCGGAGAGATTTGTATCTGCGACTGAAAACACTTTTTCCTGATCGCCTGCGATTTTTCGGCTTGCCGGGACAGCAACTAAAGCAAATTACGGAGATCGATCGCCGTACTAGGTTGGCTGTGTATTTATGCCGGCCGGTTCAGAACCACAGCGGGGGTATCGGATGGAAAATTCATTTGCGTCCTCTGGACAGGCACTTGCCAATGTTAATTTGCACCATGGATAGGTCGTTTTCCGAATTGCTGGATTTTTATGTTGTTCCACCACCCAAAGAGTCCACGCGCGGGAAAACGCTTCGAGAGGGCCAACCATGGTTGGCTTCTGGCCGGAAGCTAAATAGATTGGAGGATTTGTGCGAGGTTGCGAATAAGTTTGCCGAAAATGAAGTCTACGATGCATGTATCGTTGTGGACGATATCCTGATAAGCCCTTATACGTGGACGATCACCATCGGAAAGCAAGAAGTCTCTCTCGGGCCGAGAGGCTGGGCCATTCTTAGCCTCTTAGTCCAGAGCGCTGGGCAACCAGTTTCTAGGGATCGCCTTCGGCATGTCACGCCCGACCTTATTGATCCTTCGAACCTCGGCGCGCATATATGGACTCTGCGCCACAAACTGGGCGTGGTGAATGGGAAGCGCATACAGACTGTTCCAGGGGTTGGGTATATGTATGCTTTTCCTGAAAAGGAGCACCTTCTCTTCTAAGAGAAAGAGGGGCGTGCTGAACCTACGAAGTTGCCGAGGGTGCCGGGGTTGCTACTACCAGATTTCTGAGCCGTGTGATCGGGGAACAATAGCGTGAGGTGGAGAATCCATCGAAGTTTTGGCTGGTGTATGATTCCGGCCATGGCTGAAATAAAGTCATTGGTTCCCGCAGCGCAGTACGTGCGCATGTCCACCGAGGATCAGCAGTATTCCATCGCCAATCAAGAGGCGGCGATTCGAATGTACGCATCAAGCCACGGTTACGCCGTCGTGTCAAGCTACGAGGACGCAGGAAAAAGTGGCGTCGAAATCAAACATCGAAAGGCACTCCGACAGTTACTTTCAGACGTTGTGAACGGGCGAGCTGGTTTCAAGGCAGTCCTTGTCTACGACGTGAGCCGATGGGGCCGCTTCCAGGATGTCGATGAAGCAGCCCATTATGAATTTCTCTGCCGAAGTGCAGGCATACCCGTGCGCTATTGTGCGGAGCCATTCGAGAATGACGGATCGCCAATCAGTTCGATTGTGAAGAACCTGAAAAGAACGATGGCTGCAGAATACAGCCGCGAATTGGGAGTTAAAGTCCACGCCGGTCAGCGCCGTCTTGCCCTGCTCGGATTTCATGTATTGGGAACGGCGGGATATGGTTTACGGAGGATGATGGTTTCTCCCGACGGACGCAGAAAAATAATTCTAAACGACGGCGAGCGTAAAGCGATTCACACCGATCGAACAATTCTTGTGCCCGGCCCTAAGAAAGAAGTCAACTGCATTCGCACTATATTTGAAATGGCGAGCGATGGGAGGACTCCCAAAGAGATCGCGCGAGAACTCAACATGCGTGACACACTTCCTTCGAGTGGAACACCATGGCGACGATCCTCCGTGTGTCGCATTCTAACGAATGAAAAATACGCGGGTTCCAACACCTACGGAAAGACCAGCCAAAAACTGAGTTCGGCTAGCCAAGTTGTTAAACGCGAGCTCTGGAGTACAAACCCTGACGCTTTTATCCCAATTGTCGGCCGCGATCTGTTTGACCGCGTCCAGGAACTACTCAAGAAAAGAGGCGCTCCGCCAAAGCGATCCGACGCGCAAATAATTCAAGAAATGAAAGCACTCTTGGCTAGAAAGGGCCAATTGACTCATAGAATACTCAAACAAAAAAGTACCCTGGGATCGGGCTATTACAAGCGATTTGGTTCCATCATGAAGGCTTACGAAATCGCCGGATACCACCCACCACTTAAGACAGTAAAGCTGAGCAAGGCGCAAATGCAGATGCGCCACTTACGAAACGATCTGTACCTGCGACTGAAACAGATTTTTCCCGAGCGCCTGCGATTCATTGGTTTGCCGGGACAGCAGCTAAGGCAAATTGTAGAGATAGATCGCCGTCTGAGGCTTGCTGTGTACTTATGCCGATCCGTCAAGAACCGCACCGGTGAAATCGGCTGGAATCTACGTTTGCGTCCTCTGGATAGGCACTTGCCGGTTCTGATTGGCACCGTGGATCAATCGTTATCCGAGTTGCTCAATTTTTATGTTCTTCCACCACCCGAAGAGTTCATGCATTGGAACATCCTTCGTGCGGGTCAACCGTGGCTGTCCTCAGGTCGGAAGCTGAATAGGTTAGAGGACTTCTGCGAGATTGCGACCGAGCTTACATTGCAAACTGGGACTAGTGAGGCTTGTACTGTAGTAGACGATATCCTGATAACGTCGGGGACCTGGACCATTACAGTAGGCAGCAAAGAAATTTCACTCGGGCCGATTGGTTCCGCAATCCTAGGCATGTTAGTCCAAAATGCTGGCCATGCGCTTTCTAGGGATCGTCTGCGACACGCCACTCCGGACCTTATTGATCCCTCCGACCTGGACGCGCACATATTTACGCTGCGCGAGAAATTGGGGGTGGAAACTCGGAAACGCATTCAGACGGTTCGGGGGACAGGTTACATGTATGTCTCGCCAAGCAAGAGTTCGTTTGCATCGAAGTAGTAGTAATCGCCAGGATCCACTCCGGGGGAAGGTCAACAACTCATGCAGTGCAATTACGGAATTCAGCTCTCCAAATCACGTCGACAGTTTCTTTTTCGTGGCCCAACGAAACCGGAGAGATTCCGACATGGCGGCTCGCGCGTCTTCGGAAATATATCCCTTCGCCCTTCGCCCGCCCCCGATGGGCCTTCTGTCTTTACGTGAAATCTGTCGCACTACCTCACAGAATGAACTTAGCTTTTCAAGCCGTATTCCCTTCTTAAGCCATGAATGGTCAGCCGAAAGAACAACTGCGACGCGATTTGCAATTGGCGGGAGCACGTAGATGAAGTCAGGGGCCGTATTGTTTGCATTTACGCACACCAGTAGCGATATCAGCCGCTTTTCGCTCCTTACGCTTTGTATTATCCAAGTTGGGCCTTTGTGGTTGTCTTTTCGTCTACGACATGCTCGAACGGCCACTCTAGTACCGTCGTTTAGACGAAGACATTCCCGGCGAATGGGTCCACGCGACTGAATCGAAACCTCACCGGGGAACAATCTCACGAGGGTATCCATCAGCTCCATCCGGACTTTGCGTATCTCGGCCCTGTGAACAAAAGTGGATTTTCGTGGTGAGTCGTAGCCCGCGAGGTCATAAGCACGCCCAAGGGAGCCAAAACGTCTCCTGTACCCTTCCTTAGACAGCGTGTTTGGCGCACCGAGAAACAGCTTCGTTGACAGCGTACCTTCAGCTCTCAGTACTGATCGAAGTCCTTCCAGCACTTGGTCATCCGATAAGTTAAACGGCTTATTGCGGAGTACTCGCTGGGCTGCCTCAAAGGTCGCCGCATCAACGATTGCCTCAAATGCGTCCGGCACGACAATCCATTCCGTTTCTGCGTTGGCTTTCGCCCTGGAGCTCAGTCTGCTATTCGTTCGGTTGTAGAGACAGGTGCCTTTGTATTTCGGATTAGTTAGAATCCCCCTGACACCCATTCGCGTCCATCGTCGCCCAATAATGAACGGGACTTTCAACCGGTTCAATTCGTCGGCAATGCCCTGCATGTCTCGGTTTTCCAAAATAAACATGCGATAGATTTCTCGAACCCAATGAATCTCATTTGCGGATCCGAGAATTAGCTTGACTCGCTCGTTGGAGAGGTTTTTCCGTTCCCCGGGTCCTATTTCTCCCTTCGGAGTTCTGTCGGCTGAGATGAGCATTCTTCGGAAACCGTAGCCTGGTTGTCCACCCGCCCTGAATCCATCCCGAGCGACCCGGCTTTCACCTGCAAAGACCTTTTCGGATAGTTCGCGACTGTATTCAGCCGCCATGACCCGTTTAAGCGTCTTCAAAATCAGACTTGAAAGATTCCCGTCGTTGGAGAAGTGTTCAGCACAGTAGTGAACTTGTACTCCGGCCGCTTTGCACAGGAACTCGTAGTGTGCTGCCTCGTCCGGGTCCTGAAAACGTCCCCAACGGCTCACGTCATACACGAGAACTGCCTTGTAGGATTGCTTGGCCCCAACGACATCCTGGAGCAGTTGAGACAATCCTCGTCTTCGCCCAATTTCCAATCCGCTTCTGGCCTCGTCACAGTAGGTTTGGAAGACATCGAAGCCGTTTTCGCGTGCGTAATCGGCAATCCTTGCGCTTTGAAAATCGAGTGAGTACTCTTGACGTTCAGTGGATACGCGCAGGTATTGGGCTGCTGGGACATTGGACATACCATAACTCCCTTCGCATTGCTTGCGATTGTTCGGGGCTGGGAAAAAAAGTTCTGCGCGAGCGAAGATTGGCAGGACATCTCGTTCTATTGGGGTCTATATCGGACATAATTACCTGGTGCTGGCCTGAACGGGAGGATGATTCTGCGAGGCTTGCCCGACTGTCGTCGCGGCTGCCGAATTAGCGGCAATTGGGTAAGTGTTGAGCCTGAACCCCTGCGTTGAACCCCTTCGCCCTCAATTGTGTAAGCTTTGGTGCCCAATTTGCTACAACCTTATTCGCGTTGATCCTATGAAACCAAATTTGCAAGAACTCGTCTCCGAGTATTTCGCCATCGAGAGAATGGATCTTCTCATCAATCGAGCCTCTTGGGTAGAGGAATGGGAGCTAATCGGATTAGCGGCTCGCGCAATTAGGCGCCGGGAGATTCTACGCGACATGAGAGGTTGGATCGCCCTGGTTGAAGACTCTTTGACAACAATCGAAGAAAAAAGGCGCAGCCGCTCAAGCCGCGCCGCGCGTTGAGCAACCGGGGTCGCTCAGGTCGTGTGGCTCGTAGGAAAGATAAATTACAACAGGGACATTTTTGGAATCCGTTCAAAGAAATCCTCACTGCCTTTCGAGCTAAGTTACTTCGTGCTCAGAGACTAGCTATGGTAGTGATGTTGTGGGTTCGCTATCGCCGGCTCCGGCCTGAGCAGTTCCTCCCGGATCGCTTGTAGCTTCTCTTTGGCCGATAGGCAGGCTTCCAAAGCAGTTTCGACGTAGCCCCACTCGGTGGCCGCGCGGACTACCTGCAAGTCATTGTCCACATCGTGGATCAGACGATGGATCGGCCCCACCGAGCTACTCATTTTGCCCTTCGCGTACAGAATCGAAGTCTGTTCGACCTTGCTCAGGTAAAGAGGCCGAAATTCCCGTGACAATCGCAGGAGATTAGTGGTGTGAAGTGCGCAGCCCCGTGGGTTACGGAGAGGCCCGATGCGCCATCTTGCTTGCGGGGAAGATCAGTGACGCACCAGATGCGGTCCGGCTCACTGTTCGCTACCGTACACTCGGGTGCGCGTTATGTCAAGTATTATTATGGCCAGGAGTCATACCCATGATTCCCTCGGATCTATCGGCGGAATGATGCTGGCGGCTGCCATTCTGTAAATGTGTTGGCGGGTCACGCCCAGCAATTTGGCCAACTCGCCAGCCTTTAAGGCGTGGTCCTTGGATTCCAGCGTTTGCAGTAGCGACGCTGTCGCTTGCCGCACCGAACCAATAGGCCGAGTTTGCCATAGTCAACTCCTACCCACCGCGGAGATTTGCTTCTACACCGAGTAGCGATTTCGCTCAAAACTCAAGAGAATCGGTCGCGATTTGACTGAAGATTCGTTTCGGCTTAGCTTCTTCGCGCGGCGGACGGAAATTCGGATGGTCCCTGGAGGATTCGAAGGTGTTTTCATCTCTCCAAGAACTCGAGGAAAGACTTCGAGGCGGCGGCTATATCGCCGATTCGATAGCGACCACGACAGTTTATCTGGCAGCGAAACTACATAAGCCGTTGCTGCTCGAAGGCCCCCGCGGGCAGCGGAAAGACTTAATTGGCGTATGCAGTGGCTGACGCAGCCAATACTACGGTCGAGCGCCTGCAGGGCTACGAGGGCATCAACGAAGAGAAGGCCATCGGCAGATTCGACGAGTCCCTGCAAAGGCTCTGTGTCGAACTGAGATCCAAGTCCGCCGGTGTCGATTGGGAATTCTTACAGGCCGAGTTCCACAGCCAACAGTTCTTCAGTGCCGGCCCACTCCTGCGGGCGCTGCAATTCGAGAAGGCTAGTGTCCTCTTGATCGACGAACTGGACAAAGTAGACCATGCATTTGAACCGTCGCTCCTGGAGTTGTTGAGCGTGTGGCAGCTCAGCATTCCGAAACTGGGTACCATCCAAGCCAGAACCCGCTGCAAATTGCGAAACAGTGCTCGGCCTTCGGAACGGCATCGCCGGGGGGGTTATACAGAGTGCGCCGCGAGTACGACAACTCCCAATAATGCTGTTCCTAATCAAGCAGCGCTAATTCTGACTGACGGGGCGTCCGTGGGCGGCGGCGAGACGCTAACGAAAGGACGGCTAAATTTTTCCAGTACGCCAGAAGCGGTTGTTTCCGCTCATCACTTCATCACTCTGCTTGATTCCCAGCCGGCGCTCACCAAAGCAATGTGGGGCTATCGCGCCCCAGCGAGCCCGAATGATACGTGGATTGGAACCGATGTGGCTGGCTCGGTGTATCCGAACGCGGGGCAGCTTGCCTTTGGAGCGCCCATTTCTATCACACACTACATCCGTCAAACGGGCGACGGTGTGCACGCAAATTGGCTGGAGCGACTCACCGCCGAGGATAAGACGTTTGCCGTCCCGGTAAAAATCAATGAAGGAAAAAGCTTCACGTTGGGGAATGGCTCCCCTCTGTCGCAGATGAAAATATATCGCGTTAACGCGACAGCCACCAATCACGTACCTGCTCACGGTTGTGGTGACGTGTTCGGAGAAGCGAAAGGTCTTTCCAAATCCGATCAAATAACAAGCGTGACGCCACCAGGACGTTTGGGAAATCTTTCCCTCAACGCTTACCCGACCGATGAAGGGCAAGTTGTTTTACATTTCTGCAATCCGAGCAACTCTGAAGCTACCGTACCGAGTGGCAGTTATTCGTTTCTTGCTGTTCGGTAGTTCGGTGGACTTTCAGAGATGATTTCCGTGGCTATTTCGTCTCCGCACCCCCAAGCATCATGCGAATGAAGACTGGAAGCTGCTCACGCATATGTTCGGTGAGAACCAACGGACGGGGGTTGGCGTCTACTTTGGCCTTGGCCGCGACTTCGGGATTGCCGCTGCCATCGAACACTGGAACCGCGAGGAAACCCACAATTTCGTTCGTGGTTGTGTCGATAGCGGTTCCGGTTATTTCGCCGGCATCGTTGATGCCCTGAGCTAGGGTCAGATAGAGAGAAGTGGGCTGAATGACAAGGGTGTTCAGGTCGCGCAACGTATTGTCTTGCCAGAGGGTGGCGCGGGAAATACCGCTGTTTACGTTGAAGGAGTTTCCGACCACCTGGCCTTTCTCGTTGATATCGAGGGCGCCGTTGTTCGTGTCTGTGCCGTAAGGGGGGATCTCCTGCATCTTATTGGCTCGCGTCCAGATGAATGCAGCTATATTCTCCGCGGCATTCTCGTCGCCAGACATATTTGCGAAACCGACGACCGTGCCTTGGTTATTGATGGCGAAGGGAGTGTTCCAGGCATGGCCCCCGATATTTCCCAGATCAGTGGGTATGCCGTTTTCCCAGAGCAAAGCGTGTTTCGCGCTCGCTCCTCCGACCGCATTCGAGCAAAGACCCGAGATTCCCACCACCTGACCCTTGTCGTTTATGGCCGTCGCAGCCGAATCTGGGTCGGGAGCGAGCGGGGGAAGTTGCGTCATCTGGTTTAGGCGCGGCCCCCAAATGACGGCCTCAAATTGAAGGAATTGGCTGAACGGAGGAAGATTGTTGCAGGTTGGATCGTGAACGCTGTTTTCTGCCCATCCGACCACTTGCCCTTTGTTATTCACCCCGGCGGCGTAACTGTTGTATCCGCCCTGAAATGGAGGAAGAGAGGTCATCACGCCGTCTTGCCACGTGAAACCGTTACACACGTAGCCATCGGCACCAAAGAAAAAGGCGGAACAGCTCCACGCTTCGCCTAAAGGATTCTGCGCCGCAGTTTCGGCAATGCCAACAATCTCGCCTTTATTGCTATGGTTAGGCCAGGAGATGTTGCTGTTGGGTCCACCTAAAGTCCCGAGATCCATGGGGACTCCAACCCATAGCACCGCGTGCACACTGGTATTGCTCACGAGATTGTCACCGCCAGAGATCCATCCCAAGTCATTAATTCCAACCGGCTCCGGAACGCCGCCGAATGGCCCGGTGCCTAGACTGAATACGTAGTACCTGGGCGTTTGTTTGTTGCCCTGCGCCTGAACAATTTGAACTGGGACTGTTAGCGCCGCAAACAGAGCAACTGCGGCGATATTTGTCAATTTCCTGGTATGCATATTTCCTCCATTTGCGGTCCGCTTTCTGAAGTCAAAGAAACTGAACTGTTCGCCTGCGCATCGCTACGGGTTATCGCTCCGCTTTCAGTGAAAAGCACAAACCGCGCAACGCAAGGCCGACATTATCGAAATGGATGCGGAAAGATTGGACGGTTACGGACATTGCTGCCGAAAGTCGGACGTTTACGGACCTTGCTCTCGTGATGAATTTCAATTCGCTAGACTTTGCCTGGAAGGCTGTGGCAATGAGTGTCGTTCGCCGAAGCGAAGCAACCTTCAGAGAGTAGTCCGAAATCGTCTAAGTCTTGGTCGCACCCGCGCTATTATCAGATGCAGGCAAACATGGAACTGGATTGGCGGGTTTGTTCGCGAGCTCGGGTGACGCGCGATGCGCGCTTCGACGGCAAGTTCTTCATTGCCGTGCTCACGAGCGGTGTGTATTGCAGGTCGATCTGTCCAGCACCTCCGGCGAAAGAGAAGAATGTTTGTTACTTTCCAACAGCGGCCGCGGCTGCGGAAGCTGGTTTCCGCCCCTGCTTGCGTTGCCGCCCCGAATGCTCGCCCGGAACTCCGGCGTGGTTCGGAACGCCAAATACAGTTTCGCGAGGCTTGCGCCTGATAAGTGAAGGCGGATTGGAAGACGGCGGAGTCGAAGCACTGGCGGAGCGTCTCGGAGTTGGATCGCGACACCTCCGTCGCCTGTTTCTTCAACACCTGGGCGCGACGCCGAGCGCTGTGGCCAAGACGCGCCAAATGCACTTTGCGAAGAAGCTGATTGACGAGACAAACTTGCGGATGAATGACGTTGCGCTGGCCTCCGGCTTCGGCTGTGTTCGAAGGTTCAACGCCGGTATCCGCAAGGTCTATCATCGGACTCCGACTCAAATCCGGCGTCTAACTCGGCAGAGGATAGTGCAGGCCGAGAATCAATATGTTTTCCGGCTTCGTTTCCGTCCACCTTATGACTGGAAGGGGATGTTGGCTTTTCTGTCGCCTCGGTCCACCCCTGGCGTGGAAGCAGTAGTGGGCAGTTGCTATCGTCGCACTATTTCAGTGAACGGCAATGACGGGTGCTTCGAGGTTTCGCTTGATGAGGAAAGCAATGTGCTTGTGGTGCGGCTGCAGTTTGGCGATCCACATTCCCTCTTCTTTATCACCGAGCGAATCCGCACTATGTTCGACCTGAATGCCGACTGGACGGCCATCGTGCAAAGTCTTAGATCCGACCCCCTACTGGCAAAACAGGTCGATGCTGGTCCCGGTCTCCGGGTCCCGGGTTGTTGGAATGGTTTCGAACTCGCGACGCGGGCAATTCTAGGTCAGCAGATTACTGTGAAGGGCGCCACTGCTTTAGCTGGTCGAATAGTGAGCAGTTTTGGGAAGCCATTCTCCTCGACCGATGTTCTCACACACCTGTTTCCCACGCCCGAAGTTCTTGCCGATGCCAAGCTTGCCAGTATCGGCTTGCCAAGAACGCGAGCTGAAACCATTCGAGTTCTCGCCCGCGCAGTCTGCGACGGGTGGATCAGCTTTGAGAGAGTGGTCGACACCGAAGCTTTCCTCGGTCGACTTTGTGAAATTCCAGGCATTGGAAAATGGACGGCACAGTACGTGGCCATGCGAGCTCTCTCGGAGCCCGACGCCTTTCCAGTCGGCGATCTCGGCCTTCTGCGCGCTCTGGCACTACAGAGTTCCCGCGACCTTGAGCGTCGTGCCGAAGAGTGGAGGCCTTGGCGAGCCTATGCGGCCATGTATCTATGGAAAATCCCCGGCGCACCCAGCGGTAGTAGAAACAAACCAGTGCTAGCCCGTCCCAAAAGTGACCATCGAACGGCACCTCCTCACTTACACATCTCCGTGTCTGTCTAAATGGGCTAACCGGAGTCGTCCGGGCCAGAAGTTCGCTTCCGAGGAGATCGCCAGTGATCCCCTCCAAGCCCGTTTCTGGATAACTTCCGGTTGGCCAACCATCCACGAACTGAACACCCGGACAAGTCTCAACGCAGGTCGCTAGCTTTTGGGTGCGTGGCATCGTGTCCTGCAATCGAGATGGTAGTCCTACCGTCATTCGGAAGTAATCGCCACCAGCCATATCGATGGTCCATACGGCTCCGTATTGACGCAATTCCTGATACGCCTTACCACACTGACCAGTATGGCCAAAGACCTGAATAGAGGCGACTGGCTGAAGGCGGCGCGGTGGCGCTGTTGAAGGGCGGCGTGGAAGCGGTGCGGGTGGAGAAGTTGGCCCGGAACCTGCACGTGACCAAAGGGAGCTTCTACTGGCACTTCAAGGACCGCGAGGAGCTGCTTGAGATCCTGTTGCGGGAGTGGGAAAGAGAATTGCTGAAGGATATTATCCCGCGGTTGAAAGGGCGGCGGGGCCCGAAGGCGCTGTGGTCGCTGTTGCGACTGATGGTGAAGCGAGCGCCAATGAGCGAATTGGGCCCGAGATGCTAGTTCCGATCCTCCGGTCCTTGCGGCTGAATTCGCTCCATCGCGTCGACTGTCTAGAGAATCTCAAGAAGGTCGCCCTGGCGGCTGAGGAAGCAGCTGGGTTAACGCACTGATTCTCCCTGGTAGCAAGAGAAAATCAGGCCCTTTCGCCTGATATCCTGATAGTGTTCATTGTGGCGAACGGCTGCGACCTTTCGGCAGGCAGTAAGGCTCCGGAACGGCGATTGATTCTAGAACCGACTCGAAGAGGCTAAATGAGCAGTCCTCACAATTCGACATGGAAAACACGACTGGTAGAACGCAAATTCCCGGATCGTTCGTTCGATATCGAGTTTTGGCAGGAGCAGGGAGACGAAGCCATCTTTTCTGCCGCCTGGGAATTGGTGGAGTTAGCTGAGGAAGTCAGACATGGCAGAAAACCCACACTACAGAGAACTGCTACAACTCTTAAACGAATTTCAGGTTGAATACTTGATCGTCGGCGGCTTCGCTGTCATGAAGTATGGCGAGCCACGCTATACCAAGGATCTCGATATTTGGGTACACAATTCGCGGCAGAATTCGGCTCGACTCGTGGAAGCGCTTACAAAGTTTGGCGCTCCTCTCGAGCATGACGGAATTACTGCCCACACCTTCACCGGGGCACAGGTCGTCTATCAGATTGGAATTGCTCCGGTGCGCATTGATATTCTGACCGAAATCACAAGCGTTGCGTTCATCGACGCGTGGACGAGAAGAGTCGAGAGCACTTTCTTTGGGGTTCCGGTCTGCTTCATTTCCCTGGACGATCTCATCGCCAACAAACGGGCTTTGGGCCGCGACAGTGACTTGAAGGACATGAAGCAGAATTCAAAGAGCAGAAACTCAGAAAAGTAAGTCGCTGCGCCTCCTTCAACCTTTGTACGTCTCAATAGCCTGTTTGCGTTCGCGGGACGGTGGGAGCGCTGGAAAAACCCTAGCGGACAATGGGTGAAATCCTGCTCAATCCTAACGACCACTCCTAATGCCCTGACCTCGACCGTTCACAATCGAATGCCAGTCGTCCTTGATCTCGATTGTTACGACCTGTGGCTCGATCCGGGAATGAAAAATATGAGTGAGGTGTCTGAACTCTTGAAGCCTTACGAGGCTCGACTGATGCGTTGTTATCCCGTAAGCACCCGAATCAATCATGTTGCGAATGATGACGTGGAATGTTCTGCACCCGTGGAAATCGCCCAGGTTCAGAGTGACCTCTTTTCGTAGTTGGTTTGTTCTGTTTTCGTAACGAGACTACGAAATTTACCGACTTCTCGCCGCTCAGCAGTAGCATCAGACGGCGTGCTGGGCGGGCGTTCAAGGGCTTGTTGCCAGACGTGATAGCCCTCCCCTACTTCCCAGCACGCTAATCAGCATTCAACAAAGAATCGTCGATATGCGTTTCGAAAGTGTTTAACACTCGATTAACAGATGATGTCTAAAGTGATTGCTGCCTCAGAGCCGCCGGGCTTCCCGCCTAAAGGCTGGGCGGCGTTTTCAAAGAAAAATGGAAGATTAAAACCAGTCGGGGAATCGGGGAGGAGCTTATATTTGCTGCTCTTAATTGAACGGCGGAATTATTCTCCCGTCAAGTCAAGAACAAAGCTGACGGATAGGGACTGTCCACAAAGGCCGAGGGTGATGTTTCAGCATTGACAGTCCGCAGCCTGTCACATTTGTCAGGCTAGGTGGCATAGCCATTCATAATAAAAATGCGATCGCTAGAACATGGGTTTTCGGTTCTTTAGTGGGGAGTACAAGGAGCCGTGATGAGATGCGGGTTATGTTCCTCCGCGAATGAAGCAGAGTTCAATGCTGAAATCATGATCCACTTCAGCGACCGCAAACACCTCAGAAATCCAGGCGTTCTAACATTCTCAACGATGTTGGTCTGCTTAGATTGCGGCTCAACGCGACTCAGGATTCCTGAAAGGGATCTAGACTCAGTGAGGGAAGGCAACGCGCCGTTAGCGCCTCCGGAACACGGGCCACTCCTAAAAGCAAATTAGATTCAACTGGAGTGTATTAAATTGTCGCTTACGGCAATTCCTCGACTTGCAACCCTTTACTCACAAAGCAATTCCCGCGCCGAACGGCTTCAACTGCGGGGAGGAGATCTGTCTGGGCATTCTCCTTGCAAACGTACCCCCTCGCCCCGTTGCTTAACACTGCCGTTACTACATCCGCATCATTGTGCTGGCTGACGAAAATGATTTTTGTGGCTGGTATCAGTCGGGCCATTCGGCAGGCCGCTTCGATTGCATTCAGCGATGGAAGTCCAATGTCCCGAGCACAACTAAGTCCGGTTGCAGTTCTTCTGCTTTCTGGACCGCCTGCAATCCGTCTGAGGCTTCGCCAACGATCTGCAATTCCGGTCTTTTCCCGAGCGTCGAACAGACAAATCTGCGGAACGGTTCGTAATCCTCCACTACGAGAACCCGGAATGATGACACGCCACAGGTAGCCACGCTGGTTAACATTCTCCGGTAGGGGTTACGTGAATTTCTACAGTGCGGAAAGAACCGGTGCTTGCGCTACGCAAATTTACCGAATTTCCGTAAAGCTATCCGTTCGATATTGCTCAGTGTTGTACGGTGGAGAACGGAGGATTGTGTGACGGGAACTTCGAGCAATCGTGTTGATGGAAAGTTTCAAGCGTTCGCAGTCGCATCTGAGCGATGTCCTGAAGGGTTCATATTTGCACACCATCCCCGCGCAAGGCGAAGCGTCAAATGCCAGTCACCGGGCGCTGCGTGCTTATTCGGTTTGGCCAGCGTTGATCGGCATGCCGGGGGTGCTTTCGTGAGCGTAGCCCGTCAGTGCGGTGAGAGCGATATCTTCAAAAACGGGAGAGTCGCATAGACTTTCGTACCGGAACCGTTCGACTCGACAACCAACTCTCCGCTAAAGTGACACAAGCGCTCTCGCATTCCACTGATTCCCACTCCGGAGCCTTGGGACTGCACCTCTGCCAGCTTTTCTGGAAGCATTCCGAGACCCTGATCCTGAACCTCCACAATGATCTTATCGGCTTCGCGAGCAATCCGGATGAAGCTGAAGAAGACGTGATGAGATGGTCTGATTACAATTCCGACGTGCCCGCGCCATACCACCAGATCGCCGGGTTGAGGCCGCTTGACTCGTTGAAACTCTTCCACCCCAACGTGGAGATCGGAGGAACTCGCGTAGGCGTAAGTGAAGCCAGCTCGTTCGTAGACTGCATGTACTAGATGAGAACAGTCGCGCTCAGGACGTGCTTTAGAATCGAGCGCTGCAACGATCACAGACAAGCGATCGCCTGGGCTCAGGGTGAGATCGGTCTTTCGCCCATAATTCCAATTTGCGCCTCGCCGCTCGTTGCCCGAGGTTCCGGTTTGCCGAGGCCCTTCTTGGGCCCGCGAGAAGCACAGAGCAAGTCCACAAAGTAGGATCGCAATCGTAGGTTTCATCCGAATCCGCATCGTCTTAATTTGATGCGGCCTTTGCTTGTTGTGCAGGTTACGGTTGTGCAGGGGCGGGATCAGGGACATACCCAATGCACCAGTGGAAGAATTGAACGGGAACGCTGTTATCCCGCGCTCGCTGGCAGCGTACAGAAATCCTGATGCAGGAGGCGTCGTGGGATTGCCATTTCCCGAGCCGCATCCGAAGAGTACGAACGCAAAAAGAATCGCAAGACACGTTTCAGCGGCAGCCCTAAAACAATTTGGACTCACGTCTAAGCCCTACCTAATCTAACCACTAACCCATTGTAGTAACGGCGACCCAAGACAGGCCGGAAAAGTCATGATAGTTCCGCAAGTGTCACAACAGCCACAGGCCTAATGTTAGTTGACGTAAACAGATGGGATGAGAAGGCCGATCTCCGACGGGATGCTGTGGGCTCCCAAGTTATCGACGTGCTCCAAGCACAAGAGATAAAGGAAACCGGCAATGAAAAAGATGAGCACCGTGGCAGTGAAGCTGAACAGGAATATTTCCGAACAGAAGCTGACGATCGATTTAGCGCCTCAGTCGCATCGCGGTTGTGAACGGCTCTACCCAACTTTCCTTCACGTGACGAACTAAATGCAAGTTACCACCAGGTCTCCGTGACCGTGGCAGCCGCAGTTGCAGCGAGTGAGCACGACTCCGGTGTTGGGCTAAAGCGAGCGTGGCATATTACGCAAAGAGATGGCACTTTGCATGTACCTCGCACGCCTACGGTTGATGCTTACCCGGTCGAGGTTCGCAAATCGCTGATGGAGCTAACCGAAGAAAGCGCCCACGATTTAATGTTTAGGTCGCTGCCACAGGGGGAGGACCGTTGACGGGTGAGTAGTTTGATTACAAGAAGCGAGTGGACTAATTGTTGTTTTCGGGATTCGTAACAAAAGCAAAAGGGGTAACTAGGACAAATTGGAAACCGTGGGAGTCTCCCACGCAGGAGGCTACAACGAAAAGACCATGCAACTCGATTCCGAGAGCAGGAGAAAACCCTACGTCCGTCCCATCTTAACAAGACTAACCTTGGAGCAAGCTGAACGGCTTCTGAAGGGCAGTGCTGTGTCGGACCACCTACATGTGAAAGACCCTTACGCCTGCGAGTGCGCACAATCGCGCGAAGATACAGTCTGAATTGCGAGCTATCGGACCTAAAGGCCGCTCGGGGACTGAGATTCCGGGCGGTTTTACTTCTCCCTAAGTGCCGGACGGTATCCCTAGCACGCCTCGCGGGCGCGCTCTGACGCTTTAGCTTCAAGGGGAATCAAGAGTGACAACGGACGGTCGATTTCAGAAACTCCTGGATCACGCGCAAGCGGAAAGTAATCCCCAAAAGAAGGATTGCCGACTAATCTGGAGTTGGCTCGCGTTGCGCCACAACCGAAAACACCACACCGACAACGGTACGACTTGGTGCTGGCTACGCACGGTCGTGGCATCTGGATCATCAGCGACATTTCCTCCTGGCGGGCGTTGACTCCTGACCTGATGTCGAAAGAAGCCGTTCCTGATTCCAGGCCGCGCCATCCAGTACTTCGAAGCCCGCGGCGGCTGGTCGGAAGGAAGTGAGTCGTTCCACGGCCGCAGCCGGCCATCGGAAGCGCAAATTACCTACTACCAGAAGGCGCGGCACATCTTCGGGGATCTGAAAATTGAGATTCTTGATCAGAACGGCAAGCTGGCCGATACTGTCGCCGGAAGCAAGCACCCTGGCCTGAACCGCGCCAGTTGGTCCATGCACCTGAAAGGACCGGCGGTTCCGCCCGCAGCCACACTGCTGCGAGAAGCCGGGCATGCCGCGAGTGTTGCCCCGGTGCGTACACGGTGAAGATGACCAAAGGAGACAAGGTTTATATCGAACAGTTGAACGTGACGCTCGATCCGCGAGCGAAGTTTTCCTCGGAAGATCGCAAGGCCCAGTTCGAGCTGACCATGAAGATCTACCGGACCTTCGAACACATGACGTATTCGGTAGAGGCCATCGAGGGCGTTCGAAACGCGGCCAATCAGCGGGCTGTCAGGCTGCCGGAGAAAGATCCGCTGCGCAAGCAAATGCGGGTTCTGAGCGATATCGGGAACGTTTCCGACTAGATCGTCACAACGAGTCCATTTTTGCCTTGACAAAAGACTCTCTACTCAATAACGTAGTCCCCCATTTCGATTTGTTGTTCTACTCAAGGGGGGACCTACGGTGATGAGGCCGTGGCCAAAATAAACTTGGGATAAGAAGCAATGAATCCTGTCGTTGGGTTGGCAAGTCGAAGAGCGTTTTGCCCATCGCTGCTGTTATCTTCTTCTTGAACCTATCCCGCGTGTGCAGTCACTTGGCTTTACTTCCCTAAGTTGTTCTCTTGTCGCAAGCGCACTGATTTTAAGTCAACGATCCGTCTATCTGGTTTCGGGAGGTCAACTGGATGAAGCGCAGTTCCTTGACTCGACGAAGATTTCTTGCCGGAACGTTAGCGGCAGCTCCATTGGCGCAGAGTCTCGGTGTTCTTCCAAGCGCCTTCGCGTCCGAACAATCCATGAACCCCAGGGCTCAAGCCGCCTTTGAATTGCGGAAACAGGCCGCGCTCATGCAAAGCCAGCGGCCGATGGCCCCGATGATCGCGAACGGGGACGAAGACTCTCTCCCGTATCGAATCGGATGCTTCGTAAAAGGTTTGCACCAAAACCAATATGGCGAGGTTGATGCCGCGGCTTATGCAGCACTGCTGGGCGCCATTAAGTCTGAGAGATTTTCTGACTTCGAGCGGCTTCCGCGAGGAGGAGGCCGCAGATTAAGCAATCCCCAATCGGCGTTTGCGTTCCACATGGAAGGTGGCGATCCACACAGCTTCGATATCCCACCGGCTCCTTCGATCGCCACAGCACAGGTCACACCGGAGACTGAGGAACTCTATTGGCAGGCGCTTTGCCGGGACGTCCCGTTTTCGGAGTATGAGACGTCTGCGATTGTTCAGCGAGCGGCGAAACACCTGGGGGCGACGCCATCGAGCGTCTTCCGGGGTCCCACTAAGGGAGACTTAACCGGGCCCTACGTCTCGCAATTCCTTCTCAAGCCCATTCCCTTCGGATCCGGCAAGATCCCCCAACGTTACAACGTCACCGTTCCCGAAACCGATTTCATGACCACTCTGAACGAGTGGTCGCAGATCCAGGCAGGCCTGCCGCCTTGGCGCTGGGCGACCTATGATTCGACGCCCCGGTTTATCCGCACCGGCCGTGACCTGGCGGAGTATGTGCACTACGATTTTACTTACCAGGCCTATCTCAACGCCGCGCTGATCCTGGTTAATGCTGGCCCAAAATCCATTCTTAACTGCAATCAGTTCAAGAGCGGAAACAACCCATACCGTTATTCAACCGTTGAGGAAGGTTTCGCGACTTTTGGCCCTCCAGAAGCGCTCGATTGGATCGGTCGCGTCTCAACCGCCGCCCTGAAGGCCGCGTATTGCCAGAAGTGGATGGTGCACCGGCGGAATCGTCCGGAGGGGTTGGGCGGTCTCATCCACCAGACACGGGTGGGCATTCGAACGTACCCGATTCACCCGACGCTTCTGAACTCGGAGGCGGTGGATGCCGTCTTCGCTAAGACGGGTTCCTACCTTCTTCCCCAAGCCTATCCGGAAGGATGCCCCTTCCATCCTTCTTATCCCGCCGGTCACGCCGCCATTGCGGGAGCCTGCTCAGTGGTCCTCAAGGCCTGCTTTGACGGATCGATGCTGATGCCGGGCTGCGTGGTTCCGAGCGCGGACGGATTGACTCTGATGCCTCACGACAATTACTCGCCCACCATCGCAGAGGAGATCGACAAGCTTGCGTTCAATATTTCTATGTCCAGGAATTGGGCGGGGATCCATTTCCGGTCGGATTGCGTCGCTGGCCTTCAGCTCGGAGAGGATGTGGCGATCTCCATTCTGCAAGATATGGCTCGGACCTATACCGAGGATTTCCAAGGGCTTTCCTTCAACCGATTCAGCGGTACTCCGGTCAGGATCACCCCACAAGGTGAGGTCATTCACGGATGAATACGAAGGTGACTCAGAGCAGCGATGAATCATCGATCGTCGAATAGGCGAGGACTATAGCATGACTATTTTTGACCAAGCGAAGCAGGCTCTGGCGATTCTATTGTCATACACGATCGTTTTCGCCCAGGTCGCCCCTCTCGAAGCGCAGTCGCAAAATGTCCTTCCCAACTCGGCAATGACCTCTAGCCTGGATGCCGTTGGAAGACAAACCTTTGCAACCGGTCCGGCATTCGAGGAGCAAAATTCGGAGATTGCGATCAATACCTCCCAGCCCTCAAATGTATTAGTCGCGTCGCTCGCGGGCCAACAAAGTCAGAGTGAAACCCCACAAACGCTTTTATCGACGACAACCAAGGTGGTCACGTCCGGGTCTCCTTCGTTTGTGGGACAGTCCGTGACGTTCACGGCGACGGTAACGTCAACTGGCCACACTATTCCCGATGGTGAAACGGTGACGTTTTACAATGGCACCGCTGAACTCGGTACGGGCACTACGTCCGCAGGTGTGGCCACGTTTGCGACTCTCTCGCTGGCCGCCGGAAACCACACCATCAAAGCTACCTACTCGGGAGATTCCACCTTCAAGACAAGTTCAGGCACCGTCAAGCAGGTAGTGGACAAGTACGCGACGACAACCACGCTCACCTCGAGCGCGAACCCGGCAGACTTCAAGCAGTTGGTGACTTACACGGCGACGGTCACTTCAACGGGGCCGAATACTCCAACGGGAAAAGTCGACATCGTTGGAGTTGCGACGGAGTCTTTGAATAGTGCAGGCGTGGTAACTGTGACCAAAGGACTCACTGCAGGCACGCATGCCCTCATCGCCAAGTACGCCGGGGATAGCGACTCGGCTGCAAGCAACTCTCAGGTTCTGGACGAGGTGGTAGAACCCGCCTTGTACGGCGATCCGGGCGGCCCCTATAGCGGAAATGCCGGTCAGACGATCACATTCAATGGAACTGGCTCGACGGCACCCAAGGGTCAAAAAATCACTTCGTATGCCTGGAACTTTGGGGACAATTCGACAGGGACCGGTTCGACGCCGACTCATAGTTACACGAGCGCAGGAACTTACACGGTTTCGCTGGAGATCACGGACACCAAAGGTTTGACCGACACGAACACGACCACGGCGACGATCACATCCGCGGGCCCGCCTCCCACGATCACTGGTTTCAACCCGGGTTCTGGCCCAGAAGGCACGCCGATCTCACTTTCGGGAACGAATCTTACGGGGACAGGGAGTACCACTCCGGTGGTGACGCTGTCCCATCAGGGCGGTGGAACGATCTCTGCGCCGCTTTCGAATTACTCGGCGAACAGCATCAATTTCGTGATTCCCGCTGGAGCGGCGACTGGCATCGTCAAAGTTACGGTCGGCACGCAAAGTGCGATGTCATCGACTGCACTAAATGTGACGACGTCGTCTAGCTTCTCGGTAGGAGTGGCGCCATCTGCGGGTAGCGTGATTCAGGGACAGTCGACAACGTTGGCCGTGACGCTCAACAGTGCAAATGGCTTTACCGGATTGTCTAGCCTAAGTGTGACCGGGTTGCCGGGCGGCGTTACCGCCAACTTTAACCCCGCCTCTATTTCCGTGAATCAAACTTCGGTGCTTACGCTCTCCGCTCCGCTCAGTCAGCCGACCGGTAGCTCGTCGTTGACCGTGACCGCTTCCGCCACGATTGCGGGGCAGTTGGTTACGCAGTCTGCCACTGCGTCTCTGCAAGTCAACGGAGTCAGCACCACATTCCTCGGACGCACAGTGGTCGATAACGCCGCGCAGACTCCCATAGCTGGTGTGTTGGTCATGTTCCTGGGAGTGGACGACAAGGGCAATAAGACGGGATGCTCAGCGCAAACCTCCTCCGATGCAAGCGGAAACTTTGTCTTGTCGAATCTTCCGGCTGCTTGCACCGGCCCTCAGTTAGTGTATTTCAACGGGCTGACGGCTACTGCTCCGACTGGCACCTATGCTGGCGTAAATCTTTCTTATACCATTGTTGCGAACCAGGTAACCACATCACCAGTTCTTATCAACCTGCCGAGGATCGACAACGCGGAGACAAACTACGTCACGCAGAACGCCAGTGTCGATCAGGTTTTTACCTTCCAAACCGACCCGCGAGTCGTGATTACGGTCTATGCGGGGACTACCTTGACTCTGGAAGATGGAACCACGCCCAACCCGTTTCCCCTGGTGGCAGTTGAGGTGCCGGTCGACCGGTTGCCCGACGCCATGCCGAGCAGCGGCATGCTCATGCCTTTTATTGTGGCTTTCCAGCCGGCGAATGCGATGGCGAGCCAGCCGGTCGCGGTGGATTTCCCGAACTTGCTGAATATCCCCCCGGGCGGCTCGGCAACACTAATGACCCTCAACCCGACGCTCGGCTATATGGTGTCGTACGGAACGGGCTCGGTTTCAACGGATGGGTCCAGAATAGTTCCGGATCCCGATCCGAACAACCCTGGTCATCTTTATGGATTGGTGCATTTTGATTGGCATGGGCCCACGGCTCCGCCACCACCTCCGACCGGCCCAGGGCCCGGTCCGCCATGTCCCGGATGTTGCAGCGGTAGCGGCGGCTCTGGCGGTGGAGGCGGTGGCGCGGGTGGCGGTGGGGGCGGAGGCGGTGCTGGAGGCGGAGGCGGTGGCCCAGAGGGTGGAGACCCGGTCGACCTCTCGTCAGGCCTGCAGGTGGTGCGAGCAACCGATATCGTTCTTGAGGGAGGGCGGGGATCGGTTTCGATCAACCGTGTATTCCGCTCGATGGACACCAACCCTGGACCATTTGGCATCGGTACGAACCACAACTACGGGCACCTACTGAGTACGCAAAACTTCATCAAAGGCATTTGCCAGTGCTTAACTTTGGTCATGCCGGATGGGAACCAATTCCTGTTTAATGAAACGGGCGCAAACACGTTCACCAACAGCACGATCCCGTCGTTGATCGGGACTCAGATCACGATTCCCACGGCGGGCATTTACAACCTGCGCTGGAAGAACGGCACGGTGTATCAGTTCTCGACTTCTTCGCAAGGGGCTTTGCTCGCCTTCCTGAATACGATCACCGACAGTAATGGCAACACGATCACACTGGTTCGAGGTAACAGTTCTCAACCGAGTCAGGTCACGCAGATTACAGACGCGGTAGGTCGATCGCTTACTTTGACCTATGACTCTACCAATCGCATTACCCTAATCACTGACCCGATTGGTCGCACGGTGCAATATACCTACAACAGCCAGGGAACCCTGGCCACTGTGACCAACGCCGCAGGCGGAGTAACGACCTACGCCTACGATACGTCGAACAACTTGCTGAAAACCACCGATGCACGCGGTGTGGTGGTAATGCAGGACACGTATGACAGCAACGGCCGCGTGGTTCAGCAGATCCAGGCGGACGGCGGCGTACTCAATTTCGCCTACACGTTACTGAACTCGCAGGTTCCAACCAGTCCGGTTTTGCAAACTATATTTACGGACGGCCTGGGGAATTCAACTACCTACCGCTTCGACTCCAACCAGAACCTGTTGAGTGTGGTCGATCCGACCGGGCAGTCGCGCGTATTCAACCACAGCTTGCAGCAAAACAACCTGGTCACATCCGTAACCGGGGGAGGTACTTGTCCCATCTGCGGAAGTCCGGGCGCCGGGGATGTGTCGTTTACATATGACTCCATGGGCAACATTTTGACCAAGACCGATAGTTTGGGGAACACCACCACCACGACCTATGACCCAACCTATGGCCAAGTCACGTCCATCACAGACCAACTAGGCAACGTCTACAAATACACTTACGATGCCAGCGGAAACATGCTGACGGCGACAGACCCGAACGGTAATACGACCACGTATTCGTATAACTCGTTTGGCCAAACCCTCCAGGTAACGGACCCGCTCGGGGGAAAGACAACTCGAACCTACGATAGCTTCGGAAACAGAACGACGTCGACGGATCAGCTCAACCACACGAGCAACTTTACCTACGATGGAGTTTCAAGGGTAGTGCAGGGCGTTGATCCTTTGGGCAGGACCTTTGCAATGACTTACGATGCGATGGATCGCCTGCTGACGCGGAAAGACCCCCAAGGTCACGTCATAACCTTTACTCTCGATCCAAATGGAAACATACTCACGCAAGTCGATGAGTCCGGAAACACACTCACGTTCACCTACGATCCGATGAATCGGCTCTTATCCAAGACCGATCCTCGGGGCAAAACAGACACGCGAACTTACGACTTTAATGGAAATTTAACCAAGTTCGTCGACCGGCGTGGTCAAGTCAGCACTTTCACTTATGACGGCCTGAACCACTTGCTCGGAGAGAGTTATCAGGACAGTAGCAAGGTTTCGCGATCTTATGACGCGAGGGGAAGACTGCTCGAGGTCATCGACTCTGTCGGAGGTACGTTCGACTTCGTTTACGATGCCGATGGCCGGCGCACCAGTTCGTCGGGTCCGTTCGGCACGATTCAGCAATCGTACGACGCAGCCGGTAAGGTAACTTCGACCCAGGTAGCCGGCCAGTCGGCGGTGGCGTACACCTACGACGCGACAGGTAATCTACTGACTGCCTCACAACCTGCCGCTTCGGCAACCCTCGCCTACGACACGCGTAATCGGCTCACCAGCATTACACGCCCCAATGGTGTTTCCTCGCAGTATACGTGGGATGCGGCCAAAGATCTCCTTTCGCTAACACATTCAGGAGGCCAGGGCATCGACGTCCCGTTCACCTATACCTACGATGCCGCGAGCAACCGATCGACTTATAGCACGAATTTCTCGCAGCCTCAGGCGGTGGCCAACACTTTCGATTCGGATAATCGAATTACGAAGAGCGGTTCCACATCGTATACCTACGATGACAACGGCAATTTGACTACCTCGGTTGACTCTACCGGTACTACTACCTACGCTTGGGACACTAGAAACCGGCTGACGTCAATTTCCGCGCCTAGCGGTCAGAACACAACTTTCGTTTACGACTTTCTGGGCAATCTTACTCAACAGAGCGACGCCGGGCCGACCCTGAACCTTACACAGAGTTTCGTGCTGGACGATCTCACGAATGTTGCCTACATCGCCAGGAACAACGGAGACAGTGTCTCGGTTCTAGCCGGGAGGACAATCGACCAGGATTTGGCGGTAGTTCATGCCAGTGGGCAAGTGGAATACAAGCTCGGGGACGCGATTGATAGTACGCAGGCTACGGTAGATCAGACTGGGAAACTGGTGTCTTCGTTTTCCTACGAGCCGTTTGGAAAAACGACGACAACAAGTACCTATCCCTTCCAATTCACCGGTAGAGTGCCGGTAACGGCGGGACTGTACTACTATCGGGCGCGCTATTACTGTCCCGCTGTTGGCCGGTTTGTCAGTGAAGATCCTCTCGGGAGCGCAAGCGGTGACACTCTCCTTTACAAGTACACGGGCAACAACCCCGTAAATCGCACAGACTCATCGGGCCGTCTGAGCGATTGCGGGAAGTGCAATTTGGCGTTGGGCGGTGGCATGACTGTGCTGTGCGGGATCGGTGCGATCGCCGGTGCCGCGGCTTGCGTCGGTACCGCCGGGATAGCTTGCCCCGTAGCGGTTGCAGTATGGACTTCGCTGTGTGCAGTGGTTGCGGTCGGGGGGCCAATTCTGCTATGTGACGGCATCTGTAACCCGCCACCTGAACCGCCGAAATCGTGTCCGGCCAAATAGATCAGCGGGCTAGGCTGCTCGTGTAAGGCGGGATAAGAAAGTGAGGCAGTGCGAACTGGCGGTGCGAACTAAAAGAGAGTAACTGCATTGGACATGCACACAGTTATTACTTGGTGCATATCCATTTTGGACAGATCGGAACAAGAAACAAACTCGCCCGGATTGGACAGGGAAGTACTGTTTCGATCAATTGCAGCCTTTGCAGGGGAAGGTCTTAGGCGTGTTACTCGTGGCAAACCAAAAAGGGAGAATGGGTTCCGTGTATGGCTCTTCTTAGTTTGATCGTGGACGGGTATTTCAAGAGCGAAGGAGTCGGGCGGCGGGTGGTCATTTTTCCTAGGCGCTGGCGTCCTCGAAGTTATCTTGTTAAGTCCGCGGCCGAAGAGCTGAGAATCAGATCCTTTCTGAAAATGTTTTATTTCGCTCATTTTTCAATTCTCTTATTAGGTTCTTTCTTGGCGTATGAGTCGTCGATGGAACTTTGCTACGCGTTAGGGAGGCCAGCCGGGCATTTGCTTAGAACGGGAGCTATCAGTCTTGGGATCTACTGTCTGGTGGTCGGAATACCTTACGGGATGCTGTGGAGATCCTACCGGAAGGATTTCTTGAGTTTTATTTCGGTCCAAGATGAGGTTGCAAAATCAGGGTAAGCGTCCCAGCGGGCAACCGTGAGCGTGTTGGCAATGGATTGATCGGGTCAACATTGCTCAACACGGTGAGTATTAGCAAGTTGGTCTAGATAGGTGGCACCAGGCTCTGAACGAGCCGGGCGAGGAAATTATGCTCAGACTGCGCCGGGAGTTCTTGACGGTTCTAGTAACTATAGCGCTGGCCGCAGCGCTCCCTATCAGTCTGCGCGGCCAAAGCGTCCAGACCTTGCAAGCCTCCTACGACGATGATGGCCAACTCGTCAAGGTTGTAGACCCCGGCGGTAACGTCACTACCTATGCCTACGACGAAATTGGGAACATGCTTTCCATTACCACTTCGACGAGCCCAGGCGGCAGCGCACTGGCCATCTTCAACTTCACCCCGCAAGAGGGTGGTATCGGCTCGACGGTGACTATTCAGGGACAAAATTTCAGTACCACGACGTCCAACGATGTTGTTCAATTTAATGGCACCGCGGCAACGGTTTCTACGGCGACCGCCAGCACTCTTACAGTTACTGTTCCCTCCGGCGCAACCACCGGGCCAATCTCGGTGACCGTCGGTTCATCGACCGCGACCACAACCAGCAATTTCACAGTTCTTCAGAATCCGGTCATCGCATCCGTTAGTCCAACGTCGGCACTGCAAGGTGCGGTTGTCAGTACTTTTCAAGTTACGGGCGTAAACCTCACGGGTGCCACCTTCTCGTTTGTTCCGACATTCGTTCCCGCCGCGATCGCGGTGTCCAACGTCTCGATCGGTGCAGGCGGAACCTCCGCCACAATGACTCTTACGCTCGCGTCAAATGCAGTTGGATCGTTTGCCCTGGTGGCGACGACGGCGGCCGGGAGCTCGAGTCCGGTGAGCAACTCAAGCAATACTCTGACCGTGCTTTCCACCAATCCGTCGGCCGATGCGGATGGCGATGGCCTGACGAATGTGTATGAAACGGCGATCGGGTCGAATCCGCTCAATCCTTCCACGACAAACGACGGGCTCCCCGATGGCTGGGCGCTCTTTTTTGGATTGAATCCCTTGAACGCAGGGGGTGCGAGTCAAACGGCGCCGGATGGCCTCACCTATCTCCAGGCCTACCAGAGCGGCCTGAATCCACTGGTCCCGACCCTGGTGCCTCCGACGGTTTCGAATGTATTCCCGGCCGACGGCACGACTGGCTATCCGACTAACGGTGTGGTGGTGGTGCGCTTTAGCGAGCCGCTGCAGACGCCTGCCACTTTGGCGGCGGCACAAAACGCAATCACTGCTGGATTGCCTCCGGGATCGAGCTTCTCTGGCGTGGATTCGACCTTCGCCGCTCAGGTTTTGCAGGCATATTTGCTGCGCACATGCTGCGGCGGCACGGCCGCCGTTCCCGGCACGATTCAAATGTTCCAGGGAACTCTCGCTATCGGCGGCACGGTCACGCTTTCGAATGACGCGTTATCGCTGGTTTTCACTCCGTCGCAAGCTCTTTCTTCGTCAACTACTTATACCGTGGTTGCGCAGGGCGTAAAGGCCGCGTCCGGCATCCAGATGACGCAAGTATTCCAGAGTTCGTTCACGACGGGTCTGACGACGACCTCGACCACCGGGAGCGCTACGCTCACGAGTCCGCCGACCGGCGCCACCAAGGTTCCTACAAATGCCGCTTTCATGGTGCAGTTCAGCCAGCAAGTGGACCCGGCCACGGTAACGCCGCAAACGTTCTACCTGACGGATTCTGTAACTGGGAAAAACGCCTCGGGTATCCTACAAGTAGATCCCTCGGGCTTCACCGCTTCCTTCGTGCCCTCGACGCCGTATAACAACGGTCGCTTGTACTACGTGTATTTGACCACGGGCATTCTCGACATCACGCAGAATCCTTTCTCCGGTGCGTTCTTCGAATTTACGACGGGATTCGGCCCTCAAACTCAAGGCCCGCAGCTCAGCGCCACCAGTCCGGCGAATAACGCGACAGGCGTTCCTTTGAATGCGGTCGTGGCGGTTCAATTCAACGAGCCGATCAGCTTGATCAGTGCGACAAACGGTCTACAACTGCAACAGGGCGACACTCCCATCCCGGGAGCGGTTGCACTCTCCAACGGAAATACTCTGCTGACCTTTACTCCCGTGGCGGCTCTCAACCCGTCAACGCCTTATACCATCGTCGCGACCAACCAGATCACCGACGTTTCCGAGAACCCTCTAATGAATCCCGGGAACTTCACATTCACGACGGGGACCACGAGCGATACAACGACTCCGTCTGTGACACTAGTCGATCCACCGAACAACACGTCTGGAGTTGGTTTGAACGTAACACCGCGCCTCACATTCAGCGAACCGATCGACCCGCTGACCGTTCCCACCGCCCTTACGCTGCAATTCCCAGCAGATAATGGTCCCAGCCTCATTATTCCCGCAACCGTAACAGTTTCGGCGAACGGGCTAAGCGCGACACTTACGCCCAGCGCGCCGCTTTCGCCGAGCAGTTACTACCTCCTCTATCTGTGTGGCTACGCCAACCTCGCCAGCAAACAAGGCTCCTGCTTCGAGTCGTCGTTCTACACGGGCAACAGTGTCGTCACGAGTCCCTTGACGGTTACCACGATTAATCCGAGTAACGTGCAGACCGGGGTTCCGCTCAACGCCGATATCACGGCCGTTCTGAGTAACAATATCGATCCCACGACGGTCACGAACAGCTCCATCACGGTCACACCGTCCGGCGGAAGTGCCATCGCCGGAACCGTTGCGCTCGCCAGCAACGGCGTCACTCTCACCTTTGTGCCCGCCGCGGCACTCTCCGCCTCAACGGTTTACAACGTGACAGTCGGTGGCATCGCGGACATCGATGGCAATCCCGTCACTCCATTTGCCAGTTCGTTCACTACAGGTACTACCGCATATGGCAGCGGCTCGTTCACTCTGGTTTCGACCAGTCCGGCAAACGGCGCCACCAGCGTATCGGTGACCACCCCGGTCACATTCACCATGAGTAACCTGATCAATCCGGCCTCGGTGAACCCACAGACCGTCGAGGTTTGTTACCACGTCTGCGGAGGTGAGTATGTTGCGGGCATCTTCAGCGTAAGCGGAGCGACGGTGACGTTTACGCCGCAGAGCCAGTATCCGGGCAACACGGTCATGGGTATGTACATATACGGACTAACCGACGAAGCGGGCAATGCTGCCTATACAAACGCCGGGAGCTTTACGACGGCGAATACGCTCGACAAAACTCCGCCGACGGTGACGATCTCACCGGCCAATGGCGCGACCAATGTTGGGTTGAACACACAGATCGTGCTGACCTTCTCGAAGTCAATCAATCCGACTACTATTACCCCGAATACCGTGGCGCTGTTCAATGGCGATACCGCGCTCAGTTACAGCTACAGTATTTCTCTGGATAACCGCACCGTCGTTCTGAACTACAACAACCAAACACTGCCGGCTCGCGCTACTATCACGATTGAACTTACCAGCGGCATTCAGGATCTATCGGGTAACTCGCTTGCGAATACCACCAGCGAGTTCACGTTAACCTCGCAGCTCTCCGGCTATGCACCGCAAGTCGTCGAGATGCGTCCCGGCAACGGTGCGACAAATGTTCCCGCCAACACGATAGTGACACTGTTCACGAATACTGCGATGAATCCGTCAACAGTCCCGGGTGCGCTATACGTGACAGACAACGGAGCGGTGATATCGGGAACTGTGCAACTGTTCAGCAACGCGCAGGCGATCGAGTTTACGCCGAGCGCCGCGTTCAATCCGGGCGACTTGATTCAGGTCTTCCTGGAGCCTACTGCGCTCAGTGCAGACGGTGTCGCCCTATCGTCTTTCTCGGGACAGTTCACGGTAGCCGGATCGCCCACCAACACAGCCGCTACCGTGCAGGCGGTGAATCCGTTCCCAAGCGCCAGCAATGTGCCGTTGAACACGGTCATCCAGATCGCCTACAACCAGCCGCTGCTAGCGAGCACGATCAACAACACCAATGTGGTGCTCTATCAGTACAGCACCGGGACTTTCCTGACGCCAACCTTGTCGCTGTCGAGCAACGGCCAGGTGATCAACATCGCTCCCACGAGCAATCTGGTGGCGGGTTCACAGTACTTTGCTTACGTCAGTTACGGCGGCAACGTGACGAACGTCGATGGCGTGAATGTGCAGGCTTACGAATTGGTCTTCACGGCGGGAACAGCGGTGGACACGGTTGCGCCAACGATCGTTTCGCAGGCCCCCACCAACGATTCCACTGTCGGCACCAATTCCCTGGTGTCTTTCAACTTCAACAAGGCCATCAACCCAATCTCGGTGACCGGAACTACGATCAGCGTGATGGCAGGCTCGACTACCGAGGTGCCGTCGAGCATCAGCTTCAACTCCACCTACACCCGCGTTTCCATTACCCCGCAGGCTCCGCTGCCGGTCAGTACGCAGATGACGGTTGCCGTCAACGGAGTAACCAGCCAGGCTGGAGTTCCAGTCGCTACCAGCACAACGAACTTCAACACAGAGGCAGCGCCAGACTTCACCGCACCGTCTGTAATCAGCAGCAGCGTGGTGAGCGGGCAGACGAACGTTCCAGTTAACTCCGCGTTCAGCATGACGTTTAGCAAACCGATCGACGTCGGCAGTTACTCGGCAGCCGAGGTAAACGTCTACGGATACTACGGAGCGTCCTATGGGGCGATCCCGGCAACGGTTTCGTGGAGCGCCGACCAGACCACGATCTTTATTGTGCCCACGAGCCCGTTGAATGTGGGAGAAACCTATTATCTGGAGAGCTACTACCTCACCGATCTGTCCGGTAACACGCAAACTGGCTTTGAAATCGCCTTTACAACATCGTTTGCACCTAACACCAACCCGCCGACGGTGATCAATACAAGTCCCGAGAATTCCGAGACGGCAGTCCCGGTAAATGCTCCGGTGCAAATTTTGTTCAGCGAACCGATTCAGCCGACGAGCATCGGCCAGATCACGCTGGCGACGGGCGGTAATCCGGTGGCGGTTACGGCCACCTTCAGTGACGCGAACCAGTTGTTGACCTTGGTGCCAACGCTGCCGTTACTTGCTTCGAGTACGACCTACACGATCACGATTACAGGGGTGCAAGACACCGCCGGCAATACGATGACGGGAACGGTCACAAATACTTTCCAGACTGGACCGACTTTCAATTTGACACGGCCGTCGGTAACGCTTGTGGATCCGCAGAACGGTGCGACTAGTGTCGGCACAAATGTGGCACCGCGTCTAGTTTTCAGCGAGCGCCTCAATCCGCTTAGTGTGGTCAGCAGTTCCAACGAGTTGTACAACCGAGGTTCGATCGAGCTGTACAACGGTGCTACCGGTCAATACGTGCCGGCCACGGTGAGTATGTCCGCGGATCGGATGACTGCAACTGTCACGCCCACCTCGGCTCTGCAGTCAAATAATCTGTACTACTTGTACGTGGGATACGGAGCAATCTACTACGACGTTGCCGGCAACAGCGGCAACGCTTATCAGAGCAGCTTTGTAACCAGTTCGGGCTCGGATACGACTCACGCCACCGTCACCACCATCAGCCCAGCGAACGCGCAAACCGGAGTGCCGTTGAACGCGCAGATTATCGCCGTGATGAGTGACACCGTCGATCCCACCACTATTACGAATAGTGCGATCACAGTAACGCCCTCCGGAGGTAGCGCTGTTGCCGGAACAATCACGGTGGCGAGCGACGGGGTCACCCTCACGTTTGTGCCGGCTGTGTCACTGAGTGCTTCGACGGTCTACAACGTCTCGGTAGGCGGATTCAACGATGTTCAGAGCAATCCCGTCACTCCATTTGCCAGTTCGTTCACTACAGGTACTACCGCATATGGCAGCGGCTCGTTCACTCTGGTTTCGACCAGTCCGGCAAACGGCGCCACCAGCGTATCGGTGACCACCCCGGTCACATTCACCATGAGTAACCTGATCAATCCGGCCTCGGTGAACCCACAGACCGTCGAGGTTTGTTACCACGTCTGCGGAGGTGAGTATGTTGCGGGCACCTTCAGCGTAAGCGGAGCGACGGTGACGTTTACGCCGCAGAGCCAGTATCCGGGCAACACGGTCATGGGTATGTACATATACGGACTAACCGACGAAGCGGGCAATGCTGCCTACATCAACGGCGGCACGTTTACCACGATCAACACCATTGACACGACGGCGCCCACAGTTAACATCACTCCGACAAATGGCAGCACCAATGCTGGACTGAACACCCAGGTCGTGCTTACGTTCTCGAAATCCATCAACCCGGCGACGATCAACTCCAGCAGCGTCAACTTGCTGAATGGAGACGTGCCGCTGAACCCACCTACTTCCATCTCGCTCAATAACCGCACCGTGATCCTCAACTACAACAACGGGACGCTGCCGGCAGGCGCGACGCTCACGGTGTTGGCCACACACCTGATTACTGACCTTTCCGGTAACGCGCTGGCCGACACGACCAGCCAGTTCACCACGGTGGCAGCAACGTCGACTGCGACGCCGTATGTGATCAGCATGCGTCCCGGCAACGGTGCGACAGCCGTTCCAGCGAGCACGGTCGTCACCTTGTTCACCAGCACTCCAATGAATAGCGGAACGCTCGCCGGCGCTTTGCACGTTTCACAAAACGGAGTGATCATCTCGGGAACCACCAATATCGGCAGCAACGGGCAGAGCATCGAGTTCACACCGGGCTCGGCTCTGGGTGCGGGCTCGACAATCCAGGTTTTCCTCGATTCGACAGCCCAGGATATTTACGGCAACTATCTGTCGTCTTTCTCGGGACAGTTCACGGTAGCCGGATCGCCCACCAACACAGCCGCTACCGTGCAGGCGGTGAATCCGTTCCCAAGCGCCAGCAATGTGCCGTTGAACACGGTCATCCAGATCGCCTACA